>OFMB01000102.1_pt1 | contig 63498 bp, 79 predicted proteins | sample 1541111 | NCBI WGS metagenome assembly OFMB01 (sample SAMN04209241, study PRJEB22552) | human gut metagenome | biome: gut; material: feces | host: Homo sapiens | place: USA: Oklahoma
ACTGGAACAGCGGCAACTGGAACAGCGGCAACTGCAACAGCGGCAACAGGAACAGTGGCAACTGGAACAGCGGCGACTGGAACACTACATCCTTTTCCAATGGCTGTTTCAATACGGTATCGCCCAAAATCTATATGTTCAGCAAGCCTACTGACTGGACGTTTGAGCAGTGGTTTAACTGCCGTGCCCGTCGTTTGCTGAACGAGATTGACGATTGCCCGCTTGAATACGTCTATCTGTCTGATATGACCGATGAGGAAAAGGCGGCGCACCCTGAAGCTGAAACGACTGGCGGTTATCTGAAGGAACGCACCATGGCGGACAACGCCCGGAAGTGGTGGGAGGGGCTTAGTGCCGATGATCGAAACGTTATACTCAGTTTGCCGAACTTCGACGCGGCGATTTTCAAGGAAATCACGGGGATTGACGTAAGCAACGGCTGATACACTTCAAGAGCTGCGCTATCTGGCTATACGGGCGTGCGGAAGTGGGCAACCGTTCCGGCAAGTTACCAGCAAGTTACCGGCAAGTTAAAATCAAAAAGCGTGAGGGGGTGAATTATGGCAGAGAAAAAACGCAGCAGTTTTATTCTGCTGCTGGAACACATCCATACGATGGAAGAACTGACCGATGAGGAATTTGGCCAATTTGTCCGCGCCTATGCAGCGTATGTGGAAACCGGAGCAGACCCGGAGTTTTCAGACCGTTCCATGCGGATGATGTGGAAAACCGTGAAAGCGTTCGACAAGATGAACACGCAGAAATACTCTAGCACATCGGAAGCACGCTCAGAAGCCGGAAAACGTGGAATGAAAAGTCGATGGGGCGCAAAATCAGAAGATAGCAAAGAGAAAAAGGTTATAACAAACGATAACAAAAATAGCAAATGTTATTTTGTTAATAACAAAAATAACTTATCTGTATCTGATTCTGTATCTGATTCTGTATCTGTTATACCACCTATCGGTGGTATAGAAAGAGACGTTCCCGCTGCCGTGGACATGGAACTGTCAAAAATCGTCCAGCATTATCAGCAAACCATCGGAGACTTCCCACGTTCTGCTCTGGATAAGCTGCAAAAGTGGCGGCAGGAGTATAGCACAGAAATGATCCTGCTGGCCATCGACAAAGCCGCAGAAGCTGGGAAGAGGTCATGGAACTACATAAACGGCATTCTTTCCGGGTGGCAGCGGGATGGAATTCAAACGCCGGTGGACGTTTTGGCAAACGAACAAAGCCGACAAGCCAGACCGCGAGGCAAGCAACCAACCGAAACCGTAGACGACCAGCTTGCCCGGGTACTGGCAAAAATGGATCGAGAAAGAGGGTTTGAGACATGACACGGGAGGACGTGGCAAAGCTGATCCGAATGAATTTCACGCTGTATAAGCTTGGTGCAAAGCCTCTGACCGACGAGGAGATGGAAACCACCATTGACGTGTGGGCTTACCAGTTTGGCGATTATGACGGCGATACTGTCAAGAGGGCTTTTCTGGCTGCAAACCGGGTGTGCGTCTACCCTATCACGGTAGCTGACATCTTTAAGCAGCTTTCCCAGAGCCTTGACCCTTCTGCCGAGTGGGATGCTCTGGCCGCTGCCGCGCATAAAGCACAGACGTTTTTGAGCTGGCGCAAGTTCCCTATGGTCATTGGCATTGACGAAAAGGGCGGTCTGTTGCGCAGCGATGGGCAGAAAGAGCTGCAAGCCCTGTATGACCAACTCCCCCCGGCGGCAAAATCCTATGCCGGGAGCGTTGGAGGGCTTGCAGAGCTGGCTGAAATGCCAGACCTTACATACCGCCGTGCCGAATTTTTGAAGCAGGCGCAGGCCGATATCACTACCGCCCCGCGTGAAGCTGCAAGGCTGCGGGCGAGTGAGCCTCTAAGGAAGGAGATTGAAAAATGAGCGAATTTATCGACCGTGAAAAAGCCATCGCAAACATCAAAGCGGCATATTGCTGTGGTTGCGAAAATTACAACGGCGTAAGATGCCGCGCATGTCAGATTATGGACGCGATGGATGTGCTGGAAGATGAACCGGCAGTCGTCCCGGACGTCCAGCGCTGGCGCAAGACCGCAGAAGAGCCACCGACTGAAAAAGATTCTGCGCACGGAAATGTTCTCGTGAAGTACATGGATGCGACTTTTGCTCAATCAGCAACGTGGGACACCGTGGCCAGTGCGCCAGATCTTTTCACGCTTTGGATGCCGATGCCTAAGCCGCCGGAGGCACTCAGATGACGTGCAAGACCTGCAAAGACTGCCCCGCCCGGTATCCTGCCTGCCATGACTACTGTCCGCAGTTTGCCGCTTGGCGCAAAGAACACGCCAAAGAGACGGACTATAACCGGAAAATGACCGTGTCCGACAGGGTCTACCGCTACGACTACGAGGACAAGCACCGGGAGCGGGGCAGAAAGCGCTATCTGGGCGCAAATGGAGGAGACAAATGAAAGTTTTAGTTGCCTGCGAGGAATCGCAGGAAGTTTGCAAAGCGTTTCGTGCCCGTGGCCATGAAGCCTACTCGTGCGACTTGATTGAACCGTCCGGCGGGCATCCAGAATGGCATATTCTCGGTGACGCTCTCAAGGCTCTGACGGGGGGGCAAGTCGTGACAATGGACGGCGTAACGCATGACATTGGCAAGTGGGATTTGCTCATTGCACATCCGCCCTGCACATACCTGTCGAACGCTGGCGCACGGTTTCTTTACCCGAAAGGCGTTCTGAACGAACAGCGGTTGCGTAAAGGACTGATGGCAAAGGATTTCTTTCTGCAATTCTTATGGGCTGATATTCCGAAGATTGCGGTTGAAAATCCGATTCCATCATCTGTCTACTGCTTGCCAAAATACACGCAAACTATTCAGCCGTACCAGTTCGGGCATCCGTTCAAAAAGAAAACGTGCCTTTGGCTGAAAGGTCTGCCGGAGCTTGAACCAACCGATGAAATACCGCTTGAGCAATGCGAAAGCACAAAGGTTGCCGGGAATTGGTTCAATCATGGCGGTAAAGACCGACAAGCGAACAGAGCAAAAACATTTCCGGGCATTGCAAAAGCAATGGCCGAACAATGGGGGTAAGCAGATGAAACCGAAAACGAAATCCGAGCTGATGGCAGAATGGGAAAACCAGCCGGATCAGCTCAAGAAAGAACGGGAGGCCAAGGCCGTCCGCAAGGCAATGGACGATGCCCGCGCCGTGATTCAGGATGGACTGACCCGGTATGTCAAGAAAAAGACCAAAGCCCGCAGCATGGCAAAGGCTGAAGCTGACCCATTTGCTGAGCTGGAAGGCCGGGAAAGCATGGAGCAGATCCAGGATGCCTACGGCTACGGCGAGATCACCGCCGACAGACGGGACAAACTCACCGATTTGTGGGAAGCCCGGGAAGCTGCCAAGAACAGCCGCAAGGGCTCGGACAAGTACACCGACCTTGTGACGGAGATGCTGGAGACAGCCATCCGCCGGGTGGGCGGAGAGTACGCAGATATGCTGTTTGAGTATGACCGGCAGCGCCGGGAAGCTGAAAAGCAGTGCGAGCAGCTGGCAATGGAAAGGATGATGAAAAAATGACCGATAAACATTACATCGAATGCACTGGGATTCAGATTCCCGCCGTTAAGGTATTGGCATGAACGGAAAGAAAAAGAAGTTAAAAGTTCTGGAACTTTTCGCCGGAACACGCAGTATCGGAAAGGCCTTTGAAGAGAAGGGGCATGAGGTGTTTTCCGTTGAGTGGGACAAGGATTTTGAAAATATTGATCTTTACGCCGATATTTTGAGCGTCAGCGCAAATGATATTTTATCAAAATTCGGTCACCCAGATGTAATTTGGGCAAGTCCAGACTGTACTACGTTCAGCATCGCCGCTATTAGTCACCACAGGAAAAGAAACCCGGACACAGGGAATCTTGACCCAGTGAGTGATTATGCAAAGTTCTGTGATAAGGTCGATCAGCACGTTTTACAGCTTATAAAAGACCTTGACCCGATACTTTATTTTATTGAAAACCCACGGGGCGGAATGCGGAAAATGATTTGGATGAAATCTTTGCCGCGCTATACCGTTACATATTGTCAGTACGGCGATACACGAATGAAACCAACTGATATTTGGACAAATCATCCTAATCCGCAGTTTAAGCCTATATGTAAGAACGGTGATCCGTGCCATATTCCAGCCCCTAGAGGGAGCAAAACAGGAACACAGGGCTTGAAAAACAGTAGAGAGAGAAGTGTTATACCTAAACTGCTTTGCCAACATATTGTTGATATTTGCGAAACGGAGTGCTTAGAAAAATGAGCGATAAAAGGTTGATTGATGCAAACGCCCTGCGTCAGAAAATCGAAAAGTGGGCAGATTCGGCTGACAACTCTATTTCGTTTGCCGATTCTGTTGAGAGCTTTGCATATGATGAGGTGCTGGACGCAATCGACGCTGCACCAACTATCGACCCGGAAGCGCTGCAGCCGGTGGCACATTGGGTCTGCGAGGAAGACTATGATGGAGACCCTGTTGTTTGGACGTGTTCTCGTTGCAAAGATTCTTCCATCATGTATGATGGCACGCCGAAGGACAATGGGTTTAAGTTTTGCCCCTACTGTGGCGCAAAGATGGAGGAATAATCAAAATGAAATTGATGGGAGGCAATGGATTGAAAATAACCCTTTACGGTGACCCCCGCACAAAGAAAAACAGTGCACGCATCCTGCAAGGACGCGGAGGGCGGCGATTTGTAGCCCCAAGCGAGGCGTTTGAGGAATACCAGACCGGATGTCTATGGCAGATACGCGCCCCGCCTGAGCCTATTTCTGCCCGCGTGAACGTGCGGTGCGTGTACTACATGGCTACCCGGCGCAAGGTTGACCTTGCAAACCTAATCGAGGCCACCTGCGACATACTGGTAAAGGCCGGTATGCTGGCAGACGACAACAGCCGCATCGTTGCCGCCCACGATGGCAGCCGGGTGGATTACGACAAGCAAAGCCCCAGAGTTGAGATCTGGATCGAGGAAATGGAGGAAGAACCTTGAAAGCACATATCACGACAAAATGCAAACCGTGTCCGTTCTGCGGATCAAGAGCGGATGAAATTGAAAACATCACCGGGCTGAGCATGATCGCCTGCTCCAACTACAACGGATGCGGCGCAATCGTCAGTTTTAACAACAAAAACTGCGATGAGCGCGGTGTTTCTCCGGTGGTGTATTTCAACCGGAGAGCAGAACAGGAGGATAAAAATGGATGAAACAATGATCGGCGTTTTCAAGTGCCGCTGCTGCGGAGCGGAAATCAAGGAAAAGACGAACGTTACAAGGTCTGTTGCTTGGGCAATCAGAGACATGATAGACGGACGTTGCGATGCTCAATCGACTACTGCTATTCCAAAATCGTCCATTCCAGAACGGTTTATCGTTCACTGGTGCGAAAAGACAAAATTTTGCGTCTGCGATCTTATCGGATGGGAAATAGAGGAGGGAGACAATGACCCGCACGTGGACACCTGAAAACGAACAGCCAAAGCCACGCACCGGCGTGGACTACCACACGGTCAAGGCGTGGTTCCAGCAGTGCCGGGATATGGCTGCGGCGGTTGAAGCCCAAAAACAGAAGATCCAGCGCATCCGGGAAGTTGCCGAAAAGACCACCCCAAGCCTGAACGGGATGCCCGGCGGCTGTGGTGCCGGTGACAAGGTCGGGCTTGCTGCAGCAGATATCACGGACGAGCAGCGCCGTCTGCAGCAGATGGAAACAGACCTTTGCCTGCTGCGCATTGAGGCCACCAGGCGGGCGTACTGTATCACGGCAAGCAAATCCAGCAAAAAACAGGCTGACTGCCTGTGCCTGTACTACGTCAAGAACAAAAAGCAGCGCGAGGTCTGCGAGGAGCTGGGGCTTTCGGAAGAAAACCAGGTCTCCATCTACATCAAGTGGGGCAGCATCTATCTGGCAGAGATTTGGGACAGCTTCGGCAATGTTGCACAAACCGCACAAAACCCGCCCTGATTTTTTGCAATGCACCTTCATACTGCAAATATCCAAATGACACAGGCATTGTGCTAAAATTGGTATAAGCGGAATCGCCGAAAGCGATAAGACGCTTGCCACGCAGTCTCCGAAACGAATCCCCCCCCAAAATGCTTTCCTCCCAAGGCTTGACCGGCATTTTTCTTCCTCTCGTTTCGCGGGCTGCTTCTATGCCGTTATAGCTCAATTGGCAGAGCGCCGCCGAGTTAAGGCGGGACAACGTTGGTGACACATCTCGGACATCACTGCGCACTTAACCAATGCGCATATGCAGCCTTGATGGTGCCGGTTCGAATCCGGTTAACGGCTCCGACACGCTGCTCTCCCGAAGCAGCGACCACCTGACGCATGGGCTGACATCCCGCTTGTGGCTGCGTGTAGAGCGGCAGGGTATCCTTACCTGTCCTCACAACCTCCGCACGCACCGGAGGCCACATAATCCGTACACCGGTTTCCATAATTCCCCCGGCAGGATGTGCGTCAACAGAACCAGCATGGAAACGTGCTGGTTTTTCTTTTGTTATATGCCGCCTGAGCGCAGTTTGGAGCGCGGCGCGTGTGTGTAGACACGGCTGGTTCGATTCCAATGGCGGCTAGCGTGATTTTAGAGTGTCCACAGTGGACACTTTTGGAGAGGAGGCATACAAATGTTTGAGCGATTGAAAGAACTGATTTGCGACATGGCAAAGTTTTTGACGCGTCTCGGCGCTGGCCTTATCCTCTCTGCCTTACCGATCAGCAACAAAGAAAGCCACTTTGTGCGCTATGCGCGGCGTTTCGGTTTCCGTGCAGACCACACAAAACGCGAGCCTCGGGCAGAGATCGGAGGCCGTGGCTGTACCCAAGGAGCACGGCCTACTATCCGTGTGGATTAACCACTTCTGATACAATACGATTAAAAACCAGCTTTTTGTATGATGAGTTCCATGCAGCAAAGCTGGTTTTTCTTATGCTGCTTTAGCTCAGTCGGCCAGAGCATCCGGCTCATAACCGGGTAGTTGCAGGTTCGACCCCTGCAAGCGGCATGATATATTCCCGTAGTTCAAGTGATGGAACAGCGGTCTCCAAAACCGCAGGCTGCAGGTTTGAGCCCTGCCGGGAATGCCATTTGCGTACCCTGTGAGGGGGCTGCGCAGATAGCGGGGCATTCGGCCGCGAAAGTTCCGGATGCAGCGGCGCTCCACCGTTTACGTTGTCCGAGAAACTGAATGTATACCGGGAGCGCTGCTTATTTTGATATTCTGACCGTTCGGATTTCCGGGCGGTTTTTCTTTTGCGCAAGTTTAGAGAGGTGGTGGCGGTGAGTGCGAAGCGGCTGACAGACAGACAAAAAAAGAAGATCGTTGCTGACTATGTGCAGCTGCAGAGCTACGCCAGAGCCGCCAAACTGAACGACGTGGCAGAAAGCACCGTGCGGAAAATCGTGAAAGATAATCCCAAGTGTGCGGATTTGTGCGCCTTAAAAAAAGAACAGAACACGCAGGACATGCTTTCATACTTAGGCAGCAAGCGCGGGGAAGCACAGGATCTTCTCGGGCTGTACCTTCAGGCGATGGCAGACCCTGACAAGATCGCAGAGGCAACGCTGCCGCAGCTGTCAACGGCGTTTGGAACCATCGTGGACAAGTTTGCTATGCTGGGAGACCAGAGCGGCATAGAAGCCCCGGACGATGGCCTGCTTGAGGCCCTGAACGCTGCCGCGGACCTCAGCCCGCCGGACGACGTGGAAATGCTGCCAGAGGAAGAGGACGACAATGCGGAAAAGTAACGGTTTTCGCTGGAAAGCCCTCAGCCAGCGGCAAAAGCAGGTCTTGAGCTGGTGGACACCGCAGAGCGCATACAGCGGTTACAACGGCATCATTGCCGATGGCGCTATCCGCTCGGGCAAGACCTTTGCCATGAGCTTTTCTTTTGTCCAGTGGGCTATGACCTGCTTCAGCGGCCAGCAGTTTGCCATGTGCGGAAAGACCATCGCCAGCTTCCGGCGCAACGTGCTGGGCACACTCAAGCAGCAGCTTGCAGCCCGTGGCTACAACGTCAAGGAGCATCGGGCAGAAAACTGCATGACCGTCAGCAAGGGCGGCAGAACCAACGAGTTTTACTTTTTCGGCGGCAAGGACGAGAGCAGCCAAGACCTGATTCAGGGCATCACACTTGCCGGGGCATTCTTCGACGAGGTGGCCCTGATGCCGCAGAGCTTCGTCAATCAGGCCACAGCCCGTTGCTCTGTCACCGGGTCAAAGTTCTGGTTCAACTGCAACCCGGGCAGCCCGCAGCATTGGTTTTATCTCGAGTGGGTGCGGAAATGTCGTTCCCGCAAGATGATGTATCTCCATTTTACGATGGACGACAACCTGTCGCTTTCCGAGGACATCAAGGCCAGATACCGCAGCCAGTACAGCGGCGTTTTCTATCAGCGCTACATTCTGGGACTGTGGACGGTGGCTGAGGGCCTTGTATATGACATGTTCGACCGCAAGAAGCACGTCATTGACGTACTGCCGGAGCTTTCGCCAAAGAGCGCCTATGTGGCGTGCGACTTTGGCACCCAGAACGCAACGGTTTTTTTGCTGTTCCAGAAGCAGGCGGATGCAGACTGCTGGATCGTCACCCGGGAGTACTACTACAGCGGCCGCGAACAGAAGCGGCAAAAGACCGTGGGCGAGTACGTCACGGACCTCAAGGCGTGGCTGAACGGGATCAAGCCGGAAAGGGTCATCGTTGACCCCTCTGCCCTGCCCCTGATTACAGAGCTGCGCAAGAACGGCTTTACCCAGACCCCCGCAAATAACGACGTCCTGAGCGGCATTCTGGACGTGCAGACCATGCTGCAGACCGGGCGTCTGAAGATCTACAAAGACTGCAAGCACACGCTGGAAGAGTTCGGCGTGTACGCTTGGGATCCAGACAAAGACGACACCGTGCTGAAGGTCAACGACCACTGCATGGACGCTATCCGCTATTTCGTGCGCACAAAGCGCCTTGTAAAACTGAGGAATTGATTTTGAGCACTGTATATACATTCCAGACCTTTCAGCAGGCGCAATTCGCCGGGGAACAGCCTGATTTTATCCGGCGCTTCGTGCAGCAGCACTGCGCTTCCGGACCGTACAAGATGGCGCTGGACGCCGACCTGTACGATGCCCAGAAAAACCCGGGAGCTGAACGCTTCGCACAGACTTACGCTTTGATGCTGAAACGCCTGTCCAAAAACACCAAGCCGGACACCCCACACCCGGATATGGTTAAGAGCAATCTTTTCCGGCGGCTCAACAAACAGCGGGCAACCTACTCCCTCGGAAACGGCGTAGTCTTTGCGGACGATGGCGTGGACAAGGAAAGGCTGGGGCAGAACTTCGATGAGCAGATCCAGAAGGCCGGATATTTCGCCCTGATCCACGGTGAGAGCTTCGGATTCTGGAACAACGACCATCTGGTGGTTTTCAAGCTGACCGAGTTTGCTCCCCTGCACGATGAAAAGACAGGCCTTTTGCAGGCGGGTGTGCGCTTCTGGCGACTGAACCCTGACACAGATATGCACTATATCCTGTATGAGCTGGACGGCTTCACCGAGTACACGGAAAGCCGAATCGGCAACGTGATGCAGGAGACAACGCCGAAGCAGGCATACAAGAGCGTGATCACCACCACACCCGGCGGCGGGCTGGAAAGCGTAGAGGACGAAAACTACAGCGCTCTTCCCATTGTGCCGCTGTGGGGCTCAGACCTGCACCAGAGCACCCTTGTGGGGCTGAAAGCCTACATTGACAACACCGATCTGGTGATGTCTGGCTTCTGCAATGACCTGCAGGACTGCGCGCAGATTTACTGGCTGTGCGAGAACTTCAACGGCATGACCGATGATGAACTCGTGGAGTACCTCACCAAGCTGAATCTGTACCACATTGCAGGTGCAGACACCAGCGAGGGCGGCAAGATCACTCCATACACCACCGAGATTCCTGTGACGGCACGGCAGACTCTTTTGGAGCTGCTCCACACCCGGGTGTATGAGGACTTCGGCGGTCTGGATGTGCACTGTGTCAGCGCGGACAGCACCAACGACCATCTGGATGCAGCCTATGAGCCGCTGAACCAGAATGCAGACGACTTCGAGGCTCAGGTCAAGCCGTTCATCCGGCAGATCTGCGCACTGGCTGGCTTTGACAACGCTATGCCGACATTCAACCGCAGCAAGATCACCAACACAGCTGAGCAGGTGGACATGGTGATTGCGGAAGCGCCTATCATCGGGCAGGACATGGCCATTGACCTGCTGCCCAACCTGACCACAGAGCAAAAGGAACAGGCAAAGGCCGCGCTGATGGCTGAGAGCGCAGCGCGGGAGACCGTGCACGAGGAATAGGAGGACAACGACAATGGCTGAAAACATCATCGGCAAGTTTGTCATTGAACTGGACGAAAACGACCGGAAGCTTTTGGAACGGTTTGCAAATGCAGTTGAACTGATGCAGCCGACCACGATAGATTGGAATATGCCAAAAGTCCGGGCGGTCGGAGTTGACGAACTCGGAAACATCAAATGGGAGCCAGCAGGGAAAAACGATGACCGACCTTGACCGCATCTCCACCCGGCAGCTGAACAGGCTGCGCCGCCGCATTTTGCGGGTATACGGAACTGCCCGACGGGAAATGACCAAGCAGCTGACCGAGTTTCTGGAGCATTACCAGAAACTGGACGCCTACAAGCGGCAGCAGCTAGAAGCCGGGAAGATCACCGAGAGCGACTACCGCACATGGCTGCACAATCAAGTTTTTCAGTCCGAGATGATGCACCAGAAGCTGGACAACATCACCCAGACGTGCACCACAGCCCAGCAGACGGCGTACAAGCTGGCGCGAGATGAACAGTACGATATCTTTGCCCTTGGCGCAAACTGGGCGTTTTACGAGCTGGAACAGACCGCAGGCGTGGCGTTCAACCTGACCTTGTACAACACCGAAGCAGTCAAGCGGCTGCTGCTGGAAAACCCCAAGCTGGTGCCCAACAAGCGCATCAAGAGCGAAAGCAACCGAACCTACGACGCCCGGGTGTTCAACCGGTACGTCATGCAGGGCATCGTGCAGGGCAAAAGCGTCCATGACATCGCCACACAGGCCGTGAAAGGCATGGCAGACACCGAGGTGCACTGGGCCATGAACAACGCCATCACAGCCCTTACAGGCGCACAGAACGCAGGGACGATGCAGCAGCTGCGCAACGCTGAAGCCATTGGCATTGAGGTGCAGAAGCGCTGGAACAGCACTTTGGACTACCGCACCCGCGAGATGCACCGGCTGCTGGATCAGGAGACCGCCGACCTAGATGAGCCGTTCAAAGTGCAGGGCTATGAGATACAGTACCCCGGAGATCCCAACGCAGCGCCGGAAATGGTTTATCACTGCCGGTGCAAGCTGTCCAGTGCGCTGGTTAAGTATCCCCGGCAGAACGCTATGCGGCGGGACAACACGACAAAAGAGGTCACATCTGACCTGACCTATACCGAGTGGTACAAAGCAAAGGGTGGCACTGAAAAAGAGCAGATGTGGTGGGAGGAAGAACGAAAGCGCAGAAAGGAGAGTACCAAGAATGAGTAAACGTGGCTCTGGAAGTTCCACAAGGGCAAGTGGTGGGAAAACTACGCTTGATGAATTTCTTGCAAAGCGCGGTTTAAGTTCGCCTATCAGCGACTATATGGATGATAAACTGCGTATCCCTCATGGCTTGACACGCAGACAGACCGAGAAAATGCAAAAAGAAGCCCATGAAGCCGCTGCACAATATTCCGCAAAAAGAGAAGCTGCTATTGCAGAATACAAAGCGGGCGTTGCATCTGGCGCAATCAAAGAAAAAAGCCGTGTTGAAGTTTTGATGGGCAAGGCAAAGGGGCATCCCGACAACCCATCAACGCAGGCCGCACGCCGTGCGCTGGAAAAACGTGGTTACAACTGGAAAACAGGACGAAAGCTCAAGAAAAAGTAAGGTTTGGAGGGATGAACCGTGATTCTGCCGATGGAAAACACCGAGAAAATGATTTTTCCAGGCGTGGGCAAGTATGGCATCCCTGAAATCAAGCCGGAAACGGACATCCGCATTGACAAGCTAGAATGGATCCCGGTCAATTATGCGCTGACCGCCAAAGACAAGGCCACAAAAGGCGTGCATTTTTACAAGGACGATTACCAGTTTGAACGGTTCTGGAACAACCCAGACAAATACATTCCCCTTTTGCAGCAGTTCGGCGCGGTATGTTCGCCGGATTTTTCTTTGTACAGTGATATGCCGCTTGCGGTGCAGCTTTTCATGCACTACAAAAAGCACTGGCTGGCCGCATACTGGCAAGCCCACGGAATCCGCGTTATTCCAACGCTCTGCTGGTGCGGAGAGCAAAGCTATGACTGGTGCTTTGACGGAGAGCCCAGAAACGCCATCGTGAGCATTTCGAGCCACGGCACACAGTCTGACCCATACGAAGCAGAGTGCTTTGCCAAACACTGCCGCAAGGCGCTGGAAGTGCTGCAACCGAGCGGCATTTTGTGGTATGGGAAGTGCCCGGCAGAGTTCGACTGGAATGTCACAAAAATTAAGCCATTTCAATACGAAAGGAGGCACTATCGTGAGTAAAAGAGGTTCGGGTAGCTCTGCGAGAGTGGGCGGTGGGCTCAAACGCGAGGGCGTTACAGCTACATATTCAGACGGTACGACAGCGACAATCATGAAAGTAAAAGGTGCTGATGGAAAGAATATGTATTTTTCCAAAGACAAGTTTGGAAACTACAAAGAAATTGAATCCATGCACGGCGCAAATATGTCTGTTTCTCAGATTGCAGACAACGCTAAGAAAAACGGCGGAAAAGTAACCATTCTCAAAGAATCTGATTTCAAAAAAGAGGATGCAGCAAACAAGGCTTACCAAGACTATATCAACAAACACCAGATTGATTATTCTCTTGGCTATGGACTTGGCCCTGGATTCAGCATTGATAAAGCGGCGAGAAAAAGAGCGAGAATGAGCAGGCTTGCAAATCGGAGACGAAAATAACCATGAACTTTAACTACGACATCAAAGTCACCGACAACACCCCGCAGCTGAACGAAGCGCTGGAAGCGTGGGTGGAAAGGGTGCTGACCATCTGGGGCATGAAGGTGCAGGACTACGCGCAGCTTCTTGTTCCCACCGGAACGGCAGACAGCACCGGCATAGAGGGCTATGTGGGCGGTGCGCTAAAAGCATCCCTCACCTACGTTGTATCTGCGGCGCAAAAGACCGTAACCATCGGCTCAAACCTGTTTTACAGCGTGTATGTGGAGCTTGGCACCGGTATTTTTGCCGAAAAGGGCAACGGACGCAAAACGCCGTGGGTCTGGCAGGACTTCAATGGCAAATGGCATTTTACCCGGGGCATGGCTCCCCGCCCCTTCCTGCGCCCGGCGGTGGAAAATCATATCAAGGAACTGCAAGAGATTGCAGTCGAGGAAGGAAATAAAGATGCATAACATGAAGAAGATTTTCGTAACCATCATGGTGCTTGTGGTGCTGTTGCTTTGCGGCTGTTCGGAAGCTGACAAGGCCAATGCCAACATCTCCAAGCAGGCCGATTACTTTGAGAGCGAGCGCAAGATTACCGTCTACAACGCCCGCACCGATAAGATCATCATGGAAGCCGAGGGCTACATGTCCATCTCCAACAACTCGAGCAACGAGCTGGTCTGCACGGTGAAAATCGGCCCGGACACCTACCGCAAGAATTACATCTACCTGAACGGCTACACTATGTATGTGGTGGAGGACATTACCGGCACCCATACCGACCCGTACCACTATAAACTCTATTTCCACACGGATATTCTGCCTAGCGTGGAAACAAGACCGTAAATTTAATACTCAGCGGTTGGCGCACAGCGTCAGCCGCTTTTTTATGCCGCTTTCGCACAACTGGCAGTGCTCCCGGCTCATAACCGGGTAGTTGCAGGTTCGACCCCTGCAAGCGGCACCACACCGGCAGCACGTCCGGAAAAATAACCTGATTGCCAAGCATGGCAGCCCAAGCAAGGGCAGAAAGGACACACACATGGCACTCAAAAGAGCAGATATCCGCAAGATTCTGGAAAACGCCGAAACCTCCAACGATGACAAGGCAAAAGCCATTCTGGACGCCTTGCACGAGGAGACCGATGCCCTCCGGGACGAGCTGGATACCGAGAAAAACGCCCGCGTTGCAGCGGAAAAGGAACGGGACGCAGCCAACAGCGGTAAGCAGACCGCAGAGCAGGCGCTGACCGACTACAAGACCCAGCAGACCGCAAAGGAATCAAGAGCCGCCAAGGAATCAAAGTTCCGGGAGCAGCTCAAGGCCGCAGGCGTGCTGGAAAAGTACTTTGACCGCATTGTGCGCTTGTCCGGCGAGGACATCGACAAGATGGAACTGGACAGCAAGGGCAACGTGAAGAACGCGGACAAGCTGGCTGAGAGCCTGAAAACCGATTGGAGCGACTATGTGGGCAGCACCACCACCAAGGGCGCACAGGTGGACAACCCGCCCGCAAACACCGGCTCCAAAATGACCAAAGAACAAATCATCAACATCAAAGACGCAACCGAGCGTCAGGCAGCCATCGCGGCAAATCCTGAAGCGTTCGGACTTGCAGCAAAGGAGTAACACATGGCAGCACCCGAAAATCTGACTACCGCATCTCAGATTACCACCACTATCCGCGAAATCGACTTCGTGACCCAGTTCCAGAAGAATTGGGACGCGCTGCGCACCATTCTGGGCATCTCGCGCCCCATCCGCAAGGCACCCGGCACTAGGCTGGTATCCTACAAAGCCACCGTTGACGGCGGCCTGCAGGGCGGCACCGCTGTGGGCGAGGGCGAGGACATCCCACTGACCAAGACCAAGGTCGAGCCTGTGACCTATGCCGACATCGAACTTGGCAAGTGGGCTAAGGCCGTTTCCATCGAAGCCGTCACCAAGTACGGCGCAGAAGTGGCCGTGGATCGCACCAATATCGCTTTCCGTAACGAGCTTCAGAAGAAGGTTCTGACCGACTTCTACACCTTCCTCAAGACCGGCAAGCTGGTCGGCACGCAGAAGACCTGGCAGCGTGCGCTGGCTATCGCAAAGGGCGCAGTCCTGAAGCGCTTTGCAAACGACAATCTGGACGTGACCGAGGTCGTGGGCTTTGCCAACATCATGGACTTCTACGACTATCTGGGTGACAAGGAAATCACCGTTCAGACCGAGTTTGGTCTGAACTATGTGAAGAACTTCCTCGGCTACAGCACCCTGTTCCTTCTGCCTGACGCTTTCATCGAGCAGAAGAAGGTGATTGCCGTCCCTGTGGAAAACATCGACCTGTACTACGTTGACCCCGCAGACCGCGACTACGCCACCATGGGCGCAAACTACACCGTTTCCGGTGAGACCAATCTGCTGGGCTATCACACCGAGTACAACTACAAGAACGCCACCACCACCAACTACGCCATCATGGGCATGAAGCTGTGGGCAGAGTATCTGGACGGTATCGCGGTCGTGACTGTCGGCGCGTCCAACACCGAGCCTGCCGTTGCGGCGTCTGAACTCGGCGGCTGATACGAAATAAGGAGGTGACCCCGCATGACTGTGCCAGAGCTGTGCGTTTACACGCACAATTTTTTTGACCGGTACGATGACCCCACCGCCGGGGAATTTACCTTTACGGCAGATACTGTCCCCGCTGGAGTGTCCGCCGGGCAGTATTTCCTTGTGTGCGGGTCTATCTTTAACGACGGCGTGCACAAGGCGGGAGACGGAGACCTTACCCCGGAAACCTTCACCGGCACGGTGCAGCCTATGCGCGTCCCTCCTGATTTTGTGGCGCTTGCCCAGAAGATCACCGACTACGATGCAGCCACCCCCGGCGGTGGGCGCTATGTTTCCCAGTCCTTCAACGGCTGGAGCGGCACCATGGCCACCGGCACGGACGGCTTGCCCGCAGACGGCTGCACCCACTACCGCCGGGAAATCAACCAATGGAGGAAACTGTAATGCCTGTAAACGATTTCACTAAATTCACCGTGATGGAGAATTTCACAAAGAAGTTCTGCTTTATGGTCAAAAAGCTGGTATCGGACGGCCTGTTTGGCTCTACTACCACATGGGAGGACGGCATGGAGTTCCTTGCCATCGAACGCCATGACCAGACCATTGAAGCACAGCAGGCAGAGCAGCAGGGCACGGCATCCACCTACTCCCTCTATGTGGATAAGGACATCAAGCTGTCCCCCTTCGACCGCATCAAGCGGCTGGACGATGGGCAGACCTACGAGGTTACCACCGCGAGCAGCGACAAGATTTCCCCCGCCGAAAGCCAGATGAATCTTGCCGTTGTGCAGTGCAAAAAGGTGGTGCTTTCCTGATGGGCGCAGAAGAAGCCATTACCACGGCGCTGAACAGCTTTTTTACGATGTTCGATGTTCCTGTATACCCAGAGGATTCCGTGCCGCCGGGCTCTTCCCTACCCTATATCACGGTGAAGCTGGTCATTCCTAAGGGATTTGACGAGAGCAGCACCTTCCATGCGCGGCTGTGGTATCCGGTAGACGGCGGCAAGCTGCCCCTCATCCGCAAAGCCGATGAAATCCGCGCTGCCATTGGCGATTGGCTTACCATCGAGTGCGAGGGCGGCGCAATTCTTTTGTGTGCGGGCAATCCGTGGGCGCAGCCTATGGGCAACCCGCCGGAAAAATACCTGTGCACATACCTTATTTTTGACGTCACATCCTTTGTGGTGTGAGAAAGGATAACACATGAACAAAATGTATCATGCCATTTCGGCAGATGCTTTCAAAAAGCTTCAGTTTCAGGCCGGTGCACTGCTCAAGAAGTTCGACCCGACGGGCGCTACCCCCATTGCAGCGGAGGATATGATCTGCCTGACTTCCGGCGGTATCACCGTCAGCTGCAAGCCCAACGCCATTGATCTGGGCGATGGTCTGGACGAGGTGCCCGAGAACACTTGGCAGTTGAAGCACATCACCAATTGGGATTGTGGCCTGTCTACCACCTGCATGACCGTGAGCGCCGACACCATCAAGCTGGAGTTGGGCGCTGCAGACGTGGAAACGGAAACCAACAAGATCACCGTGCGTGAGGATTACAAGGATGCGGACTTCCAGGATATCTGGTGGCACGGCAATCTGATTGGCGGCGGCTATGCTGCGGTCAAGCTGATGAAGGCCGTGAGCGATGGCGGCCTTGAACTGAAAACCACCAAGGACGGCAAGGGCAACCTCAACCTGAGCCTGAAGGGCCACTACGACATGACCGACACCAGCAAGGTGCCTATGGAGTTCTACGTCAAGGAGGCAGAGTAATGATCCTTACCATCAATCTTGACCCCGTGGAAGCCCTGCCCAAGCTGTATGACGCGGTGGACGGCATCACCCGCATGATCATGGACGCAAAGGACAACGTGGATAACCCGGAGACCAAAGCCGCCCGGGAGACCATTGTTGCCAACGCCATGAAGCTGCTGGGTGCAGAGCCTTCCGAAACCGCAGAGGGCAAGAAAAAGCTGACCCCGCGCGAGTTTGCGCTGGCTGCGCTGGACTTTATCAAGCCCCTGATGAAGCTTGACCCGCAGCGCACCATGAACGCCCTACACCAGCTGTACACGCTGGAAAAGGGCGAGAAGGACACCCTGCCCAAGGCGTTCACCGCGCTTACCAAGTCCGTGATGCAGGAGGACATGCAGGATTTTTTGTCATCGCTGGCCGACTTGAACGGCCTGAGTTTTGGCACTACCTCTGCCGAGCCGACCTCCAGCATCTCCGCGCCTACGGAATAAAGTATTTCGTCTGGTTCGTCATCAGCGAGATGCGCGAACGCCACCGCACAAAGGCATACCAGCTTTATACGGCTGATATGCTTTTTCTTTGTGCTGTATCGCTGGGGCAGCAGGTGGAGCAGTCCTTCAGCGAGATCATGGCAGAGTACGACAAGCCGCTATCCCAGCGCCGCCACGAGACCACGCTGGAAGAAGCGCAGGCGTGCTGGGAAAAGACGCTTGCAGACAGTAAAAAAGCCGCAGAGCAGAACGGAGGTGGTGAGACCTGAACATTTTCAATTTGATGGCCACTTTGGGGCTTGATACCTCCGAGTATGAGCAGGGCATCGAGCAGGCCCAAAAAGAGACGCAAAGCGCCGCAAACTCGCTGAACCGCAGCGCAAACACCGCCGGGAGCGGCGTTTCAGGCATGGCAAGCCAGTTTGCAGCAGCCAGCGCAAAAGCAACTGTCCTTGCAAATATGCTTACCTCGCTCGGAACAAAGGCGGTAAGCTTTGCAAAGGGCTTTGTGGAGATGGGCATTTCTTATAACGCCCAGATAGAAAAGTACACCACCGGCTTTACCAATATGTTGGGCAGCGCACAGGCCGCGCAGGAAGCCATGCAGGCCATTCAGGAGGACGCAGCCCGCACCCCGTTTGACGTGGCGTCTCTGACGCAGGCAAATCAGCTGCTCATCAGCGCGGGCGAAAACGCCGCGTATTCCCGCAAGGTCATCAATGCACTGGGCGATGCCGTTTCTGCCACTGGCGGCGGTAACGCCGAACTATCCCGCATGGCTGCAAACCTGCAGCAGATCGCAAACGTGGGCAAGGCTGCAACGATAGACATCAAGCAGTTTGCCTATGCGGGCATCAATATCTACCAGATTTTGGCAGACTACACCGGCAAATCGGTGCAGGAAGTCCAGAAGATGACCATCAGCTACGACCTTCTTTCGCAGGCGCTTATAGCCGCCAGCGAGGAGGGCGGGCGTTACTATAACGCCATGGACACCCAGAGCCAGACCATGAACGGGCGTATATCCACCCTGAAGGATAACGTCAGCCAGCTGGCCGGACTTATGACCGGCGACCTTTCCTCCGGCATCGGCGTTGTAATAGGCCACCTGAACGACATGGTTGTCGCAGCACAGGAAGCCTACAAAGAGGACGGCTGGAAGGGTCTCGGGAACGCAATTCTTGAGCTGGATAATCCAATCAGTGCCATCATCAAAAAGTTTGGGCAGCTTGGCAGCGCGGCTGTTAGTGCACTGGATAAGGCAAGCTACTATCTTAACAAGGCACTTGGAAAAAATGCTTACGCAGGGTACGACAACTACGACGACTACAAGTCAGACAAGCAAAAGCAAAGCAACAGGGACCGGCTACGGCAGAATGCTCTTTCCGGCAAAAGCGTAAGCAACAAAAGTTGGTCTGAGCGTCAGGCAGAAGCAGCGGCCGCGAGTGGAAGCGGCGGCAGCTCCATCGTTACAAGTCCTTCCAGTTCCTCCGGCAAGAGCACCGGCGCAAAATCCAAAACCGAAACCGTCATAGCGTCCGTGACGCACACCGCAACCACCACCGCACAGAACGCGCTGGGCGCTGTGACAACGAGCGTTGAGACACTGCAGGAGAAGGTCAAGGACGCAGCGGGCAAAATCAAAGACCGCGTGACCGAGACCACTACCGAGACCGGTAAAGAGATGGTCAACGGCGTTGCTACCACCTATACGCTTGTGACCAAGAAAGTTACGGACACGAACGGCAAGATAAGCACCACGACCAAGAAGGTCTACGCCGATATGTCCAAGACCCTGCTTGGCACCCTGACCACCATTGCGGAAAAGACCTTCAACGGCATCACCACCACCACGCAGCAGGCCGTGGAGACCTACGCGGACGGAAGCCAGCACATCAAGACAACTGCCACCGAGACCGGCGAGCGCATCGTGGACGGCGTGCGGCAGACCTACACCAAGATCATCAGCTACGTTGACGGCGTGCAGGACAAGGTGACAGAGACCGCGCAGAACATCGACAAGAGCATCAAGGCGACCCAAAAGCGCATTGAGGAGAATCTGAGCAAGGCACAGCAGCAGTTCAACAGCGGGATCTTCAAACTGGGTAAAAACCTGTACACCGACCTCAAAAATCAGGACTTGGCGGCGCTTGGTCTGGATATCGTCAACATGATGTGGGGCGAGGTGTCACAGGAGCAGCGCGAAGTCCTGTCCGACTGGGCAAACAAGGCGCTGGAAGCCATCAACGAGGCGTATTCCGGCGGCGGTCTGAGCGAGGCGTTCAACGCTTTTAAGCAGATCATGTCCAACGGCATCAAAGCAGATGCAAACGGCGTCACAACGGACGTTAAGGGCTTGAGCAAAGTGTTTCAGGATCTGGGCATCAATGTTTCCGACGTTGGCAGCAAGATCATGGGCGTGCTGAACACCATTGGCTCCGGCATGGGCAGCTTTGCCCTCAACGCGGGCACGGATATTGCAAACCTTGCCGGGAGCATGGGCAGTCTGGGCACAATCGCAGAGGGCGTAGGCGGGCTGATTGCAAAGGTGGGCAGCCTGATTATCTCGAACCCGGAAGTTGCCGCGATCATCGCCATTGTGGCGGGCGTGGCGGCGCTGGGCGTTGCGATTTTTGCGAAGTTCGGCAAGGGCAAGAGCAGCGGCACTACCAGCACGCAAAAAGCACCATCCTACAAGGACATTCAGGACGCCTACTGGTACGGTAACGAGCGTGCCTTTGCGGGCTACGATTACCGCACCGATCCCTACGTCATGAACCCGGACAACAATGCCATGCTGGCATATCAGTCCAAAATGCAGGCGCAGATGGAGCGGCTCTACGGTGTGGTTGAGAAATATCTGCCGGAAGCCGGAAACAGCGTGATCGCGCTTGACGGCGAGCAGGTAGGACGCATTATCACCCCAAGCGTAAACAGAAGCCTGGGAGACCTTACAGTGCTGAGCGAACGAGGAAACTGATATGTACGAGATCTACGCATACCCCTACGGCAACCCGGATGCAAAGCTGCTGCTTTATCGTCCCAACGACCCGCAGGCGCTGGTGCTGTCCCCCAAGCTGACCCGCGAGGTCAGCAAGGGCGGCAGCCTTGTTTTTACCATGACGCGGGATCATGCACAGTACGATATGCTGCAAAAGCTGAGCACGGTAGTGCAGGTGCGGCGGGATGGCAAAGAAATCTGGCGTGGACGGGTACTGAAGCATGAAGCCGATTTTTACAACCGGCGGGTGGTGTACTGCGAGGGTGCGCTGAGCTATTTCAACGATAGCAGTATCACCCCCTTTAACTACAAGGGCACGCTGCGCCAGTTTTTGCAGCACCTGATCGACGCACACAACGATCAGGTGAAAAGCAAGATGAAATGCTTCCAGCTTGGCACCGTGACGGCGGCGCTGGGCAACCTTGTGGTGCAGTTCGGCGATGCCGACCAATACGGCGTTGGCGAGGACTACGGCAAAGTGTGGGACATTCTGGACAAGCTGGTGCTCAAGGTGTTCGGCGGTTACTTCTACTGCGGCTTTGACGCGGCTACCGGCTACAACGTGCTGAACTATTGCGATCAGGCAGTGGAAGCCAAGCGGCAGACCGCCCAGAAAATCGAGTACGGACGCAATCTGCTCAACCTGAGCGAAACCACAGACGCCACCGACCTTTATACCCGCATCTATCCTATCGGCAACAAGCACACAGTGGACACCTCCAAGTGGTACTACAAGCTCATGTGGTGGCGGGACCCCTCCAAGGATAAGCACGAAGAGCGTTGGGGCATCATGGAAGCAGATGCCGCTACCGTTGCGCAGTATCTGCCTGCATCGGGCTACTCTTACAACTTGGAAGAGGGCTGGATCCAGAACGACACCGCGGTGCAGAAGTTTGGCATCATTACCCGCATCGTGGAACTTGACACCGACAGCGCAAACGACACCTTTGCAGCCGGTGTGCAGGCATTGCAGCAGAACTACGCTATGGAGACCAGCTACGTCATCCGGGCGGTGGATCTCGTAGACGCAGGCTACGATACAGACCGGCTGGATTTTTCCATGTACTCCCATATTATCAGCAAGCCGCACAGTGTGGATGCCGTCATGCTCTGTACCAAGCTGGTGGAACCGCTGGAAAAGCCTGCGCAGAAAGAGTTCACATTTGGCATGACCCGCCGCACCCTGACAGACCGTCAGGTGGCCAATATGGGCACGACAAATCTGCTGGTGGAAAGCGCTTACACCTCCGAAAAATACCATCAGGATATGCTGAAACGGCTGTTTGCCGCCTCCGAACAGGCAAAAAAGGATTCCGATGAAGCCGCCAAGACCGCCACAAACTTTTTGGAGTACACCCCGCAAAACGGCCTCATTGTCCGGCACGATTCTCTGCCCGGCAAGCAAGTGCAGATCCTGAACGATGGCATCCGGGTCATGGATGGCAGCAGCATGGTCAATATCCAGGCCAACGCCATCTCCATCACGGACGGCATGGGCAGCTGTTCCATCAATAGCGGTTCAATTATTTTCAACGGCATTCGCAACAGTAAAATTTTTGAATGGCCTTATCAAAAGGATTCTCATGGCAACCGAATAGGAGAATTTACTGCACAAACAACAAAAATCGACCTTTCTTCCTACTCGTCTGTAATGCTGGTCTATGACACGCATAAAGGCGGAACATGGTTTGCAAGTGGAGGCAGTGCTGGTAGACTTACGGTCGTTCTTCCTGTTAATGGGCAAACGTACTCTTATGCTTATCCGTGGAATACCGTCCATTGGAGAACCGTCAAAGTGAGCGACACGGGAATAACGTTTGGTAGCGGAAACGAAAGAACATCCGACTATAAAAATAACGTTATAACTGGCGTGATACATTTGGAAGTTCCTATTACTGATGGTGTTACGAAAAACGATGAGGTTTGCCGCCCGTTGGAACTATACGGTTTTATGTGAGGAGAACTATGAAACACTTTAAATTCAAGTGTAAGGTCTGCTCTGATGGGCGGCTGTATGCAGGCGGCTGGTGCCACGAAAGCGTCATTCCGAACCCGCTGCCGCCCGACGAGATCCTTCTGGACGATCTGTCCGGTATCACGCATGGGTTCTACACAGATTATCTCTGGGACGGCGAAAATCTGATTTATCATCCGCCTGAACCATCTGCTGAGCCTGCCCCGGCAGTACAGACTTCCGATGACGGAACCGAGGTGACCTACACATGAGAGACTATGCCGCACTGGAAGCGCTCGCCGCCCAAAACCCCCGCATGAACGATATGCGCATCACAACGCCAAAGGGCACACTCTCCATGCGTTCGGACTTTGGGCTGTGGCTCAAGCGCGGCTCTCCGCAGATCGGCAAGCCCGAAACCGATTCTATGCTTGTTGAGGTGCCCGGCGCAGATTTTCTGCTGGATCTGACCCGCTCGGTGGATGGCAGCGTACACTACAAAAAGCGGAATATCTCGATGGATTTTGTCTGCGACCGGCCTAAAACACAATGGGCATATATCCGGTCTAGACTGGAAGCGTTGCTGCAGGGGCAGTGGCTGCACTTCTATTTTGTCCGGGACGGCGAGGTCTGGGCTGGGCAGCTGGACGTAGAGATGACCCCCGGCGAGTACAAGACTTCCGTGAAAATCACAGCAACCTGTGACCCATGGCCAAAGGAGCGCTACTTTGTTTTGGGCGTTTCCAAGCTTGGCACAGACAAGATTGCATAAGGAGGCAGTATGGGCTATCAAAAACAGAATTTTGTAGACTGTCAGGTTCTGAACAGCGCGCAGCTGAACCACATCGAGGACGGCATTGTGGATTTGGAGAGCAATTCAAACACTACGCTTGCTGGCAAAGCAGATAAATCAGAAGTGCAAGCGAACGCGGACGGGATTGCCGCTGAAGCATCCCGCGCCAAGGGCGAGGAGCAGCGCTTGGATGCCGCCATCACCGCCGAAACCACCCGCGCGGAACAGGCAGAGCAAGCACTGGATACGCGCACCGTAGCCCTCGAATCCTGCGGATTTGTCGTTGTAGACGGCAAAGTCTGCATGAAATACCGCAAATCCTGAAAGGAGTAACACATGGCTGAAAACGAAATTAGCACGCAGGCACCTGCCACCGAGGTGGTGGAGCCTATCTATCTGGATCAGACCGCAAAAGACAACGGCAGAAAGCTTGACCAGATGACTGCCGCCCTGCTGGGTATGTCCAGCTCGCTGGGCGTGATCGCGCGGGCACAGACCGGCGTGGTGGAGGAGATGGACTATAACGGCATCAAGGCCGTGGTGGCTGCCGGTAACGCACCGGCGGTTTTTCCGGTCGGCACCCAGCTGGTGAACACCTACACCGCAAAGGACGGCAAAGTCTACGACTGCCCGTGGGACGTGGTAAAGACGGACGATATCGCCGAGGGTGAGACCGGCACCACCGCACCCGCAATGGTACTGCAGATGCACTACGCGTCTCTGGAGGATATCCAGTTTTCCGCATATCAGGCCTTTTACGTTGTGCCCGAGGCTGGTCTGGTAGCTGGCACCTACAACATCAATATGGGTCTTGACTGGGGCACCAACGTCAAGACCGGCACAAGCTACCAGTTTACCCTGACCAAGAACGCACCCGCAGGCGCACGCCTGACCGGCTTCTATAATGCACCGGACGTTGCACCCGCCAACTGGAAGGTGTACGTCTACAAGGATCAGCAGAAGTCTGAGCTGCTGGAGACCTGCAACGTCTCTGCCGGCAGCGCTGGCACGAATCTCGGCACATTTTTGGCAAAGCCCAACGGCAACCTGAACAGTCTGCATTCGGTCGGCTACGGCGACAACCGGTGGTATAAGTCCGCATACCGCCAGTACCTCAACAGCGATCAGGCTGCTGGCGCATGGTGGACTCCGCAGGACAGTTGGGATATGAAGCCCGATCAGGCGGACACCGTGCCCGGCTTCCTTGCTGGCTTCTCGGATGACTTCAAGAACGCGCTGACCCGCGTGAAGGTCGTGACCTACGGCAACACCGTCACCGATGACGGCAGCGCTGTGGCGACCTATGACAAAATCTTCCTGCCCTCGCTGGAGGAGATCTACTGTTCTCCGCAGGTCAGTGGCGAGGGTACATACTGGCCGTACTGGAAGGAGCGCACCGGCGCAAAGACCCCGCAGGCTCTGTGGCAGACCTACCCGCTGCGTATCACCCGCGACCTTGCACAGCGCACTGTGGGCCGCTATGTGCGGCTGCGCTCTGCGCATCGTGGCAACGGCTACATTGCCTTCGGCGTGAACTCCAGCGGCGGCGTCAGCCACTGGGGCGCGGTCTACGCGTATCGCTGCGCCCCGGCTTGCAAAATGACCAATCTTGTTAAATAATCACCGGGCAATCCCTTGCCCGGTGAGAAAGTGAGTGCTATCCCATGGCAATGCGCAAAGACCAGATACCGGACAATAAATTCACGCTGCCGCTTGACGCGCGTGAGCTGGCACTGTATACCAGACAGATCACCAAAAACGCGAAAGTGTTTGACCTCGAAATTGACGCAAGCCTTCCCGGTCAACTGCGCGCTACGGCAGACCGGATATTTTTTGATATCTTCGGAGCAAACGACCTCCGGCTGGACAAGCCGAACGAAAGAGAGGAGCGCTTTAAGCTTCAAAGGCACGCCGTCCGGCTGTGCACCGTCCTTTTGGCGGAGATAGACATGGCAAAAGCCAGCTACCACCTTTCTGGCAAACGGTGCTCTTTCTGGGGCAACACTGTGCGCGATATCCGGCAGCGTTGCCGGGACTGGCACGAGAGTGATGCAAAGCGTGCAAAAGCGCTTTGACATAAAAATGGCTGTAGGCTAATGGGCCGCAATGTGCGGCTGCGCTCTGCGAATCGTGGCAACGGCAACAATGCCTTCAACGTGAACTCCAGCGGCAACGTCAACAACTGGAACGCGGTCAACGCGTATCGCTGCGCCCCGGATTGGACGGCAGCACGCCCACAAAAGCCCCTGCATAGCAGAGGCCGGGCAAAAACTGCCGTGCAAGGAGCCGAGTGCCATGTCTGTCCTCTGGCAGACGAACAATATCAGCCGGACGTGGCCACCCTGCGGGGTGTTGACCGCTATCACCCGGCAGATCCTTGCGAGGAGAGCTGAAAAAATCAGTGCAAGAAGAAGAAATAATAATCGGGTTCGATGCCCTGTATAATTCCGAGGGCAAGTGCGCCAAAGGCGTGTGCCGCAAGGCAAGCGTTGGACGGTTTCACCTGTTTCGGATGGACGAGATCCTGAAACTCCAAAAGGAGCTCGCGACAGGTACATACAAGGCACGGCCAACAATCAAAGTTAGAATCACCTATCCCAAGCCCCGCACAGCGGTTGCGAATGGCTTTCGGGATAGGGTATACCAGCGCTCTCTCAACGACAATGCTGTTTATCCAGCAATGACACGGAGCTTCATCCGGCAAAACGCGGCCTGTCAGACCGGCAAAGGTACCGACTGGGCGCGCAAGCAGGTCAAGCTCATGATGGAGCGCGAATACCGGCAGCACGGCGCTGATGGCTATGTGCTGTTGGTAGATATCCGGCACTATTACGACACGATGCCCCATGACGTGGCAAACCGCTGCTTTGAGCGGCATCTGCCGCCAAGTGTGCATAACCGCGTGCGTGAGGTGCTGGATCGTCAATATACCGGCGAGGCCGGTTATAATCCGGGCAGCCAGATGGTGCAGCTTGCCGGGATCTCGGTGCCCGACCCCATAGATCACTACATCAAGGAGCGCCTGCGGGCGAAAAAGTACGTCCGTTTTATGGATGATAGCCTCATCATCCACCACGACAAGGCACGGCTTGAGGAGTGGCGGGAGGCGATCCGCGCCCGGTACGCTGCCGATGGCATGGAGCTGCACCCGACCAAGACCAAGATCGTCAGGCTAAAGGATGGATTCCGTTTTCTAGGTTTCATCTACCGCTTGACCCCGGCGGGCAAGGTCGTTATGACCGTTGACCCGCAGAATGTCAAGGCCGAGCGCAAGCGCCTGTTTCGGCTTGCCCAGCTCATCAAGGCAGGAGAGAAACCGGCATCTGCCCTGTATGAGCAGTATGGATCATGGAAAGCCCATGCCGCTAAAGGCAACTCGCAGCAGCTGCTGCAGCGCATGGATCAATACGTTAAAACTCTGCTGGAGGGGATAACTACATGAAAATTGTTCACAACACTGGCGACATCAAGACCGCCGCCGAAAACGAAAACCGGGACGCGGATTTGGCACAGATCGCGTCTATGGTGGACTTCCTGTGCATTCTGGCCGATGTGCCCATTGAGGACGAGGCTGCAGACAAGGAGGGCATGAGCCATGAGTGATAAGCACAGCGCGATCTTCGGCAAAGCGAAAGACGAGTACGAGGCGGGCCGCTGGTCTAAGGCCATGCTGCGCATCCTTGTGCAGCGCAAGCCCCAGCGCCTGACCGCAGAAGAGTATGAAGAGATTACCGGCGAAAAGTATTAAGGAGCAGAGTATGAGACCTATCATGGACGTTTCCCGCTGGCAGGGTAACATCGACTGGGTCAAGGTAAAGACAAGCGGCCTTGTCTCCGGCGTGATGCTGCGGGCTCTGGGCAACAGCGCAGAGGACAATCCCAGTGAGCCGTACATCGACCCCGACTTTGAGCGCAACTACGCCGAGTGCCAGCGGCTGGGCATCCCCTGCGGCGCGTACTACTACTGCAAAGCGGTCAACACAGCAGAGGCTGACGCAGAACTTGCCCTGCTGCGCAAGGTGCTGACCGGCAAAACCGTGCAGCTGCCCGTTGCGGTGGACATTGAGGACAAGTATGTGCAAGCACCGCTCGACAAGCAGACCCTGACGGACATTGCCGCCCATGCGCTGGGCACTGTGGAGCGCTGGGGCTTTTACGCCATGCTGTACACCGGGCTGTACTTTGGCCGTGATAACCTGTACATGACCGGCGCTGCACTCAAGCCTTATGACGTGTGGCTGGCAGCCTACCGCAGCAAAAAGCCTGAACCGGGCTGGCCGTTCGGCTTGTGGCAGTACACCAGCAAGGGCAAGATCCCCGGTGTTGTGGACGCGATACCGGGCAAGATTTCCGGCGTGGACTTGTCTGTGCCCTACAAGGACTATGCCAAAATCATCGCAAAGAAGGGTCTGACCCGTCTTCGGGAGGGCAAATGACCGAAAAAGAAGCTTTGCTGTGGGTGCTGGGCATCTTGGGCAGCCTGTGCGCCGCTGCCATCACGATCGACAAGGTGCTGGAAATCATCCATAAGTACATCAAGAAGGCACAGGAGCCGGACAACGCGCAGAACAAGCGGCTGGATGAGCTGGACAAGCGCGTCGGCACCTTGGAACAGGGGCAGCTCCAGCATACACAAGCCCTTGCAAGAGACCTCCGGCGATTTGACGGCCTCGATGAAGAAATGCGCCTTGTTCTCGTTGGCGTGCAGAACCTTTTGGATTCGCAATTGTCCGGCAATAACCGCGAAGGTATGCAAAAAAGCAAGACCGACATTAACAATTACCTGCTGAAAGGAGTAACCAATCATGGAAGCAATCCTTAATACCATTCTCACCCCCCTGCCCGCGTGGCTGGCGCTGGTGCTCATTGTTGTGGGCGCTGTTTCGCTTGCACTGGGGCTTATCCGTCTGGGCTACGGCGCAGCGGTCAGGACGCTGGTGCTTGACCTCATCGACCAAGCAGAGCACGAGATTCAGGGCACCAAGCGTGGTGCAGAGCGTAAGGCGTGGTGCGTCAAGATGCTGCGCCACTATCTGGACAACAGCAAATGGGGCAAGCTGGTCTCGTGGGCTATTACTGAAGAGACTATGAGCAAGGTCATCCAGTTTTTCTTTGACCGCATGAAAGCGGCACTGCAAAAGCAGTAAGGAGGATATCATGGCAAGCACTACATACGAACATCCCGGTGGCGTCACCGAGATGTACGCCGTACAAGAGCAATTTCGTCACGTCACGAAAATGGTTTGCGCACGTTTTCTTGACCTCACGAAAACATACCGTCTCGGCAACGTCCCCGTAATGGTGCGCAACGCCGGACAGCTGCCGCAGCCTTTCTGGCTCGGTGCTTCCTGTGGCGGCGGCTCGTGTGGTGCTGCCCGCTGCGCTGCAAGGACTTGACCGACAGCAGATGACAGCCGCTATCAAAAGCGCACCGCTTGGGAGGGTTGACCGTAAGATAGCCTTACTGCGGTACGTTGAGCGGCTTCCGTTGCCGGACATTGCAGCGCAGATGCATTACAGCCGAACGGCAATAGGCTACCGGCTGAAAAGCATTGAAAAAATGCTGGATGTGTGATATACTAACCTTGTCTAGGGATTAGTTTTGAGCTTTTGCTCTGACAATTCAAAAACGGCAGGCTTTCGGGTCTGCCGCTTTTCTTTTTGCACGGATTGTGGTATAATTATCTCAACAAATCCTCCCGGCCTCTCGAAGAAGCGCATTAGGGTGGATATTTGAAAGGCCATGGCCTTTGTAGAGAGCGGCATTGCCTGTGGGCGGTTCCGCTCTTGATTTTAGACTTCGCCGTTTTGGCGGCATAAAAAATCCCCCACTTTGCCTACAAAGCACCCCGCGTGGCACGCAGGGCTTCGGCAAAGCAGGGGATTTTTTTGTTTTACAGCAGCTTGTAGTGTTCAGCCAACAAAAAGCGGACGTATGCCGGGCAGCCCCGGCTTCCGGCACACCAGTTCTGCACCGTGCGCAGCGGAATGCCCGCGCATTTTGCAAAAGCGGTCTGCGACATTCCGGTGCGGGAGATCAGCTCCCGCATGGACAGGTTCGCCAGATCCCAGATGACGGACAGCCGCTCCTTTTCGGCGTCTAGGTCGATGCAGCCATCAGCGCCATCCTCGGCGCTGAGCGTCACGTTATTCAGAAAAATCTCCTTTACGGCTCGCGGATTGCTCGCCATAATAAAAAGTTCAGCGTTGCTATACATGGTATCCTCCTTTCAAATGCGGTCTTTCACGGACAGGCTGATTTTGCGCACAAAGCCATCAGGGAACTTCTCACCGCTCCAGAGAGAGCCGAGCTCTCCATCGCTGCCGTTGTCGCGGGGATACTCATAGAAGGCTGTCATGCCCAGACTATCGTTGACGCGGCGCAGCTTCACGATGCGGTCGGGAGCAAGCGCGATTTCCCGGGTAAGCTTGCCGTTTTTGTCCAGTGCATCCTCGCACAGCCACTGAAGCGCCGAGATAAACTCGTCCATCGTGATGGTAGAGTGGGCAGCCCAGTCTTTAAAAATGCGGCTGTCGCCTGCAAGAACGATCTTCTTTTTAGTCTCAAAGCTGGTCATGGTAGCTATTTCCTTTTTTTGTGCGATTTTGGTTTCCTTTACTGTCTATAATATACACCCATTGGGTGCAAAAGTCAAGCTTTTTTCAAAAATATTATACCCGATGAACGTATTTTTGCCCACGCTGCCCTTTTGCAGTGTGGGCGCTTTTTTGTCCTTCGTTGTACCTTCGTTGTCTCTCCCGGTGTGGCATTCTGGTACGATAAACGCAAAAGGAGGAGCGCTCATGTGGCACAAGTTCAACCCAAACCCGCGCGGCAGCAGCGTCGGTGACTGTGCAGTGCGAGCCGTTGCAGCTGCCACCGGGCAAAGCTGGGAGCAGGCATACATAGGGCTTGCGATGATGGGCTACGCACTGGGCGACATGCCAAGCGCCAACCGCACATGGGGCGCGTACCTCCAAAAGCGCGGATTTAAGCGCCGCCTTGTCGAGGCAGACTGCTCCACCTGCTACACCGTGGAGGATTTTGCAAGGGAGTACCCGCGCGGGATCTACGTTCTGGGCTGCTCTGGCCACGTTCTGGCTGTTGTCAATGGCGAGTGGATTGATAGCTGGGACAGTGGCGCAGAGTGCCCGATTTATTACTGGTACAAGGAGGACTAAGCGATGCCATACATTCCATACGGATACCAGCCCGGCTATTATGGGCAGGCAATGCCGGATCAGCTTGCACAGCTGCGGCAGAACGCCTACCAGCAGCCTATGATGGGACAAGCGACGCAGCCGACGCAGGGCACGCCGTCCATCATTTGGGTGCAAGGCGAGGAGGGCGCAAAAGCATACATGGTTGCCGCAGGAAACAGCGTGCTCCTGATGGACAGCGAAAACAGCGCGTTTTACATCAAAAGCACCGATGCAAGCGGTATGCCGCTTCCCCTCCGGGTGTTTGACTACAAGGAGCGCACCACAGCCGCAAAAACGCCGCCACAAACGGCGCAGCAGGCCGGCGGGGAGTTTGTCACCCGGGCAGAGTTTAACGCGCTGGCAGCCCGCTGTGCGGCACTTGAAAAGCAAGAGCCTGCAAAGCCTGAAACGGAGGTCAAATAAATATGGCGAATCCTCTTTTTAATGCACTAGGCGGCGGTATGCCCGCCATGCCAAACCCTATGGGTCAGTTTGGCCAGATGATGCAGCAGTTCCAGCAGTTCCGTGCAAACTTTCAAGGCGACCCGAAAGCAGAGGTGCAAAAGCTGCTGCAATCCGGCAAAATGTCACAAAACCAGCTGAACCAGCTGCAGGCGATGGCGCAGCAGTTTCAGCAGTTCCTTCCCCATTAAACTTCTTTCCAGACAAAGCCTTTACAAGACTTAATCCTACCTTTTGCGCAGTTGATGATTGTACAAGGCTTACATCCGTAAGCTCTGGCAGCTTCGGAATACCCACTCCACACCTTCATAAAGTCACCAGATTTTGTGTATTGGGCAACCGGTTTGCTCAATGGGTTCAAAGACCCAGTTCTACCGCGCATATTAGAATCGGCACGAAGCCCTGTTGCAATTGCGTGTTGTGTATTCCCCTTTCGAGAAATCCATTCGAGATTTTCAACAAAATTATTGCTCTTGTTTCCGTCAATATGATTTACACAAGGCAGATTTTCTGGATTTGGAAGAAATGCACTTGCAACAAGAACGTGAACGGACTTGTTTTTCTTTCCCGATTTATTGCAGAGCATTACCGTTTTGTATCCGCTTTTATGGCTTTTGAGAACAAGATTCTTAGATTTTCCGGTGTGGTTATAATTTATGCTTTTTACGTTTCCACAATCGCTCACTTCATATAATCCTTCGTATTCAGGAACAGGTAACCAATTCTCCATAAAAACCTCCGTATAGCATGGTGGATTTATCTGTTTCTATTATACCACAAAAATACAATATCTGCGCAGATTTGTATAAAAAATTTTGAAAGGAGCTTACTATGAGCTTATCTACCGATTCTCCTATGATGACTATGCCGGTTCAGCCTGCAAATACCTGTTCTAATGGTGGTTTTGGCTGGGGTGACGGCGGCTTGCTCTGGATCATCATCTTGTTCCTGTTCGCCTTCTGCGGCGGCTGGGGCGGCAACTGGGGCGGCAATGGCAACACCGGTGCCGGTGTCGTTGACGGCTACGTCCTGACCTCCGATTTTGCCAACATCGAGCGCAAGATGGATGGTATCAACAACGGCATGTGTGATGGCTTCTACCAGCAGGCGCAGCTTGTCAACGGCGTGCAGCAAACCGTGAACAACGGCTTTATGTCCGCAGAGATCAGCCGCGCAAACCAGCAGGCGGCGTTTATGCAGCAGCTGTTTGCCATGCAGATGCAGCAGCAGGAGTGCTGCTGCGAGAACCGCTCTGCCATTCAGGGCGTCAACTACAATCTGGCCACCCAGTCCTGCGAGACCCGGAACACGGTGCAGAACACCACCCGGGACATCATCGACAACCAGAACCAGAACGCCCGCGCCATCCTTGACGCACTGACTGCACAGCGCATCGAGGCAAAGGACGCAAAGATCGCCGAGCAGGGGCAGCAGCTGTTCGCAGCACAGCTGGCGGCATCTCAGGCAGCCCAGAACGAAACGCTCAAGGCCTACATGAGCGGTCAGCTGGCCTACTACAACCCGCGTCCTGTGCCCGCATTCCCTGTCCCCGCACCCTACCAGTACGGTAACTGCGGCACCGGTTGCGGTTGCAACGGTTGCGCCTAACCGAATAACGGCAACTTCCGAGGATTTCTCGGATGTTCAGCCCCAGAGCTGATTTTGCAAACCAGAGCGCCGGGGCAGTAGTCCCGGCGTTTCTATTACGAAAGGAGCCGATAAAATGGCTGAATTTACCTCTACCACGATTCAGACCGTGGCAGCCGGTCAGAATCTCCCCTTGACCGAAACCGCTATCAAGGGGTCAAACTGCATCAACCACCGAGCAGGTGCTGGTAATGTGACGCTGCGTGGACTTACGAACCAGTGCAAGGCACTGTTCAAAGTGAGTTTTGGCGGCAACATCGCCATCCCTACCGGAGGCACTGTGGGCGCAATCTCTGTGGCGTTGGCTGTCGGCGGCGAGGCGCTCAACAGCGCAACCGCAATCGTCACCCCGGCGGCAGTGGATCAGTACAGCAACGTCTTTACGGCGGTGTTCGTGGAAGTCCCCCGGGGCTGCTGCGTTACTGTGGCGCTCAAAAACACTAGCACGCAGGCAATCAGCATTGCAAACAGCAATCTGATCGTTGAGCGGGTAGCATAAGAAAGGAGATAAAGTCATGCTGGATAAATTGAATCATCTGAAAGATGAGATGTGCGAAGAGCTCATGGAGCTGACCGACAAAAAGAATCGATCCCCTGGCGATGTTGAGATGATCGGCGAGATCGTGGATATCATTCTGGACATCCACCGCATCAAGGATTATTGCGAGGGTGGCGAGTACAGCCGTGCGGGCGAGTGGGAAGCTGACATGCGCGGATCCTTCAGCCGCGACGCCGGAAACGGTTACAACCGGGGCAACAGCTACGCCAACCGCGGTCGGCATTATGTTCGCGGTCACTACTCACGCGGCGATGGCCGTGAGCGCATGATCTCCGACATCGAGGACATGATGCAGGAAGCCACCGGTGCAGAGCGTGACGCATACAAGCGAGCCGCTGACATCTTGCGCAACGCATAAGAAAGGGGGCGGCAGGCATGGATATCGTGGAGATCAACGAACACATCCGCAAACTGAAATGCGAAGAAACGAACTGGCAGAGCGTGGAAAAGCTTGCCGCCCTCTGCACTGTGCGGGACGAGCTGGAAGAAGCACACGCACCTGAAACGCAGACCCAGGCATTGCCGCCCGCGACTTATGCGGCGGCGTACTCCACAGCAGCGGAACCACAAAGCGACTTTGTGGCGGCTGCCAGCTCTGTTCCTTTCGGCGGTCTGATGCAGGTGCTCGACAGACACATGAACGCAATAAAGCTGGTGTACCCGAAAGAGTATGAGCTAGTAATGCGGAAGATTGTCTCTTTGTCTGAGTGACGATGCCCAATAGGCTGAAGGCACAGGGAAAGTAAGTCGCCCGGCCAAAAAAAGCCATACATAGCAGCAGCCCCGGGAAGCCTGACGGTTCCTCGGGGCTGTTTTTGCGTTTATAAAGCTGTTTTTCAGCGGTGTGTTACCAAAAATGTTACCATGATAAAGAAAAGAACGTCAATTCTCAGCGAAATGACGTTCTTTTTACATGGTGGAGGCGATGGGAGTCGAACCCATGTCCGAAAAGAGCTCAGTGTAGGTATCTCCGGGTGCAGGCGATCTACAACATTCCCGCCGCGCCACGCCGATCGTCAGGCTAGCGCTTTGGTAGCTTCATGAGTTCCTGCCGGTCCGCAAAGCTTAGGTCCGTTCAGGTGCTGTGTCTAAAGGACGCCCCGACCCCACACGACACAAGAGTGGGCGGAACGCGCAGCACTCAGGCTGCGAGCAACTGATAATTATTGTTGTCAGTTAATTTTTTTGGAGGAGTTATAGAGCAGTTCCCCCACTGCTACCCGCTGCCCAGACCTTGCTCCCCCCGTCGAAACCTTTACGCCCCCATATAAAGCACATCTTGCGATGTGCGGAAAGCTTGGTTTTCTGCGGTGAGCCGCAGTCTGCAATTGGAATGCTTAATAGTACTTGCCGTTGGACTTCACAGCCCGGTCAATGGAGCGCTTTGCATCGCGCTGGGCGGCATCGGCACGCTTGTCGTACAGCTTTTTGCCCTTGCACAAGCCCACTTCCATTTTTACGCGGCCATGCTTGAAATAAAGCGAGAGCGGCACCAGCGTATAGCCCTGCAGCTTGCACTGCTGGTGCAGACGCCGGATCTCACTTTTGTGCGCCAGAAGCCGCCGGACACGCATGGGGTCCTGATTGAACAGGTTGCCGTGGTCGTAGGGGCTGATGTGCATCCCCTTTACCAGCAGCTCACCATTTTCAATATCTACCCAGCTGTCCTTCAGGTTGACCCCGCCGGCCCGCAGGCTTTTCACCTCGGTGCCTTTGAGTTCCACACCGGTCTCCAGCGCTTCCAGAACAAAATACTCGTGGCGCGCTTCGCGGTTGGTGGCGATGCTCTTGGTCGCCGGGCGCTCCTTTGTGGGTGCCATGCTGCGCGCCTCCTTTCTCCGTTCCGTTTGTTGTTTCAGTATACCATTTTTTCAGGGTAATGCAAGGGCTGTTTCTGACAGAATTGTAAATTTTTACACACTCACAGCTCTCCCCGGCCGGAAAGTGCCCGGTACAGGGTGGTCTCGTCCGCGTATTCCAGGCTGGCGCCCACCGGCAGACCGGAGGCCAGCCGGGTGACCCGGATGCCCAGCGGCTTGATGAGCTTTGCCAGATACATGGCGGTAGCCTCGCCCTCCACGGTGGGGTTCATGGCCATGATGACCTCCTTCACCGTGTCGTCCTTCAGCCGCGCCAGCAGCTCCTTGACGGTGAGCTGCTCTGCGCCCACACCGGCCAGCGGGTCCAGCAGACCATGCAGCACATGGTACAGGCCGTTATACTCCCGGGTGCGCTCAAAGGCCTGCACGTCCCGGGGCTTTTCCACCACGCAGATCACCGAGGTGTCCCGCTTGGCGCTGGCGCACACCGGGCACAGGTCAGCGTCCGTAAAGTTTTGGCAGATGCGGCACCGATGCAGCCGGGTGTGCGCACCGCGGATGGCATCGGCCAGCGCCGCAGCGTCCTTATCCGACATACTCAGCACCTGATAGGCCATGCGGGTAGCACCCTTGCGGCCCACGCCCTGAAACTTGCCGAACTCCTCGATCAGCTTTTCCAGCGGTGCGGCAGTGTAGTCCATGGTATCTCCCCTTCCCGGTTCAGAGACCCGGAATGTTCAGGCCGCCGGTCAGCTTGCCCATCTCGGCCTCGGCGGTCTCATCCACCTGCTTCACGGTGGCGTTGATGGCAGCAGCCACCATGTCTTCCAGCATCTCGATGTCATCTGGGTCCACAGCCTCGGGCTTGATGGTGATGGACAGCACCTCATGCTTGCCGTTCATCTTTACGGTCACCATCTCACCGGCGGCGCTGCCGGTGTACTCGGCGGCTTCCAACTCGGCCTGCTTGCTCTTCATGTCCTCCTGCATCTTCTGAGCCTGACGCATCAAGGCGTTCATATCGGGGCGGCCGTAGCCTGCGGGCATTCTTGCTTTCATAATGGTATTCTCCTTTATTATAAACAATTTTTATCGCTTTTTGCGGGCGGTATCCTCAATGCTGACCTCTAACCCCAGTTTTTCCAGCGCCAGAAGGGACTGCTCCGCGTTAGAGGCGGTCTTTCCGGCTGTTTTGGGCTCGTAAGGGCCGATGGGCACCGGCACGCCGGATACCTCGGCGATCAGCTTTTTGATCAGCTTCTGACTGTCCTTGTTCACCCGGATAAAATCCCGGAAGGTCTTGCCGCCGTCGATCAGCACGCGGGTGCCGTCAAAGTAAGCCTTGGACTTGCGCAGATACATATACAGCATGGGGTCGATGCCTTCCAGCTTCTGCACGATCTGTCCCCAGTACGGGAAGGGGTTCGTGCCCTGCTGCGCCACGCTGCGGGGCTTGGTCAGCACCGGGTCGGCAGGGTGCTCCTGCACCGGGGCAGGCGGTTCCTCTGCTGCCGGGGCAGGCTGTGCAGGCTCTGCAGGGGCGGGCTTCTCCGGCTGACTGACCGGCTCCGGCTCCTCCGGCGGCGGTGCCTGCGGGGCAGGCTCGTCCCACGGCAGGGCGGCATCGCTCTGCTGTACCGGCGGTTCCTCTGGCATGGGCGGCAGCTCGTCCGCAGGGGCGGGCGTTGCTTCCTGCGCGGCAAGCTGCGGAGGGGTCTGCTGCACGGCAGGGGCAGGTTCTGCTACTGCTGCCGGGGTCTGGGGTGCAGTTGCTGCCGGTGCGGGCTGCACCGGGGCGCTGGCAAAGGGCTGCACCGCTGCCGCAAAGGGACGGGGTGCTTCCGACTGTGCCGTGCGGGCAGGGGCTGCCTGTACCGTTACCGCCTGCATCTGCTGGGGCGGCTCGGACAGGCTGAACAGTGCCAGTTCCAGCTCGATGCGCTGGTCGCTGCCACGGGTCATGTGCTCCAGCGCCGTGCCCAAAGTGCGGATGGCGCGGATGGCTTCTCGCTGCCCCATCTCCGGGCCTTTTTGCAGGTACAGCGCCTCTTCCTCCGGCGATACACCGGACAGCAGCGCCTGCCCGCCGGGCAGCGCCGCCAGCATCAGGGCGCGGTAATGGGCGATCAATTCCTCGGTCAGGCGCTTCACGTCCACCGACTGCTGCCGCAGCTGTGCCAGCTGTGCCAGCGCGGCGGCTGCATCCTGTGCTTCCAAGGCGTCCGAAATGTGGAACAGGTAGCTGCGGTCGGTCACACCCGCCATGCGGCGCACCACATCCGCGTCAATTTTGGCGGTGACGCCGGCGCAGGTGTCCAGAATGGACAGTGCATCGCGCAGCGCACCATCGGCCAGACGGGCGATCAGCTCCGCGCCGTCGGAGGTCAGCTCCAGCTTTTCCTCACCGGCGATATACTCCACCCGCCGGGCGATATCCTCCGGCCCGATGCGGGTAAAATCGTACCGCTGGCAGCGGGAGAGGATGGTGGCGGGCACTTTCTGGATTTCGGTGGTCGCCAGAATGAAGATAACGTGTGCGGGGGGCTCTTCCAGCGTTTTCAGCAGCGCATTAAAGGCCGCTGTGGACAGCATGTGCACCTCATCGATGATATACACCTTATACTGGCAGGCGCTGGGGGTGTAGGCGGTCTCGTCCCGCAGGTCGCGGATATCATCCACGCCGTTGTTGGAGGCTGCGTCCATCTCCACCACGTCCAGCAGGCTGCCGTTGTCGATGCCTTTGCAGATCTCGCACTCCCCGCAGGGGTCGCCACCCTCCGGGTGCAGGCAGTTGACCGCCTTTGCAAAAATTTTGGCGCAGGTGGTCTTGCCGGTGCCGCGCACGCCGGTAAACAGATACGCATGGCCTACGCGCCCTGCGGTGATCTGGTTTTTCAGGGCGGTCACGATAGCACGCTGGCCCACCACATCCTCAAACCGCTGGGGTCTCCATTTGCGGTAAAGCGCACGATACATGGCGTTTTCTCCCCTTTCCCGGCCTTTGCGGCAAAAATAAAAGGACAGCGCTCGACGGGGTTTTGTCCCCGCCTTGCGTAACTCGGCATACGGATGCAGGCTTACTGAAACGCACGAACGCACTGCTTAAGGCTGCTTGGTTCCCCACCTGACCTGGTTCACAGCGAGCCCATCGTACAGGACCCGCATCCGTATGCCGAACCACGCAGCAGGCGCTGTCCGACACATCCTTGTGGATGCTAAGATATTGTACCATAAACCCCGCCGGATTGCAAGAGGGGGCAAAACAAAAAGGAGAAGCCCGAAGGCTTCTCCTCGTTTGTGCTAAAACTGTTTAAGACTGGCAAGCGGTGATCAGGCTCATCTTGTAGACTTCGTCTGCGTTGCAGCCGCGGGACAGATCGTTGATGGGTGCGTTCAGACCCTGCAGGATGGGGCCGTAGGCAGCGTAGCCGCCCAGACGCTGTGCGATCTTATAGCCGATGTTGCCGGCCTCGATGCAGGGGAAGATGAAGGTGTTGGCCTGACCAGCCACCTTGCTGCCCTTGCACTTGACCTGTGCGACCTCGGGAGCAACGGCTGCGTCAAACTGCAGCTCGCCGTCCACAGCCAGCTCGGGATCCATCTCCTGAGCCTTGATGGTAGCGTCGTGGCTCAGTGCCACGGTGCCGCCCTTGCCGGAGCCCTTGGTGGAGAAGCTCAGCACAGCCACCTTCGGGTCGATGCCGAACAGCTTTGCGGTGCGGGCAGTCTCCACAGCCACCTCTGCCAGCTTGGAAGCGGCAGAGATCTTGACCTCGCCGGTAGCCTTATCGACGGTATCGGTGTAATCAATGTTGACAGCGCAGTCGCCCATGGCAATGCGCTTCAGACCCTCTTCGCCGCAGTCGCGGTCCAGAATAAAGCAGGAGCTCACCAGATGTGCGCCCTTCTTGGTCTTGACCAGCTGCAGAGCGGGACGGATGGTGTCGGCGGTGGAGTAGGTAGCGCCGCCCAGCAGGCAGTCTGCCTTGCCCATCTTCACCAGCATGGTGCCAAAGTAGTTGGACTTCTTCAGCAGGGCGGTGCACTCCTCTGCGGACTGCTTGCCCTTGCGCAGCTCCACCATGGTGCTGACCATCTCATCAAAACCGGCGTAGTTCTCCGGGTCGATGATCTCGGCAGCGGAAATATCAAAGTTACCGGCGGCGGCAGCAGCCTTGCACTCTGCCTCGTTGCCCACCATAACGACCTTCAGCACGCCCTCGGCCAGCAGCTTGCTTGCGGCCTCCAGAATGCGGGGGTCATTGCCCTCGGTGAACACGATCGTCTTGGGATTTGCCTTCAGCTGTGCTACCAGCGGTGCAAACATATCAGCCATTGTGATTACCTCCGAAAATGCTTTCCAAAATTTGCATTCCGTGTCTGTTGGACACAAGGATGCCTTTCTTCTTTATTCTAGCACAGACGGCAAAAAGTTCAAGACAAAATTGTGTTTTTGTGCTATATTTTAGGGGAGAAACCTTTGTTTTATTTGTGAATAAAATATCATACCAGTTTTAAAGGAGATGTTCTCCATGGATATGGATACTTTAAAGGCTGAATGCCTTGCCTGCACCCGGTGCGAGCTGTGCGCCACCCGGACGAACGTGGTGTTCGGGCAGGGCGTGCCGGACGCCGAGGTGCTGTTTGTGGGCGAGGGCCCCGGCCAGAGCGAGGACGAGCAGGGTCTGCCTTTTGTGGGGCGCAGCGGGCAGCTGCTGGACAAATACCTGTTTGCCATCGACCTTGACCGCAAAAAGAACTGCTATATCGCCAACATCGTCAAGTGCCGCCCGCCCCAGAACCGCGACCCGCTGCCCGCCGAGAGCGAAGCCTGTATGCCGTGGCTGCGGGAGCAGTTCCGGCTGCTGCAGCCCAAGATCGTGGTCTGCCTTGGGCGCATTGCCGCCCAGCGGATGATCCGGCAGGATTTTTCCGTCACCCGGGAGCACGGGCAGATCATCAATAAGGGCGGCATCCTGTTCATGGGCACCTTCCACCCCGCCGCCCTGCTGCGCCAGCCCCAGAATAAGCCCGAAGCCTTTGCGGACTTTACCGTGCTGCGGGACACCATTGCCGCCGTGTGCGAGCATACCTATAATAGGTAAGGTCAGGAACCAACCGCGCCGCTTTTGCATACTGTAAAGCAAAAGCGAGGTGTTTTTGTATGGAAAGTTCCGTGCATCCTTCTGTGGATTTCTTTTTGGGCGCTACAACGCCCGCCGGGTTCAAGGGTTACTTTGCGCCGCTGCGCCGGGAGCCCGGGATGCAGCTGGTGCTGCTCAAAAGCGGGCCGGGCTGCGGCAAGTCTACTTTGATGAAGCGTCTGGCGCGCGCCGCACAGGAGAAAGGCGAGCCCATCCAGCGCATCCACTGCGCCAGCGACCCCGACAGTCTGGACGGGGTGGTGTTCCTGCGGCAGAAACGCGCCATCATCGACGCCACCGCGCCCCATGTGGTGGAGCCGGAAGCCCCCGGCGCAGACGAGCGTGTGCTGAGTTTGTACCACACCATCGATGCCGATGCCCTGCACTCCCACAAGGACGAGGTGACCGCCCTGTTTGCCCGAAACCAGCTGCTGCGCAGCCGGGCGGCGCGGTATGTGGCCTCGGCGGGCAGCCTGCTGCTGGACAGCCGCCGCGCCGAAGCGTGCAGTGCAAACTTTGAGAAGGTGCGCCGCTACGTCAAGCGGCTGTGCACCCGCCTGTTGCCCCGCACCGAGGAGATGGGCTCTGAAGAGCTGCGGCTGCTCTCTGCCATCACGCCCAAGGGCGAGGTGTTCTATCAGGGCACGGTGCAGGCGCTGGCCGACCGGTGTATCCTTTTCCGGGACGACTACGGGGCAGTGTCCCGTCTGCTGCTGGAGCTCATCCGTGCCGAGACGCTGGCGCGGGGCTACCACATCATCACCTGCCCCTGCGCCATGCACCCGGAGGACAAGATCGACCACATTATCATCCCCTCCCTGCGGCTGGCATTTTTGACCGACAACCGCTGGCATCCGGTGCGGCTATCTGCCGCGCAGACCGTGCGGTGCAGCCGTTTTGTGGACAGGGAGAACCTTTCCGCCTGCCGGGCACGGCTGCGTTTCAACGAGCGCGCCGCCGCCGAATTGCTGGAACAGGCCTGTGCCCTGATGGCGCAGGCAAAAAGCTGCCACGATGAACTGGAGACCTACTACCGCACTGCCGTGGACTTTGCACAGGTGGATGCCGCAGCCGCTCAGTGCATGGAACTGTTCGGGGTAGGATAACGTAAAAACCAACGGAGGTGAAACGCCTTGGCAAGCATCCATCTGCCCATCCGGCAGCTGGTGGAATTTTTGCTGCGCACCGGCAGTATCGACAGCCGCTTTACCGGCTTTGACCGCGCCAACGAGGGTGCACGCATCCACCGCAGGCTGCAAAAAGCCGCCGGGGAGGGTTATCAGGCTGAGGTGTTCCTCAGCACGGAGCGGGAAGCCTGCGGCATCGCCTTTACGCTGGAAGGCCGGGCAGACGGCATTTTCACCGATGAAATCGGCACTGTGACCATCGACGAGATCAAGACCACCACCGTCCCCTATGAGGAGATCACCGAGGAACTGAACCCCTGCCACTGGGCGCAGGGCATGGTGTATGCCGCCATTTACAGCAGCCAGCAGGGGCTGGAAACGCTGGCGGTGCGGCTGACCTATTACCAAGTTGATACCGACCAAATTCAGCGCTTTACCCGGCAGTTCACCCGGCAGCAGCTGGAGCAGTTTTTGCAGCAGCTTTTAACGCAGTATGCCCCGTGGGCGCAGCGGCAGCTGGACTGGGACACCCGGCGCAGCCAGAGCCTTGCGGCGCTGCAATTCCCCTTTGCGGAGTACCGCCCCGGGCAGCGGGCGCTGGCGGGCGAGGTGTACCGCGCCTGCCGCGCCGGAAAAAGCGCCGACCGCAAGGGCGGTACCCGCGTTTTTTGTCAGGCACCTACCGGCATCGGCAAGACCATGAGCGCGCTCTTCCCTGCCCTGAAAGCCATGGGCGAGGGCTGCGGCGCAAAGCTGTTTTACCTGACCGCCCGCAACACCACCCAAGCCGCCGCCGAGGACGCGGTAGCGCGGCTGCGTGCCGCACAGCCCGGTCTTGCCCTGCGCAGCGTGACCCTGACCGCCAAGGAAAAGGCATGTCTGCACCCGGACGCCGAAGGGCACCCCGCCTGTCTGCCGGAGGTGTGCCCCTTTGCCAACGGCTATTACGACCGCCGCAAGGACGCTCTGGCCGCTTTGCTGGACGGCAGCGGCAGTTTCAGCCGCGCCGCGCTGGCAGACACCGCCCGGCAGTTCTCGGTGTGCCCCTTTGAGTTGGGGCTGGACTTGAGCGAGTGGTGCGATGTGGTCATCGGGGACTACAACTATCTGTTTGACCCTGTGGTGCACCTCAAGCGCTTTTTTGATGCCGCCGGGGACTGGCTGTTCCTCATTGACGAAGCGCACAACCTGCCGGACAGAGCCCGCGCCATGTACTCGGCGCAGTTTGCCAAAAGCAGCCTGACCGAAGCAAAGCGGGCGCTGGGCAAGGGCAAAAGCAGCCTGAAAACCGCGCTGACCAAGGCGGATAAGGTCTTTCTGGCTGCGCGCAGAGCCTGCGCACAGGCTGCGCCCCGCACAGGTGCAGAGCCCGCCGGGGAGACCGAGCCTACGCAGGTGAGCCTTTTGCCCGCCGAAGCTGCCCCGGATTTTGCCCTGCCGCAGCCGCTGTATGCCCGGGATGGCACCGTGTTTTTGCAGCAGCTGCCCGCCGCCTTGTCCGCCGCTCTGCGGGCGGTGCATACTCCCTTGCAGGACTGGCTGGAACAGAACCCTGACGACCCCGCCCACGCGCAGCTGCTGGAACTCTACTTTGCCTTGCAGGACATCGCCCGCGCGGCTGACCGGTACGACAGCCATTTTGTCACCCAGCTCACCGCCCGGGGCAGTGAGCTGGAGCTGCATCTGCTCTGCTTAGACCCCGCGCCCTTTGTGGATGCCAGTCTGGCAGCAGGGCGCAGCGCGGCGCTGTTCAGTGCCACATTGACCCCGCCCGCTTTCTACCGCAACGTACTGGGCTGCGCCAATGCCCGGGCGGTGGCGCTTCCAAGCCCTTTCCCGCCGGAAAATCTGGGGCTGTTCTGTCTGCCGGGCATCTCCACCCGCTACCGTCAGCGGGAAGCCAGTGTGCCCGCCGTAGCCGATGCGCTGGCGGCGCTGGCAAAGGGCAAGACCGGCAATTATCTGGCGTTTTTCCCCAGCTACGCCTATTTGCAGCAGGTGTACGAAGCCTTTGCCGCCCGCTGGCCGGACATCCCTACCCTTGTGCAGCAGCGCAGCTTGGACGATGCCGGGCGCGCGGAGTTTCTGGCGCAGTTTGTGCCCCACCCCGCCAAAACGCTGCTGGGTTTTGCCGTGATGGGCGGCATCTTCGGCGAGGGAGTAGACCTTGTGGGTGACCGGCTCATCGGCTGTGCCATCGTGGGGGTGGGCCTGCCGCAGGTGAACCCCCGGCAGGAGATGCTGCGCCGGTATTACGAGGAGCAGTCCGGCTGCGGCTTCGACTATGCCTACCGCTACCCGGGCATGAACAAGGTACTGCAAGCCGCCGGGCGGGTGGTGCGCACCCCACAGGACAAAGGCGTGGTGTTGCTTTTGGACGACCGCTTTGCGCAGCCCGACACCGCCCGTCTGTTCCCGCCGCACTGGCAGCACATCCGGTATCTGCCCGGTACCGCCGCGCTGGAAGCGGCGCTAAAAGGGTTCTGGGATGTATAAAACTGCAAAAGGAGTTGTTGCATCATGCGCAACAACTCCTTTTGCTATAACCTTAATACTCCACGCCTTTCCGTGCGGCGATGCCCTTCTGGTAGGGGTGGCGGCGGCAGCACATCTCTGTGAGGTAATCTGCGGCATCCAGCATCCACCCAGGGGCTGCGTGGGCGGTCAGGACGCACTCCTGCCCGGCGGGGCGGTGCAGCACCGCCTGCTGCAACAGGGCTTTATCCACCATGTCCAGTTCCCACGCGCTGCCGGCTTCGTCCAGCACCAGCATATCACAGGGCTGCGCCAGCGCCGCCGCAAGGTTTTTGTTTTGCAAATCGCGGGTAGCGGCCTTTTCCGCCTCGTTCATCTGAAAAACAAATTTCTGCCCGGCCTTGCCCCGGTAAACGGTGGCGCCCAGCTGCTCCAGCAGCGGGATCTCGCCGCTCTGCCCGCCCTTTAAAAACTGCACGATGACCACACGTTTTCCGCTGCCCAGTGCCCGCAGGGCAAGCCCCATGGCGGCTGTGGTCTTGCCCTTGCCGTCGCCGTAATACAGATGCAAAAGGCCTAAGCTTTCCATCGTCTTTCTCCTTTTTTTGTAACAAAAGGCATCCGCAGCCCTGTATGCTTAGCAGAACGGCTGCGGATGCCTTGTTATTTACACGTTGCTTTTACTGGTACAGCGGGAACTCCCGGGTCAGGCGCAGAACGCGCTCGCTGATCTCGTCCTTCTTTTCCTCATAGTGCCAGATGCAGTCTGCAATGCAGTCCGCGATCACCTGCATCTCGGCTGCGCCCATACCGCGGGTGGTGACAGCCGGGGTACCCAGACGCACGCCGGAAGTCACAAAGGGGCTGCGGGTCTCGCCGGGGACGGTGTTCTTGTTGGCGGTGATGTGCACGCTGTCCAGACGCTGCTCCAAGTCCTTGCCAGTGCACTCCTCGTCCCGCAGGTCAATGAGCATCAGGTGGTTGTCGGTGCCGCCGGATACCAACTTGACGCCGCGCTGCTGCAAAGCCACAGCCAGTGCCTGTGCATTTTCTACGATCTTGCGGGCATATTCCTTGAACTCCGGCTTCAGTGCCTCGCCAAAGCAGACAGCTTTTGCTGCAATCACATGCTCCAGCGGGCCGCCCTGCGTGCCGGGGAACACTGCCGAGTTGATGCGTTTGGCAATGATGGGGTTGTTGGTCAAAATCAGGCCGCCGCGGGGCCCGCGCAGGGTCTTGTGGGTGGTGGTGGTCACCACGTCGGCATAGGGTACGGGGCTCTGGTGCTGGCCGCCCGCCACCAGACCGGCAATGTGCGCCATATCCACCATCAGATATGCGCCGTAGCCGTGGGCGATCTCGGCCAGTTTTTCAAAGTCGATGGCGCGGGGGTAGGCAGAAGCGCCCGCCACCAGCATCTTGGGGCGCACCTTGCGCACCTGCTTTTCCAGCTCGGCGTAGTCTATCACGCCGTCTGCGCCAACGCCGTAGGAGATGAAGTGGTAGTTTTTACCGGACATATTCACCGGAGAACCGTGGGTCAGGTGACCGCCCTGCGAAAGGTCCATGCCCATAACGGTATCGCCCAACTCCAGCAGGGCAAAATACACGGCAAGGTTGGCCTGTGCGCCGGAATGGGGCTGGACGTTGGCGTACTTTGCCCCGAACAGCTGGCAGGCGCGCTGGATGGCAATATTCTCCACCTCGTCCACATAGACGCAGCCGCCGTAGTAGCGCTTGCCGGGCAGACCCTCGGCGTACTTATTGGTCAGCACGCTGCCCATGGCTGCCATCACGGCGGGCGAAACGATGTTCTCGCTGGCGATCAGCTCAATGTTCTCGCGCTGACGGGTCAGCTCCCGCTCCATGGCTGCGCCCAGTTCCGGGTCGGCTGCATTGACCATGCCGATGGTGTCCATCATATCCTTGTACATTTTACTTGCCCCTCTCCACAAAATGTTGTAGATTCTCTCAGCGCAGCGCCCGCGCGGCGCTTGCTACTGTAAGATAATCATAGCAGAAAGCGGCGGCGGCTTCAATCCTCTTTTCGCCAAAAGGCTTGCTTTTTTTGTCTGAAGTGTTTATTATGTTTGTATAAAAATGCGCTGTCGATTTTATATATTTTTCAAGTATCCTCTTCCACAGGTGAAGCGAGGTGTTTTGTATGACCATTGCCGAGGAAAAACAGGCGCAGCGTACCGCCGGCCGTGCCGCCCGCAAAGCGCTGGATGCACCGCAGCGTGCTGCCGCCAATGTAGCCCTTTGCCGCCGGGTGCTGGAACTGGACGCTTACCGTACTGCCTATACCCTTTTGCTCTACGCAGCCTTTGGGGGCGAAGCCGACCTTGCCGCCGTAGCTGCCGAAGCTGTCCGGCAGGGTAAGACGGTAGCCTACCCGGTGTGCGGCGAGGGCTTTTCCCTTACCGCAGCCGTGCCGGGCGCGGACGGCTGGGCGGTGGGGCAGTACGGCATCCGCACGCCAGTACCGGAGCGCTCCACCCTTTTGCAGCCGGAGCAGCTGGATCTGGTGCTGGTGCCCTGCACCGCCTTTGACGCAGACTGCTACCGGGTGGGCATGGGCAAGGGCTACTACGACCGCTACCTGCCCCGCTGCACCCGGGCGGTGAAGATCGGCATTGCATTGGAAGTTCAGCGCGTCCCCCGCGCCGCCGTGGACGGCCACGACCAGCGGCTGGACGCCTTTGTAACAGAGAGGGGTATCTACACATGGAAATGAACGATTTAAGCTGCGCACAGTTTCTGGCACAGCTTGCCAGCAAAGCGCCCACGCCGGGCGGCGGCGGCACTGCCGCGCTGGTAGGCGCTGCCGGTGTGGCGCTGGGCAACATGGTGGGCTGCCTGACCACCGGCAAAAAAAAGTACGCCGCCGTGGAAGCAGACATTCAGGCACTGAACGCCCGGGCTGAAGCCCTGCGGCTGGAGCTGGAAGCGCTGGTACAGGCCGATGCTGACGCCTTTGCGCCGCTGGCTGCGGCCTACGGCCTGCCCAAGGACACCCCGGAGCAGGCCGCGCACAAGGCTTCTGTGCTGGAAGCCGCACTGGACGGTGCAAGCGCCGTGCCGCTGCAAATTATGGAAAAGTGCGCCGAGGGCATCGCGCTGGCAGGGCAGTACGCCGCCAAAGGCAGCGTGCTGGCAGTATCGGATGCAGGCTGCGCCGCCGTGCTGTGCAAGGCGGCATTGCAGGCCGCAAGCCTGAATGTGTTTATTAACACCAAGCTGATGGCAGACCGCAGCCGCGCAGCCGCGCTGGACGCCCGGGCAGACGCATTGCTGGCAGAGTTTGTGCCCCGGGCAGACGAAACCTTCACCGCCGTCAGCGGGAAACTCCGCAATAAATAATATCACAAATGAGGGAAAGTATATGGCAACGATTTTAAAGGGCGCGCCGGTGGTGGCCGCCATGAACGAGCGCAACGCTTTGCTCTGCGAGCAGTTGAAAGCCAAGGGCATCACCCCCACGCTGGCCGTGGTGCGGGTGGGTGAGCGGGAGGATGACCTCTCCTACGAGCGGGGCGTAATGACCCGCTGCGGCAAGGTGGGCGTCGCCGTCCGGCAGTTCGTGCTGCCTGCCGATGCCACGCAGGAGCAGCTGCTCCGGGTACTGGACGAGGTGAACACAGACGACAGCATCCACGGCTGTCTTTTGTTCCGTCCCCTGCCCAAGCAGTTCGATGACCGCACCGTCCGCGCCGCCCTGCGCCCGGAAAAGGACATCGACGGCATTACGGACGGTTCGCTGGCCGGGGTGTTCACCAACACCGATCTGGGCTATGCTCCCTGCACCGCGCAGGCCTGCATGGAAATTTTGAAGTATTACAACGTCCCCCTTTCCGGCAAGCGTGCCGTGGTGGTGGGGCGCAGCCTTGTGGTGGGCAAGCCCGCTGCCATGATGCTGGACCGGGAAAACGCCACCGTCACCCTGTGCAACTCCCGCACCCGGAATCTGCCGGAAGTGTGCCGGCAGGCCGACATCGTGGTGGTGGCCATGGGCAAAATGGCGGCTGTGGGCGCGGACTGCCTGCGGGCAGGCCAGACGGTCGTGGACGTAGGCATCCATGTAAACGAGGAGGGCAAGCTGTGCGGTGACGTGCAGTTTGACGCCGCAGAGCCGGTGGTGGACGCCATCACCCCTGTGCCCGGCGGCGTAGGCACCGTGACCACCTCGGTGCTGGTAGGCCATGTGGTGCAGGCGGCGTGCAAAAAAGCCGGAGTAGAATGCTGAGAAGATCATTTTAAGACAGAGCAAGCCCGGAAAGTCCGCAGACTTTCCGGGCTTGCATTTTTACGGGCGGAATTGTAACGGGTATCAGCCCCGCACAAGGAGCAGCAGCAGGGCCGAGGCCACACACTGCAGGATCAGCCAGCGGGCTACCACCTGCTCATCACTCCAGCCCTTGCGCTTGCGCACATGGTCGTGGAGAGGGGTCAGGGTGTTTTTCAAGATCCAGATGTGCAGAAAACGCTTCAGGCTGATCTTCAGAATGCCCAAACTGCCATCTGCGATGAACACGATAGCCGCCAGCAGGAAGGCGAAGGGGTGGCCGCACTTGAGCGACAGCATGGCGATGAAAAAGCCCATGGCGCGGCTGCCGGCATCGCCCATCAGCAGGCTGGAGGGCTTGGCATTCAACCACAGGTAGGCCAGCAGCGCACCGATGAACACCACACCAGCCGTAGCATACGCACCCAGTTCGGTCTTATAAGCCAGCAGGTAGGTGCCAATGGTAACCACTGCCAGACTGGCGGAAAGGCCGTCCACACCATCGGTGCAGTTGACCACGTTGATGCTTGCCCAGATCAGGATGACGATGAGCAGCAGGTACACTGCATACGGCAGGGTGAAGCTCCACTGCAAAAAGTGTACGCCGCAGCCATTGAAGTTCAGGTAGGTGACGCCCGCCAGCACCGCGATGACAAAATCGATGATGCCTTTTTTGTACTCATTCCAGGCGGTTTCGGCGGCATCGTCCAGATAACCGGAGAGCATGGAGGCGATCAGCAGCACATTGTACACCACATACTCTGTGTTGAAGGGCAAAAACGCCAGCGACACCAGTGCGATGCACAGCACAAAGATCAATCCGGAGCCTCGCGCCTTGCCCTTGGAAAGCTCGCCGTTCACCGCAAAGGCGCGGCCGTGATCGTGGGGCAGTTTATCGCGGAAAATGGAATCTGTCAGGGCGGTCAGGGCAAATGCCAGCAAAAATGCCATGGCATCCACGCCCCGCTGCCCGATGACAGAGGTCAGCATTTGGATCATAAGATAACATTCCTCTTTCTTTCTGTATAGTACGTTGTGAGTGTATCACGCCCTAGACCAAAAATCAATCCCGGCGGCAAAATTCACTTTGGATTGACTTTTCTCCCGCAGCTCTCTATAATAATGTATTAGTCTGTAATTTTCACCCACAACGCAGGAGGTCCCATGTCCATTACACTTGAGCAGCTCTCTGCCCGGATGCGGCAGGGCGAGCAGGTGCCGCTGCGCCACACCGCACAGGTGGCGCTGACGCTGAGTATCCCTTCCATTTTGCAGCAGATCGTGGTTACCGCCATGGAGTACATCGACGCCGCCATGGTGGGGCATATCGGTGCCGCCGCAACAGCCTCCATTGGCATCGTCAGCTCCAGTACATGGTTGCTGCACGGGATGCTGGCCGGGCTGTGCATGGCGTTTTCCATTCAGGTGGCACAGTATCTGGGCGCAGACCGCCAGCAGGATGCCCGGGGCGTTCTGCGGCAGTCCATGCTGTTCAATCTGGCGGTGGGTCTTGCGGCAGCGGCCTTTGGCGTGGGCATCAGCCGGTTTCTGCCCGGGTGGCTGGGCGCAGATGCGGCACTGCGGGCAAATGCTTCGGCGTATTTTGCCATCTGGTCGGCTTCCCTGCCATTCATCATGGCCATGGGCACCTACGCCGCCATGCTGCGCTCCACCGGCGATGCCCTGACCCCCGGCCTGATCAGCGTGTTCACCTGCGTGCTGGACATCATCTTCAACTTTTTCCTCATCAACCCCACCCGGGAGATGACGGTATTCGGCCAGAACCTCACGGTCTGGGGTCTGGGCTGGGGCGTGCCGGGCGCGGCGCTGGGCACAGCCCTTGCCAACGCCGTGGGCGGCACGCTGGCGCTGGGCGTTCTGCTGCTGCGGGACGGCCCGCTGTGCATCCGCAAGCCCGGCTCGTGGCGCATTACCCGCGCCTGCCTGCATAACGTGTGGAAGGTGGGCGCACCGCTGGCGGCAGAGCGCGCCGCTTTGTCCTCGGCACAGGTGCTGCTGGTGCGCATCGTGTCCGTGCTGGGCACCACCGCCATTGCCGCCAACAGTCTGGGCGTCAGCGCCGAGAGCCTGTGCTACATGGCGGGCTACGGCATTCAGGACGCCGCCCTTGCGCTGGTGGGACAGGCCGTGGGCGCAAACCGCCGGGACATGGCAAAGCGCTTTGCATGGCTGTGCACCGCCATGGGCATGGGCATCATGGCGCTTACCGGCGTGGGGCTGTATGTGTTTGCCCCGCAGCTGATGGGCATCTTCACCGCCGACGCCGCCGTTATTGCGCTGGGCGCACGGGTGCTGCGCATCGAAGCCTTTGCCGAGCCCATGTTCGGGGCAAGCATCGTGGCCAGCGGCTCCATGCAGGGCGCGGGCGACAGCACCGGCTGCTTTGTGCTGAACCTTATCAGTATGTGGGGCGTGCGGCTGACCTTGGCTGTTCTGCTGGCTCCCCGCTTTGGGCTGGTGGGCGTATGGGCAGCCATGTGCGCCGAACTTTGCACCCGCGGCGTACTGTTTTTGCTGCGCATGGCGCGTGGCAGATGGCTGGATAAGGGCGCGCTGGCGTAAATCAACCGTTGGGCGGGAAGCTTCCTCCTCGGACACGACTCGGGCCATTCCATCGCCCGCCCTACCGCCTGCGGCGGCAGGGGCCCACCCCAGCGGACGGTCCTCGGAGAAACTTCCCGCCTAACGGCTGTCTATACAATCAAAAAAGCCGAAACAACCTTGCAGTTGCTTCGGCTTTTTCTATGCCTAAAGAACTAAGAAAAATCACTTGCGGCCGTGCAGGATGGGAGACAGGGGCTTATAGATCAGCAGGCACAGCACGGCGTCCAGCAGACCCTTGACCAGCGTGAAGGGCATATTAAAGATCACAAGGCACTTGATCAGGCTGTCGGCAGAGGGCAGGATGGCCTGATACATGCCCAGAATGGCTTCCAGCGGCATATGGTAGAACTGCACATAGGCCGGGTAGGTGATGAAGTAGTTGGAGGGCACGCTGAACACCGCCATAGCGGCTGCACCGGCGATAGCGCCCAGAATGGCGGTCTTGCGGCTCTTATGGCGCTTGTAGACAAAGCCCGCCACAGCGGAGAACACCGCGCCCAGCATAAAGTTGCACAGCTCGCCCACGCAGGCGGTAGAGGTGCCCTTGATGATGATGTGCAGCAGGTTCTTCATAAAGCTGATGACCACGCCGTACACCGGGCCCAGTGCAAAGGCACCCAGCAGGGCGGGCAGGTCGGAGAAGTCCATCTTGACGAAAGACGGGATGAGCATCGGCAGCGGGAACTCGATGAACATCAGGATAAAGGCGACCGCGCTGAGCATGGCGGCAACGGTCAGGTTGTGGGTGGTATTCTTTTTCATGGTAGTTGTCCTCCCCGGGGGTGTATGCCCCGTTCAAATTTGTTCGGAAAGCCCTTTTCGCGCTGGATCGAACCGGAAAGACAAACCAAAAAACGCCCTGCTGCAATAAAGACTGCAACAGGGCGCACAGACGCAATTTGCCTGCCGTTTCTTGCATCCGGACTATACCGTTGGTCCCGGAGTTGCACCGGGTCAGCACCCTTGCGGGTGGTCGCGGACTTTACCGCCAGTGGGGAATTGCACCCCGCCCTGAAACGAACTTTCTGACCAAGAGTATAGCGCGGTACTGCGGCGCTGTCAAGCCCCCTTTTTGAAAAGTTTGCGCATTTTTTATCAAAGTGTGTTTTCACCGTTCTTTCCTTGCCCCGGGCGGCAGAGTATGCTATCATAATATGCGTTGTGAAAAAACACAGGAGGTTTTCCATGATTTTCTCGATCCGTAACCTTGGTTTTGAGCTGGGTTCGCTGCTGCTGGAAGGCTGGGCAGCCTTTGCCGCCCGGGTGGTGTGCGCAGCGCTGCTGCTGGTGCTTGGCTGGCTGGCGCGGCAGCTTTTGTCCCGCCGGGTGTGCCCTGCCCTGCTGCGCCGCAACTGGCGGCTGGCGGGTACGCCCATTCTGCTGCGCAGCTTTGCCGTGCCGCTGCAGCGGCTCACCCTTGCGGCGTTCATCTATGCCGCAGCTGCCAGCCTGCCGTGGGCAATCAGCGGCGTGAGCAAATTTCTGCTCACAGTCTTTGAGCTGGCCGCCACCTTTTTTGTGTGTCAGGGACTGTACGCCGCCGCCGACCTTACCGACCTTTTGCTGGCAAACTGCGGCGAGGAGGTGCGCGCCAACCGCACCCTGACCACCCTGCTGAACAAGCTGTACAAAGTTTTCATCGTGGTATTGGGCGTTATGACCATGGCACAGGAGACCGGCCTGCCGGTGGGCAGCATCGTAGCCAGTGCGGGTCTTGTCGGTCTGACCATCTCTCTGGCGGCGCAGGACAGCGCCAAAAATCTGTTCAGCGGGCTGGTCATCCTGCTGGACCGGCCCTTTTCCATCGGTGACTGGATCACCGTGGGCGATGTTTCCGGCGAGGTGGTGGACATCAACTTCCGCTCCACCAAGGTCCGCGCACTGGATAACTCGGTGTACATCCTGACCAACAGCACGGTCAGCTCTGCCACCGTCAACAACGGCACCTTGCGCAACAAGCGGCTGTACCGCTTCACCCTCGGGGTCACCTACGATACCTCCCGTCCTCAGCTGGAGCAGCTGATGGCAGACCTGACCGCCATGCTCAAGGCCAGCCCCTACACCTACGAGGACTCGGTGCTGGTGGAGCTGAGCGGCTTCGGCGCTTCCAGCATCGACCTGCTGGTGTCCGCCTACCTGCGCACCGCCGACATGACCCGCTTTTTACAGATGCAGAACGATCTGAACCTTGACCTGATGGACGTGATGCAGAAAAACGGCGTGGACTTCGCCTTCCCCTCCACCACCGTGTATCTGGAAAAGAACAGCTGAATTTCCTTGGAGGGAGCTTTCCATGACACAGCTTTTGCTGCCTATCATTTACTTGGCCTTTATCAGCCTTGGCCTGCCGGATTCCCTGCTGGGGTCTGCATGGCCCACCATGTACCCCCAGCTGGGCGTCCCCTTCTCCTACGCGGGTATCCTGTCCATGATCATCTCGCTGGGCACCATCGTTTCCAGCCTGAACAGCGACCGGCTCACCCGGGCGCTGGGCACGGGCAGGGTGACCGCCCTCAGCGTGGGCATGACCGCTGCGGCGCTGTTCGGTTTTTCGGTCTCCGGCCGGTTCTGGATGCTCTGTCTGTGGGCTGTCCCCTACGGCTTGGGCGCGGGCAGCGTGGATGCCGCCCTGAACAACTACGTTGCCCTGCATTACGAAAGCCGCCACATGAGCTGGCTGCACTGTATGTGGGGCGTGGGCACCACCATCGGCCCCGTGGTGATGGGCACAGCACTTTCCGGCGGACTGGGCTGGAACAGCGGCTACCGGTACATCGCCCTGTTCCAGATCGCGCTTACTGCCGTGCTTTTTTGCAGCCTGCCCCTGTGGCACAAACGCCCCGATGCCGCCCCGGACGGCACCGTGCCCAAGGCGCTGACCCTGCCGCAGGTGTTCGCGCTGCCGGGCGCAAAGGAAGTGATGCTCTGCTTTTTCTGCTACTGCGCGCTGGAGACCACCGCCGGGCTCTGGGCAAGCAGCTACCTGACCCTTGTGCGGCAGGTGCCCGCCCAGACGGCTGCCAGCTTTGCCAGTCTGTTCTATATCGGCATCACGGTGGGGCGGGGCGTCTGCGGCTTTTTGACCTTAAAGCTGAGCGACGATCAGATGATTCGTCTGGGGTTTGCGGTGCTGGGCGTGGGCATTGCTGCCCTGCTGCTGCCCGGGGCGCAGGTCTTTGCGCTGGCCGGGCTTGTGCTGGTAGGGCTGGGATGTGCGCCCATCTACCCCAGCGTCATTCACTCCACCCCGGCGCACTTCGGCGTACAGAATTCTCAGGCCGTCATCGGCATCCAGATGAGCAGCGCCTATGTGGGCAATCTTGCCATGCCGCCGCTGTTCGGCGTGCTTGCCAACAACATCACCCCGGCGCTGTTCCCCTTCTATCTGCTGGTATTTCTGGTGCTGATGGCGCTGATGCACCGGCAGCTGGTGCGCAAAACGGCGCACACCTGAAAGGGTCCAACCCGCTAAAATTAAAGGGACTGCCGTACCTCATTTGGTGCGGCAGTCCCTTTGCTATTTATTCAGTTATTTGTAAAGAACTGCACTCAGAACTTATTGAGCATCTTTTTCAGCTTTGCCAGTTCCTCTGCATCGCGGGTGTCATCCAGCAGGGTGAGGGCATCGTTGAAATAGTTGCGGTCCAGATAAGAGTGGGTAGCATTGGCGTGGGCAGCCATAGCCTCCAGCACGGCATAACCGGAGCGCACCAGCGGGTGGGTGGCAGGCACGCTGCCGCCCTCGGCCACCAGCGCAAACTTGCTTTCAGCCATATCCTCCAGCAGGGCGCTGTAAGCGTTGTTGGGGTCGGTGCCGTGGTTCTGCAGGCCCTGATACAGCAGCTGTGCCACAAAACCCAGCGTAGAAGCCGTATACCAGTTACCATTGAAATTATTGGGGTTCGCGGCCTTATCGGTGACCGGGGAGTTGATCTTGTTGGTCAGGTACACCACCACCAGGTTCTCCACGGGGTCGATCATGGTCAACGTACCGGTCCAGCCCTGATGGCCAATGGTATTGGAGGGTGCCTGCGTACCGAAATACCAGCAGCGCTGGTTGTCGCCCTCACGCCACCAGCCCAGACCCCAGTTGGCAGCGTCCTCCTTCTTGGGTGCGGTAAAGGCGTCCATCACGTTGCGGGAGAAGTAGCGGTTCTCGCCGTAGCCGCCGGTGAGCATGACAGAGGCCAGTTTTGCCAACTCGGTAGCGTTGGAGAACAGGCCTGCATGGCCGGAAATACCGCCCATCGCGTAGTAGCACTTCTCGTCGTGCACCTGGCCCTGAATGGTGGCGGTGCGCACGCCGGTAAAGGAGATGGCACCATCACGGGTGTTGCCGTTCAGCTCGGTAGCGGCGCAATCGTTGGCGGCAAAGCCGTTCAGCAAGGGGTTGTAGGTGGTGTGGGTCAGACCCATGGGGTCCCAGAAGGTCTCCTTCAGGAAGGCGTCCAGTCCCTTGCCGGTGATTGCTTCAATGGCGAAGGCCAGCAGCATATAGTCCACGTCGGAGTAAACGGTCTTGGTGCCGGGTTTATACATCAGCGGAGTCTTGAAGATGGACTTAAGGGTAGCAGCGCGGGTTGCAGCGCTGCCGTCCCAGCCGGAGAAGAGCACGTTGGTGGCACCGGGAACGGTCTTTTGAGCGCACTGGTCAAAGGAATCGTTGTGGTACTGGGGGTCTGCAGGGAAGCCTGCCTGATGGCGCAGGATATCGCGCAGGGTCAGTTCTGCTTTCCACTGCTTGTTGACCTTCAGGCCCGGGTTCTCGTAGCCGTTGTAGGTAATGTCGATGGTGTCCTCCACAAAGGCGCTGCCCAGCAGGTCTACCAGACGGCTGTCCAAATTGGCCTTGCCCTGCGTGACGAGGTACTGTAATGCGTAGTTTGCAGTGTACATCTTGGTGTTGGAGGCCAGATCGTACAGGGTATCGTTGGTCACAGCCGGGCTGTCGGTCTTGGGGGTGCCGTCCGGATTATAGGAGTTCACCTTGCCCCATGCGTTCTGGTACACCAGTTTGCCGTTTTTCACAATGGCCATCTGTGCGCTGGGGAAGCCGTTGTTCACGTCGGCCTGAACGATCTGCTCCAACAGCTCCAGTGCATCGCGGTCGATGCCCACGTCCTGCAGGCTGCCCTCCTGCACGGTGGGGTAGCCCACCCGCACAGTCACCTGTTTGCCGCGGGGACGGATGCCGCCCACTTGAATGGTGTTGCGGCCGTTGATGGTCTGGCCGGAAATGTCCACGTTCCACACGCCGCCTGCCGCCATGGCAGCGGTGTTGATCTGGCGGTTATTGACGAACAGGTTAAAGCCGGTCACGCCCGACTCGGGCTCCACGCACAGCGTTCCCTGCCCTGCGTAGCCCACAAAGGTGTACATGTGGTTCATGGCCAGCGTATCGTCCAGACCCTTCCAGTTGGGGAACACCGGCTCGCCCTGCCAGCCGCCGCTCACGCTGCCGCGGCTGGTCACCTTGACCGAGGTCGCCTTTTTAGGGACGAGGTTCAGGGAGTTGGTATCCTCCGCTGCGGCGGCTGCGGGCTCGGCAGCAGAGGCTGCCCCGGCGGTGCACACGTTGAGCGCCATCATGCCCAGACCGGCAACGCTGCCCTTCAGGAACGTTTTACGGGAAAATTTGGTTGACATGGTAAGGTCCTCCCATTCTTTTTGCCGCAATGCGACAATATACCTGTATTCGTGCTTTTTTGTCCCGCAGCAGCGGGACTGCCTTGTGCCCCGAATTGTACGCGAGACGAAACAAAATGTCAATCATGTTTTTATCTTGTGGCACAAAGTTTTGCGTTTCTCAGTTTTTCGCCTATTTTGGCACATTGTTTTGCGTTTTGTTTCAAATTTTCATGCGTTTTGTATACAACCAGCCGCAAAAATGCGTAAAAAAGCCGCCGCACAAACCCTTGTGCAGCGGCTTCGGTTCATAATTTTTCTTACAGGATGCGGGCGCTGATAGCGTTTGCCACCTGAAACAGGTCCTTCTGCCCAATAAAGCCAAACTTGGCCTCGTGGCCGTCCGCAAAGCAGACTGTCAACTGGGACGCCTGCAGCGGATCGCCAAAACCCGCCGTCTGGATGCCATAGTGCAGCACCTTGCGGTAAGGCAGCACAAAAAGCTGCTGCCGCGTGCCCGTGACCCCCTGCATATCCACCATGATGATGCGGTGGCTGGTGAACACCACCTGATCACGCACCGTCTTGTATGCGCCCACGATCTGCTCGCCCTCCAGCAGCAGGGCGTTAACATTTTTGCAGATATCCTTCTCCTGCAGGCGCATGAGGTTCTCCATCGGTTTATCGCGGAATTCCATTGTAGCGTTCCCCTTTCAGCGGTTTTATGGCTCTATTGTAGCATTTCCGCCACCGGTTTGCAAGATGACTGCCCAGTGCAGGACAAAAAGAAAAGACCCGAACCGTTCAAGGTTCAGGTCTTTTGGAGCGGGTAATGGGAATCGAACCCACCTCCTCAGCTTGGAAGGCTGATATACTAGCCGATGTACTATACCCGCAATTGCAGAAAGGATTATACCATAACTTTCCGCAAATGTCCAGCATGAATTTAGCAGCTGCATAGCTGGGCAGACACAACAAAAAAGCACCGCACATTCCTGTGCAGTGCTTTTCTTTCTGGTGGAGATTACCGGGATCGAACCGGTGACCTCTTGCATGCCATGCAAGCGCTCTCCCAGCTGAGCTAAACCCCCAGATGCTTGGCTTCATGCCTGACGACATGGGTTATTATACCAGCTGGTGGGACGCTTGTCAACGGTTTTTTACAAAAATCTCTCCTCTTTTTTCAGCGGTGCAGTGTACCCGGAAGCTTTTGACGCTGCTGCGTTTTTCCCGGGCTGCTCTGCTGCAGAAAGCCGCAGCATTACCTGTCCCATTTGTCGCACAGAGCGTTGATCTGGTCGGCAAATTTGGCCAGATCCTTGTTGGCGCCGCCCTCGTTGTGCTCAATGACCCGCAGCAGGCGCTTACCGGCGCTGAGCAGCCGCTGGAACACGGTAGCGGCGCGGTTTGCACCCTCGCCTGTCCTCTGCTCCACACGGACCTTCGTGCCCTCCTGCAGGCAGACTGCACCCTCGGCACCGATGGCCCACTGCGCACCGTTGTAAGGCGCACAGGCGGTAAAGCCCTGCTCGGTCAGGGTGTCCACGAAACGGTTCTCCACCTCGTCCTCGCCGTGGATCACGAACACCCGCCGGGGCTTTTCCGTAAAGGCGTTCACCCAGCGCAGCAGACCGTCCTTGTCCGCGTGGCCGGACATGCCGGTCAGCTGACAGATCTCGGCCTTTACCTCGATGGGCTCGCCGAACAGCTTGACCGAGTCTACCCCTTCGATGAGGGTGCGCCCCAAGGTGCCCACGGCCTGAAAGCCCACGAACAGGATCGTGCATTCCGGCCGCCACAGGTTGTGCTTGAGGTGGTGGCGGATGCGTCCGGCTTCGCACATTCCGCTGGCAGACAGGATGACCTTGGGCGTGCGGTCGGTGTTGATCATGCGGGAGTCATCGCTGGTCACGCTGATGCGCAGCCCCGGCACGTTGATGGGGTCGATGCCCTTTTCCAGCAGCGCACGGGTCTGGGCGTCAAAGCAGTCGGGGTCTGTATCCCGGAAGATGCGGGTGGCTTCGGTGGCCAGCGGGCTGTCAATGTAGACCGGGAAGTTGCCGTGTCCTTTGACAAGGCCTTTTTCCTTGATCTCCCGCAAAAAATACAGCATCTCCTGCGTGCGGCCCACCGCAAAGCTGGGCACCACCACGTTGCCGCCCCGGTCAAAGGTGCGCTGCAAAATTTTTGCCAGTTCTGCCACATAGTCCGGCCGTGGGGCGTGGTTGCGGTCACCGTAGGTGGACTCCATGAACACATAGTCTGCCTGTTGGATGTAGGTAGGGTCCTTTATGATGGGCTGCTCCAGATTGCCGATATCGCCGGAGAACACCAGCTTTGTGGTGGTGCTGCCCTCGGTGATCCACAGTTCAATGCTGGCAGAGCCCAGCAGGTGCCCCACGTCCACGAACCGTGCCTCGATGCCCGGGGCAAGCTCGATACGCTTGCTGTACTCCACACCCTGGAACAAGCGGCAGGCGGCTTCGGCATCCTGTATGGTGTACATGGGCTCCACCGGCTCTGCGCCGGCGCGCTTGCCCTTGCGGTTTTTCCACTCGGCTTCAAACTCCTGAATATGCGCCGAGTCCCGCAGCATGATGCCGCAGAGCTCCACGGTGGGGATGGTGGCGTAGATCCTGCCCCGGAAGCCATTGTGCGCCAGCAACGGCAAAAGACCGGTATGGTCGATATGGGCATGGGTGATGAGCACAAAGTCGATCTCGCCGGGGGCTACGGGCAAGGGCTGGTTCTCGTACACATTTTTGCCCTGCTCCATGCCGTAGTCGATGAGGAAACGCTGCCCCGCCGCTTCCAGCATGGTGCAGCTGCCGGTCACCTCGTGGTTCGCGCCTAAAAATGTCAGCTTCAATGCAAAACACCTCCGGTTCGTTTTATAGCTTTAGTATAGCATATTTTTAAGGTACACGCCGCACAAATCTGCGGGAAGTTTACGGTCATAATGCTGAATTGCAGAAAAAATTTTTATACAATCTTGACAAACCACCCTGTTCTGTTATAAACTTAGGATTGTATGACGTTCGTTCGTATTTTATGAGTCTTTTTAAATAGAGAGGTAGAAATTTATGGTTCGTAACGATTTGCGCAACGTTGCCATTATCGCTCACGTTGACCACGGCAAGACCACCCTGGTGGATGCCCTGCTGCGTCAGAGCGGCGCTTTCCGCGACAATCAGGCCGTGGCCGAGCGCGTGATGGACAGCGGCGATATCGAGCGTGAGCGCGGCATCACCATTCTGGCTAAGAACTGCTCCTGCACCTACAAGGGCGTCAAGATCAACATCGTCGACACCCCGGGCCACGCCGACTTTGGCGGCGAGGTGGAGCGCGTGCTGAAGATGGTCAACGGCGTGCTGCTGCTGGTGGACGCTGCCGAGGGCTGCATGCCCCAGACCCGCTTTGTGCTGCAGAAGGCTTTGCAGCAGAACCTGAGCCTGGTGGTTGCCATCAACAAGATCGACCGTCCCGATGCCCGCATCAAGGAAGTCATCGACGAGGTGCTGTACCTGCTGATGGACCTGGGCGCTACCGACGAACAGCTGGACTGCCCCATCCTGTTCTGCTGCGGCCGTGACGGCACCGCCAGCCTGGACCCGGATGTGCCCGGCACCGACCTGATCCCCCTGTTCGACACCCTGCTGAGCACCATCAAGCCGCCCGAGGGCGACCCTGAAGCTCCCTTCCAGATGCTGGTCTCCTCTGTGGACTACAACGAGTTCGTGGGCCGTATCGGCATCGGCCGCATCCAGAACGGCGTCGCCAAGGTGGGCGAGGAAGTGGTCGTTTGCGACTGGCACAACCCCGACCTGAAGATGCGCGGCCGTCTGACCAAGCTGTACGACTTCCAGGCCAACGGCCGTCAGCCGTGCGACAACATCACCGCAGGTGATATCGTGGCATTCTCCGGTCTGCCGGACGTGACCATCGGCAACACCCTGTGCAGCCCCTCCAACGTGGAGCCGCTGCCCTTCGTCAAGATCAACGACCCCACCGTGGAGATGACCTTCTCGGTCAACGACAGCCCGCTGGCCGGCCGTGAGGGCAAGTTCGTCACCAGCCGTCAGATCCGCGACCGTCTGCAGAAGGAACTGCTGAAGGACGTGGCCCTGAAGGTGGAGGACTCCGCCACCACTGATTCCTTCCGTGTCATGGGCCGTGGTGAGATGCACCTGTCCATCCTGATCGAGACCATGCGCCGCGAGGGCTACGAGCTGCAGGTTTCTCCCCCGCACGTTCTGACCAAGGTCATCGACGGCAAGACCTACGAGCCTATGGAGCACGTTGTCATCGACGTGCCCACCCAGTATCAGGGTGCCGTCATGACCGGTCTGGGCCAGCGCAAGGCCATCCTGCAGCAGATGGAGTCCCTGGGCTCTGACCGTGTGCGTCTGGAGTTCCGGATGCCCAGCCGCGGCCTGTTCGGCTACCGCAACCAGTTCCTGACCGATACCCACGGCGAGGGCATCATCAACCAGATCTTTGACGGCTACGATGTCTGGGCTGGCATGATCGCCAACCGCTCCACCGGTTCTCTGGTCAGCTTTGAGACCGGCGAGGCCGTCACCTACGGCCTGTTCAACGCTCAGCAGCGCGGCACCCTGCTGGTGGGCCCCGGCGAAAAGGTGTACGAGGGCATGGTCATCGGCTACACCGCTTCAGGCGAGGATGTGGACGTGAACGTCTGCAAGACCAAGCACCTGACCAACACCCGTTCTTCCGGCTCCGACGACGCTCTGCGCCTGATCCCCATCAGCAAGCTGAGCCTGGAGGGCTGCCTGGAGTTCTTGGCACAGGACGAGCTGCTGGAGGTCACCCCGGAGAATCTGCGTATCCGTAAGCAGATCCTGAACCACGACCAGCGCATGAAGGCCAAGAGCAAGCTGAAGTAATTTTACAAAAGCATCCTTATTATAGCAGCGCAGAAGCACCTACGGGCGTTTTTGCGCTGCTTTTTTCATAACTGACAAATTACTCAGCATTTTTTGCAAAAAGGGCTTGCAAAAGTGCGGTGACTGCGGTATAATATTTTTCGCAGTCACTGATATGCCTCTTTAGCTCAGTCGGTTAGAGCACCTGACTGTTAATCAGGGTGTCGCCTGTTCGAGTCAGGCAAGAGGCGCCAGCAAGCGATGGATATTCTTCCATCGCTTTTTTGTTTATCTGCATCTTTTTCGCCCTTTCTTTACGGTTCTTAAAAAATATCGCCTTGAAGAACCCTAGTGGTTGTGGTATACTTTTATAAGTTTATAGGCGTGAAAAAGGTACTGTGCAGGCTGCACAGTCTTTTCTACCCACAGACAGGCGCTCCCCGGTCAGAAGACTGCCGTGCAGGAGCGCAGTTTTTTCGTTGGTCAAATCAGCAGGCAAGCCGGTGGTCTTGTGCGGCAAACGCAGGGCGGCAGGGCGGCTTGGTGTCGTTTGAATAAATCTTGAGAGTAAAAGGAAACATCTATGCGTTATACCTACGTCCGGCAGCACGATACCACCGACTGTGCGGCTGCCTGTCTGGCCATGGTGTGCCTGCACTACAAAAAGGAAGTTACCATTACCCGCCTGCGGGATATGATGGGCACCGACCTGAAAGGCACCAACCTTGTAGGCCTGCAAAAAGCCGCCAATGAACTTGGTTTTACCACCGCCGCAGTCCGCGTGGACCGCGAAAACTTTCTGAGCGATTTCTCGCTTCCCTGTATTGCACAGGTCATCACCGATCAGGGTCTGGCTCACTTTGTTGTGGTGTTCAAAAAGACCACTATCAAGGATGATGGCGCACGCCGCAAGCATATGCTGCAGGACGCCGAGAGCCGCAAGGAAGAAGAGGAAAAGGGCAAAAAACATAAGTGCAAGGATTACGTCATCATCGGCGACCCCGGCACGGAACTGAAAAAGATCAGTCTGGACGAGTTCTACAAGAACTTTACCGGCGTTCTGCTGCTTTTGAACCCCACCTCGGAGTTCAAGGGCGGCAAGATTGAAAAGGGCGGCATGATGAAGCGGTATATCAACCTGCTGCTGCCCCAGAAAAAGCTGTTCTTCTACGCCATCCTCAGTTCGATCATCACCACCATTCTGGGCATCGCGTCCTCCATGTTCAATAAGATCCTGATGGACGAGGTGCTGCCCTACGGGTTGAACAGCCTGCTGGTCACATTGATCCTGGTGTTCAGTGTGGTCAGCATTACCAGCACGCTGATCGGCTTTGTGCGCCAATGGGTGCTGATCCATCTGTCCATCAAGATCGATATCCCGCTGATGCTGGGTTACTTCGGGCACATCTTCAACCTGCCCATGAAGTTCTTTGCCACCCGCAAGACCGGTGATATCACCACCCGTTACTCGGACGCAAACACCATCAAATCTATCTTTACCAGCATCGCGCTGAGCCTTGTGATGGATATCTCCATGGCTGTCATCACCGGCATCATTCTGTTCCGCATGAACGCCATGCTGTTCTCCATCTCGCTGTTCATGGCGCTGGTCAGCATCCTTCTGGTGCTGGTGTACAAACAGCCTTATAAAAAGATCAACGAAGAGAGCATGGCACAGTCTGCTGCGCTGAACAGCCAGATGATCGAGAGCCTGCGCGGCATCGAGACCGTCAAGTGCAATGCCAACGAGCAGACCGAGCTGGATAATCTGGAACGCGAGTACATGAAGAGCCTGAAGATCAGCCTGCGCTCCAGCCGCATCAGCACCACGCAGGGCCTGATCTCTTCCTTCATCTCCACCGGTTTCAGTATGCTTACCACCTACGTGGGCATCACGCAGGTGCTAAACGGCGAGATGACGCTGGGCGGCTTTATGGCCTTCAGCACCCTGTCCGGCTACTTCACCTCCCCCCTGAGCAACCTGATCGGTCTGCAGATGCAGATCCAGGAAGCCAGCATCTCCATGA
>OFMB01000112.1_pt1 | contig 61086 bp, 117 predicted proteins | sample 1541111 | NCBI WGS metagenome assembly OFMB01 (sample SAMN04209241, study PRJEB22552) | human gut metagenome | biome: gut; material: feces | host: Homo sapiens | place: USA: Oklahoma
AAGCCAATAAGGGGACTCGAACCCTTGCACAAAGCATCAACTTTTCAGTGTTTATGCGGATTGTAGCGTTTTTACTTTGATTACTTTTGATTACTTTTTTCAAAATAGTAATCAAACGACTAACTTGTTCGTGCTTTGAAGTCTGGTATACTACTTAAAATATCTGACTTTTTCTCGATAGATCTGCGGTTTCTGTGGTAATGTTCCTCTGTAGTTCCTAGGCTTGCGTGCCCCATCTGACCAAGGATCAACCGCTCGTCAATATTGTTGTCAAGAAGGATGGTTCCGTATGTCTTTCGGATCTTATGTGGAGACTTTCGATAGATTCCTAACTTATCGCACAATCTCTGTAATCGCATTCTTACACAATTCGCATTCAAGCGCTCTCCATTTTCTTTAATGAACACAAATTCTTCAAATGGATTCGTTTTTCTGATCCTATCACACAACCACTCGTAGTCCTTTGGGATGATAATTGTTCTCGCCCCAGCTCTCGTCTTTGGGAAATCCTTTATAGCAACCGTATATTTTGCATCATCCTCTCCACGATACCTTGTTTCGGTTCGCCGAACCTTGACCGTATTACCGTCAAAATCATCATGTTTTAGGCACACAACCTCTCCGATTCTCATTCCTGTCACGAACATTAGAAGTATTGCTATGTTTGATAAATCAAGGTTGCATTCCAAATATTTAATCATAATATCAGTTTCATTCTCGTCAAAAACCTCTTCGTAATCTTCCTTGATCGTTCGTTTGAAATCGGAATCAGATGTATCAAGCTCCTCAAACAATTCTTCAACATTAAAATCAATCAACTTCCGCTTTTTGGCTCGTTTCAGAAACCCTTTGGTTATCCCTTTTAGTCCGGAAAACGCCTTTGCCGTCAAGTTAAACTTCGGAATCTGTTCTTCTAGGAAATCTCCCCATTCATCTTCCGATATTGATTTTATGTGCCTTTTACCCATTTGTTTAAAGTGCCTTTGATAAAAGTTGCGATTCCTTTGGTGCGTTGCATTTCCAATCTTGTTCAGTGCCAACCGCCTGTCGTTCCACTCTTCAAACACTTCATCAATGGTTGGATTTTCTTCTTGAATCTGTAAATAATCGATAACCTCATTTTCAATATCGACCCTATCTTTTTTCTTAAGTAGCTTTCTCCCTTTCTCCTTGCATGGAATATAGGTTCTCCAATACCCATCTTTCCCTTCCCATATATCATATGGGTGTTTCTTTAGTATCTTTTCTCTTTTGTTCATTTCAACTTGTTCTTGCACAAGTGCTATGTCGAGAATACCACTATCAACGGCATATTTCAACAGTTCTTTTTCATCCAATCAAATACCCCCGTTCTTTCTATTTTGTCCTTTATATCTCTCACTCTGTACTCTATCGTTCTTAGTGATAGATTTTCTTTTGTGGATATTTGCTTTTGTGAAAAACCACGGCAGAGAAGAGAGAAAATCCTCTCCTCTTCTTCCGTGAAATTGGCATTTTCTTTGATTTTTTCAAGTTCTGGCTTAATGAATTTTGTAAATTTCATAAGCCATTTCTCCTGTTAAATATAATCACTTAATCTCATTTGTGCCATTTCGGTATCTAACCTCTGCTTTGATACCTTGTAATAGTATTCGTCAAGCTCAAACCCGACAAATTTATGATTTGTGTTATAACAAGCTATCAAGCTACTCGCACTGCCTACATGAGTGTCAAGAATAATATCTCCGTCTTTTGCGTATCTGCTTAAAATCCATTCGTACAATGCAACTGGCTTTTGATTTGGGTGTATTCTTTTCTCGTTTTTACTTTTGTCGCCTTGCATTAAATGACCTTCTGAAATACTCTTTCCCTGCAACATTCCATTCCACATAAATGATATTTTTCTTACTGCAGTATCAAACGAAGTCCACGCAAGTTCACAATCTGCAAAATCTGTGTTTCCATTTACTTTATCCCAAACAATCCAACAACTGCTATCGTATGGAATTTTGCTTATAAAATGATTTGCACCCCATATAATTTGGTTTTTTGATACTCTGAATAATTCCCCAAAATAATCTTTATTCGGTGCCTTACTATCATTTCCGATATAATCCTTATAATCAGTAGGCTTTGCTAATTTACCCCTGCTCTTGTTTTTACCGCCGCTTTCGCCAATTCCATAAGGCACATCAACAATCGCAAGGTCAAAATATTTGTCGGGAAATTCTTTCATTCCTTGCATACAATCCATGTTGTAATATCCAAAATCTAACATTTTCTCTTACCAAAAGGAAACCTCGGTTTTATGTGCGCACAACCTATTCCTTTCTTTGATTTTTAGTTAGTTATCTTCTTTTCTCTTAAAATCCTCGCAAGACACATCAAGCAAGCAACCGCATTTTTCGGTTTCCATTCCTCCCCAATATGTCTTATATCTGTAAGAGTTTTCGCATTTAAAGCAGAAATCCTTGCCATTGTTCAATTTGCAACTTGTCTTTTTATCTTCCAGCTTTTTCCCGATACTCTCGTTTATCCTTTTGAGTTCCTCGACCTTTTTCTGCGATTCCTCAAAATCTTCAATGAGTTTATTGTATTTCTTCTTGCTTAAAATCTTCATTCTGTATCACCCTTTCTTTTTCTTCTTAGACTTAAACTTAAAAACATCATTTTTCTGACGGCTTACCATGCTACGATAGCCGTTCATTTTACTGGCTCTGCTTTTACTCATACCTCACACTCCTTCCGGTTTCTCGCACATCTCAAATTCAATCACCCATACCCACGGGTTTGCATCCCAACTGTAACGATCAAGATCAGATTTCTTGATGGTTGAATCCCAAAGGTCATGAAACATACCTTTTACGAACTCGTCTCCGACGTATTTTAAATGTTCTTCTTCAATTCCTTCTTTCACACACCCTTTTCCGTCAATATCCTGCAACCGCTCCACCCTCACATTCGTAACCTTAAGCCAGATACGTGCCGCCTCTTTTGGCATATGGATGGATGGTTTCCACTTCGTAATATCGGCAATATCACCTCTTTGCCAATCTTCGTAGTAATAGTATCCATTCGGAGCCTTTTTCCATGTTTCTCTGACATACAGGGTATCGCCTGGTTGATATGGTGCTTTTCTGATACACGGCTCATTTTTTCCGTTATACAACATAAGTCCATCTTTAATATATCCAGTCCACCGTGGATTTTCTCCTGAAAAGAATTTTACAAGCCGTCTGGTACAACTTTTCCGTCCGTCCAGAATCGCCCGAACCATCTCGGTGTTAAATAAAATCGGTTTAATTGCCATCTACCCACCTCCATCTAAAATGAAATACTGCAAAATGAATCTGAATGTTGAAATTTTTATCAATCATTTCATGCTGTGTGCTTATCCTAATTGTCGGGAGAATATATACATCTTGTGTATCAACAAGAAAGTCAAATCTGTCAAAATTAACCATCTACTCCACCGCCTTTCACAATCTCGATTGCCTTATTAAACCACTTAACATCAGCGTTCATATTCTCATATAGCATATAAGCCTTAGTTTCTTCCAACTGCTCCACAACCTTGTCCACATCGTAGGCGGTCGGCTGTACATCTATCACGCTCGCCAATGTTGCCAAACTTACTCTCCTAAAATCATCATCAGATTTACTCGCACGCATGCAATATTCTTTTAGTGCGTCTGCGTCAATCAGTCTCATCGTTTTTTATCTCCTCTTTTCAAATAATCAAAAATCTCATGTCCAATCATCGCTACAACTGACAGAATGCAAAAAAGTTTAACTCCAAATTCTGTCAGAATATCTAACCTAATGGCTATAAGTATTAGTAGAAAGAAATTTATGTACGATTGAAACATCATTCTTCATCACTCCAATCAAACTTGCAACCGCACTTACTACAGTAATTTGGCGCATTGTTGTTATCCATTATTCCTGTATCATGACTAACTTTAATTGTGTTTCCGCATTCACAACGGAATACAGAAAGAGTATCACTAAGGTTATGGTTAAATATAGGTTTCTTCGGTATCTGCTTTTCAAGAGCTTTGATTGCTAAATCTCTTGCTTTTACAACCATTTTAACTCTATTTTCTTTCAATCCTATTTTTGACATATTGAATCTAACTTCTTTAATTGCTTCATTCTCTGTCATGTCAGTCCTCACTTTCTAACAACTCCGGATTGTCAAATATGTTGCCGATAACTTCAACTGTATTTAAGGAATCATCTTCATCATTGAAATTCCAATAAATTTCCCATAATGATATGTAATTATCGTTTTCACAAGCATACAAAGTGTTTTCACAACCTGTTAGTGGCATAATATTTGCTTGTATTTCATCCCAATCAATATGTTTTTCGTATGCAATGCCAAAACTACCACACTCAAACTTAACAATCCCTCTATGTCCTAAGAAATCAACAATACCATTCTCCCAAATCAGCCTGCCGTTCTTGTCCTTAAGTCCGGTGCACTGGCAGATGGTGGATTTCGAGACCTCAACGGATGTACTCAGCAAATTATCTATGTGTATTGGCTGTCCTGTATTGTGATGCGGCAAGATATACGAAACATCATTTACAAGAAATGGAAATCCTTCCGCCCACTCTCCGTTATCAATTCGCTTTGCTTTGAATAAATATCTATCTTCCATCGCTCTCTCCTATTCTGCTTCTGATCGAAGCCATTCCATACAACTAGCTTCTCCCTCGTATTCTTCGCCGAACGTGTTCTTAAAAGTTATAAGAAACTCTGCTAACTCTCCATCTGACATATTCCTTATCCTGTCGGCATTGGTGTGTTTGCTATCACATCTGCAACAAGGCTCGTTATCTCTTGAATTGCTGTTATGCTGGCAGTTACAAGTGTGTGCTTTTTCTCCTATGGCTAAGTCAAGGTAATATTTCAAATCTTTTATCAAACTGATAGTTCCGTAGAGTTGTTTTTTCTCAAGCATTTCAACTACTTCCGATATTCTTCTATCAAAGTCACGCTCGCTTACGCTTTTAAGAAATTTATCCATTTTCTTCACCTCTCAATTCTTTCAGTTTTGCTTCGGCTTCGGATTTTGTGAGGAATACTGTTTTGCCAAATTCCATTACATCAATTTGACCAGATAAAGTCCTGTCATTTGATTCATAATCGCAAAACAGTGTAGTTTCTCCATCTTTAAAACAATCCAAATGGAAGTCCTTAACTGTAAACTTGTCTACATCTTTTCCAAATCCTGCAAAATCAAGGAAAATTTTATCTCCAACCTTACAAGGCAACTTGATAAGTCTGCCCTGTTCCTCTAAGTCCTCATATTCTTTGAGTTTTCTTAAATATTCAGCAACCTGTTTATGCTCCCAATATTCTTTTATCCCATTACCCATAACTGCTGTTTCAAGATACTTAACATCACAAGCTTTTTCGTACATTCCTGTTTTTCTTCCGCAATGCTCGATTATCTCATCAATTGTTAATCTCTCCATGTCTATTCCTCGCTTTCTGCCAGCTTTGCCATTTTCCAATCGCTTATATCGCCACTTCCGCGCGCACTCCAAGATGTTGCTCCGTATCCCCATGCGTACACTATTCCGTTCTCGTATTTTGCAAAATGTCTTTTTCTCCACGCTTCTTCTTCGCTATCTCTTACCAAAATCGGCGTATCGACTGCAACCTTACTCCAATCAACGGCGGCTAAACATATTCTGAATCTAACCATTCCAGCATTTTATGTTTACATGAATAATTAGAAATATAGAATCCGCACTCTGAACATCTCATCTCTGCGCATGGAACAGGCTCGCCATCTTTGAGTGCAAGTTTACTTACTGTAATATCAATGATTTTATCCGCATATTTTTCTTTATTCGTCATATTAAACCTCCAAATCACATACAAACTTAATCTCATTCGCCAAACTCTGCGCTATCATCGGTACAGTCAACTGGAACTGCTTGTAATTAGCCAATGTGTCAATGTAGTCGATGAATTTTTCCAAGAAATATTGCAACTGTTTCGCTGTTATCTTAAACTCCTTTTTCAGAATCGTAAGTGTCAGCGCAAAATAGTTAAACAAAGATGCGCTGGAAAGCCTGTATGCTTCACGCTCGATGCAGAAACCTTTCTTGGCATATAAGACCATTAACTGCCGCTGCGGAATCTGTTCAACTTCTGCCTTGGTGTCAATGCCGTATTTGTCTTTCATGTAAACAGCCAAGTCCTTTCCGTTCTTCCCGCCGCATGATGCTTCATCCAAGTAAGATTTTAAAAATTTCTGCAACCGGATGATTCTTGTCTGTCCGAATCCGAATTTGTCATGCAGAATTATGTACCCAATCACGACAAAATCTTTGTATGATTTCGCTATAACCTTATCCGCATTTCTCTTTTCAAAATCATTTCGCCCGATAATCCGCATTTCCTGTTTTGTGTAAAATGTTGGCTTTTTCTTCCGTCTCAACGCATTGCTCATTTCTTTGATTTCTCCTTTCTGTATGTGATTTCCAACCATGCAAAATGACTCAATACAAGCTGTCTTGCACGCTCTTCAATCTCCATGCCTTTGTATTTGTTTATCAATGATTCTCCGGCTTTTACAACTTCATCCCACCAAGAATCAGAGTTGTCCGGGGAATAGTATTTCTGAATGAATTGCCAATAATCCATAAACACTTGCCATTCTTCCGAACCCTTTTCGATCTTTGCACTTGCCATAGCCGCTACCTCTAAAACGGACAATCGCCATTGTATGGCTTGAATCCGTCCCCACGTTCTTTCTTTTTAATTTCCGCAACAACATCATTGAATGGTTTTTCGATTTCAACGAACTTCATGTGATCTCCATCAAACTCCATTGCTTCACGCATTGTCATTCCCTGTCTGTTCTTCTCGATTTTTACACCCTTGGCTCCCTTTTCATTGTCTGACAGATTCCACAGCATAATTATGTTTGATGCATCCTGTTCGATTGCTCCGGATTCCCTCAACTCTGCCATGGTAGGCTCCTTTGTGTCTCTGCTTTCAGAAGCCCTTGTTATCTGCGAGAGTGCTATTACATGTGTATTTAAGTCTCTTGCAACCGATTTTAAACCTCTTGAAATTGATGCTACTTCTTCATTTCTTCCTGAATATCTGTTATCCGGCATAAGCAATTGCAGATAGTCAACAACGATAACATCAAAGTTTTGGTGCCTGCATTCTGACTTTATTTCCCTCGGAGATACAGTCCCGGATGCAATCCATAATTGATAATCGCTCATTTCTTCATTTGCTTGGTTAAATTTTTCCTGTTCATCACCAAGAAACGCTTTTGCCCTTCTAATTCTCGTTAAGCCGATTTCCGCAAGTCTTGAAATGAATCGTTCATACACCTGTTTGTCGCTCATTTCCAAGTTGAAATATGCAACTTTAAGTCCTTTTTTTGCCATATTCCCAATAATCTGCGTTGTGAGTGCGGATTTTCCGACTGCCGGTCTTGCGGCAATTACTGTTACATCACCGCGTTCAAGGTCTCCAAGCGCATCATCAAGCTGTGATAACCCGATTTTTATACCGCCCTCTCCAACACTTTCGTTGAAATATTTGTCTTTATTCTCAACCGAAATCTGCTTAATTGGTTTTAGCTTTACTTCTTTCCCCTCTTGCAAATGTTCAAGCCTTGTAAGAAGATCACTGATTGTATCATCAATGTCACATGGTTTTAAACTGGATTTCTGATACATGTCACGAACTGTTCTTACTTTGTATTCTTTCGCAACCGCATCGGCATAACTTTTAACCATGGTTGAAGTGATTGTTCCGGTAATACAGGATTTCATCAATTCACTAATCTGTTCCTGGGTGTATTTGTGATTCTCAAGCGCCATTGATAAAGACATTGGGTCAATGCTTTCATTCCGGTCATACATTGCAAGCATTTCCTTGTATGTGTCTTGCGCAAAATCCGAACTAAACATTTCCGGTTTCAGTGTTCGCCAGATGCTATTTAGCACATCATTGTCAATCAGTACGCACCCGATCACTCCGAACTCTGCTTCTGTCAACTGCAATCACCTCGTTTCTCCGCAATCTGCAACCAATAGTCGCAATCATTTTTCAGCCAATCAACATATTTTGGAATGTACCGAAAATCCGTATCGTCTGGATTCTTTTCTTGATAGTCACTCAAATATGCCTCTGTGGCTTTGTATAACAGCCGTGCAATGTCCGGTTGGTTCTCTTCGATAACTTCTAACACTTTATCCATCCAAGCCGTTTTAGAGGTACTGTACGCTGTTTTCTTGGGGTATATACTAAAAGTCTTTTTCCATGCATCGTCAAAATCAAACAAATCTCCGGAATCGGTCGACAGCGAATTTTCTTTTATATTTTCTTTCTCTTTATCTTCTTCTTTTTCTTCTTCTTTATCTGAAACAGCGACATCAGACGATTTATCGGGCGATTTTTGCTCAATTAGGTTTTTCCGCTTCTTTCTCCGGTTCTGCTGATATAGCCTGTCACGTTCCTTTTTCTTCTCATAAGCGTCAAGCGTTTGATGCTTATTCCAATTCGGAATCGTTATCACGTTGTCAACAACTTCAATCATTCCAAACTCTTCAAAGGTCTTAAGCGCAAGCCTTACCGTGTTCAAATCTCTGCGAAAAATGGTGGCAAGCATTTCATCCGTGAATGGCAACTTGTTGCTCATCATAAACACACCGTTGTTATTCTGTTTTCCGGCAAGAATGAGAAGTTTGAACCAAATCGTAATAATGCTATCCGCACTCGGCATACTCTCAATCAGCAGAATCTTTTCATCATCAAAAACATCTGTTGTGATTTTAATCCACTTGACTTCTGCCATTTAATCACTCTCCTATTTCTTCAAGTTCCGATTGATTTGTTTCAATCTTTTTCTCAATGTGTTCTGCACCTTATTTATTCCCTTAATGCCACCAACAATAAAAGCTATTTCTGCTCTATTTTCCGTTGCCTTTGTTTCTGCTTCAATATCGTGTAGTCCGTATTCAGTCTGAATAATTTCATTTGCAGTAATTCTTTTCAGAATTTCTTCGCATTTCTTCTTACTTAAAATCTTCATTTTGAATCACCCACTTTCGTATCATCAACAACCTTGATTTTTCTGCCACAAGCATTACAGTAAATGTCAATTCCTGTCGCATAATTAATCCTCATTTTCCCGCACTCTGTGGCATAAATTGGGAAACCATGGGGCGTGTGAGTAACATACCATTTGCATTGTTCCTCTTTCTTATCATTGTTCACTCTGTATCACCCACTTTCAATAAACATTAAATATGCTTTCCACATTTAGGGCAAAATCTCATATTCCCATCTAAAGTATTATTACTTTCCAGATACGTACTGCCCTTTGCACCTAAATACTCATTGCAGTTGGAGCAATAACACTTGGTTATGTACTCATCATGCTGTGCTTCATAAGACGAATACTTGTCCAAAACCCTTTTTTCAATCATTATTATTTACCTCACAATTTTCAATATTGATTAAGTTCATAAACTTCTCATACTGTTTTTCAGAAACTTTGTTTCCCTGTTTCTCCGGCTTTAAACGGATTTCAAGATGCTTTTCAGCGATATGCGATAATTCCTTGGCAAGACTCTTTTTTCCTTGCTTAATGCCGTCGTAATAGCCTTTTGCCGGACGGTAATCATCAATCTTAGCTTTACCCTCGCCCTGTGAACCGCTTGTTTTATTGCGAAGTTGATAGCCTTTGTCTGCATACAGTTTGATAATATACTGCTCCTTCTCGTCCAGCTCATTTTCTGGATAATGCGCGCAACCAACTTTCCAACCATATTTGTTGTCTTGCGAAAACAGACCGTGCTTTTTCAGCGAAAGATCAATGTGCTGATACCCAACAAGATGTTGTGCAAGCCTTGTCAAAATATGCTTTGCCTGTCCCACGTAGGCATACCGGAAGCCATACTCGTCAACCCTTACTAACGAGTAAATTCCACTTTCATCATCCAACTTTGGGTTCACTTCCAACCAACGTTTTTTGTTCTTTGCTTCGATGGCTTTTGCCTGTCTAAATTTCTTATAATCCACCCCAATCACTTCCTCTCCAATGGCTTCATGCTCATTTGAGCCACAAACTTTCCGTAACTCATTCCGGAAGCTCGTGCCATGTGATTCACAGCCTTGATTGCATCGTCCTTTTCCTTTGGTTTTTTCAAGCGTTCTTTAACTTCATTGCCGATGCAGTCTTGGCAATCAACTTTGCGTTCATCTATCGTCATAAACAGCCTGCCGCATTTCGGGCATATTCTTGTATACACAATTCTTCCAGCCTTTTTAAAATTCTTAAACTGTGCGTATCTTTTTGCACATTTGGGTCTGCAGTATTTTTGATCTGGTCGCTTCGGCTCAAATTCAGCCATACAGTATTCACATATTTTCAATTTTTACCTCCAATCTTTTGTAAGGGCGGCACGGTAAACGCACCGCCAAAACATGGCTTTCAATAAGGTTTGTGATAACTATTCGCCAAACAAGATAGTTTCTTTTAGGCTTTCGCCAAGGTGTTTCAACCTAATTATTCTTTTTCAAGTTCCGCTTTGATGGTCTCAAGTTTTTTCTCTTCATATTCAAGACGTACTCGGAAACTCTCAACAATAGCGCCCTGCCTGCTAATAAGCATTTCAACAGCTTTTTTCTTGTTTTTCTCCGTCAGAATGACCCTATCCCGGCTGCAACCGCTTAACACACCAATTTCGTCCTTGCGGATTCTCTGTCCTTTATATTCAAATTCGGATTCTTCAGTAATGATATACGTTTTTGGCTTTTCTTCTACGTCTACTTCTCTACAAGAAAATTTATCGCCCCAAAATCTGTAAATGTATAATTTCATGCTTTCTCCTTTCAGAACGGACAAAGGTTCATATCAACCTCTAACCCTTTTTCTGCAACATAAACATTCGCTCCATATTTAATTGTTTCTTTCGTTCGTTGTAGGAATAACGCGGGATCTCCGCTTGTGTCCGATAAGTGTATTAATACGACATTTCGTAAAGCTGGGTTGTCGTTCGTCTGAATAAATTTAAGTGCCGTATCAAGGCTCATATGACCTCGTAAACGGTGTTCGTAGTTCGGCTCATTCCGGTCTACCAAGTCCATGCTATAATTGGCTTCGACCATGATATGCTCAACCTTTATGCCGGAAAAGTCATACTTGCAATATTCCAAGTCGGTCAAGAATAACAGCTTGCCCATTTCCTCATGCTCGATTAAATAGCCGTAGCACTCGATTTCTGTATCATGCGGTACATTGAAGGGTGTTACTGTAAAACTGCCGATTTGCCGTGCTCTGCGTGGTGGAATGGCTATTGTACGTTCTCCGGTTATGGTTTCAAGTGCGGTCTGTGTTTCAAATGCCGTATAAACCGGAATGCCGGATTTCATGAAATCTTTTATGTATCGTGCATGGTCTCCATGTTCGTGGCTCACAATGCATCCGGAAACATTTGCTATTTTCCAATCAATCATTTTCTTAAAATCAAGAAATTTGCATCCGGCTTCAATGGCAAGGATTTCGTCACTGTCTGAAATCAAGGCGTATGAGTTTCCGGAACTGCTTGAACCCAAAGCTCTAAGTTTCAATCTTTTGTCACCTCGCTTTCTCCATATCTCAAATAGCCGCTCCAGCCATTTGCTCCGCCGCAATTTTGCATACACCATTCATTAGAATCATTGATGTGTTCACATCGTCCACAATTCGGTACTTCATCGTCTGCGGTGTATCTTGTTAAATTATCCATACCCTACTCCAATTCTTCCTCTGCCGGAAATTGAAATACTCCGCTCAAACCCATAGTGAGTTTTTCGTCAATTCCATCTGACGGTGTCTGCCCCATCTTTACAAGGCTGTGACACATATAGGCATATCTCAATTCTTCCATAGCTTTCTTTGCTTTTTCTTCGGTAGAATATTTGGCAAACGTCTGATATTCCCCTGTTTCTCCGATTGGTTGCAAAAGTACAGCCCCAGCATCTTCACACCATACAATACTCATTTCGTATGGGAAATCCATTGTTCCGTCCTGCGATATAACTCTCATAGAAAACCTCCTAATCTTTCATAAAGTCCGGCAAATTCTCGTCATTCTCTGCCGATTCAATAACTTCCGCTTCGACTGCTGCGCTTTCAACTTCTTTTGCTTCCGCATCTACAACAAAATCCTCTGAATTGGCGTTTTCGGAAATTTCTTCCTGTGTCTGCTGATAAGTTTCATCTATCTGCATAAGAGACTGTTTTGCAATAGCATTAAGGTCTTTTGGATGCTTCTTGATTGCATTATTGCGCATCTTTCGAACGATCATGGATTCAGATGTATCAAGCCATGCGGCACTGATGTATGGTCTTGCAACTTTGCAGGAAAGCATATCTTCAACAGTTTTGCAAGCTAAAAGCTCTTTCAAAATTTCATTTTTCTTTTCTGCGATAGCTTTCTTTTCTGTTTCCGTTGCATCATAACGTGTCTTTTTACCGCCTTTTACAAGTCCGAAAGTCTCATTCAGAAGATTATTGCGAACATGAGCAAAAAGGTTTCCTTTTACGCTTTCACGCTCTGCTATCATATATTCAACTTTCCCATCTTTCATTTCCACCGGGTAAACAACACGGATAACTCTCTGCGAAAGTCCTTTTTCTTCCCATTCCGGCGGCGTAACTTCAATTCCTTTATGCTTTGGATATGTAAAATCATCACCTTCTTTCACAAGCCATACTGGATATACCTTTTTAACATCAACACCAAAGTTTCGAAGAAGTGCATCATTTCCGTCTCCTTCGATCCCCATTTCTACTTCCTTGTACCAATTTCCATTTGCATCCTGTCTGCTTCTCAACTGGAAGTAGCACTCCCTCGGCACTGCATTGGCATTAAGTTGAAGGCTTGATACCTGTCCGATAACCTGTCTCAAATTAGATCCATTCAAGTTACTCATAGCGGCTTTGCTAGATGTAACAAGGTTGTAAATAGCACTCATGGATGCCATGACACACTGCTTGGAATAATCATTAAGCACAAGTCCATGCTCTGCAAAGTCACGCTCCATAAGTCCTATGTACTGGTTCGTATAATAGGAAAGTTGTGTATTCATTTCCTGTTTTCCCTGCGTAGATACTGCCGTATTCTCTGCCATAATTAATTATCCTCCATTTCACTAAAAAAAGTTTTGAGAGCTTCTACTAAGCGTTCTGTTTCGCCTTTTCTTAATGTTTCCTTACCCTCCTTGGTCAGTTCTTTATTACTTGCTTCCTGCAAAACAAAGTTGTATTTCTTATCTCCAAGAACTCCCCTTAATGCAACTAAAAGAGTTTCAAATTCAGCCATGATAACCGGCTCTCTTCCATTTACTTCTATTGCTCATAAATCTGATTTAATCATATCTGTTCCTCGCTTTCTTAATATCTTAAAATCTTAACATCGTTATCCTCATAAAAATTATTGAACCGCTCATTTAACAGTTCTAATTGTTGCTTGAGAATTTCCTTTGCTTCATCCACACACCGGAAAAGATTTTCGCTCTTGAGCTGTAGATTATCAATTCCCAATTCGTTGCAATTAAGATACAACACATCTCCGCAACCGCAAATTTTATGTATGCAAATGTCGATTCCGTGGTCTTGGGTTCTGAAAATCGTTCCACTTTTCACCGGTTCTCCAAACTTTGCATTACTAATCAGTTTCATGCGCATCCCTCACTTTCTTCATATTTCTTCACAGCCGCCACCTTATCAGTACCGTAGGTTTCTACCCACTTCATATCCACGGTTTCATCCGTAACCGTCAGCTTTGTACCCTTGGCATTTACAACCGCGTCACCGGCTTTCACAGAATCCTCGGTGCGATACACGTAGCTTCTTGTGCTGTTTGGGAATTTCGCTTTGATATACTGCATAATTACCTCTCCTTTTTCACATATCCATTTGACAAATTTTCAAGAATACGCAAAAGTCTTTCGTTGGTTTCTGAGGCTTTTTCAAGTTCTCTTATAAGTTTATATTCATTACACTCAAAGTTATCTATCTTTGTTCGCAAATCTGAGTTTTCAGCCTTCAATTTTTCAATATCATCCATGTACACGACCTCTCTTTCCTTTATTCCTCGCGTCTTTTTCGCAATACGGAAGAGAACAATGTCCGGATTCTGCAAAATCAAAGAACCCTCTCTTGGTTGCACTCTTCCAACGCTTGCACGACATACACCGTGCATCCGGCTGTGTGATGTTGTTGCTTATTCCAACTCTTGACATTCGGCACCCTCGCTTTCTTTCAGTTCATCAAATAGCCAAAAGTGTTCTTTGTCTTGAATGCAGTTATAGTCAAACCACTGCTCGCAACTTATACTGTTCTGATGGAATCCAACCGCAATACAATTCGGTTCTTCATACAAACTTTCAAGCACATCTGCCTGCTCATTAAGATTTGTATTTCCCTCAAACTTGCGGAAAGCATCAATAACTTTGGGAATATCTTCTTTCTTAACAAGGTATTTATCGAATGTGGTAAACAGGACGATTTTTTCATCATACGTGACAGATTTATCATCCACAAGATTCCAAATTGCTTCCATCTGCCCCATGTCAAATAATGATGCCCCATGACCACAATACTTTTCCCCTAAAATGTTCCACACTCGCATTGAACCAAGCCATGCGTTACTTACCTCTCCATAACTTTCAGAATCTCCATTTTCATCAAACTTAAAAATTTCAATGTAACTCATCCTACACACCCTCCACTTTCAACTGCTTATCCTCGGAAACCGTCAGAAGAATTAGCTGGGTATCAACGACCGGCACATATTCGTCATTGATGCTCTCAGCACCATCAAGGAAGATAGGAACATACATATTAAAGAACTTCTGAAAACTGTTGCAAATATCAATCTTCGCTTCAATTTCCCTGCCAGTGTTTGTTGTGTCCCCGAATACCTTATAAATGCCGGTTTCTTCATCAAGTACCGTAGGAATACAAACTTCCTTATATTCTCCATTCTTCTGGAAATCGAACAACTTCCAACGTACAATACCGAAATGCTGATTGATTTCCTCAACAAGCAACTCATTCTTTCGCTTTGAAACTTCTTTGAGCTGATAAAGAATCCTCTCGGCATCTGCCTTTGCTTGTCCATACTCGTTCTGTTTATGTTGCATATCTGCAATCTTGTCATCAATTTGAACATTGTTTTCAGCCTGTGCAATAATCTTATTTACTTCATCAAGCTGGCTCTGCAGATCTGCTTTCTCGACTTTCAAATCAGTAACAATCTTGTCCGCACCATCGGATTCCAGCTTTTCAATATCGGCGAGAACCTTGTCACGCTCTGCTTTCAGTTTCACATAATCTTCATTCTGCGTGTAATCAGCTTCGCTCGGGATCTCGGATAACTGCTTCGAAAGTTCTTCTTTCTTTGCAATGACATCCTGTTCCTGTTTCTTTAAAGCGTCAATTTCTGTATTCAGATCAGCATTTTTCTTTGTAAGTTCGGTAATAAGTTCTTTCTTCTCGGTGCCAATAGTATTCAACCGATTCAGTTCAACCTTTTTGTCAGTGTCAAACTTAAATCTTTTTGCTTTCAGTTTTTCTTCCGCATCCGCCTTGGCTTTTTCTTTCCGGCTTTCAAAATCAGCCTTTAACTGCTCGATTTTATCTTCTGGCAACTTCTGACCGCACAGTGAACAAACAGTGCTATTTTCATCAAATACCCACTTGGATTCGTCAAACAGGTAAGACGCTTCATCAAATGCCTTGGCATATTCTGCATTGTACTTTTCTCCAATTTTCTTCCGTTCTGCATCCGCATCTGTGATAGCCTTTTCATTACCGACAATCTGATTTTCTTTCAAAGAAATCGTCTGCTCCAGATGTTTTAATTCATCTTCGCAACCGCACAGATCAGCATCAATTTCGTATCTACGATTGGATAATTCGCGGTTCATCGTCTGTGTAATTCCGGATATATCAAGTTGTAACCGCATTTCCTTATCGCGCAATTCGTCAAGCGAATGATCGGCACCGGCAATCTTCTTATCGCATTCAGCGATTCTTCTTGTCAGATCAGCCTTGGCAAGTTCCTGCTCTGCCACATCTACATCAACTTTTGCTTTCTCCAGACCGATAATCTGATTAGGAATCGCATCTAACTGTTCAACTGCTTTCTTCTTGGAAGCGTTATTCATGGCTTCAATTTCCTCGAATTTATAAGATTCAAGTAGCTTTGCAACATCGGATGTATCTTTGCACATTTGAGCAATCTCCAAGTCCGTTTTTTTGCTTGCCATAGCGAATAAGGATTTTCTCATTTCATCCTGTTTTTTCTTTAAAGACAAATCCTTAGTGAACACATTCGGGTGCGAACAAATGAGGAATTTATCAAACTTAAACCCTAATTCTTCCAGATATGCCTTAAAATCACGTTCTGTCTTAGGTACAGAATTAATCTCATATGTATTTGTGATTGTAATTTTCGAAACTCCATTTTTATCCGGCTTTCCGACTTTTCGCTTCTGCATCTTTGAAAGAGTGATTTCTTTTCCACTTACATCAACATCTGCAGTAACGGTCGGAATGCAATCTTCTACATTGTCCGGTTTGATGTTTGGATTGCTGACAAGCTCATAATTCTTATCAGACATCAGCCAGTACCATGCCGCCCCGATTGTGGTCTTTCCTCTCCGGTTCATGCCGGAAACCCTTGTTGTCTTGCCAAATTCGTATGCCTTATCCTTTACCCCCTTGAAATTTTCAAGTCGCAACGATTTTAAAATCATTCGCATTATTCTACACCCCCACGATTCCTTTTATTGACAACTCATATGTAACTTTTTCCACAACGTGACCATCTTTACACGTTTTCTTATATCTCCTGCTCTGCAATCTGCCGTATGTACTTACCCTATCGCCTAAAGCAAGCGAGTCCGTATATTCTGCACACTTTCCCCATGCGATACAAGTGATCAAATCCTCTTTTCCGTTTTCTCTTATGTTTTTGAGTTTCACATCACAGATTTTGCGACCAAGTGGTGTTTCCCTAAGTTGCTTTTCCTCGATAATTCCATCAAGACTTACTTCGTTCAAAGGTACATCATCTTTGGGTTTGATTGTATCAGCCATAACATATGTAAGAATGGCTTTTCCGGATCCGGTTTTTACGTGCCGGGTAATTATCTTCCCACTGACGTATACCCTTCCGCTAATTCCTGTATCGCTGATCTCTTCATCAAACAGTACCGGAATTACATCTGCGACACCGCTTCTTCTTTCAACTCCGATGAAAAATTTATAAAAAATCTTACCGCTTGATTTATGGCTTTCCCTTGGTGCTGATACAACATCACCGATCAATGTTATTCTGTTCTCCATTGCTTCTCCTTTCCATTTCTCTGTCAAGAACCTTTTCAAAATTATCTTTATCATTCTGTTTCTTTCGTTTCCCTGCCAAAAGTTCAGCAAGCATACGCTTTTCTTCCGTGGAACATCTCGTGCCACTTATATACACAACGCCTACCATGCATCCTCTCTCATTCTGCGATTTCTCTTAATTCGCTTGTCAAGTTCGGCTCTCTTTCGGTCTACCTCTGACCAGTAATACATGATTGCCGCAATTACCGCACCGGCTACAAATTTAATAGCCGACATATTCCCGGACGCGCCCTCACTATCCATATAACACGCGGCAACTAAGGAATACTCCATTGCAACCGCGCCTATGATGAATTGGATTACTTTTTTCATTCATGCTCTCTCCTTTTATCGCGTTCTTCTTCCTGCTCACTATGTTTCGAAGCGGAACTCTCAACCATTCCAAGAACATATCCTTTCTGAAAATCTGTCATATTCGGAATGGCATCACGAAGTTTTTCGACAACGCGCTTTTCCTTTTCACTCATTGAATTCACTTCCTTTCCATGATATAATTCCTTAAAAACTTAAGGAGATTTCCATATGCGCTACATACCTACTCGTCCACAATTGGATGATTTTTTCAACAAATCCGTCACAAACATCGAAATTCCTAAATACGAGGATGGAAAATCCCCGATCGAGATGTTGGAAGCTCAAACCACTTTTGTTGAGCAAACAAGCAAAGAACTTCACGATATTGCCGACTCTGCAAAGTTGCAAGCTGATTCAGCTAAAGAGATTGCTGAAAGTTCCAAAACGCAAGCTGATGTTGCATTAAAAACATCAAGCAAAGCGGATATTAAAGGTTGGATTTCTGTGGTTCTTTCTATCATATGTGCTTTAATGGAATTTGCTGTACATCATTCAGAAATAATTGATTTTGTCAAAGCTTTGGCAAAATAAAATGGCAAAAAATCTGAAACAGCAAAGTAAATGCTGAAAGTGCTAATGCAACATCTGAAACAGATGGTTTTTTCACTTTTGTTCCTCCTTTCATGCGCAATATCTGATTTCGTACTCTGATACGATTTTCGAAAAGATTTCACGCAATTTCTTATCATCCTCAATAATGTCCATTTTGTTCAATGCACTGATTTCTGTTTTCGTGCATCCGCTTTCTGCCATGCGCTCACGCCTGTTTCTGATTCTTCTACTCAAGTCGCATCCGGCACGATGTTCAAGTTCTGAATACATTTCAGTCCTCAATACGTTGAACTGACAATCTGCATTTCTCTGAATCCGATTAAATTTTGCATTGATTTCATTTCTCCAATTATCAAATACCGGCTTCACCGCTTCTTTGATATGTTCAGTTGTCTCAATGGCTTTCTGTGCTGTGTCCTGTGCCTTGGCAATCTGCCTGTCTCTCTCCTTGTCAGCAAGTTCTTTTTGAACCATCTGATTAAGAAGCCCTTGCAATGCTTGCAATTCTGGAGATAATTGATCGTTGACACTTTGATGTACATTGAAATAGGAAGAAACTAATTTTCTTTGCACTTCCCATGCCAAATCATCCGTGAATGATTTGACCAACATCAGATAGCCCTGTTCGGTAATGAGTGCTTTGCTCATAAAATCCTTGTCAGATATAGGAAACATGCGGCTTGTACGAATTTCGTCCGCGCTTACAATGAAGTAATCTTCTCCCTCAACGAAGCGTGCTTTGTTCGTATTAAAATTTCTTTTCGCTGTTCCGTCTGGTCTTTCATGAACTATGTCAATGTCCTTGAATGTAACCACTCTTTTACCTTTGTACTCTTTGATGGAAATATCTGCATTTCCAATGTGTACTAAATTATCCATACTTTCACTTCCTTTCTGTGATATAATTCCCTTATAATCAAATAAGGGAGGTGATGCTATTTGAAATACTTTTTAATTTGCGATTTTTCTACAATATCCTGCGACCGAGAAAAGATGGCAAAGATATTAGCCGAAAATGATATAACGTTCGCAAATATAAATAATTTCTGTTGGGAACTAAATGTTCCGGAAACGTTTGGCAATCCGCTGTGCGACACAACAGCAGAATCTATTCACTGTCTGTTTTATCAGTACACTCACAAGAACTCTCTTCTTCTTGTGGTAAAAGCAAATGAATATTTTCCAAACGGAGATTAGGATATAATCTCTTTGTTTCTTCATATACGGTTTTGGTTTTCAGCCATTTCCGCATATGGAGAACCTGTTCCATGACATCCATATCGTGAATATCCACTTTGTTTAAAATCTTCTGCAATTCCTTTTCCATTCCATTAAAATAGGAAACCGGAACAACAATTATGTCATTTGCTGATTTAATCTCTTTCAATCTCTCGCCCCTTTCTAATTAAGAAGAGAATCAACAGTTACATTTAAAACCTTTGCAACGGCGTTAAGGTTTTCTGCACTAGGGCAAGATTCGTTCCATTTGCGGATTGTAGCATTGCTAAGTCCTGCTTCTTTCTCGACTCTCATAATGTTTGTGCCCTTTTCATTGCAAAGCTGCTTAATTTTGTCGTAAAGCAAATCGCATACCTCCTTACTCATAAAATTTTATATTTAGAGTAATAGCTTGACTTTTATTAGAGAATATTCTAAAATAATAGCTGCTAAGAAAATTATCAGAGAACATCTTTTATTTAGGCTTTCCTCTAAATCATAAGCCTATTATATAGACTGTTCTCTAATTTGTCAACCCTAAATTTAGGGTTTTCTCTAAAAAAATTGGAGGATATTATATGAATACGGTTGAACGAGTAAGAAAGATATGTAGCGAACGTGGAATTGCTATATCAAAGTTAGAAAAAGAATGTGGATTTGGGAATGCATATATAGCGGGGCTTAAAAAAGGCTCTATCCCAAATGATAGGCTGAAAAAGATTTCTCAATACTTAAATTTGCCAATGGAATACCTCACGACAGGAGAAGAAAACTCCGCATTTTCGGATGAATCAACTCATCTTGCATCGAAAATTGTTTTAGACGCGGAATTAAGCAGTAAGATTGAAAAACTTCTATCTCTTTCGGACAAGAAGAAAAAGCACGTTTTTGAATTGATTGATTTATTGAGTGAGGAATAGTTATGTATAGAAATGTTCGTGGTTTTTGTGATAAAGAAAATAAGAATTTAGATATTAGAATTGAATTTATCCCATGCGGCACACAAGAAGGCAATGAATATGCTCTTGGTAAAATAGATTGCGCCTATAGCGACGCAACCTATCACTGCAATAGAACAGAATGTCCTATATGGCGTGGTCTTGATTCTTAAATTTAATCTCAATCTCGCTATCTCCGTCATTTCCTTCTAATCTTGTAACAAACGGAGAGTCTATTGACATATTGATGCAATTAAAATCAAGGTGAACAACAGGCATGGATTGCGCTTTCTTTTCAAATCGTATACTGCGCACTCCATGCACGACATGACCGTCAATCAAAACTTCGCAATAAATGCTTTTTTCATCAACTGAACGAATTTCAAGCTTTGAATTTTTCATTTCTCAATCTCCTTTACAATGTCAGAAATAAAAATATAAATACAACGTAAAATCTTTGAATCATCGATTTTATCAAGTAATTCAATTATCATCTTTTTAAAGTCCATAACAAAACCCCCAATCCTTATACCCCATTATAGAACGTGTGTTCGGCATAGTCAATCCCCAATTATGGGCGGAGCCATGCCAAACCCCACCCATGCCAGAACTTGAAGCGTCCTTTCGGACAAGTCCATAGTATCACTGTGATATGCATGATTTCAACATTTTTCGGTCGCAAGTTTCGACAGAAAATGTCATTGCAGAGAAGCGGAGAGCTGTTTCTCAATCTCTTCTTGCACTTTTGCGCGCCAACGCATCGGCACTTCATCAATTGTCATCTTCTTGTCTACCAGAATGCGTCTTACATAGAATTTAACCATATCCTACACCTCACTTTCTGCGGCAATGCTTGCCAGTTCTTCGATTGCTTCTGCGTTTGATTCATGCCCTGCTTTAAGCTCATCAATGGCTTTCTCCATCTCTGTCTTTGTTCTAAGTCTTACCGTTACGGTATATGTGCCATCTTCTGCGCTATCTTCGCCCATGTTCGGCATATATGTAAACCCATCGGATTTCAGATCGGTATATTTCCCCGACACTGCATCGTTGTGTGTAAATGTTACCTCCGCAAGGTTGTTCTCTGCAAAAGCGTCCGTGATCGTTTTAATGGCTTCGAAGTTCTCGGCTTTGATCTGGATGTTTCCAAGGCTTGCACCATCGGCAATTTCAAAGCTGGTCTGATTTTTTAAAATAATTTTATCCATGTTTTTAATTCCTTTCTATAAAAATGATTTATAAGTTACGTTCGAATATTTGTTCGATATATTTTCTTAAACGGCAGTTTAAAAATTAAAATTGTTCAATGGACACCATATTGTCCTCGAACAGATTTTGCAGATAAGGTTAAGCTTAGCGAAGCGATGGCACTACGATACGGATCTTTAGTAATTTGCGCTATACGTATTGATTTATCTGAAAATACTCCTGGCGAATATGTTTCTATTGTAAATTTACCAACAAAATTGTTTACTGGCATCAACCAAACAAACATGGACGGAAAAGAAGGTAAATGGTATTTAGATAAAAACACAGCTAGTGTCTTTTTGCGAAGCGTATTTGAAGCCGGCACGTATTGGCTTAACTTCATGTATCTAGAAGCAGAATAAAATTAAATATCATACAAAATAAAATTGCCTCCCCAAACTTGTACCAAACAAATAGTGGCGCTTCGCGGACTTGCGAGTAATCCAGTACCATAGTTCAAAGTGTCTAAACCATTCCACGAAAATATAATAAGCGAGTAATCGCCTACATTTTTGAAATTCGTTACGTGCTTAGATATTAAATTATAGAAATTATCTTCTATTGTATTTACCTTGTATATTCCGCATCCACCAGATACTTGCGACGCCGAAGACCAATTATCGATTACTTTTCTGAATTTAAAATTATCATGGCGATTTAAACTGCCGTTTAAATCACTTATCTGCTTTGCAAGCGTACCATCCAGATTCGGGTTCGCCTGCCGCGCATCTAATGCAAACCCGGTTTCTGTTGTTACCTGGTTATTTACGATACTTTCCGGTTGCAGTGCGCTTCCGATCTTTTCTTTTAGTGCATCTGCCAACTTTATGACGTTTTTTGCTTCATCTAATGTAATTGTGGTTCCATCCAAGTTAATACTAAGCGTTCCACTCTCATCTACGCTCATGCTCTTTCCGTCCGGCTTTACAACTCCGGCATCCTCTGTTGTTGCAATCGCACTAGCACTGCCCACGATAGACTTAGACCAGTATTCCGTATTGCTTGTTGCCGTTCCTGCCGGCACATCCTTTTTTGCGAAATAAAGCGTATTGTTATAAGTCACTGCATCCAATCTCTTATATGTAACATCTGCGCTCCAATCGCCTTTTGGCACGATTGCTACTCTTCCTGCTATAGCCATTTAAGCCACCTCCCAATTCAAATTTCCGTCATTGTCAACAACAAAGTTATATGCCGCACTGTCCGTGTAAATCAACTCTCCATCCTCATTCACATCAAATTCTGTCATTGTGAGTTTCTTGTTAATCTCGTTTTCGATTCCCTGTGCCCTGTCCGCGCTGTCCTTGGCATCTGTGGCGGATTTTGCAGCATTGGTTTCGGATTCTTTTGCGCTTTTGGCAGATGCTACCGCCTTGGCAGATTCTACCTTAATATCCGCCAAGAAATTCGGTTGCAACTTATCCTCAGTTATTGAGCCGCCCTTAATCATCGGCTTGACTTTTCCATCAGAAGTGACCTCAAATGCAATCTCGTCACCCTCTAAGAACTCATACTGCGTGATCAGCGCGGATAAGTCCACGTTCTGCGCCGTGCCATCGTCAAGCGTGATTACCAACTGCTGACTTTCCGGATCATACTTGAAGTTGACTGCCAGCTTCTCCAACTTGGTATCAATGACCGCCTTGGAACCATTCATCTTAACGACCGTCAGCGTTCCGTTGGATTCATCCCAAAGGATTTCCTTTACAAGTTCGTTAGCTTTGGTCAAGTCAACTTTCGTGGTGTCGAGTGCGCACACACGATCGTCGATTGCATCAATGCCGCCCTCTATGTTGTTCAGCCTATTTCGATTAATTGCGGTCTTTTCGCTTGGAAGGTTCTCCCAATATTCGCGGCTATAGATTTTCTGATATGCCATCTAATCACTTCCTTTCTAATGCGGATAGTCTGCGTTCAAAATCGTTACACCTGTTCTGCAGTTTCTGTATCATGGCAGTGTTAAGCGCAATAAACTCTTGATAGCACAATGTATACATATCATTTGCGCCACCATTCTGCTCTAAGAATTTTTCCCATTCCTCATTAGATTCAAAATCTTTTTCGGAGAATACCGCATGTTCCAGTCCGTAAAACTCATTTTCAGATATGTCACAATCCGTCATTGCCTGTTCGACATCCTGTGCAACAAATCCAATGTGCGTTTTATCATCATTTTCTATGAGCCGATATTCCATCGGTTGTAGCAACTCGAAAAATCTCTCAAACCGATCATCCTCTAACAGTTTTCGGAAATCTTTTTTCTTCCTGCCATCAGACGTTGTTTTCCAACCGCCGGAAGAATACCCTCCGGCAAATGGATTGGGGTTAGTTCCACAGTACACAGAACTAGAGCTTGGAATTAAATTTCCGTTGTCTGAAATTCGTACATAATCGGATAGTCCAATACCTTGCAAATAATGCGCGGTTGATGCCATTATACACTGCCTTGCACTTTCTGCAGTTGTTGCTGAATCTGCTGTTGTTGCATGATCTGCAGTGCTTGCATGATCCCCTATGGCTACACCATCTTGATCTGTTACAGAGTTTAGATCGATGCGTATGTTCTGCAGCATTGGCCTTCCTCTTGCATCGAGACCAATAATTACAAGGTCATCTCCTTGTGACGTTGCAATAAAGTTCAATGAATCAACGATTGACACTCGGCCATCGCCATCAAGCTGGAAGTTATTGCTGTTGACTATGAGTCTGTTTCCGCTAAGCGTAATCTGGTCGGCACTTGCATTAATCATCGAAACGACTTGGTCGTTTTCATCTCTTCCAAGTTTCAATTCCAATGATGCGTCTAATTGTCCCTCTGCTTTTTGTGCGCGGTTGACTTCTGCAGAAATGCTTTTTGCGGTCTGCTCAAACTTGGTATTTGTCTGTTCCTCTAAATCCTCATACGTGGATTGAAGATGGTCTGCGTTCCTCTCTAGCTTTCCGGTACGTCTTTCCACGCTTTCAATCGTGTCTCTGATAGAATTGACCTTTGCAGAGTGCGTCTGCGTTCCCTGTGCCGAGATTGAATCTCTCTTGCTTTGTACTCCGGTTAAAGTGCGTTGCAATAGATACGTTTCAACAATCTCTCTCGTGGTATTGAATCGGATTGGTTCCCCAAGTGTCAGACATGGATTTCCGACACAGGTGCAACTTTTAATCGGTGTGTATGCCGCCTGTGCCATAATAGGCAATAGGTTATTTGCAATCTGTTCCAGCTCCGCTCCGGTCTTGTCTGATACAAGGAAGTTTCCTGTAATAGAATAGTTGTTTCCGGCAGTTCCAACAATAGCACCGGCATTATCCTCGCTTGTCTTGATTTCAAGCTGTGTGATTTCCTTGCTTTGGAAGTCCTCGTAATCAAACGTGATATAGTGTCCGGTCATGGACTCTGTATTTGCGTCAGACGGAAATAAATTGTCTGCCGGAAACAAATCTTCTGCCGGATAAAGTGCGCTTGTGATTGCTTTTAGAAAGACATATTCAAACTTGCCCTGTCGGTTGATATTTCCAAAGCATCCGTTAATCTCGCATATTGCCGTTACAACGGTTTTTCCGCTGATAGCGGATTCTTCTGTGACTGCACTTGAATCGTCCGTCTGTGTGGCTACAATCGTCTTATTGACCGTCATGGAATCATTGACAAGGTTTGTTTCAACTTGTGCAATTCCAAGATGCGCAAAGAGGCTATTACGGAACTGTTTAAGCGTCATTGGAAAACTAAGTCCTGCATACCAATACTTTACATCCGTATTGATAATGTCATACATAGCGTCATATGCCGTAATCTGCCGTTTTGTTCGGTCAGCCGTAGGAACATCGGATGCAACCTTAAAAACTCCGTATGGCATCGGGTTTTCGCTATCTCCGTCAATCGTTTCTTCGATAGAGATTGTCTTTCCAATAATGTTTCCTGCAGTGTTCCGTGCTGTGAATTTTACGCAATTCGCTTCGCACGCTCCAAACTTTAATTCAGATTCCGAACAAAGACTTTCTTCAAGCGAAAACGTACCGATTTCAAGCATCGAATTGTCTATCTTCTGGTTCGTTCCAACAACAGATATGACCATCTGTTTATCTGTCGAGGAATCCCAATACTTTTCTTTCAAACTACTATTTATCATACACACCGCCTATAAATGAAAACTTGATTGCGTCATACTTAATCTTCCCATTTGCCACAGAATAGAACGTAGGCTGAATATCAGCGATATATCCGTACTGTGTCACATATCCGCGTTTTTCCGGCACGTATGCCGTGATATAGCCACCGCGCTCCTTTGCCTTGGTATAGTTCTTCTCAATATTCTTCCAAAAATCATCAAACTGCTTTTCGGTCAGCATGGCTTTGGTTTCAAATTCGACCTTTAGGGCTTTCAGTTCCACGGCATCACGATGCTCATATCCGTTTTCATCCGTCCAAGGGTCTTTGTCCTGCATATTTACATAGGAACTAAACGTGTCCTGCTTTATTAAATTGTTCGGTATGGTATAATTCCCAAACTTTACTAAATATCCGCCATATCCCATCGTTTACCTCCTAAAAATGGGTATAAAAATAGCACCTACCGTTTGGTAGATGCTATCCATTTGATTAAATTTTAAGCTACTACTGATTCCCATTCAGATTTCAGCTTTTCTACATCGTTTTCAAAAAGTTTGCAAGCGATTTCGTACAACTGCGGAATCATTCCCATTTCCCTGTCTATATAATCCATCTTGTTTCTTACTTTTGGCTTGAGCGTGCACCCTTCCATCCTTGATTTAAGGTTGCAGTGATATTTCCTTTCAAATTCTCCATAAAGCAACGAATAGCGTTCTTGATACTTTCCATCGGCACCGAAACGGACAATCTGCGTTATCCGCTGTCTCTTAGTTGCCAAGTCAATATCATCAACGAGTCCGATAATAACATCTTCTTTATGGATGATTTCTTTCTGCTGTCTTTTAATGGTTTCGTTCTGCTCTCTAACAGTTTTTAATGTCTGTGAAAATATCAGCTTAGTGTTTTCATCTGCATATGGCAGGTAAGTGGAAATAAATAATTCATCATTATTGACATATCCACCTGTTTTACGGATTGTAGGGAGAACCTCGGATGTTACCCACTTGCGAAACTTCTTGGCATTCGGCTTGTCACTCCGAAGAATTACTGCGTATAAGCCGGATTCAGTAACAAACCAAGTTTCTCCTTGACGGGGTAAGTTTAACTTACGTCGTTCATCCTCGTCTAGTCTATCAGCAACAATACGGCTGTTTGACATTTCCAATGCCCTGCAAACATCAATAAGGCAAAACATAGGTTCATCATCGACCATGACCATTCTGATCTGTCCGAATATTGGATTCTCAAATACCTCAATGCCATTTTGAATCTTAAGCATAAGTTGTGATTTTTTCATTCGTGTCTACCTCCATACATTTTTATCTGAATAAAAAAGAGGAAACCGCTTGTGAAATCACATTGGCTTCCTCTTTCGTACAGTATGGCGTCCAATTAAGTAATCCGCTTCTTCACGGATAAGGTTGTTTCCTTAGTTATAAGGATAGACTATTTTCGATTTTGTGTCAATCCGATTTTGAAATTAAAATAAGCCGTGTTTCCACGGCTTAAGTGTCATTCATTTTTAATCTTTACTGCAACCAAGTATATGTATAAGCAGAATTTACATATATTTTATAACTACTAGGGTAAATAGTGTCATAATTTGAATCGAACGGAAAATCAAACGAGAAATAATCGGTGTCTCCTTTGTTTTTGCATTCTGCATAATTATAATCATATCCTATTGCATTTCCAAACGCATCATACATTACACACGAAACTATAACAAAAGAAAAATCTTTTCCGGATTTGTTGATTGCGTCAACAGTAACATTATCAGCCCCAATATTTGATTTAACCTCTATCCCTTTAGCATCGCACACTGTGTTTGTTGCTTCATCAACGCTTATGGACATTTTATAGTCATCATATGCAACATCATTATAATCTGAATCTGTAGGGGCGCTGAAATACAAAGCACATTCTCTTCCAGATTCAAACGCACAGTTGCTGTCGCTCTTGCTATCCAGCATTTTACCGTTTTTGTAGTATACAAGTTTTGCGTCCAAATTAACAGTCATTTTGTTATTATTCTTTAATATAGCAACAACGCCGCATCCTGTGTCTTGGTATTCTATAGAAATATTTTTCTTTGCTTGGCTTGCATTAAAAGAAGAAACAACGGTAACTTTACACGAAAGACTTTTCTTTCCTATTTTCGCCTTTACATATGCAGTTCCTTCTCCAACCGCTAAAACTTTTCCTTTCTTAGTTACGGAAACAACATACTTATTTCCACTACTCCACTTGACCTTTTTCTTTGTCCCGCTAACCTTTAGATTTGCCGTTTCTCCAACCTTCAGATTAATAGTCTTTCTGCTTAATTTGATAGTTGCCGCCTGTGCAACAATCTGTTTCCCATCTGCATTTTGGATTGGCATAGCCGAAATCAAAACGGCAAATGCCAATCCCATCGCTACTAATAATTTTTTTGTGTTTCTCATAATGACTCCTTTCTTGTGATATGATTTATTTAGAATTATATCACGTTCTATTATAGAAGTCACTAAAAAACATATACATTGTCTCCGGTTCGATTGTAATGTTCTCTACCATAATCCCTTGCAGCTTTTCCTATGTCGTTTGTAGTAATTCCGAAATTTTTCTGTAAAATAGCTTGTAATAACTGATTTTGTTGTCGCAGTAAGGAAACCTCTTGCGCAGATGTTGAATTGATAGCATCTTTGATTCCGGTAATTTCTTGGCTTCCTGCGACCGCTGGCTTACCTCCGACTGTTCCCATAATTTCCGGAAGTCCATTTTCTCCAACTGTTGCTATGCTATATTTATCCATAAAACCGCCCGTTGCATAAGCCTTTACTTTAGGTAGGCTCACTTTCGGCACAAGATCGACTCCGCTCCACTTTACCTTTGCTACTTTAGCCGCCGCAGAAACAACACTGTTGAACCCTCTCAAAACGGTATTCACTCCACCGATCAATGAATTTATTGCTGTTTCAATTCTTGAAATTACGGTGTTCATTGCCCCGGCAACGCCACTTTTCACGCTATTCCATAATTTGCTGAATATTTCAGCTACACTTTCTTTCATCTTCGAGAAAGCATTTTTTATCGGGGTGGTTACATGTTCTTTAAACCAACTAGAAACACTGTTCCACGCCCCGGTTACCGCTGTTTTTGCCGCGCTAAATGCTTTCTGAATAGATTCTTTTGCTGAACTAAAAGCATTCTTAATAGGTGTTGTAACATGCTCCTTAAACCAACCGGAAACCACAGCCCATACCGATTTCACAGTTGTCCATAGAACCTTAAATGCGGTTGATACTGCCGATTTCAATAATTCAAAATTCTTCTTTATTGGCTCTATTACCTTTGATTTAAACCAATCAGAAACAACAATCCATACAGCCTTGACAATAATCCACAATCCTTGAAAGATTTGACCGACTCTTTTCGAAAATCCTTGGAAAAATGAAACAATAGGAGTTATAACATTAGTATTGAACCATCCAGAAACTGTTTTCCATACACCGGATATATCTTTCCATAAAGAAGAGAAAAAACCGGAAACAGATTCCCATAATCCCTTAAAAAAACCGCTTATTGGCTTAATCACATTAGTATTAAACCAATCTCCGGCTTTTGAGAAAATTCCTTTTATTTCTTTCCAATGATCCTTGACTACTACAGTTGCCGTTGCAACAGCAGCTACTATTCCTGCGATAATCGCTGCCGGTGCTGCAGCTACCCCTAAAATAACCGCTCCGACTGCCGTAATCGTAACTCCGACAAGCATAAGTGCTTCATTAAGCCAACTGAATCCGTTCTTTAACATGGTCACAAAGTTTGATATTGCAGTAAATGCGCCAATCGCAACGGAGCCTATTCCGGTTATTGCTTTTGCAACAGGGCTTATAAATGCAAGCGCACCTTCTGCCGCTTTACTTCCAAACAAAGTCTTAAATCCTGCCGAAATGGTTGTTCCAACCGTCGCAAATGCCGTCGTTATTTTTCCGGATAATGCGGTAGACAAAGCTGCGCCAATTGCTTGGTTTGCCGCAATTCCAACACCTAATTTAGATGCAATAGAAGACGCTATTGCTTTTGAAATGGAAGTTCCGATTATATCAAGTGCGGTTTTTGCAAGATGCAATCCAAGAATTTTTTTGATTGTCAGCGCACCGATGATAATCGCAACCGTCTTTACGTCTAGGTTGCTTAAAAACTCCTTGACACCTTTCCATACGTCCTTCCAAGAAATTTTACTTAATGCTGTCGTAACTGCATCAAACGCGCCTTGCGCCCACGAATTAAGTGTTTGAGCCAATAATGCAAAGTCAAAGTTTTGGAAAAACTTGTTTATTCCGTCTGCGATTGAATTTCCAAATTGTTTCCAATTAAACGTTGTGCCAAACGAATCTAAACCATGAAGCACCGTGTTTAATGAATTTGCAATCAGTTTTCCGGTTTCTCCGAAAAGCGTTGTACCTTTCTGCCCCTCAAATAGTCCATTAAGGAATTTTGCAAGCCCACTACCGAAGCCGGATGCTTTGGCGTATACTTCATCCCACTCGATACCTTTCATCGCATTGATAAGGGAACCGGATATTGCTTTTCCAAGTCCTTCAAGGTCTTTGATGTCGCTTTTGAATTTCTTAAAAATCGTGTCGGTCTGAACTAGTTTTCCGGTATCCCCACCACCAGAACCACCGGAACCAGAACCGCCACCACTTCCACTTCCACCACTTCCAGAACCGGAAGTGTTATCTTTACTCTGCTTTGAAATAACCTTTAATTCATCAAATGCACGAGTTGCCTGTTGGATTTCCTTTTTTGCTTTCTTGGCATTTTTTGCGATACCGCCTGTGTTTTTTCCTGCGCTTCCTGCGGCATTACTCAAATCGTCCATGCCGTCAGATGCGCTTCCAATATCATCAGCAAGACCGCTGATTCCTGCCCCTTTGCTTGCTTCATACTTCCATCCGAAGATAGAACCTAAAGCATTTGTTACCATTTCAGCAAAGGAAATCACCTTTTGCAGAACTGAATTAAGTACCTTGATAAATGGCTTAAATGCGTTTATTAAACCACCACCAACGACCGCTCCAAGTGCTTTGAAGTTCTCTCTAAGCATGGTTATCTGGTTATGCCATGTCAATATGTTATCGTAAAGGCTTTTTATCCTCTACTTCTTATGGTTTCCCATAAGTTCGGCGTACATTTTCAACCACAGCATTGTGGCTGTCGGATACTCTTGGGGATATTATATTCTACACTCTTTCCATAAGAAAAGAGCATAGGTTCAATCCCTACGCTCTACAATGTGCTATAACTTTTATTTTATAGCCTTATCTCGGTATTAGCTTATTGACTTATCCACTTATAACCATAAGCAGTTCGCCCCTCTTGGTCAATTACATTATGTATTGCTTTGTAATTAACTCCAAGAGATTCCCCTGCTTCGGATATTCTATCGAACACTCTTATAATCTCTCTGGTTTTCGCATCCACTTGCGCAATTTTTCTTCCTTTTTTGCGCTTTTTATAGATGCTCAAATCTTTTATTGGAAAATCTTCTTCGTATACAAAAATATATCCATTTGCCGACTTATAGGTATTTGAAAGCACACCGGAAATAGTTGTTCTATTTGCTCCGGTAATCCTAGCCGCCTCCTGCAAACTTTTAAATTTCTGTATAAAATTTCCTTCCATATCACATTGAATAATGCTTCTCATTCCGTTAGGTTCCGGCTTTCTATAGGTTTTCGCTCCGTTTGATTCATACTCATCCTCAAACATGAACATATAGCCCTTTGTCTGCCGCCTTTTTCCTTTACAATTAAGCAGAACATCCGTATTATTAAATCCGTCAATTTCTGCATCCATTGCACTATCATAACGCTTAATGTACCGTCCGTCAAGCGTCAGCAAAACAACTGCCCTGGCGTTATGATACGGCGCGCCTTTCCCACCTTTGGTCATATTATAGCCATCTCGATAGGTGTTAAATTTTTCAATGTAATACTTTTCCAACTCACAGGCTCCATCTTCGCTTTCACACGTTTCGATGATTTCCCATGAGAAGTTGTCAAACCCGAATTCTTTAATTGCTCTATGAAAGTCGCAATCTTCTTTTTCGTAGCACCTTTGATGTTGCCACACTCTGCTATGAAAATCACAAGTTTGACCGACATAAGATTTTCCGTTTATTTTATTTGTTGCTTTGTAGATATAATATGTTCGCATTAAATCACCTCAAACATATTATACAAAAATGTTCGTGCTAAGTCAACTTAGCCTTCACCGATTTTACCCGATTTTTCATCGACATATTGCTATGCCGCGCGACACATGAAACAAAAGTTTCGTTTATCGGCTGTTCTGGCAAAGTCTCCGGTAATATTGGTTGTATGCGCAAGCACATACTGATAACGCAACATGGCTTTTTGAGCCTGTGTCATTGATGAAATGTTCGCATCAAGTCCTTGCTTTAATGCCCATTCCTTTAATGTTGCCTGCGTCAAGTCGATACCATAACGCCGCATAGGTGCCGTAGTACCAGAAAATACAGATTGCAAACTCTTGGCAATATCTTCTTGGCTTACATCGTAGAATGAAGCCATATCTCCGGCTAATTCTGTCAACCGGATGGACATTTTTGCCATTTTCCCCTGTGGAATGTCAAGGGCAGTTCCCATGGCTTGGAAACGGCTTGCAAACTGTTTCGCGGACAATTCGGACATACCGAATTTTTCAATTGATGTTTTTGCGAAATTGTTAATTAGGCTTTCATACTGCCCGAATGTCTGCCTTACAACGTTCTCAACCTCTGTCAAACTTGATGATATGTCAATGGCGTCTCCAAGTAGCCTAAATCCTCGGAATAAAGCCCAGTACGTTGCATACACTTTTCCAATTGCTGACGCAAGGGAAAATGACTTCTTTGTTACCATGGATGCACTTGAACTAAATCCACTAAATGAGCTTGTGATGCTTTTTGCCGCTGTTCCTGCCGCTCCACCGGTACGTGATAATTTTGCCAATGCATTTGTCATGTCAATAATATTCCGGCTTACGCTAGGGGCTTTCGACAATTCGGACATAAGCTGTCGCATTGCAAACGCAAGTTTTGGTATATTCTCGATAGCCTTTGTTGAGCTTGTATAACCAAGTTGCTTGATTCCTCCGGCTAATTCCGATAACCCTTGCACCGATTTTGACATACCGGAAAACGAGCTTACCGACTTTGAAATCTGTCGCATTGCTCCGGCTGCTGCATTTATCTTTCCTGTGTCAATGTTGCTAAGCGTTTTGATGTTTCTTGCAAGAGTCGAGAATGACCTTGAATCAACACTGCGCATGGCACTCATTGAGTTTGACAATCGGTTCACTCCGGTTGATAACCGGTTAATTCCGCTAGAATCTATGCTTTGCAAGGATGAAGATAGTTTTCCTAACCTTGTTATCAGTGCGTCGATCTGACCATTAGCCTGTCTTGCCTGCGCTTGAATCTTGACCTCTAAGGTTTCTAATTCCAACAGTTACACCTCCTTTATTTAGTTTTAGAAAAAGGCGGTAGGATTTGACCCCTACCGCCCTTGAATTACTTTTTCAGTTTTCCCTTTTTCAGAAGATAAATCATCTTTGAATTTTCCTCTGACGTAAACTTGAAATTGGAAAATCCGTTCTTTTTTGCGATTTCCGCACGATGTTCTTTCGACACATCATCTTCCCCAACCGCTTTTAATGCTTCGACTATTGAACCGGAATTTCCGGTATACTTCGGATAATACTTGGCTTTGCATTTCTTTGCACCTTTTACAACAATAACTGTGTGCCCTTTTATGCGTGTCACAAGAATATCTCCGTTGCGAAGAATAAACCCTGCATGATAAGAACCCATATCATCAAACAAACTGGATTTCAAAATTACCGGTCGTTCATTAGATGTATTGAAATCTCCCACATCCTTACCGGATGCATAGATAATACAAGCACGTACAAGAGAAGAACAATCGCATTCCGTCTTGACCTTTGTGTTAATGCCATGTTTAATGACTCCGTAGCGTCCCGATTGGTCATAGCCGATATTTTTATTGCCGCACGCAATCTTCATAGCTTCAGCTAACTTCTCCGCAACCTTATTATCCTTTGCTCTTAACACATTCCATCCCTTAGAATGGTTGTAAAACTTCTGCGTAGACACTTCCTGTCCGGTCTGGTCTCCGGCTTTTCCGCCAGAATAGCAGTTTCCGTGTTCATCGTGCCGCGCACTTCCGATAATTACTGCCATAGCAATACCTCTTTTCTTAAACTATCTTTGGCTTTGGTAAATGTGATTTCCTTGATTCAGCCGCCCATGCTTCTTCTGCCTTAAGCATTTCTCGTATCTCCGCATCGGGATCGTCCGTATTATGCTTTTCGATGGAATCATAGCAAGTTTCTTTCACGTACTTACTATTGCCCTTGCCGAATGTCGCATCTATTGCGGTCACAAATGCTGACGTTGCATATCTGCCGAACCACATATACATTTCCATATCGCGTTGCTTCCATTCTGTCTTATATGCATCCACATAAGGCTTAAGCAACTCTGGATTCATCATATCTATATCATCAACGGAAAATCCGTAGCCTTTCGTTACCATAAGGTAAAATGGACGGATTTCCGCAACGTAATATTCCCATGTTAATTCTTGGCTTTCGCTTTGGATGGGGTCTTTTTCTTCTCCTGCTCCTGCTCCTGCGCTTTCTCTATCGACTCCATCATCTGCGCTAAAAAACCGTTTGTCATCATTTCCTCCTGCATATCAGCAAATAAATCCATGCAGTTAATCTCGTTTGCGTCAATCGCTTCATAGAGAATGTCAGACACCTTCTCAAGCTGCTCATCGTAGCCTTCGTTTGTTTTGTAATCATATCCAAATTCGTCATTGTGATGCATCTGCAATCCTACAAGAAGTGTCTTAGGAAGTGTTTCAAGAAGAATATCTTCCATAGAAGAAATATCTTCCATGTCCTGCGTCTTCATAATATCCTGTAAGATATGTGATTTTAACGATGGTCTTGTTGCAAACTGAATTGTATATTCTTTTCCACCTAATTTAACTTTCATGTTTTACCTTGCCTTTCTGCCCTATATTGGCAAGGGGCAGTGTTGCCACCGCCCCATTGTTGCTTATCTTATTGCTTCAAGTTCTGCTATCGACCGTTCATCCTCGCCTACCGGTGCGGTCGATTGCTCGTCCGATAGGCTTTTTACCCCACCACTGTTACAGTGAATGTTCCATCGTTGTTATCAACGACTTTCAGCTTGTCGGTAACGAGTTCCGATGCCGTACTTGGGATAACGGTTGCGGTCATTTCAAGGATTTCATCTACACCGCCTACATCATTCGGTGTCGCGGTAACAGTTCCGGTGTATGCGTATTTTGCAACGCCACCGATTCCATCTGTGCCGTACAGGTGGATAATGTCAACCTTTTTATCTCCCAGCTTTTCGATGTTTTCCAGATATTCTTTTGCAAGGTTTCCTGTGATTTCCCGGGAATCCGCTGTCTTAATACCTTTCTCAAATGTCTGCTGTGGGTCTTCCATCGTGGTTGACTCAACCGTGTTTGGCGGTGATGCCGGAGATGGAATAGACTTTGCAGCAAGTAAAAGGTTGTAAGTCCCTGCAAAGTCGGCTTGTTCCGCTGTGTGCTCTTTAATAATCACACGCGACTTATAACTTGTTGATGCCATGATTTTCTGCTTCCTTTCTGCCTCGCGGCTATGCTAAATTTTCATACGCTCCAATAATTCGCGATACGCGAAAAGTTGCCGTGCGCACTTGCTTGGAAATCGTGAACACAGCATTTGAAACATCAAAATTTTTTGATTTAAAAAAGGACACTGCATACTCTGCAATGTCCTTAATCTTTTCCCTTCTTCCTTTATTTGTTATTGTAATTTGAAATGTTGGGCGAATTGCGTTAATAAAATAAGACTCTGTATCTCTCCCAGCTTCTGTAAATCCAATCTGTTGTATAAGAAGTGTTGGAAAAACAGGTGTTCCGTTCGATTCCTCGTCCTGCGTTACCTTGATTCCGATTTCTTTGCTTTCCATGTAAACTTTCAGCAATCGGTAAACGGTATCTTCAAAATCAAGCGCCCAACTATTTAACTCATTTTCCACCGAATACCTCCCTTGCAATCTTTACATACTGTTGAATAATCTGTTGTTCCGCATTATACATAGGCATTGTGGCTTTGATACCGTGGGTATAACGCCATGTTTCGGTCTTATCGTCCCAATAGTACCAACCATCTTCAAAAGCGTGTATTTGCCCCGGATATGTGCCGACACCGAATCCAAGTTCCGGTGCTTTTGGGTTCTCTTTGGAATTATAAAAAATACCGGCTCCAAACTCTACCGCCAACAAAGTATAGAATGGTTCTCTATCTTCTGCCGTTACCGTTTTTCCGGTCGCAATGAGAATCGCGTTTGAGGTCATTAGCTGCGGTGCTTTATCTACCCTTACCGTTATCGTGTTCCCTAATGGGGATTCCGATATGTGTTGTATTGCCACCGTCTGACCTATCTGTGCAAGCCTAGAAACAAGTAAATCGCATTTAGCCTGTAAACTATCGCGGTACTTTTCTAATTCCTTTATGGCGGCTTGTATGGACTTAGTGGATAGTGTCATTGAGATAGTTTTCTTTGCCATGCAATCACCTACTTAATATTCTTCCGAAGAAGAAACAAATCCGTGGTCAGTCCTTCATCGGCAACGCCTTTTACGATGTAATCTGCGGTTTCTGAATCCACAAGTCCATCATCAGTGCGTTTGACTTCCGAACGTTTCCACACCACATCACCGGCTTTCAGTGGCAAATATCCTTTATCCGTGACAAGCTGACAGTATGATGTACTATCATCAATTCCGAATTCTTTCACAAGGGCTTCCGACAACTTATTGCTGATATTGGCTTTGAATGTCGTAGGTTCTGAAAACCCTTCAATTTCCTCGCCTTTTGGAATCTTGTTGCCTTCGGAATCTAAATAAGGTACAAAGTTCCCATCGGAATCCTTGTACCCTTCATAGACAATATCTCCATTTTCGTCAGTTTGTGGGATAAATACCCTCTGACCGGATTGTGAATACTTCATTTCCTGCTTGTTAATGTCAATCATTGGTGTTTTCCTCTGGGATTCCGGCAACACTTGTCAGAAGCGATAACACTCCGGCAAGGACTGATGCAGAAAGAACATATTTCCAATCCACCGCGCCCATAAATGCCGCCGTTCCAATTCCTGCAACTGCCGCCTGCGCAACTGTCTTGATTGCTCTGATTCCGGCTTTCTTAGTCCAATCTTTCCAATTCCTCATGGCTTTTATCTCCTTTCCCTATATGAATCTCTTCAATCTCATGTTTCATTTTTGTAACCATTCCATTTCCACCTAACGCATGGTACGCATCATACATCTCACAGAAGTTCTGATAGGCATATGACGGTATTTCTCCGATTCTGGTGTACTTTGCATGGTATTCAATAAGTTGGACGCGCAAAAGGAGCATTGTCCCTTTGCTGTTCGCATCCCTGCTTTTCTTTTGCTGTTTAAGAAGCCAAACTATATATCCAAGCACTATTGGCAGTGCCACGAGATAAGTTTGAATCAAAATACTTTTCATTTGAATCTCCTTTTGACGCACTGCCCACCACCGCTTAATGTGCGCCGCCTGCAACCATAATGGTCACGCTCAATCTTCTTTAATTACATTGCTTTTACAAACGGAAACACTCCAACAAAAAGGCTTTCACGGTCTTTCCATGTCCGGCTCACACCGTTTTCGGAGAAACTTGCCATGTATGCTTCTCCTGCCTGCGACCGGTCGTACACTGCCAAATTGACCATAATGTTTTCATAATTCTTAACATCACTGTCAATCTGGTCTTGCGTGTATGTGTCCGGATAGCTCCGTCTGCTGATAATTTCTTTTCTTGCCTGCTCTAAAAGCTGTTCAATCAAAGGGTTACATTCTTTTTCATCAAACACAACTTTATCGGACTTTTCCCCGGTCGCTTCGTCCTCTACCTCTTCTATATGAAATTGTTGTAAACGAATCTTTACTTGTTCGACAAGTGTGTATGACATAAGCGATCTCCTACAGATTAAATTTTGCAATCAGAATTTCTTTCAGTTCCGCACCGCTTGTTGCTTGTGCGTTTTCAATTCCCTGCTCTGCGGCAAGTTTCTGCAAGTCTGCGGTACTCATTCTGTTGATTTCGGTCTTTGTATACCCAACGGAAGATACCGGAGAATTACTCTCCGGCATTTTTTCTCCTGCCTTGTACCATTTTCCACCACATTTAATTGTGTGTGTTGCTACCACGCTGGATCACCTCCTACATAACTTTCATTACAGCAACGCTATCCATTCCCTCAAAGGTTGGAAGTCCGATCATAGATACTACGCAGTGAGTATTGATTGGATGGTTTGTAGCATATGTGTAAACCGCAATTCCGGTTTCTACGATAGAAAGGTTTCCGTCTGTAAGACTTCCGCTTCTCTCTTCCGGTGTTTTTCCGAATACATAGTCACCAAGATAAACTCCGGCGCACTGACAAGATACAATTCCTGTTGGAATAAAGTATTTTGTCTGACCATCAGCCGGATCAACGTATAACTTATCGTATACCTCGATCTCAATTCCATAGCCGCGCAGATATTCAGTTACCTGCGACTGCTGTAAACGAATACCACCTGTGTATGCAGTAATACCGAGAACCTGTTTCTTTGTGTCCTCTGCTTTGAGAACCATTTCCCATGTCTCTGTGTTCATACTGAATCTTGTAAGAGAATATCCGGTTTTCTTAGCAAAGTTACGTCTTGTCTCGATAAGATCATCAAGCGGTGTTGCCGTTGCCGGAACGTTCCACTTATCGGCTTCACCTGAAATCTCAACAAAGTGATCTTTCTTGTGTGCTTCGCCAGCATCTGAGGTGTACTCGACTGTGTACTTCTTCTTTCCGATATTTACATCAATCTTCGGTACACCGTCAGCCGGTGCAAGCAAGCTCCAAATCTGTCTCTCTGGTACGACTCTCGCGCCCTCGATCAGCATCATAGGCTTTTTGCTGATCTCACGAAGTACATCATTTGCAAGAGAAGTGTTCTCTGCATTTCTGTAATTGTCGTATTCCTGTTCCTCTCTCTCTGTTACCATGTAGGACTCACGATAGAAAGGCATCTCGTTTTGGATATCAGAGAAACCGCCAACATCTCTCAACTCTGCCTGTGCATCAAAGTTAGATGCTTTCAGTGAAACCGGAAGACCGCTCTTTCCCTTAATAAATCTAAGGTCAAGGCTCTCCTGCTTTCTTGTACCAAATTTCTGTCTGCCGAGATAAGGTTGAGAACCTAAAGTCTTTTCATAGTTATTCCACATTACACCGAGACTTCTTGCGGTAAATGCTTCTGCTAATGGTAATGCCATAATTTACACCTCTTTCTTTAATCAAAAAAAGTAACTCTTGGGGTTTTGGCTTTTGCCGTTTCCTCAACAGTTACTCCGTTCTTTGTAAGTTTCGCATTGTCGATATCGCCCGCGTAAACGTAAGTTCCCGGTGCATCACCCATCGTTACGTCAACATCATTAAGCAGATAACCGACACAGCTTTCATCGTTGGATGGGAATGGTGTTCCACCTTTTACGATCTTTCTTCCGTTTGCATCTGCGCTTGTTACCATTGTCTGTGGAACAATACAAGCGGCTCCCAGATAAGGGAAATGTTTTAAAATACCAAGTTCTTGAGTAAAATCTCTTTCAATAGGCTTACCCATGATTTTTACCTCCTAAATTACATAATGATTTTTTGCTTCTGTGGTAGCCGAATTACTGCCAAAAGTAATCTTTTCAGCATTCTCGACATCCGCTGTCTTTTCGTTGTCTTTATTTCCGCCAGCCGCGCCACCGCCCGGATTCGTACTGCCTTTTGCAATCTCCTGCTCCTTGGCTTGCGCTGCAGCGGTCTCTTTTTCGGACATAATCTTTCCAAGTTCGGCTGTATCAAAGCTGCCATCTTCTTTTACAATTGTTTTTGCCTGTTCTGCGGTTACTTTGAAATCGGTCATAGCCTTTTCACGCAAATCTCTAATAGCATTATTTTTCTGCAATTCTGCAATTTGCTGATTAGCTGTGTCTAATGCCTTATTTGCCTTTTCAAGCTCTGTAAGATTTCCAGCTTGCAATTCATCAAGTTGCTTCTGTAAACCATCTGCTGTGTCAGCTTTAGCCTTGTAGCCATCAGCTCTTTCTTTCTCTTTCTTTGTTTCGCCATTGACTTGATTCAGATAATTGCTTACCTGTTCATCCGTAGGCTCTGCCACTCCGATAGCGATAAGATTTTGTTTTGCCTGTTCCCTTGTCATAAATTACCTCCGATTCACTACGCTTTTTTACGTTGGTTGCTCAACTTGTGATTTCTCCTATTTCACGCATAGGTGCAAAATTTATAAAATAAAAACAGCCACCAATTACTCGGTGACCGTTTTATCTTTGTTTGTCTGGCTCTGTATGCCATCTGTATTCATTTTATTTATCAATTCTTGTGCTTTCTGTTCCTGTGCTTCTACATCATCAATGGTTTTCCACAGATTATCTAAGTATGGCTTCGACAACAGGAATGTCTTTTCCGCATCTCCCCAAAGTCCAACAGACTTAATTGCCACAAGCGGATGAATACCGGCTTGTAAAAGCTGATATAGGGTCTGTGACTTGGTATACATATTGTCTTGTGGGCTATGGTTAATCTGAACATCAAAGTCACGCAAACTCAATCCCAAATCATGATCCTGTATACGAATCACATTCAAAACAACTTTCGCAAGTCTTTTTTCAGCCGACTTTACAATTGGGTCTTTTAGTTTGGCTCTCGACTTCGAGAAGTCCCATCCGTTTCTAAGCTCAACCGCTCCCTGTGTATCTCCACCGGAATTATTGTTGTTCTTATTCGGTATGGCAAGAATAGACTGCGCATTATCCCATAAATCATCCTTTGCGACTTGGCACTCTGTCTGATTCAGTTCTTGTGTCATAATGTCAACATCTGACTTGTTCTGCTCATTGTTGGATTTTACGCTCAGCGCATGGGAAATCTTCATTTTTTCAAAGGTTTCCGGGTCAATGTCGCAATTTACAAACTTTATCCAAAACTGAACAAACTGCTCAACACCATCCATTCGGTTTGACTGCATCGTATTGATTGCATCCAATAGTCCGATTACAAGCTCAATATCAGAAATGCGCTCATGGTTGTTCGGAAACTCAACAATTGGGATTCCACCAAAGCCATGCAGCTTCCAATCTCGAACCTCTCCGTTTACAATCTTGCATTCGTAAGAGTCCGTATAGCAGAGTTTATACATCTGTCCATCGGCATCCTTAAGCTCTTGGATTGCTAAAAGTGGTTCTTCTGTGGAACGGCTGTAGATAACAAAAGTGTTCATTGGTGTTGGTGCAACAATTCTAAATGGTATATCTTCATTTTTTGTAATCTGCACCGCCTTAAATGACGTTCCGGTTGCTGACTGCCACTCTCCTGCCTTAATGTCTTTTTCCTGCTTATTAGCATCGGTCAGATAATCGTTAAATTCATCAACCGCATTGTTTATTCGGTCATCATCTTTCCTGCTTATAAGCTGAATTGGCTCACCGTAAGTCTGACCAACCTTGAATTGAACAATCTCATAGGCATGGTTTTCAGGCACCTTATTGGTTATATCCGCATTCTGTACCTTTGTTCGGTACAATACAGGTTGATCGCCCTTGTAATAGTTCCACAGATAACGAATAATCGTCTTATTGAAATAAAATGCACCAATGCAGTTTCCGATAACATTTACGATATTGTCTGCCGTAATCTGTTCTACGTTAGCATATGCAATTTTTCTTCCATATCTGCCTTTTACAAGGTCGTGAAAATACTGTGTGTTCTTCATATAAATAAAACTCCACTACTGCAAGCGCGTTTCGGTATTGGCTTTGTTTCAATCTTGCCTGTTGCCACGCGATAAATCACAATATGATTGCATTTTTTACATTTACACGGATGATCTATCGTAGATCTCCCATCATAATGTCCGGCAATTCTTCCACAATCCGGGCAATATATAGTTACTTTTTTCATAGCAACCTCTTTCTTGTAAATAAAAAACACCGCCATTTCTGACAGTGTCTTTTACGGGTTATATGCTTTTGGGGTTGTAGGATTTTGTTTTTTCTACTCTTTTAGTATACCATGCAAGTTTTAGGAAATGTTGTGAAAGAGTGTGAACTATTGTGTACTTTTATGCACTCTTTTCAGAGTAAAGCTGTCCATAACGTCTTTCAAACTCCTGCAATGCTCTTTTCCTAAGTTTCATAATGTTCCTGTAGGAATATTTCATCTCAACGGAAATCAAGTTCCAATCTTTCCCATTGACGTAATGTGATGAAAGCACGATATATACATCTGTATTATCCATACTGTCAATTTGCGATATGATAATCCGTCTTTTATCAACCAATTCATCTACAAGCGTCTGGATCTCATTCTGTAAATCAACAATTTTCGATACCGCGCCCCCCATCTTGTCGGGATTGCCGGATGATTGCACATCCACCTCTTTCGGGGATATGGATATAGATGTTGCCATATCGGATAGCCTTTTGATTTCTTCCAGCTTATTTGCAATCGCATGGTCAATTCTGCTTATCTGTGAAAGATATTTGTCTGTTGTCATATCCTAATACCTCCTGAATGGGTTTACTGCCGCTTCTACCTTTGCTTGCGTTCCGCTTCGCATCTCGTTCTCAAACAAAGCAACTGAATCCGGTGCATCATCATGCTTTACTTTTCCACTTCTTGTCATTGTCGTAAGTTCTTTCATAAACTTGTAATATTGGCTCTGCCTGTCCATTTTCTTGAAATCGCGGAAATAATAATCACGAATGATGTTGTCTCTCGCATTTTCCATTCGAGTTATTTTGTTTGAACAATTAAACTTGAACCTTGCACTACATCTTCCGCCTTGTTTTTTTACAATGTCCATTACATCTCGACCAAAGTATTCTCCGGCACTGTTGCTCTCGAATGTAACCGTCTTTACGTTGTGCTTAATAAGCATATTTGCACATTCCGGCTTTGTAAACTGTGTTCCGGCATTGTCGAACACTACATCTACGATATAAACCTCGTTGCCGTACACATAGCCAATTGGCATTGAGCAGCTATCTTCTCCCTTATCTGCACTATCACAAGCCGCCATAATTGCATCTGGTTCTCGATCAACAGGAAGTTCCTCAAAATAATTAAGCTCATTCTCCGCAAACATTCTCCCTTTTGCTTCAAATGGTTCTTGTTGGAACTCTGCCGCCCACGTTTCTTCCGAAACAAGTTTTCTTTCCTTTTGGTAGTAAACGGTTGTGAATATCTTCCGCAATCCCTTTTTATCTTTTCGATAAATCTCCCAATTGCTTTCATCTGTGATTGGGTCAAGTGCCGGAATAGCAACTTCTTTCCATCTCCACTCCAATTCATCAGCTTTATTTTGCAAAGCCGTAATCGGGTCATACAAGCTGTATTTCGTTCCCTGTATGATAATAGGCGTTCCCTCTAATCGTCTACCGAGAACATCATCTGTTACTTTCTCGCAAAGAAACTCTAATCTATCTCTATTTCGTGCTTCCTCATGGTTTTTAACGCAGTCATCAATATAAACAAGCACATTTGCTTCGGTACATCCTACGATTGCACCATCAATCGGACGGCATGTAAATGTCGGGAAGATATTTTTGCTCTTAAGGTCGATTGATAGATTTTCAGCACTTTTATAGTCCTTTTCTCCTATCTTTGTTGCTTCCGGGAAAACGCTTAAGAATCTGTTGTACGTGCTTTCCGTTTCAAAGCCTTGCAATAAGCCACCATAAAATCGCTTAACAAGTCCTTCTCCTTTTCCAACACCGAATATACTTCCGTCCGGGTCGCGTCCACCCATCATCTGCGCCAATTTTAGACCGCCTGTTGTTTTTCCGGTTCTTTTCGGTTGCGATACAGACAGAAAATCCAATTTTCCATCATAAATCTCCTGGTATGCTCCGACTACAGGCTGTAGCACTTTTCTTCTTGGGAAATAAAATCTTTTCCACGGATCCTTTTCATCAATTTCAATGTAATAAAAAAAGCTGTCCACAAGATAGGCTGATTCATACATCAAAACATCGTAGAATTGTTGAAGCACCTTGTATGTCGTATCATGTTCCGCAGCATACACTTCTAAGTCTGCAACTCTTCCGCCTGTATATTGCTTGACATAGCTTGCTATAAGTTGTTTTGCCCTTGCGGATATTTTCAATCCATAATCAACATCATGTTCTGTCCTTAAGGCAACCGCTACGGCTTGTATGTATGCATCTATTACCTGTTCATCAACGCCTTTTCTCTTTATGTAATTTTCATATCCATTTACTGCATTGATTAACTGCCTTGAAGCCAAATAAAAAGCACCTCCGCAAAAGCAGAAGTGCCTTGACCTCTGCCTATAACTGTTTTAGGGTAGCGACCAACTCCATTTGTTAGCCGGTAATATATTTTAATGCGTAAATATCGCATCATTATCAATTTCAACTGTATATATTTTTCCACATAAGCAATCACAAATTACCTGCTTGCCTGTCTTTAATATTTTTCCGTCTCGTCCGGTGTAAGTTTTCTAATTTCCTCGCAATGTGGACATTTCACATAAATTCCCTCTTCGCATCCGTTTATTATATGCTTAGCAATATCAGAAAATGGTTGTGGGTGTTCTACTCTGTCTAATGCCTTTTCAAAGGTGTAGTCTTTCTTGTAATCCATAATAATTCCGACAGCTTCATATTTTCCAAGATTAACTCCTAAAAATCGGTCTGTAACTGTATTCCATATAGTGTATAAACCATCCACATCATCTTGTAATGCGACTATTAACATTTTTATCCTCCACGAGTCCATCAATTATCGCTCCTTCGAGCAATTCTCCAATGCTTATATTTGTCCTGTCTGGCATTTGTTTGTATAATTCGATTAATTGTTGCTTTGTCAAAGGCTTCCAGTTCGGATTGTCTCTCTTGCACCTAAAGTCTGTAACTCCCCGACCACATACATATCGCTCATTTCCATATGTGTCAACACTTGGACCGGTACATAAATCACAATTCACTATATGCTCGCAAGGTTTTAGTTCGTGGCTATATCCACTACAAAGCATTGTGTTTTGATATTCCATAACTATTCTACATCCCCTAAGTATACAATATGTAACCTTTGGCAACTGCATTTTACCCTTTCTTTTGCTTCGTCAATATCTTTGCAAATCCATAATGGATAATTGCCAAGTTCAAAACTAACAACTGCATATCTGTATTCTGGATAGTATCTTTTCTTAACTTCTTTAGTAGTTAAGCGTGCAGACTTTCTGTGTTTCGTGCTTCTGTTGTACTTTATGCTGATAAAGTCTGAATAAAATTTGCAGTTTATAAGATTGATTATGATTGCGCACAAAGCAAGAATAATTACAGTTGTCATAACAATTTTATTCATAATCTCGCCCCTTAAATCCTTGCAACTACGTGTTCTTTTGCAATTTCTTCTTTTTCCGGGTCGTAAATAACCGAACCATTTTTATCAGTCTTATTCTTATCAAATTCGCAAGAAATTTTTATGTATGGGTATCTTAATGGCGTGCAGTCAGCATGAAAATCAAGATTATACACTCCCTTTTGCCATTTTCCGTTGGCATAAATCTTTGTGTAACCGCCTTTTCTAGTTTTGATTATAATTTTTGAACGTGTTTTCTTCATTTCTTATTTCCCCACTCAAATCCAAAATCAGAACGCTTGATTTTGCATCTTGGCTCTCCATCAAGCCAGAATACAATGCCCTCAATATAATGATCTGATAAATATTTCTTAATTCCATCAAATGTTCTTTCAACATTTATGGTTACCACTCCGTGTTTTACTATCGTATCAGATCGTAAATTATATGGATTTCCTTGAAAATGAACTCCAATCGCTTCATAAGTGCCATCTTGCATTTTAGGATAAATAAACTCTCTGTGTTCGCTTATTTTTCCGCTCGCCAATCCGCTATTAGTGGTTTCAATTTTTCCGGCATCAATAGTGTTCTTGTATGCTTCAATAAACCATTTATCTTCCGGTTTATTTTCGTCAACCCTCACCCAGCATGGCAAGTGACCAGTTATTGGATCTGGTTCTTCTTGACATTTAATAGCACCTTCCGGAATCGGTTTACCTCTTTTCGCATCATACCGCTTATAAAATTCTCCGTTTATGATCGCGCAACATGAGCCATCAACTTTTAAGGTTGCTATGCCTTTCCTTTCAAGCACCCACTCCATGCCTTTGGTAACATTCGGAAGAATGTCTACGATTTTATGATTTTCATATACTCTCTCAAACAATGTTGGTATTTTCTTCATTTCCAATGCACCTTGAACCCTTTCTTTTTATACTCCGCTACGGCTTTTTTAAGGCTCATATCGTCATCATAGTTTTCATTCAGCATAATCACCACATTACCTTTTTCAAAACCGTATATGTTGCAATTTGCAAGTTTCTTAGCCGTTCCAAGGATGGCTTTTGCCTGCTTGCGGCTCATTTCATAGGTTTTGGTTCCCATATTAACGGTCATTTCTCATAAACTCCTCAAAATCTTTTCTGCACTTAGGGCATAAATCATATGTACGACCAAACGGAAATAATCTGTTTGAATGAATCTCTTTGATTTCTCCCATTACGTCGTCATCTTCAAAAATGGGACTTGGAGTAAAATAATCACCAATCGGCATAAATTCAAATTCACTTATTGGTTTTACTTTTATTTCCGCACCGCACCTATCGCAAGCGCGCCATTCTTTGCTATGCTTCATTGTGAATTTCCTCCCAAACTCTGCAAAATTCCTTGAATGTTTTCTTGTCTATCAGTGAAGCTATTTCGTGCAAGTTTACAATGTTGATTTCCGCATCTTGCTCATATTGCACATCGGCAACAAGGTTTATATTAACCATCGGAAGGCTTCCAGCATAATGTTCTATTTTATACGAACTGCATAAGCACTGTTCGCCATCAATTGTAACTTTAGCACATGTCTTGTGTCCTTCTATTGGTTCTACTTTAAATTTATGTATATTACTCATTCTTCCACCAACTTTCTACCGCACATAGGGCAATAATTAATTTTTACGGCTCCTGCAACCTCTTTTCCATCGCTATTGTCGAAAATCATGTTATTTTCAGCTCCAAAAAGGACTAAATTTCCTTTACAATCAATGATTTTCTTTTTGTTACGACAAAAATCACACATTCTTACGCCCCTCCCATTTATTAAATACCACGTTTTCAAATATTGCCGTTTCTACCTTATCCGGCTGACTCTCTGGAACGTTCCTTGCCGGAATCTGTGTAAATAGGTATTTGCAATAAGGACACCTATCAACTTCGGAGCCAAGTATTAGCATTCCGCAATTTAAACAGCTTGTCATAATTCATACCTCAATCAAAGTATCAATCAGCTCCACCAATTCCTTTTCCGTCTTTTCTTTTGGAGTTTTTCTAAATCTTGTGGAAACATACTTCAAAATAGCTTTTATCCTCAAACACTCTTCTGGACTTGGAGAATAATTCTTCGGACGTACAGTTTCTTTGCAGATATACTCTGCATTTTCCATACCAAGACAGGATAAACAACCGGAATCTATGGGTAATGCACTGCATTTGAATAATTTAGCCTTAATCACTAAATGTTCTTTGTCGTATAAAAAATTCTTATCATGTGCCTTTAATTTTTCTTCGATTCCATCAATAAACTCAACGCATTGCTTTGTTGAATAGCCAACATAAACAAATTCAAAATACATACTCACACCCCATTTTGCGTAAATACCAACCATCGAATAGCGACACAGGGAATCGAACCCTGTCAGCCAAAACCATGCCAACCGCTTTCAAATCTGCAATTTCTAATCACGGAAGGGGTTTCTGTTACCAATAATGCCGCTATCGTCCATAAGTCTCCATTGAACGGAACTATTGCAGTAGCACCCGACTAAGTGGAGATAAGGAATTGATGTGGCGAGTATTTGAACCTCGCAGAAAAGATTTACTTTCTCATAATGTCCCTGAGAAATACTTTCTCTGTATTGCATTTTGCAATAGACATTTCATAGCGTTTACCCATTCCGCCACACATCAACGCCCTATTTAGGGCAAGCGCAGTGTGTAGGATTCGAACCTACAAGGCGAAAAACGCCCGACCGGATAGCAACCGGTTCCAATTCCATTATGGGAACACTGCAAAATTTTCTATATATCGTAAACGAACTTTCATCGTCCTATTTCCACGCTTTTTAAGTCGACAACGCTTCCATCACAAGAAAAACATCATTCATTACACCAAAACTCGTCAGCCTTGTCACATAAACAATATTTTACAACGCGTTGGGATTGCAGGAATCGAACCCGCGACAACCCGGATATAAGCCGTGTCTTCTACCACTGAATTAAATCCCAATACAATGATCGGTACGAGATTTGAACTCGTGTTACCACCGTGAAAGGGTGGTGTCTTACCGCTCGACTAACCGATCATAACCGCCACGAGACGGTTAGCAATATGTTTTACGTGCTATGCGTTACACGATCATGCGCCGTGGGATAGACGCATGATAGAATACCACCGGACGGTCTCGCACCGTCCTTAACAGAATCGTCCTAGTGGCGAAAGGAGGAACCCAAATGCTTGAATTACTCAACCAAGGGTTCAAGTACATATGAAAAACATACGTGGCTACATGAAACGTCAGCATGTAACCAATTAGGCTACCGGGATTCGAACCCGGAATGCAGGAATCAAAATCCTGTGCCTTACCGCTTGGCGATAGCCCAATGTTGTATTCGTCCGCAAACGTAATTCAAAGCCTAACGCCGATAGATCAATTATTCAGCCAGGAACTATCGCTTGCGGACTTAAGCTATACCGGATGCTCCGATTTCTCGCTCTGGTGCTCGGCGTCACTATCCAGATTGAGTAAATCTCCGGTGCTGTCCGGTTCCTTTGATTTTGTTATATGTATTCTTTCGACCACGCTCAAAATTGGCGGCAGAAAGTAAATACCAAATATTGGATCATAAATTGTCATGTTGTTATCTCCAAATGGTCATAATATTCATTGCAAAGATCGCGTATGAAAGCAAATACCCCATTGCGTTTGAGTTGTCTTTTTGTTTTACCTGTCCTCTCATAAGTCCCAGTATTACGAGGGCATCTGCCGCTGTTGCAATAACTTTCAAAGCCATATCAATATCTCCCATCCTCAAAGCTGTGTTCCTGTTTGAATCGTTCCATTTCATTCACGCTCATACCAAAAAGCCCAGCAGATTCATCAGAATTCGTATGTTTGAAGTATTCGCCCTGTTGTGGAAACATGAACCGGAACATAGCATAATTCGCAACGTCACACAGGTATTCAAGATTCCCGGTCTCTTCAAACTTGGCAAGGCACATTTTCAAACTTTCGATTGCATTGACATTCCCTGTGGAAAAGTTCATTCTTGCCGGTCCGTATTTGTAATACGACTGTTCAATCAAACCTTTGCGCTTTTCATCAAATGCTGTGGAATACTCGGTTTTCATCAATGTTTCATTCATTGTTTGAATCCTCATTGTAAAGTCTCAATGTACCGTCTGCATTATACATTGGAGTAACTCCGCCCCTGTATGCCCTACAATACATAACCTTTGTGTCCTTATCGTAAAAAATCTCATACTCTGTGTCTTCGCCTATTGTTTCAAGAATGTGTTCTTCAGCACTATTACGGCAGTTATTTGAACTGCATCCAACAACACCTAACGCGATTGGCATACAAAGGATAATTGCTAATACTCTTTTCTTCATTTCAGTTTTCCCCGTTTCTGTTCCCAGAAATCGCATGAATGGTCGTACTCAACGAAATCAGCTACGTAATCGCTTTCTTCGTTTGAACAAACATAACCGTTTGTCTTGACGCATAAGCCATATTTACAGGTGCCACAACATTCTTTACACTCTACCATTACACATCTCCAGCCTTGCGGTGCAAATCCTTGTCAACGTTAAACCCATCCGGGAATCTTGCCTTTAACTTGTCAATGTTTGTCTGCATAACATCATCCATTTCAAAACCAAGTGCCGTACACGCTTCTGCAATCATCCACATGCAATCGCCAAGTTCTTTCTTGATATGTTGATCATCAAACTCATGTCCCTGGTATTCTTTCTGCAAAATTCCAGATACCTCTCCAGCTTCGGATGCCAGCCCAAATACGGCGTGCCTAAGCATGTCTTTTTTTACGGTCATACGGAATATTGCAAGTCCTCATAGCTAATTTCTGATACTCATTTCCGGTCATATATCATTCTCCTGTCCGAAACACTCTTTTTGTTTTTAAAAATTTTTTTGGAAACGTAGTTGCGAATCGCAACGTGAAAGTGAATTGTTATAAATTTATTATAGCCTATTTACGATGAAAGTCAATGGGTGTTGTAAGTGGCTTTTTATTTTTTGTAGGAATTTAAGGGACTTAGTAGCCGCTCGGTGGCCTTTCTGTCAGACCCCCTCCCCATCCTTTTTCTGCAAACATGGAAATATAAAATATTTTCCGTTTCGTTCTGTTGTCATTGTGTGAAAATCAAATTGTTTTAATACAATTCATGCCATACCCTTGCAACTATTCGCAAAACCTAACTTTTCCGAATAGTTCACGAATAGTTAAAACGCTACAACCCTTGATATTACTGCATTTGTGAATTGTAGAATAATCACAAACAATTTAAACCGTATTATTTACCGCTGCATCTGTGAATTGTGTATCAATTGCGTGCAATTCTTGGCTCTTTTTCTCGTCCAGTCTTGGCAGCTCCTGCGCTGTGATTGCCCTTCTTTGGGTGGCATTATCTCCAATGCCTGGCTGATTCATGCCAAATTCGTTATTTCCCACGAACATAGTGCCTACAGGGCTGTTGGAATCATACGCACGATCTAGGATGCAATCCTTACGAGATCGCTGTAATTTTTGCCACATCTTGAAAGCCAACGAACTTGGTTCTTCTGTACTCCATATATCCATTGTGTTGGTTGGTATATTACAAAAATAACTGAATGCTACTGTACTTACCAACTTGCTATACACATTGGAGAGATATATATAATAATCACAAAGCTTATATAATACCTCTCTGTCATATCTGTTACAATTAGTCGGTATAGTTGCATTACCAAGAGGTTTCAAGCTCTTGTCTTTTAGTACCGATGTATCAGGGAATAGATGCATACCAACATACTGCATAACAGCTTTCCATTGTCTCTGTCCAGCTTTTAGTAAATCTTCGATGTGAAATTCTATACAAGCGTTGTCTATTAAATCCTGTACAGTTGATGTGTATATCTGTACTGTACCTAGATCCACTATAAGGCTTGTAAGATCTACACTCTCTACATCCTGCATATATTCACACCTCCAATCTGTTAATCTCTCTGCTTTTGGTATACACTATTTCCGGGTTTAAAGTCAAGCCTTTATTTTTTACGGTGGTATTATATACTTACGCCGCGCGCGTATGCGGATATACACTTACTATAAACCTACAGGCTTTAGATACAGTGTATTATTATTAATTTAAAAGATTAAGAAAAAGATAGAGAAAGAGAAACATAGTTCTGAAAAAGCGACGTCAGACGATTGTGTCGCCTTATGTCAGACGATTGTCAGACGATTTTTTGTAAAAACTGATACTATTCTATCATTTTTTGACTTATCAAAGACCTAATGAACCTAGCCTTGTTTATAAAAATTTAAGAAAAGTTTTATAGTTTGTTTACGATTTTTCGGAGATTTTGTAAGATATGCCCGGAAGCGTTGTTGATTTTGGACATGGCAAAAAAGAAAAGGCAGCCGGAAAAGCTACCCTTTGTTTGAAAATATTCAATTACGTTCTTATTGCTTCTGTACTAGCTCGTAAACCAAGGCGTCAATACGTTTTTCCATTTCGTCAAACTCGCAAGTCTCATTTTCCTGAAACGCTGGCATTAGTACATAACTTTCAAACGCTTTTGTTATGTCGTTCCACTTTCCTCCGGTCGCAAAAGACAAATCCCCATTTTTCAATATTGCCAAGCTATCAACATTCATCTGCGATTCAACCAATTTTCTAACATATAAGGAAATCGGCTCACCGCTTGGCAACTTATAATTATCTCCTGTAAATTGCCATTGACTTCTAATTTTTATAATCTTTTTGAAATCATTTCTCTTCATGTTTGTTCCCTATCTTCCTTGTTAGTATATAAATGTTGTCAAAATATTTTCTTGACTTTTGATCTATTATATGTTATTCTTAGCCACGTAAGTTTTGGAAGATTAGGTTTAGTACCTATTCAAATTTACGTGACTGTTGCCGGTGGATTATCCACCGGCATTTTTAAAACTTGTATTTGCCGGTTTCATCAAAATCAGATTCCTCAATTTCAACAATCTGATTTTCGGTTTCGCGCATAAATTTTTGATAATACGCTTCCCCATTTCGGGAGCATATTAATTCGTATAACTCCTTATCGGACAAATCTTTTCCATCTAAGAAACTATCAACTTTTTCATAATCAAGTTCGCCACTCTCGTCTTTAAAACCGGCATCATCAAATGATTTCCCGTATTTTTCCAAGAGTGCCGTATCATAAAGGGGGAAATCTGGATCGCTAATTATTCCTCTTCCGTCCAGCGCATCGAAAAGCTCCTTGAAACTTTCCGCTTCCTGCTCATATTCCACGAGTCCATTCACACTTGTTGCCTTCCATCTAATCATATTCCGTTCTCCTTCCTTTATTTGCAAGTTACGTCAACCCAGCAGTGCCATTGACCGCACGGCAATCTGTCTTGCCAATCCGAAAAATTTCGGTTGTGCGGGCAGTCGGCGCACTTTCTGGAATTTTTCGGATTGCAATCAAAATCTTTGACTGCTTCGTTCTCTGCAACGTCCGGCTGGCTCAACCGTTCTGCGGTTACCCAACCCAACCCTGCATAAAAATACAAGGTCATTCCGTTCTCCTTCTTACTCTTCAAATTTTCTAATTTCATATGCCGTTCTCCTTTCTTGGCTTTCGCCTTTGCTCTATTTCTTTGCTATGGTTGTATTATAGTCTATTATCGTGTATATGTCAATAGTCTATTTTCATGTATTTTAATTATTTTTATATTCCATAATGTCGCCCGGCTGGCAATTTAACAGTTTGCATAAATTACATATAACTTCACAAGTTACATTTTCGTTTTTTGTCAGCTTCGCTACAGTATTAGAATGGATTCCGTTATTCTTTAGCCACTGTTTATTATATTCTTTCTTATCTAAGATATTCCACAGCTTGGAAAAGTCAATATATCCGTTTGTGCCATAATTCGCCATGCACCACACCTCTTTCCTTTTTATATATGATAATAGATTTTTCACACCATGTCAACGTCTATTCTCATGTATCATATTGCACAATAAACTGCTGTTTTGCGTCGTCTATTTTCGTGTATTGTGTCAATTGTATTATAATCTATTATCGCGTACTATTAGTATATCAAATGAAGCAACGAAAGCGAGGAAAACAACATGAAAGATATGAAAGCGGCAGAAGCATTATTAGAAAGCAAAGGTTATTATATTTCGAACCAGTTTGACGGTTTCGCTACTCTTCCAGATGAATACGAATTGAGCGACGTAAACGGAAACGTTGTTATTGATCATTTGAGCGAAGCACAGATTTTACAGATTTCGGAAATTTTATAGGGAGGGCTTAAACATGAGAAAGACGGGAATGCGTTTTACATGGGAAACAACAAAGAACGGTGACGCGATCAACGAACTGAAAAAGAACGGAATCGCGTTTGAGTATAACCACTTCGGGGAACTCACAGCCGACTTTTACGGAATCGGCATTTTTGAAAAAGTCGATTTTGAACACGTCCAAGGCGATGTATTTGAAATCTGCATAGCATAGCCGAAACGCTCCGATTTTGGAGCGTCAGCCGCGGGATGGTCGCCCGGCTCTGATGATGGCAGACCAGAAAAGGAAAAGATATGACAGTTACAGAAAGAAAGATAAATGTAGAGGATTTAATAAGTTTTGAAGAAATCGCAAAGAAACATATTGCTGGGGAATATTTAGCAATCGGCAACGATGGGAAAAGCTATCATGCTTCCTACGTTCCGCAGTATAGACCATCCGGTGTGATGTTCTTCTGTATTCCGGATAGCGTGGAAATTTTAGGATATTTAGAAATTGTTTAGTCGAAACCGCCCGCGCGGCGGTCTGTAGGAACTGCCCCACCTGCACCGATGAGACAGGGCACAAAATGAAAGGATGGTTGATTTTATGGCTACAGTTAAATTACAAGGAATTTATGAAAGAAGAAACGCTATCCCGGCGGCGGAACTCAAGCCGGGAATGATTACAATTTGGAATTTTGGTTATACAGAGACAATAAAGAGCGTTGAGCCTACCAAGAGCGGAAAAAGCGTCAGATGTGTTATTGTTTGCGACAAAAGCGGGAAAGAATACACGCGAACAATGCGAAACGATAGACTTGTAGCGATCGCATAGGCAAGCGGCGGCGTTTACCGGGGTTCGATTCCCCGGCTTGCTTTTACCCGGATCACCGGGAAATTTTGAAAATATGGAGGAATAAGGACATGACAAGAATTGAAAAAATGAGGAAAGACGGATACCCAAAGATTATAAAAGGAAACGGAGGATATAGAGCATATCTAAAAGATATGCAACCTCTAGGAGGTGGCGATTATATGGCTGTGTATCGTTATCCCGGCGGGGAATGCTGCCACAGCCTAGAAGAAATACAAAAATGCTTTGAAATAATCGAACAATAGCCGCCGCAGAGGATGCACGCCGGATCACTGCCGGCGGTCATTTATCGGGACTGCATCGGGTTATATGGCGGCATATTGCCGTCACACGGCGCGCCGCAGCCGTAAATAATCGCGGTTGATCTGCTTTAATGCAGACGCAAGACACGCGGGAAAGCTCGTTTCTACCGTTCTATCATTAAGAGCGGCGGCAAGATCGCAAGCCGTCACTATTGCGGCACTTTGGAGCTTGTGCATCTCCAACAAAAAACAGATTGCACACCGTTCCGCCGGATGCGGGCATATAACGCACATTGACAAATAAACACGATATAAGGAGGTATAAGTGTATGACCTACGATATTAAAGCCGATCACAACGGGCAAGCCGTGCGCCGGGTGGCGTATGGGGACTTGCAAGCGTGGCTGATCGTAAACCAACTATCGCGCGACGGATGCAAAAATATATGCATGAGTGAGCGCGGAACGTCTGGAGGTAGGAAAGATGGGAAAATATGAGTATATCGGCAAAAGGGAAATTCTGCGCCGGGTGTCTGCTCTTGGCTATCCAGTGGCATCCGGCAAGCTGTGCAGCTATGCGAAATTCGAGGGTGTGGAATGGGTGGAGTCTGCAAAAATCAAAATAACCGCCCAGCGTGGCGGCGATTGGCTGCAGATCACGCAAAGACCTGAACGCATAACACACACTTACAGCCGGTATGATGGGAAAAGCTATCTTGACAAGTGGTAAAATGCGGTCTATGCTAGATTGTAACTATATCCGGGCAAGCGTCTTCTGGCGTTTGCCTGTGATCGGCAATACCATCAAATATCATCAATGAATTATCTATATATGGCATAACATATAGTGTATTTGTGTTATTTGCGGAATGTCGCAGATAATTGCACGTTTGTTACACGTTTTTGAGAATCCGTGAAAATGGAATCTCGACCCTAAAACGCTACCCCAGGGGGGTACAAAAAAATTACGAAATATTTTTTGGGGCGCGGAAAAATTTTCTTTCATCAAAAACCCGCCAGTTAGGCGGGTTTTCTTATTTCTTCTCTTTCATTACAATTTCTAAATCAAGCCCCAATGCATCCGCAATCTGCCGCATTTCCTTTTCTGAAAAGTTGTCACGTTTCATTTTTGCTGATAGGTTCTGTTGAGTTGTCCCTATCTTTGTGGCTAACTCTTTAGCTGTCATTTCTTTTTCAACCAATGTTAATCTTAACAATTTAGTAAACATCATACGCCTCCTTTCTTATACAAGAAACAGAATACAACAAATGAAACAATAAATCAACTAAAATGTTGTTGACAACAAATAAATTGTTGTTTATAATACAACTATAAGGTTGTTCAAAACAAGCCTAATGTTGTTTTCAGAAAGGAGAATAAACATGAACCAAATAGAACAAACCATCACTACTTTAGAGATTGCAGAAATGATGGGAATGCGTCACGACAGAGTTTTAAGAAAATTGGAAGGACAGGATGTAAGGGGCAAACATACCGAAGGAATCATTGAAATTTTGACTCACCACAATTTAGGTGCGAGTGATTATTTCATTCCATCTACCTACAAAGATGAATCCGGAAAAGAAAACAAGTGCTACAAAGTAACCAAGTTAGGATGTGATTTTCTTGCGAACAAATTCAACGGAGAAAAAGGCATCGTATTTACTGCCCGATACGTGAAACGTTTTACCGACATGGAGAAAGCCATAAAGAAACCACAGGCGGCATTGCCGAAAAATGATGACCTATTTGCAGATTGTTACATTTCAAAACATCAATTGGACGCATCACGCGGAGCGTGGTTCAGAAAAAATAATTGGAAATTAAAAATTATCATGGAACAGTTTGGGTGGACGAGAAAATTTTTATATCACAAGATTCTCGTGGAGCTATCTGACATTTACGACTTAGAACTTGAAGAAAAGTTCTATGTACAGAGGTTTGGCTATAGACCAGAGTACAAATTGGATTTGTTGGATGGCAGTAAAAGCCTTGCCAGACTTGCGACAGGATATATCAACTATTTATTAACAGAAGAAGGAGACTACTAAAATGGAAGAATTATTAAAAATTGCTTATGAAAACTTTTTAGACACAAACGATGTAAACAATTCAAAGAGTGTGAGAATTATCAATTCTGCTTGCTACAAGATGTATGATTCGGTTGACAGTCTTAAGGATGTGTTGAGCGAAAAACTGTATAACGACATTAGCGATAAGATAAGGGATGGTGTTTGCGACATTCAAGAAGCGGCTTTTATTGCAGGATTCGCGTGTTGCGCAAAGTTCCTTACAAATGGCAAAACAGACTTGTTACCAAACGAATAGAATTGAAAGGAGAATATTAAAATGGATGAATTTATCAAAATTGTATGTTCAAGTCAGCTTGACAATGAAACCGGAAATGCCTTTGTTGAATACTTCTCTCCCTTAACAGAGAAGCTAAAAGGGTTATTAAGTGAAAATTTATATTCAGAGTTTGAGGAACTGCTTTTTAGTTGCTGTGCAAAGAATAATGATTTTTACATGACGGAAGGCGCGAAACTCGCTATAGAAATAATGAAAGGTTCTTACATTCCGAAAGTCTGACACAATTCCGGCGGCGATTCAAACCGCCGGATTTATTTTTGCCCTAGCGCAACGAAATTTTCTTTCGTAAAAATCAAAGACCGCGCCGCATAATCACTTTTACTCAGCTCTTCTATCAGCTTTTCCCTAGTCATTTCCGGATTCGTCCGGTGCACGTACTTTAAGAGTTCTGAAATTTTATCCATTATGCAACAACCTCCATAAGTTCAATCAATAGTCTGTCTGCTATTTCAAATACTTCTCTTCCGTATGTAGCTAAGAAATCTGCTACAATTTCCTCGGTATCAATATCCATGTATACGTTATACGAAAGACAGAACGCATGACATAATTCGTGACATAACACACGGTCAAGGAATTTTCCGCGTAGATCATCCGCAAGATATATCGTTTTCGTGTCTCTGTCGGTCATGCCTACCGTTCTACTTCCGTCACTTCTCTGTAGCATATCGCTGTAACGCGATACTTTGACCAAATTCCATATTTCATTGTTTATCGTGAACAATTTACCACCTCGCAAACAAAGAGGGCAAAATGCCCTCTCTATTACATTTTCGTAACAAGTGTAGTCAGCTTTGTCTTGGTCAACTGCTTTTCTTCCGGGGACATACCGGAAAATAGTTCGGTCACATCTTCAGAAAGAGATTTCATGTACTTTTCGAGTTCTTTCATCTTTGCGTCCTTATCTTCCGGTGAATTTCCGTTATGCATTTCCTTTGTCTCCATGTAGCTTCTCCGGCTCATACCGGCTCTGCCCTCTCTTGCATCGTGAGTACCGGTACTCATGCCGTTATTTCCGCTCATAGGCTCTGAATAATACATCTTTCCCATACTCATTCTGTCAAGGTCTCTCATTCGCTCTGCATCCGACATATTTTCCCATTCCCGGTAATCTTCCGGCATCTGATGATAATATGGAGGTTCTACATATCCTCTGCGTGTTCCACGTCCTTTCGGTGCGAATCTGCCATTTGCATAGCGGTAATGGTCGTAAAATCTTCTGTCTGGATAATCCTCGTACTGTTCAAGCATACGCATAATATCCTCGTTATTTTCAGACTTTTTCATTGCTTCAACAATGTTATAGTTTTTGTCAAAGCATACGATATTCTTTGCAATTTCCGTCCAATCCTTGAGATCATCAAGGTTTTGTCCCTCAAAATTCTCAATTCCAATGCCGTCAACGTGGGCTTTCACGCAATCCATAATCTGTTTCGCAAACTTATGCATAATATCAAGCCTCCCTTACTGCAATCAAATTACTGTTCTGCACCTCAATAGCCTGTGCGGACGTATTCTGCACGGCTACGGTACTGCAACAACCGCAAGGTACATCAACATATGCCTGTGCTGATACATTAAAGAAATTCTCAACTGCCGCAGGGGTTACGATCATCTTTGTTGACTGCAAAGGTTCTCCATCAACCGCGATTGCAAGAGAAATCTCTCCGACTGTTCCGCCTGTCGGGATCTGAATGTTGCCGGAATACGACACAAGGAATCTCGCTTTGCACTGATTTGTGATACCTCTTAGCTTGATAATTCCACTTCCCTGTCTGTGTACGATACATTTTGTTCCATTTACCGCTGTTTCTGTAAATACCACATCTTCTCCAACGGCAACGGTTTGTAATGCAATTCCTGTTACTTCCATTATTTTTACCTCTCTTCCATAAAATAAGGGCAAACATTACAGTCTGCCCTTTGGTTATAAGTAATACTGCATAGCAGACATGATTGAGTTAAACTCAATTAAGATACTCAATTATTCAGTTTTAGCAGCCACATCCTGTGTTGCATCCGCATCCATATGCATAACCATAAAGGTTAGAAGCCGGGAACGATGGAACCGGTGTAGGTCTTACTGCATCAATAATCTGCTGTGTCTGAGCTGCCATCTGAGTTGTAAGTAATGCACTCTGACGATCCTGTGAAGCTGCTCTGCGAAGATCGTTATTTTCTGCCTGTAAGCTAGAGATTTTTTCATTGCAGAGATAATCAAGAATAGCGCGTGTTCCTGCATTCTGGCTGTCGATAATGTCTCTCGTGTTGCTGTTCATGGTGTTCTGCAACGCGCAAGTGTTAGTTGCCATGTTGTAGTTTACACCTTGGATAGCTTCTCTTGTTTCGCAGCAGCAGTTTGCAAGCTGTGACTGTAATGCGTTTGTATTCTGCATGTTAGCGACTGTATCAGCATTGATAGCCTGCTGAATGCCGAATCCGGTCTGCAAAATGTTTGTGTTGATGCCATTCATGCCGGTTTGCACTGCATAGAATCCGTCACAAAGTCCGTTTGTAATGCCATCAAGTTTTGACACAACCGCCTGATTATCAAATCCGCGCTGGATTTCGCTTCCGACACCACCATTCATTCCGTTTCCTCCGAATCCGTTACCGAATCCGCCCCATCCGAAGATGGCGAAGATAACGATAATGAACCATAACCATGAGCCTTCTGCGCCCCATCCGTTGTTATTTCCGTTTCCGTCAATGTTCGCTACAAGCGGCACGGATGCACAATTACCTGTGTTAAACATAGAATTTACCTCCATAATTCATTTTTATATACATAATCTTGCAAGAATTAGTATCACATTCCTAATTGGCTTTTAAACGACTCAAAAGCCTTATCTGCGTCAATCCCCTTTTCTTTGCACAAATTCCTAGCCATCTGCTCTATGCCCTTGGAATCTCCCTTCTGCGCCATCTGCATAGCATTTCTAGCCATGGGGTTGCTCATTACGCTGTTATTCCCCATCATTTGTTGTAAAAACTGCTGTGGGTTTTTCATTCCCTGTAACATCTGCATAGGATTCATTAAGACTCACTCTCCTTTTGTGTTCGTGAAGATTTTCTTTGCGTTTGTGAAGATAACTTATCTTCCAACTCTTCCATCTTTCCAAACAAACAATCCAACTTGTCAGTAATAGCCTTTGTCGCATCATCAGACAGCCCTATTTCAATTCTTTTATCATCACTCGAAGAATCTGCCATCTGCTCATTAAAAGGCTTGTAAACGGTCTTTCTGATTGTTCCATTGGCATCCCATTGTTTTGCTACAATTGCGCTCATATCTTGCATTGGGAAAAACGCAACGCTTCCATCCATAGGTACATCATTCGCCATGATTGCTGACTCCGACTGTACTACTTTTCCTTGGATTCCAAGAAACTGCGGTTGCATCTGCGGAATCTGTGGCTCTGGCTGTTGAAACCTCTGCATTGGGTTGTACTGATATGCGGCATAGCTTGGGTTTGGGTTAAATGCCATATTCTGATTTTGCATCTGATACATTCTCTTCCTCCAATACTTCCTTGATTGCGTGAATCATTGCTGACTGATACACAAGCGGAACCTTTGACACATCTTCTCTTGTTAAGATTTTTTCAAGAATTTCATCCGTAAATAACATTCCGAATCCCTCCTATGCTTATATTTTTGCATAAAAAAATACGGTTCTTCCGCAAAAAATAAGCAGAAAAACCGCATAAAAAAAGAACGCTCAATGCGTCCAAACTTCCATAGTAATCATATTCAATTAACTTTTAGCACTTGTACAAGAAACTCCTTTCTTTAGTAAAATCAAGGCTTCCGAGCCTTTTTTGATTACCTTTTGATTACTTTTTGATTACTCTCTTTCCCCTAATCTATAGAAAACCTTGATTTTATGCGGTTTTCTGAAAGCCAATAAGGGGACTCGAACCC
>OFMB01000120.1_pt1 | contig 59139 bp, 56 predicted proteins | sample 1541111 | NCBI WGS metagenome assembly OFMB01 (sample SAMN04209241, study PRJEB22552) | human gut metagenome | biome: gut; material: feces | host: Homo sapiens | place: USA: Oklahoma
GGGTATCCCCCCTGTTTAATTCTGCGAAAATTCGCACGAAGGGGGCCATCGGTCTTTAATTCAATAATCTGTCAAGATTTCGACAGCCCCTCCGTCACTCTTCATCATGTATTTTTTTAGCATACCGTGCAATTCTTTTGAATGCTTCTTGTGTTGTAATATTATCGTTCTTTGATAACTCAATTATCATATCATATACATCTAAATCTGTTTTCCTAAAAACTATATCTAAGCGTCTTTCAGCACTTCCTGCAATATGTTTATAATCTTCCGGTGATGCATAGTAACACTCAGTACACATTTGAACATCTTTTACACTCCAGTTAACACAATGCTCACAAGCCCAACTTTTTGCTCTATTTGCACTAGGAGACAACAACATAAACTTTGATGTATCCATCATATTTTCTGGGTCTCCACCAATTTCGAAGGGAACTCTATGATCTGTTTGTAATAAAGACTCCGGGAACTCTTCTCCATATAATGCACATTTACTACCATTTTCTTCAATTAATTTTTGCTTGAGTTTATCAGAAAGGTTACTTCTACCCTTAGTTTTAGCTAATGCATTATGTGATTTAAACTCTTCCCAATCACCAAACATATATTTGGCCATTTTCTTACCTGTTTCCGGATTTTTGACCATTTGCATTTTTACTGGAATTCCTTGCTCAATCACATCACGTTTTGCACGAGGAGCATGAGAATATCCCATTTGTATCAATTCATCTGTTGTACAACTTCCATCTTCCATCATTTTTTCAATAACCATTTTAGGTCGTTTGCTTGTAACGCTAATTAATTTTTCATAAAATTCTTTAGATATAATTTCTCCACTTGGTAATGTAACTTTTTCATAGTCCATTATAAATCTCTCCTAATATTCTTGCTAATGTATAGTGATTCAAAAGTAGTCAATGATTTTCCATTTAAATTCCCTTGCGCGCTTCTTCCTGCATTTAATAACACATGCTGCAATTCTAAACTTTTAGGCAAATCTTTTCCAAACTTTCCATCCCCATTTTCACCGTCGTAGCTAACTATGTAATCGATATTTCTTCGATTTAACTCTTCTAATGATTCAACAAAATTATCAAATGATAAACTCTGAATATATCTTGATGACAAACCGCTACTCACTCCTTGATACGGAGGATCCATATAAATCAAGTCACCTGGCCGAGCTAACTTTAAAATCTCGGTGTAATCCTTATTATAAAGCTCAGTTTTATTCTTCAATAATCCACTTATTGATATGGCATTTTTCAATATAGTTTTAGGCTGTGTACCACTCCTACGTCTGTCACAAATTTGATTCATTTCTCCCTGCTGATTATATCGTACCGCTCCCTTAGAAACTCTTGCCAATACGAATAATGTTAGTGCCGGATCTGGAGTATCTTTCAAGCAATTAAATCTATCTCTCTGTTTATAATAGTAATCTACAGAATTTTCCCCTTCTTCGAATTGTACTTCCCATATTTTTCTATATTCTTCTGCTAACACTTCAGGCTCATCAATGCATTGTCGTAGCATACTAATAACCTGACTATTTACATCATTTAATATAAATTTTTCGCATAACCCATTGAAAGCTGTATATATACTCATTGCTCCTGTTCCTGAAAAAGGCTCTATAAATCGTTCTATTTTCTCAGGAAAATATGTAGCAATAACTGGAGCTAATACTCTTTTGCTACCTTGATATTGAACTAAATGTGGTATCGAACTCATTCTATCTCCTATCTTGTAAGCCATATAGCTTTTTCACTGCTATCCTTTTTGCGTAATTCTATTTCTTGTTTTAAAATGCTGTCAATATTGCTACAAAACACTTCAATTTTTCATTCGTAATGATTTTTTCGTTTTTGTACCATTCATACGCCAACCCTAGCATTTTATCTAAATCTGGCTCAATATTTTTATAACAATTAGCATGATAAATGCCTATCATTTTTCTTTTTAAAATTTGCCATTCAATCATAAATACGATATCCTTTCTTCTTTAGTATATCGCATATTAAATCTATTTTTTCCGAATAGCAACTAGAATTTATCATTGACAAATTCCATTTTGAGTGTATAATTGCCTTTCAGTTGAATAAAATATTGTATATACTTCTTGACATTTTTATCAAGAGCGCTTATATTATAATTAATCCTTTACTTATTGTTTGGGATTTATAAAGGCTTCGACTACTGGGCCAGCAACCAGTGGTTTTTTTATACAATTTTTAAGGTGTCCAAACCGGTGCACTACTTAATTTGCTTGCTGTATCAGAATTATCTACTAAATAAGCTGTAACAAACTTAGCATTTCCCGGTTTAATAATGCTTATCACAACGACATAATTATTTGGGGTTAAAAATGTCACACGTCTAGAATTATCATATGATCTTTTAGCTTTATCATAACCCTGTCGTGGAATTATTGATGAATCTAATAATACATACTTAATCCAATCAATGCGTTCTCCTCTGTCTACAGCAAAATGATCTTTTTTCGCTTTCCAACTTTTACAAGTTCTAGTATAAAATGCGTGTTCAAACATATCGTCATAAAATTTCACAACAATACCATCATGCGTTTTTACTTCACAGTTGCAATAATTTTCAACAAAATAATTCTTACATTCTCGTTCTGACGTAAATTTTCTTAATTTCGGAAGGCTCATCTACACCCTCCTCGTAATTCTATCTTGAATACATTAAACTTCTGTTCGCTTCTAGGCATATGTGCAATTTTTTTACCTAATTTGCTTTCAACATATTCCACCAACTCACATTTAGCTTGTGAACAACCCTTGTCACAATAATTAAACTTATAAGCAACTGTCCCCATTAAAATATTTTGAAGCTGTAAAATCACTGATTCACTCGAATCAATAGCTTGCACTATCTTTACACAGTCACCGTGGAGTGATCTATTTGTAATTCTCTTTAACTCGTGAAGGCGATTCCTGTCTTTATTAGTCTTAAAATCAGTAAAAACATAATACTCATTACTTGACGAAAGCCAATTATTCAATAATTGATAATAGAACTTATAGTATCCGAGCTCTTGATCATCAGAATTATAAGATTTGTTGTCCACCATTAATGCATCTATAACTACACAACGGAAATGTACACCCTTAAATTGATCATCAAAAAATAGATCTATCAACTCCTTGTAAAAATCAATTTTGTTCGTTGATACGTTTCCCCATTTAAACTCTTTGTTTATTCCATATTTCTGCTTAAGTAAATTAATGCTTGCTTTAAAAAGACTCCTCTTCTCGTTTGGAATCCAAATTCCTCCAATACAAACATATCTATTATTATCAGTCACCTTACTTTTATCTACAAGAAGATCCTGTCGACTTTCATCACAATATAATTCTATCAACACTTTATCACCTGCATTTCTATTTAATATTTTCTTCATTCTGAATTATCTTATTTGCCTCTTTTAAAGCTGTTCTTCTAATAAACTCACTATAAGAAGCATATGATTCGATTTTCGCTGCCTTCTTCAATTTTTCCAATTCTTCTTCGCTTACTCGAATACTCATAGATATTGTTTTTTTCATGCTTCTTCCTCCAATGTATTGTATATTGTATCACTTGCGTGCAACATTTACAATACATTAGGCCACTTTCTAGAAACACAAAAAAAGCAGGTTTTTCGCCTACTTTTATATATGTTATTTCTGTTCATTCATAAGTAGTCCATTACTACTAATGATTTCTCCCAACACATTTGGCTACATCACCGTATCCAGCATGTACCTTAGTAGTCTAAACCGTAGTATTTATCAGTGTTTCCGGCACATTATACCCTGTTCTGCCCCACTTTGCGCGATAGTACATTCTTTTCCAACTGACCTGCCGTGGCAGATGAAAAGTACTTTTATCATAGTTTTGTTTCTTCTTGTTTTGCCCCGGAATGCCCTGTTTTGCGAGGGTTTCCGGGTTTCGTGTAGTTTGCTCTGAAATTACAGAAAATCAGGGCAGAACCCTGCAAGTTGTTACTACCTGTTAGTAGTAAAATTAATAGTAAAATGGAAAGGGTTACTACTAAGGATTTTATTCGTCATCCTTACAGCACCTCTGTGTATACCAATAATTCAATTTTCGATGTCTATCATATAGTTTTCCAACTGCTCCCGTATTACGTAATCCTAGCTCTATTAACAGATGATACTCAAATATGTGCATTAATACCATTATCGCATATTCCATATCTATCCCCTTAAAAGCTTTTTCTTCCTTTGCTTTTCCATAATGTGTGTAGTAATGTCTAGTATCTACAACTTTTTCAATAAAATCGTATAATTCAATTATTTTACCATTGGTATAAACTGGGGTTATCGGAGTCCTAAAATCATCATTCATCAAATCTACTAATCTACTTTTCAATATTATATATGTAATATTTTCGTCTGACTGCGTAACATCAAAATATGCATTTCTTTGTTTTTCATCAATTTCATCTATGGTCTTACATCTAAACAATTGTAAAACATGTTTCTTATACTTTTTCAAATCATTATATTTAATCTTGCATGATAAGTTTCCAATGCCTGCACTATATTCAAATATTTCATCTCAATTGGCATATCATCATATTTAACAATTGAAAAGTAAAGATTAATCTTCCCCATATACATATAGAAATGCTTTACCGGCCAAACTCTGACTATATATTGCAGCTGAATCTATAATGTCCTGTCTAATTGCATTTTTCTTATCTGCTTTTGTCGCCATTTACCCCTCATATGTAAAGAGGAGTGTGATACTTAACCACACTCCTCTAAAAATTTCTTTTGAAAAAGAGTTTTCTGCTGGTTGTCAGCCTCGGTACCCAATTAAGATACCCATAACGACGTGGAAATCATTAAGTCCCCCACGTGGACTACAGCTTTATCCAAGCTGCCAAGCTCGATGCCCAGTTAAGACATCTAATGAGATGGAAAGTTATCCTGCTCCATCTGCAGCCCAACTTTTAACGATGCTCTTACATCGAGAACATTTCTGTTCCTACTTTTAGTATACTCAATTCAGTGAAAAAATCAACCTCTACTGGGTATTTCTAATTATTTCCAAATGTCCCCTTTTCAAAATCTATAAAATAAACTCCTTGTTTTAGGGATCTCTTTCTTGATTTTTGATAGATTTTGATTGGATTAGGAAACAAAAAAGTCTCATCTGGTTGCGCATGAAAGTCAGAGGCGTGGTGAGCTCTGTTATTACTAATATATAACCTCTGTTACTGCTGTCAAGAGGCTTTTTTTATCGAGGACAGTCAATTAACAAAATTTTGCCTTTCTAGGAACCCGTATAAAATAGGGGTACAACAGGGGGTACAAATCACTTTCCACTTCCCACAAATCCTTGATTTTAAGGCATTTCAGGCAAAAGTACAGTTTCTGCCGTGGTATCTATCCCAATAAATTTCATGTAAAAGATACCATTGCGGTACCTACACGCTGAAAATTTAACATTCAGATACCGGAAAGTCTCTATAGATCAAAAATTGCTTCTTTAGGTACCGCTTTTTCTAAAAAACCGGTATCTGGAGAAACAATTTTTACTATATAGGTGACATTTCCTGATTTTAAACCTTAAAATTTCGGAAAACTGTCACCTAAACCTTTAATTTTTCATCTATAGATACCCGGCCTTATCATCAAGTGATTTAACAGGGTATTTTTATGTTTATTCCAGTTCATGGGATTCGTAGCTCCTTTTGAGGCGTCCCCTTAACTGCAAGTTCTGGTGCCTTTATGTTTGTTCCACAGACAGGATTTGCGGGCATCATTCTTTTACTTATAGTTTTCCAATCCACAGGAAGAAGGGGAACATTTCTTTCGGAAGAACAAATTTACAACTTGCTCTGGCACTCACAACCCATAGTGAATTGCGTAAACTGAAAAACTTTACTCCACTTACCTGAAACCAACGCCAGAGCTAACTTGTAAATTTTTCTGGAGAAAGAGAATGTACCCCTTCTTCCGTCGCATCGAAAAAACTTATATTTAGAACAATCCCCGCAAATCCGTCCCTCCTGCCAAACCCCAAAGGCCCCAGACCACGCAGTTAACCAGCAATTTAAATGATCAACGCAAAATATCCCCAGTCCCATATAAGTTCCGCAAAGCTATTCTCCAGATACTCGCGGATATCCTCATCCTCATACCCGGTCATACGAGAAATCACCACCATATACTCCCGCACCGTCTCATAATCGAGTGCCTCCTCTGCTGGTATCCCATCTGCATCCAGACACCATTTCAAAAACAGACTCTGCCGGATTGCCGCATACGCAATCGCAATCCACTGCATCTGCAGCACCATGTGCTCCAGATTATCAGCTTCTTCCGGTTCCGTCTCAAAATTCTCCGGCAAAATCAGATCCGAAAACACTTCGTTTCTGAGGAAATTACGAAGCAACAGTTCATACGATGCAAATGCATTCCGGAACTGTCTCCACCGATCCCAAAGCTGTCCTGCCTCATTTTCCCCCTTAGTGGCATCCATATCTTCTCCCACATGGATTCCCTGCCTTCCGAAAATTTGGGAATAATATTCTGCCTGTGTAATCACTGGTGTCAAAAACTTCTCATACAGTCCCTCTTTCCGGTAATTGACCGCCAGATCCTGCAGAAGTTCATTGCATTCTTCCCAGGTTTCCAGCGAAGAGATTGTGCTCTTTGCCTGTGTGATTGCGGTGCGCAGTTGCTGCAGCGTCTCCGGAAAAAAATATTCTTCCACCAGTTCCGGTGTGATGGGCTGATTTTTATACAACTCCAGCAGAATATAAAAACTTTCCAGCAGAGCCTCCTCGATAGAAACCGTATGATCCCCCAGTAACGCCAGAATATGTTCCCGGATCAGAAACGCCATTTTATTTTCGTCTTTTTCCACACACATGGTATGTTCCGACACATTTGTCCACGTGTTTTCACTTGAAATGTCTGCATTGATGTGCACGACCGATGGAAACGTAATCTCTTTATGCCGCCACAGATCAATCACCGCCGGACACCCCGGCATCAATGTATCTTCTTCATGATCTGCAAACCGGTGCACTTCCCGTGGAAATGTCGTGCAGGTTTCCGAGAGAATCGAATCCCCATACGCCAAAACCAGACGGCACAGTTTGTCTTTGGCAAGAAATGGGCATCGATGCTCCTCGTCCAGCCGGATAACCCGGATTCCATCTTTCATACAAGTATAAGTGCTGAGATTTTTCCCACAATTTTTTACATCTCCAGATACCTGATCCAACGACTGGCTTTTAGCGCATCCCGGCATCGTATCCGGCGGAGGGACTTTCTTCCATCTGCGGTTCGTATCCGCATCCACCGCAATCTTCCACTCCTGACAGCAGGTAATCGGACACTGGTCGGCAATGCAGCTGAATTCATCATAATAATCCGGACGAATTTTCTTTCGTTTTGTTTTCATATATCCTCATTTCTACATATGCTTGCTCAGTACTCTCCATGCAATGGCATAGACAATAAGAAACAGACAGATCATACACGACATCAGCTTACTGATCATCGGATCATACAATCCTCCAAAAAGAAAGGCAAAATACATTACAATCAGAAGCACAAACGCTGCCATCCTTAACGCACGCGACCCAATCTCAATATTTCTCTCGTCCGTTACCTGCAGTCTTGCTTCCTTTAATTTCTCTTCGTCTTTCATCAGACGCTTATTGCGGATCAAAAAAACAATTCCAGAACATATAAGCCCCACACCGATCCCACAATATACACCCAGCATATAATCGTCTACTTTCATCTTTCCCAAAAATTCCATATAATAAGCGGCTGCCGCACTGATTATGCCAAGCAGAATCAATCCCAGCAGGCATTTATTTTTCGCCTGCAGCTGCTTGCGGAATTCCTCATTGTTTGTCACTTTACTTCCTGAAAATAAACAAAATCCCTTCATATGTTTTCATCCTCCTGATCAAATATAAATAATTCTTCAATGGTTACGTGAAAAAACTGTGCAAGTTTATGTGCCAGCACTAAAGAAGCTTTGTATCTGCCTCCCTCCAGGGATATGATCGTCTGTCTGGTCACATCCACAGCATCTGCAAGCTCGCTCTGGGTCACTCCCAGCTCCTTGCGCAGATCCTGAATTCTTGTTTTCATGTTTCCCCTCCTCACGGAAATTTTTGTCAAGTTTGCTTTACACCACGAAGTATAGTGCACTTTACATTGTATGTCAAGTGTATTTTACATTTTCATTTCAGAACGAAGCAAAACTTTGAAAGTTTTTATTGAACAGTAACAGGCAATTGGTATAAACTGTGTATATATCGAAAATAAAGGAGAACCTATGAAATTAGAAAATTACGAAGTGCATCTGCCAAGCTATTCCATCGGTGATCACATCTACGATAAAATCGGACCTGTCTGTGAATCCTACGGAAAAACCGTGCTTCTGATCGGTGGCAGACGCGCACTTAAAGCAGCGGAAGAAAAAATCCGCACTTATGTAGCAAAAACAAACTTAGAAATCATCGGTGTCGAACTGTACGGCAGTGACTGTACCTACGAAACCGTGGAAAAACTGCGGCAGCTTCCCGTCTATCACAAAGCCGATATGGTCTTTGGTGTGGGCGGTGGAAAAGCACTAGACACCGTAAAATGTCTGTGTATCACTGATGATAAGCCGGTCTTTACGTTCCCGACCATCGCCTCCAACTGTGCAGCATGTACTTCGGTATCCATCATGTACAACGAGGACGGCACCTTCTTAAAACCGAACTTTTTTATACGGCCTGCCATGCACGCATTTATCGACACAGAAATTATTGCCAAAGCCCCTGCACAGTATATGTGGGCGGGCATTGGCGATACCTATGCCAAATACTATGAAGCAACCATCTCTTCCCGTGGGGAACAGCTGGAACATTTCACCTCCCTTGGTGTGGCATTAAGTGTCATGTGCCGCAATCCGCTTCTGGAATACGGTGCCAAAGCGCTCGAGGATCATAAAAAAGGATTATGTACCTACGATGTGGAGCAGGTTGTCCTTGCCATCGTCGTGACAACCGGAATTGCCTCCATTTTCCTGACAAAAGATTTCACCCCGGATTATAACAGTGGACTGGCGCATGCAATTTTTTATGCGCTGACCAGTTATCCGGTCATTGAAGAAAAACATCTGCACGGAGAAGTCGTGGGATTCGGTGTTCTGTTCGCACTGCTTGTCGACCAGCAGTACGAGGAATTTGAAAAAATTTATACCTTAAACCAACAGCTGCAGCTTCCGACCTCCCTGGAACAGATTGAGATTACGGAAGAACAGTGGGAGGAAAGTATGGATCGCATCCCGGAAATGTCCGATATCAGACATTACCCATATAAAGTAACAAAAGAAATGCTGGCCCTTGCAATGAATCAGCTGAAAGAACGGGAGGGAGGCAGACTGATAAATGCATAAAAAATCTTCTGCCGGCACCGGCACCTATTCCATCATTTTTGGTGTTGCCTTTGTCTGGTTCACCACGCATTTCGGCGGCGGATTTGCCTCCGGTGCCCAGATTTACAGTTACTATGTACGGTTCGGCATCTGGTGTCTGATCATGCCTGCACTTGCCATGCTCTATAACGGCATCTTTTTTGCCTACGGCATACGCTTTGCCAGGAAACACGAAGTATACGATTACCGCTCGTACAACAATGCATTTTACGGAAAATTCGCCCCGGTTTTTTCCAACCTGTTTGAAGTGCTCTATATCTGCGTCATGTGTGTCGCTCCCGCGGTTGCCTTTGCAACCGGCGGTGCAACATTAAGTACACTGACAGGACTTCCGTATCTGCTGTGTACACTGATCATCGGCATTTTCATCTTTATCGTTGCCATTTTCGGCACCGATCTGGTGCGCCGGGTAGCCTCCGTGCTTTCCATCTGCATCATTGCCGGGCTTCTGATTGTATACATTCCGAATATCATCCACGGATGGTCTGCCATCCGCGCAACCGCACAGCAGATGACAACATCCACACAACCATTCGGGAAGGCACTTTACTCCGCATTCCTTTACGGAACGTTCCAGCTGGCAAACATTGCGGTATTTGTCCAGCACGCCAAAGTATTCAAAAAACCGGGCGATGCCGTCAAAAGCATGGGGCTCGGCTTTATCATCAACGCGCTGATGATGACGATGGTCTGTCTTGGAATTATGACCGTTTCCACAAGCCCGGATATGGCAGGTACCAGCGTACCAACACTGCTTATGGTACAAAAAGGCATCGGCAAAGGATTTATGACACCGCTCATTTCCATTCTGATTATCCTCGGTGCCGTATCCACAGCGGTAAATATGGTTGCCGCCATGGTGAAACGTGTATCCGACGGACTTAAAAAACGGACCCTGTCCGGCAAAAATGATGTATCCGATGGAACACCAAAAGCAGAAACTCCGGACATAAACACCAGAAAACGCATCTCCTCCCGTGAGATTATCATCGCACTGATCTGCTGTCTGATTGATTTTGGCATCGCACAGTTCGGCTTACTGACACTGATCCAGAAAGCTTACAGTTTTCTGGCTTACCTTGCCATCCCGGTGATCCTTGTTCCATATATCATTCACATGATTGTGACACGAATGGATTCCAAATAAAGCAAATGTAGGAAAAAGGTCTTATTGACGAAAACCATCCTTAGATGATACGATACCTCCATATCAATAAAAAATATGGAGGTTTTATTTTATGAAAAAGTTAAAGAAACAGTTTCTGGCAGCTGTGCTTACCGCAGTTATGGCAGTATGCGCTTTTGCCGGCACTACTCCTGTAGCGGCAGCAACCCTTTCTGCCAAGCAGTACATCAACAAAATGGCGAAAGCCACAGAAAAATTGAAATCCTATGAGATGAAAATGAACATGGATATGGACATGTCGGTTCAGGGAAAAACCACATCCACCAAAACCACGTCAACAACGATTGCTTTTGCCAGTCCGCTGAAAACCAAAACCGTTATGACGATGACAATCCCTTCCAACGGTAAGGACACAAAAATAAAAGTAATCTCCTACACAAAACAAAAAGGCAACAAACTGTTGCAGTACACCTCTACGGATAACAAAACCTATGAAAAATCAACACTGGATTTGTCTGACTACTCCGATATGCTCAGTTCTGTACAGACCACAGATATGTATTCGGATTTAAAAATTGTCAAAAACAGCGTAACCGTCAACGGAAAATCAACCGTACAGATTCAGGCACGGCTGAAGGGCGAAGATATTGCCGGTCTTCTTACACAACTTGGACTTAACGGAGATAACACACAGGGAACATCTTCTGATTACAGTTCTCTTTCTCCGATTACCATCTCTCTCTGGATTGATAAGAAGACCTATTATCCGGTAAAACAGACGATCGACATGAAAGACTTCATGAACGAGTATCTTAGTTCTCTTGTAGCGGATTCCGATATGTCCTACTCCAAGATTAAGACATCTGTTACATACAAAAACTTCAACAAGGCAACTAAATTTTCACTTCCGAAAGCCTGCAAATAAATGAAAGAAATGAAAAAGCTGGAATAACGACCGATTCGTTATTCCAACTTTTTTATTTTCCCTGTGTACAATTCGCTGCATCAATGGCAATGACAAGCATCAATGCCGGAATCTCATCTTCGGAATTTAAAATATTAATCGTATAGGTATCTCCCCAGTGGAACAGTTCCTTTGAAATATGCACGACTGAACTGCAGCCCGCATACACATCATAGTCCCAGGCGAGGAAATCTCCCTCACAACGCCATCCGTTATAATCAATTTCATAACGCGGTTTGAAAAACGTAAATTCCTTTTGAATATTTCCAAATTCACGTCCACCGATTATAATATCAAACGAAGGAAGAAGCGTAAACAGACGCTGTTTAATCATACCAATTTCATTTCCGGAAACATCAAATACATGGATCTGGTGCCCCAGCCGAAACAATTCTGCTTTTACAAAATACTTTTTATTTCCCGCCTCATCATAGACATCATAGGTATCCGTCCATGAAAAAACACGCTGTTTCATCAGTAATTTCATATTCTTTTTCCCTCTTTCTTCTTTTTTCCGATCTGTGGCAACGTAATATTTACCCCAAGTACCAGTTTCACAAGCCAGACAAAAAACAACAGAACAAGAATCGGTATTACACAGGAAGTCACAAGCATTACCGCAATCGCTTCTATAAACCGGTTCAGTGTATTTTCCAGATTTACTTTTGCTCCGGTGACGGTATCCTCAACTTTGTCCACCAGTCCCGACCAGAAACTACTCTTCCCACCAGTATCAGAACCACTGCTCTCCTGACTCTGTGTATCTGCCTCGCCTTTGATCTCATCCGTCGCCTGCTTTGCCGATGCAATGGTATTTTCCATGGAAGCTCCATATGTCGCATCCATCAGATCCGCAACCCTGACACTTACCGGAACTACCAGATAAACAGCCAGCCCAAACAAAACCAGCTTACAGGCAATGGTCCTGCCCAGATCTTTTTTGAATCCAAAACAAAGCGACAACAAAATACATCCGATCGGAATCAACAGTTTAAATGCTGCCAGCCCCGTAATGGTAACCAGATATTTTTCAAGATATATTGCACAGACCACAATCAGAAAATACGAACTCAGATCGGCCAGTTTATCCGCAATCGGAGTACCGGCATCTCCCGGAATAAGCGTAATTGCGGCAGAAGCAGCTGTTGCCGCTGCCGTCAGTTCCAATGCAGTTGTCTTTTTGTCATCCAGTGACTGAATCGCGTGTGCATTTATCTTCATAGTTGGAGATGAGGTGTATTTTGCAATCACACAAAATGACAGAAGTGCACACAAAAGGGGAATCAAAATCGATACGATCCACCGGATTCTCTCCCTCTGTTCTGCCTGTTTGTGGTTTCCTGACTCGTCCATTGTTCTTCCTCTCTTTCTGGTCTACGATCCCGAAGGAAGCCGCACGATGCGGGTCTTTCCTTCCTTCTTTGCGCGCATCAGTACCGGCATGTGTTTTTTGCGGAGTGCATGCACCACCGGATAGGCTGCAAACAGATCTGCCGTAACATAAACCGCTTCCGGTTTATACTCGAGTATTTGTTTTACAAAATCTTTGATATACGTTTTCCAATCTTCTTTTTCCATTGCAACTTCCGCATACACGCCCTGTTCTTCCAGATCCGGAAGAAGCGGAAGTGTCATGTGACAGATCTGTGCATCGGTCATATCCGGAATCTGCCTGAGCAATTGCTCTGTTTCTTCTCTCTCGCAATTTTTTGTCTCCTGTGCCTCTCCGGCATCCCACAGACACACAATCACCGGCTTTTGCTCATATTCTTCCAGACTGATCTCACATGCCCTGATGGCATCCGCCTCGTCTCCAACCGTCATAAGAAATCCGCCCTTGTGACAGAATCCTGCGCTGGCAAGCCCGGTAGCCGCTTGCAGTTCTTCATTTTCAAGCCCCAGCCATTGCTTTGGAAAACTGCATTTGTAATTCATGGAATCCGGTTTCTTCTGTGGCTGGATACAATATCCGCCACGATTTGACGGGAAAATAACAAACGCTGTATCCGTCTCCTTCAGCCTCTTCTGACACGGAACAAATTCCGGCAGCACCAGAATACGCGCATCCCCACCCTGTGTCTCCTGCATGGCAAGTACCTGATCGATTTTCTCGTCCGCGCGCGCGTCTGCACGATAACGTGCGAACTTATTTTCGAGGATCAGCCCTGCTATCCGGACAGCATGCAGGAATTCCCCGGTCAGTCCACACTCCTTCTGCCCAGCGGTCAGCTTACTTTTGTCATATATCTTCTGGTTTTGGGCATCCCATACCGGATTAAAATTGCCAATCAATGATGCAAGCTCATTCTTTTCCCCGGTATTATCATTGTTATCCAGCGGCTGCACAAATTCTTCATCAAACCGCTGCGCTAACGTTTCCCCTAAGATTCCGCTTCCGAGTTCTTCCCAGAGCAGACCAAAGGCGGCATATGGTACTCCATTTTCACGCACACGACTGTCTCTCTGGTGATGGTCATACCGCCCTCTGCCAATATCAAATACAATCCCGTCATATCCTTCCGGCACACGGTTTCCCCTTGTGATTGTAATCTGCGGATTCAGATACAACAATAATGCGGATGAAAATACATCATCCGCATGAAATTTTCCACTATGTGTAAATGCTTTTGCATCCTGTTTTTTGATCTGTTCTGATAATTTCATCTTGTCTTTCTACTCTTTTTTATTTTCTGTAATCTCTCTGAAAATCATACGTTTTCTTCAATATATTACACCTGTGTGATGAAGTCAACTCATTTCACAAAAAGGGGGAAAATGTGTACCTGAACAGCATGGTGTTCAGGTGCTGAGTGAACAGTAACAAATTATGAATCGATTCACACTTTTCCTTGCAGAGATTCAAAAGATATGTTATTCTATGTATAGAAAAAGGGAAAGCTAGAGAAGCGGCTTACCCCAATAATTAAAAATCTGTTTTAACAACAGCCGTCATTATTGCGAGTAATGGCGGCTATTTTCGTTTTCCCTTGAAAATCGTGTAACACAATCCAACAAGGGCGCAAATGAATATCCCTATCTGAATCAAATCAGAATATGTAACATACATTGGCAACGCCCTCCTTTCTTTCGTCTGGAGGGTTAGCCCCTCCGAAAAAGAGGGTAAGCCGCCCGGCTCTCTAGTTTCCCATGTATCTATACTATCATTTTAGAAAAAGTCTTTCAATCAAATTCTAACCTGATTGTCTTTTTATTCGTTATTGTTACTCTCTGATTACATAGAAATCCGCTGGAAAGGAGGGCTAAGCCATGAGTATTGTCGACTTTATAGCAGTGGTAAGTTTCGGCCTAACTTGCTTTGGTCGTGGATATACCTTTGGCAAAGATAACAATAAGCCACAAAAATAGCCGCCATATTACTACTCTATTTCCTCCACCTGAATCTTCTGGTTTACCATCCCCTGGCGGCTGACCAGCAGATACACCTTTAAATCCAGCTGATCTTTTGCAATTGTAAATGGCTCCTGCCGCACAATTTCTACATATGCGCCCGTCTTTTCCAGTTCTTCCTTCCGTGCGTTTGCTTTTTTCAGACACAGTGCCAGCCGTTCCTCTCCGCTTTTTCCGAACAGGCGTCGCGGATAGATGGCCGTCTCCTTTTTGATCGTTTCCGTAAGTGTTTTCACAAAGCCAAAATGAATGCTATGGTGCAGGACGTGTGCCACCCACCTGGTTACAATTGTTGACGGATGTCTGCGATAAAAGCGAATCCAGCCAACCAGCAGCCAGTCTTTCGCCTGCTTCGCCAACTGCTCCATCACATCCAGACCCTGCAGGAAAGACCCTTTCGGCATCTCATGTGGCACCATATACGGCTCCGGTGCAGCACAGTAAGAGCAGAAATTAAGCGCCGGGACATCCGCCAGATGGACCAGGCGCTTTTCCCCCTCACTGCAGTAATTTTCCCCCAAATAGGTATACTTGTCCCACAGCACTGCAATCCGAAATTCCAGCTGACGCAGATTTTCATATCGCGGAACCCAGAAATGTGCAATCTCTCCGTAGTTATATAGATTTACTTCCAGCTCCAGCTTCTGATAAAACAGGGTAATAACACTGTCTCCCTGCCGTACTCCAAGCACATATCGGTCCTGATCCCGGTCATAAGAGGCATCCAGTTTCCCTTCATAATCCTTTTTGTATGTGCCTGTGAAGATTGCTTTCCGAAAAACAAGAAAACTCTCCACAGTATCATTCATTTGATAAACCAACCGGATATCCTGCTCTGTTGTATTCGCTGTATGATCCTCCGGCAACAAAAGTTCAAATTCATTTTGCGCAAGCAGTTCCTGCAGCATTTCAAATGTTGTCACGTTTTTCTACTCCCTGATCCATTGCTAAGCCTATGATACTCTAATGGCTTCTTTCCTGTCAATCATCCCATATTTTTTCAACAAAAAAACATCTGCTTTCTATTTTTTAAAAGAAAACAGATGTCTTTTCATCCTTATCTCCTATCGATCGCCCGCACGGAATTTCCGTCATTTAGCTTCACCGGAAAACGATACGAATAATTTCTTTCCTGCCAGTTCTCATCCTCCATCATCCGCAAAAGATTTTTGGCGGTAATCCGTCCCAGCTGATACTTCGGATGCACTGCTGACAATAATTTCACTTTCTGTTCCTGCTGCAGCTCCGCATCATCAAAAGATACTACGGAAACATCCTCCGGAACGGAAAGTCCACGGTCTGCCAGAAACTCCATATAATAACCGGCAACCTCGTCATTATACACAATCATTGCCGTACAGTCTTTTGTTCTGCGATACATATGAAGCATTCCCTTTTTCCCAAGTTTTTCATCCATATCTTTGGTCGAATACCAGCGGACACAATCGTCATCAAACTTTACCCCGTAATCGGAGAGGCACTGGATAAAACCCTTATAACGCTCGATCCCCTGCATATCATCATATTTGAATATACCGCCAATCCGGCGGTGTCCGTGCTCAATCAGTATTTTTGTCAGCTCATATGCAGCTCTGGCATCCTCCATCTCCACACTGTCAAATAATTGGTTTTCATAATGATTATGAATAAAAAGTGTTGGTATATTTTGTTTTCGTATTTCCCGGTACAAACGGATATTCGGGTTTGGAAATGCCGACCGGGAACCTTCGATAATCAATCCGGAAACATTGCTTTTCAACAGTCCCTCCAGATAGATCGCCTCATCATTCAGTCTGTTTTTTGTTACCGCGACTTCAATTCCATACCCTTTTTCTTTCAGTGCCGATTCAATTCCATCGTACACCTGTGAAAATAAATAATCCGAATAATAACTAAGGAGCAGACCAACCCGTTGACGCGATTCGTTCTCGGTACTGCCTTCATAAGACACGTACGTTCCGCTTCCGCGTACCCGGGTGATCAGCCCCTCATCCTCTAACTGTTGGAGAGCTGTGCGCACCGTCTGCCTGGAATAACCGAATTTCTTCTGCAGAATGGTCTCAGACGGAAACTTATCCATATTTTTAATTACGCCACTGGTGATTAACGTATGTGCCCAATGATATAATTTCTGATATTTCAAATTATCCTGTTCTGTATTACGCATAGCCTCTCCATTTGCCTTTTTATGTTTTTACTTGATAACCTGAATAGACTCACGATCTGCAAATACTGCAACGAAGATCAGGAATACAATACCCTGGATCAGCTGCATCATCTGTGTAGAGAATCCCATCATGGTTAATCCACTGTTCAATACGATGTAAAGTAAAGATCCGACAATAATATTTTCGAAACGAACTTTTGCACCACCGGAAATTGGCATACCACCTAATACCAGGGCTATCAGAATCTGTGTCTCCAGCTGATTACCACCGGAAGATGTAACAGATCCGACTTTGATAACATTGATAAATGCTGCAAATCCTGTGATGGCACCTGCCAGTACATAGATCAGGAATTTCATTTTGTCGGTGCGGATACCGGAGAACATTGCTGCTTTTTCTCCTGCACCGATTGCCTTTAAATAAGTTCCGAATTTTGTAAAACGGAATGCCACAAATCCAATAGCAAGTATCACAACCGTGCAGGCAACTTTCAGTGCTGTGCTGTCATAATTGATCAGCTTTGCAGATCCGGCTACCGGAGCGTTGGTTGTCAGGTACTTGATAAAACCACGGAATAAGAACATGGTACAAATTGTTACAATGAAGGATTTGATCTTACGGTTTACATAGAAGTAACCGTTGATCGCACCGATTGCCGCTCCTGCTGCAATACCACCTATAATTGCCAGCGGAATGCTGTATTTTGAGAGCATACATACCACAATGGAAGAAATTCCGAGGATAGATCCCTGAGAGAAATCCAGACCACCCATTGTCATAATGAAAAATACGCCCATCGCAGAAATCATCGTCACATATACCTGTGAGAGTACCAGTGACATATTACCCATCATTCGAAAATCTGTCAGGAAATTGAATAACAGGAAAATAACCACCAGTCCTACAATTGGAAGAAGTGAACGGATCAGCGACATTTTTGATGCTTTCTTGAGCTGCTGCTCTTTATCGTTTGTATTTACACTTGCTTGACTTCCCATAGCTGCCTCCTTATACCATCATCGTAATCAGACCGTTTTCATCAAGGTTCTGGTCACGCTCAAGTTCTCCGCTGATCTTGCCGTCTTTCATGATCATGATGCGGTCACACATACCGATCAGCTCCATCAATTCCTCGGAGATCATGATAATGGATTTTCCATTTTTTCTCATCTGATTCATCAACTGGTAAATATCCTGCTTTACCTTGATATCAATGCCTCGTGTCGGGCTGTCGAGTACAACGATATCGGAATCTTTTCCGATCCATCTTGCCAGAACGACTTTCTGCTTATTTCCACCGGACAGGTTGGAAACGAACTGGTTGACATCGACCATCTTAACGGACATCTGCTTTGCAAATTTGTTTGCAAAATCCTTTTTCTTCTTATCGCTGATCAGATGTGCCGGTCCGGACAGTTCATCCAGTGACGGCAGACAAATGTTATCTCCGATACTCTGGTTTAACACAACCGACTCATTATCACGATCCTTCGATGTATATGCAATACTGTGCTTGATTGCGGTCGGAATATCGTTGATCTGGGTTCCATCTGCCAGCTCTACGGTTCCTTCCCTGTCATAGGATGCACCAAAGATTGCTTTACCGATCTCATGCATACCAGACTCAGAAAGTCCTCCAAATCCAAGAATCTCGCCTTTGTGCAGATCAAAGCTGACATCCTCGATCAATCCAGGTACGGTAACGTGCTTTGCAGAAAGAACCACTTCATCCGAAATCTTCTCTCCATAGTCGCTGCGGTAATAATCGCCCGTTACTTCACGTCCAACCATGAGTTTCTTTAAATCGTTTTCATTGACATCTTTACTCTTTACGGTATCAATGTATACACCATCACGAAGAATGGTGATTGTATCGGATTTCTCAATGATCTCCGGAAGATCGTGGGAAATAAAGATGACGGTGTTGCCGCTCTTTCGGATACGCTCCATATGTTTGTACAGTTCTTCACGGCCCTCCTGGGAAAGCGCTGTCGTTGTCTCATCAATAACAACGATCTTTGGATTAAAGTAGGTTGCCTTTACGATTTCTACGAGCTTACGATCCTCGAAGTTGTAAGAGTCGATCATATCGGCGGCCTTGATTCTTTCAAATCCATACTGCTTTAACAGCTCTGTTGCCTTTTTGTTCATGGCATTTGTATTTTTGATGCCACAGTGTACGAACTGATCCTCATGTCCGAGGAAAATATTCTCTGCAACGGTCAGTCCGGACAATGTACCAAGCTCCTGTACAATGATGGAGATTCCTTCATTGTTTGCTTCTACCTGATTCTTTGGATGAACTTCCTTGCCATCCAGAATAAATGTACCGCTGCCAATGCTGTAAATACCGGTAAGCATATTGGTCAGGGTGGATTTTCCGGAGCCGTTTTCTCCGATCAGTGCATGAACTTCTCCCTTGTTAACGTTAAAGGAAACGTTCTGTACGGCTTTTGTAATACCGAAGTTCTTGCAGAGATTTTTTACTTGTAATCTTACTTCACTCATTGCTGTCTTCCCCCTTTCATTACTTGACGATCTCGCCCTTTGTAGCCTTTGTTGTCAGAGTAATGATAATAAGCAGTGCAAGTCCTGTGATCACATCCTGGATAGCGGTTGGTGCTCCAAGAGCAATGAAACCGAAGAAGATGATGTTGATGACAAACTCACCGATGATAATTGCCGGAAGTGGCATTCCGTATTTCTTAAATGCCAGACCAAAGAAACATCCCATGGTCGGTACGAAGTTTCGGCTCATAGATGCCATTCCGGTAACGGCTACCATGGAAGATCCGTAACTGATGGTCAGGATCGCCATAACACCGAGGAATGCACCACTTAAAATAAATGCAAGAACTTTATACTTATTTACGTTAATACCCATGTTCTTGGCAACAAACTCATCACTGCCGATAGCATAGGTGTATGTTCCAATTTTTGTGTAATTTAAGAATATGTAAGCAACGACACATGCCACAAGTGCAAGGATGATATCCCAAGGCATCTGGCCAAATGCACGTAAATTGGATGGAAGTGTCTGCTCTACGCCGCCTGCAATGTAGTTTGCCAGAGACTCATAGATCAGTGCAAGTCCTGTTGTTACAATCATGGACGGGATACGGAGTTTTACATAAAACATACCGTTTAATGCACCGACAATTGTTCCTGTTAAGATACATCCGACGATCAATCCGAAATATCCGAGATTAAAACGGGTGGCGAATACGCACCCAACGATTGCGGAAAGCATGATATTTGCGCCAATGGAAAAGTCGAACATTCCCATTACCATTACAAAGTAGAATCCTACGGCACCAACAGTTGCAATCAGGCTGGCCTGAAAATAGTTAAGCATATTGCCGAAAGATCCAAAGTTATGCGGCGAAAGTATTTTAAAGATGGCCCAGGAAAGCACAACCAGACCGAGCAGGATCAGATACCCCATTGCTTTTCCCGAAATTTTTTTCGTAGTACTCATATTATCTACCTCTTTTTGTCAATTCTGATAAACGTCACATTGATGGAAAAAGGTGGCGCCGCAAGCAGCGCCACCCCTTGTGGTTATTGTTTTATTTACCCGCACGTGCTGCTGCATCTTCAATAGATACGCTCTGTGCAGTAATTCTTAAGTCTTCCAGACTCAGCTTAGACATATCAACCAGTTCCTGATCGGTATATGGAAGCTGATCTACGAAATACTTCTCATAATTCTTGTAATCATCTGCAGATGATACATACAGATATGGGAATGGAACATCTTCGAACTTACCACCAAAGTCTTTGTAGTTACCCTTTACTGCATTGTATACCATCATGAATGCGATCAATGGATCACAGAAATGTCCTCCGGACTCACCAGCCATGGAACCATTCTCAAGTCTGTCTCCAAGGTCTGGAAGGAAGTCTGTAGAAACGACGTCGATATCTGCGGTCTTTCCGGCACGCTCAACTGCTGCGATTGCACCCTGGAGAGGATCTCCACCACCACCTGCTGGAATAAGTGCATCCAGGTTTGGATCTGCTGCCATCAGAGCTTCTGCTGCCTTAGAACCACCTTCGGAAGTTGTTCCTGCGTACTGTGGCTCAGAAAGCTTTGCCTGATCATCTGGATGTTCTTCGTTCCACTTATCTACGCCAGCTTTATAGCCTTCCCATCTGCCGAGCCATGTAGCATCTCCCTGCTCCCAGCCGATCAGACCAATGTTTCTGTCACCTTTGTTTAAAAGAATGTTTACAAGTTCTTCACCGTTTGCCGGCTCATCCTCGTGAACAGCTCCGATATAATAATCAGAATCTTTTGCTGCCTGATAAATATCTGCACTGTTTTCCTGACTGATAACACGGAAGAACTGTGCCAGATATACTTTATTGTCATTACAGGTCTTAATTGCGGAAGTCATCTCTGTATCAGATGAGTTACAGATGATAATTCCCTGACATCCTGCTGCTGCCAACTGCTCAACAGAAGCGGTAACTTTCTCAGATACATGTCCCTGATCCACATACTGTACATCGACATCCAATGCCTTTGCTGCCTCATCCAGAATCTTCTTGCACTGAGAACCAAGTACATCGGTGGATGACCAGATGGAAACACCAATCTTAATCTTTCCGGATTTGTTTGATGATGTACCTCCCTGTGTGGAAGATCCTCCCCCGCCGGTTCCACAGGCTGTCATACCAATTACCATTGATGCTGCCAGGATCGTTGCAGCTACCTTCTTTAAAATTTTCTTCATACGTTGTCCTCCCTCTACTTTGATACGTATTTGTTTTTGTAATTCTGATTATAGACTGCCTCCTTCTCTTTTTCAATAAAATACAACAATGTTTTTTCGTAAAGTTGTATTGTTGTATTGTATTTTAACTGTTAAATCATCTGTTTTTTACATAAAAATGTGCATTTTGCCGAGTTTTTATTTTATTTTCTCTTTGTTTTACTATTGTTTTGTGCGTTTTGCGCATTTTAGTTTCAATTTCTCCTTTTTTGGCAATACAACTTGTATTTGAGCCGCACTTGTATTTTTTAAACATTCTTATCATAAGAATTAAATACAACCTGTATTTTCCCTGTACCTGCCTGACATTGCACTTTTACATCATAGATGTTATGATAAAATTACTTAAAACAATACTACAGATACAATGAAGGGAGAAAGACTATGAAAGTAATGAATATTGAAAATCCACAGGAATTTTTAAAAGTAATTGACAGCTGTTCCGGACAGGTGGAACTGGTTACAGCTGACGGCGACCGCCTGAACCTGAAATCCAAATTATGCCAGCTGGTATCCTTATCTACCATTTTTGAATCTGCTTCCACCATCCCGGAGATGGAAATCATCGCACATGAAGCAGAGGATTCCAGAAAGATTATGGATTACCTGATGCGCGGATAAAACGTTAGAACAATACCAATAAAAAGGAGTATGAAAAACACCGTTGTTTTCCATACTCCTTTTTCTTATTATATATGTCTTATATCTCTGACCTGCTTCAGACAAAAATCCGATTAGATATTTAACAGATCACTGAATACTTTCAGTGCTCCGTCTGTCTCATGTGCAAGAACGCGCTTTGCAAGAACTTTACCAAGCTGAACACCTTCCTGATCGAAGCTGTTGACATTCCATAAGAATCCCTGGAACATGATCTTGTTCTCAAAGTGTGCAAGCAATGCACCGAGTGTCTTCGGATTAACCTGCTCTCCGATAATAATAGAAGATGGGCGTCCACCCTCGAAATTCTTGTTGCGGTTTTCATCTTCCTTGCCGCATGCAAAAGCAACGATCTGTGCTGCTACGTTTGCGCAAAGCTTCTGCTGGCTTGTGCTGTCCTGAATGACAACATCTGTGTCAAGCTGGTTATTCTTAAATCCAACAAACTGCAGTGGTACAATATCGGTTCCCTGATGCAGTAACTGATAGAAGGAATGCTGTCCGTTTGTTCCAGGCTCACCGAAAATGACAGGACCTGTCGGGTAATTTACAGGCTCTCCAAAACGGTTTACGGATTTACCATTGGACTCCATATCTACCTGCTGTAAATGTGCCGGGAAACGATTGAGTGCCTGTGAATATGGAAGCACAGCAGTGCTCGGATATCCCAGTACGTTACGCTCATACACACCGATCAGTGCATCCAGCATCTCAGGGTTCTTCAATACGTCTTTTTCTGCGGAGAGTTTATCCTCTGCTGCGGCGCCATCCAGGAACTGTGCAAATACATCCGGTCCGAATGCCAGGGATAATACAGCTCCACCAACGGCTGATGTAGAAGAATAACGTCCTCCGATGTAATCATCCATAAAGAATGCTGCCAGATAATCATCACTCTTTGCCAGCGGAGAAGTCTCACTGGTAACTGCGATCATATGCTTAGAAGCATCCAGGCCTGCTTTCTTTAACGCGTCCTTAACGAAAGACTCATTGGTCAGTGTCTCAAGTGTAGTACCTGATTTGGAAACAAGTACGAAAATAGAATGGGCAACATCTACAGAATTCAATACAGCGGCTGCATCATCCGGATCTACATTACTGATGAATTTTGCTTCCATCTTGAATGTGTTGTTTTTCTTTGCCCAATTCTCAAGTGCTAAATACATAGCGCGGGGACCCAGGTCACTTCCACCGATACCGATCTGGACAACTGTTGTGAATTTTTCACCAGCAGCGTTTGTAATCTCACCAGCGTGTACCTTATTGGCAAAATCAGCAATTCTCTGCTGCTGCTCCACATAGAATTTACGCTTATCCACACCATCTGCTACAACGGCTTTTCCAAGCTGTCCACGGGTCAGCTGATGAAGAACCAGACGGTTCTCTCCGGTGTTAATCACTGCACCGTTGTAAAGCTCCTCAAATTTTTCGGAAAGCTGTGCTTCTTCTGCAAGCTTAACCAAAGCTTCCAGTACATCATCATCCACCTGCTTTGCAGCATAGTTGTACACCAATCCCTCTGCCATTGGAATACTGTAATTTTTCACACGCTCTGCCCCGTTCTCGCCAGACATTACTTTTTTCAGATCTATGCGACCTGTTTTTGAAAGGTTCTGAAAAGAAGCAAGGGTATCCAAGTTGTCCCAAGTAACCATAATAGATTCCTCCTATATGTTCTTTGTTATTTTATTCCTCAACCTTACTGATTATACAATGTAATTTCCATGAATTCAAGTATGGATAGTATGTGAAAAATGCGCTTTTCTTTTTCTTATACTGTGATATAATTCTTATAGATGTTTTGGAACGGCATATGTTTATTGGGGGATTACATATGATTCATAAAAAAATAGGGGCGTTTATATTTCAGGATGTACAAAATCCAAATGAGACAAAAACCACTGCTGTGACCCTGCGTCTGTACGCACTGATTCTCAGCGTTTATTTTCTTGTCCTTTTTTGTGTCTGCTGCTTTCTTCGGGATGTTCCTTCCTCCCTGCTGACGCTCATCTGTGGCATTTTATATGTATTTGCTTTCCGGATTACCTATCTGAACCATACACATTTTGCTTCCATTTTTTCACAATTACTGACGTTATTGTGGATTACTGTATTTATACAGAGATTTGGGTGGGACTGCGGTGTACAGCACTTCCTGTTTGTACTTCTCGTATTAAATTTTGCAGTCAGTTTCCACCGCATACGCACTAAAATCTTTGTTGGAATCTGCACATGTGCTTACCGCCTGCTTTTGTATTCCTATACACGGTATCATCTGCCGGTCATCCAGCTTTCCACAGATGCCAGTATCTGCATACAGACCATAGACACTTTGTTTATTTTTGCAGAACTGATCACGGTTATGATTATTTTCACCCAGAATTCCCAGCAGATGGAACACAAGCTTATACGTTACAATCTGGAACTGGAACACATCGCATCCACAGATCCCCTGACCGGGCTTTTCAACCGTTGGCAGATGTATAAGCGTCTGGAAACATGTATTTCCAGATACACGCAGCATAAATTACAGACCCTGACTGTTGCCATGGGGGATATCGACTTTTTCAAACATGTAAATGATACTTACGGGCATGATGCCGGGGATGAAGTTCTCCGCACACTTTCCAGGTTGTTTTGCACGGTAATAGGCGAAAAAGGAGAAGTCTGCCGCTGGGGCGGAGAAGAATTCCTGTTTGTATTTCCCGGCATGGATATGGAGGAGGTTCAGCTTTTGATGTCTGACCTTCTGGATGATATCCGGCACACTCCTGTATTATACGAACGCAAACTGATTCATGTAACCATGACATTCGGAGTCGAAGAATTTGGCAGAAATCATACCATGGAATCTGTCATTCAGGAAGCCGACCGCAAGCTTTATCTCGGCAAAGAGAGTGGGCGGAACCGGGTGATCTACTGATTTTATGCCATCTCACCCACCCGGTGGATTTCCGTTCTTTTTCTGAGGAAATCCAAAAATCTGTCACATACGACGGTATATACAGATCCCATCACATTGAATATAATTCGCAGCGTCACTGCCGTACCTGCACCGAATAACCCCGATGCAATCGACAGTGCGCCAAACGTATTAAATACGGTCTGCCATGCATATCCTGCAGAATAACCCACACCAATTCCACCGATCATCCCGATATACGGATACATGGATTCCGGTAACACATGATACAAAATAAGGAAGATCATGCACCCCACAATATTAAACGGTCCCCTGCGTTTTGCACGCTCCACGCTGTCCTTGTGAAACGGAAGACATACTGACATACATGCAATTCCTGCCCACATCGCACGCGGCCATCCGAGCAGTGACACGATCAGCAGTGCCGAAGAAACAATCAGTGTCAGCTTAATATACCACCAGTTCCGCGCGGAACGCACATCAAATTCCCGGAACAGATCCAGGAACGTCCGGCGGTATGGACGGTTTTTCTGATTCTTATAAAATACAGCCATACAGATTCCCATACCAATCAGCAGACTGATCACACGTAGCACATAGGCATGTCCACTCACATCATACCCCTGCAAAAGCAGATATCCAAGGACAAACGTGGACTGGTTTGACATGATCACATTGTGGCATCCGAAAATCATGAGAATCAGAATACATGCCACATTCACAAAAAATGCCGGAACCGGATGCATCATATTGGTAATTCTCGGTCCTGCGATTAAAATTCCAAAAATTCCCGCAATACAGAGCAGCCCATGACTGGTACGCACCCCGAAATCTGCCTGCCGGAGCACAAGTACTGCCAGCAGTACAACCACTCCCGGTACACTGTTATCTGCACCGAATATTTTACTGAACAGTGTAACCACAGCGACGCAGAATGCCATAACAAGATAGACTTTAAAATTATAGATCAGGATATGTCTGCGTTTTTCTTTTTTGTCTGTTGTGTTTTTGATCAGCTGTTTTGAGCCAACTGAACTCAGTTGTAGTTCCTGGTAAAAAGTCATTGTCTGATTCCCCCTCGTTTTTTTAATAAAAAAGTACGCTGGCTTTGTGGTGCAACGATATCACAAAGCGTAGCGTACTATACCTCGATTTTTAAAAAACGTCAAGGATACGTCCTGTTTTTTTTAGATTTTGTTTAGAATTATTTTAGATTTTTCCCATCTGAAAAAGCATTTCCCACTTTTTCGCCCAGCACATAATACTCATTGTTGAACGGATCAAATGTGATCGGCTGTACTTTTGCCACATCTACTTTTCCGTCGGTCATTGCAGCTTCATCCACACTGACATTGACAATCTCCGCTACCAGTCTGCAGCTTTCCGGATCATAACTTTTTACTTTGCACTCTGCACAGACTGCCAGTTCATTGATGATCGGAGCGTCTACATTTGCACTCTTTGTCACGGTAAAACCTGCTTTGTCCAGTTTTCCTGCCACATTGTTTGCAGATTCGATTCCCACATAATCACAGGCTGCCACATGCTTTGCATCTGCCATGCTTACGGTAAATGCCCCGGTTCTCTGGAAATTCTTTGTTGTCTTATGTCCGGCACTGATGCAGAAAGAAATCTCGTTTCCTTCACTGATTCCGCCCCATGCTGCGTTCATTGCATTCGCCGTGCCGTCCTCATTGTATGTTGCGAGAATAAATACCGGCTGTGGATAGGTGTATGGTTTTGCTCCAAAATCTTTTCTTGCCATATTAATTCACTCCTTTTCGTGCTCTGTTTTGAATTATTTGGAAGGATGAACTCCTTCCTCTGTTTTATACCTCACATTTTTGCAGGAATCAAGAGGGGGCAGGACATATACAGGTTTTTTGTGGGATTATGTCCCACGGCTTTTGCTTCTTGGGACATATGTAGATTTTGTGAGCAATTATGTCCCATAACTTCTGGTGTCTGGGATATATAGAAGATTTTTCCGGAGCTATGTCCCTCTTTCTTGGACACACGGGACTTTTTCTCCTGCTTTTTCGCTATATGTCCCTCTTCTTTAGACTTACGGGACTTTTTCCTCTGCTTTTTCTTTATATGTCCCTCTTCCTTGGACTCGCGGGACTTTTTCCTCTGCTTTTTTCTATATGTCCCTCTTCTTTAGATTCGCGGGACTTTCTCCCCTGCTTTTTTACATATGTCCCATCTAGGTTCTGCAATAGCATGAAATGAAGGTGATATACTTTTATATGCCCCAAAATTATATAGCTAAATACAGTTCGCACTCCAAGATTTCACACAGGCAAAAATGGCATTTTATATAATTATATCTCTGCACATACTTTGCCAAGTTTTTTTGCATATTCAAAAAGCTGCCGGTTTTTCTCATTATAAGGACCAAATTCTGTCAATGCGCAAATGCAGGCATCACAGTCATCGAGCATCTGTTTTGCCCGCAAAAAGGTTTCTTCCGAAACCGGAAAGAATGCTTTTTCCGAAAAAACACAAGCGGCAAGCGCAGATGCCGCTGCGTACTCCACATCATTTTCCTGCAGAATGCCTGCTGCAAACGGAATATTCTGCCGCTGCAGGCGGTTGTAAACCGCAAGCCCTGTTCCACCACCGCCAATCACAAATACCTCCGGAATTCCTTCCGGTCTTTCCATAAAAACCTGTCCGGTCTGCGGTTCAAACTGCTGTGGCTTTACACCGTACAACTGCTGCACGTAGTTCCCGGAAAAGATTTCCTCTGGTGTCCCGACCCGGTCAATACGGTCCCCTTTCACACACGCAATGGTGTCCGAAATTTTCTGTGCCAGATCCAGTTCATGCAGTGACATGATAACTGCCAGGTTTTTCTTCCGTGCCAGCATGCGGATGGTTGTAAGAATGTCCAGTTTAAATCCCATATCCAGATAGGAAGTCGGTTCATCAAGAATCAGAACCTGTGTGTCCTGGCAGATCGCCCGCGCCAGCATAAGTCTCTGCCTCTGCCCATCACTGATTCTCCGGAAATCCTGCTGCTGCACTTCCCCGGCATGCACCAGGGCAATCGCCTCGTCCACCTTTTTCCAGTCCTGTTGTGAGAGGATACCAAGCCTCCCCGTGTACGGGTAGCGCCCGGTTGCCACCACATCCCTGCCGCTTAACAGTTCCGTGTGGATGCGCTCCGTCATGACCATCGAAAGATGTCTGGAAATTTCACTGTCCGTCAGTTCCCTCATGGATTCTTTTCCCAGAAAAACACTGCCGCCAATGGTTTTAAGCTGTTTGGTGATGGTCTTTAAAATTGTCGATTTTCCGGAGCCGTTTGGTCCGATCAGTGTGAGGATTTCCCCTGGCCGGACACCCAGATTGATATTTTTAATCAGGGGAATCCGGTCGTATCCTACGGTCAGATCACGCATCGTAAGCTGCTCGTCATCGTTTGGTATATCTTGCGCAGGAAACTGCCCTGGCTCCTTTAGCATATTCTGCCCGTTATGTTGTTTTCCGTTTTCTTCTTTCATCACTTTCCAATTATTTTCCATCTGCATTTTTGTGTCTGCTCATAGTAACTTTCTTCCTACCTTTGCGTCCTTATCCGTTTTGGCTTTCTGTCTGCACATTATTTGTCTTCCACGATTCATCACATCCGCTGCTTTCGCAACATTGCCGCAATTACCACCGGCACTAAAAATACCGCAGTCACCGAACTGATACTGATCTCCGTTGGTGCAAACACGGTTCGCGCAATCCCGTCACAGAACAGCGTAATCACTGCGCCGCCGAGAAAACATCCCGGAATTAGAATAATCGGTTTTGCCGTGTGGGTTGCCAGTTTAATCAGATGTGGCACCGCAATCCCGACAAACGAAATCGGTCCGGCAAACGCGGTCACACATGCCGACAGCAGACTTGACAGTAAAATCAGTGCAATACGCAGTGCTTTTACGTTTACGCCCATATTTCTGGCATAAGATTCTCCCATCTGATAAGCACTGATCGGTTTTGCAAGCCCGAAGGTAATCACAACCGTGATTCCAACAATTATGACCATGATGCGAATGTGCTCCCAGCTCATACCGGAAAAACTTCCCATTGACCAGTTGTGAAGATTGACAATATTGGAATCGTCCGCAAACGTCACACAAAAATCCGTAATCGCCGAACAGATATAACCAATCAGGATACCGCACACTACAAGAAGCGACATATTCGATACCCGAAACGAAATCAGAAGGACAAATCCCATGGCAAGCAGTGAACCGGCAAATGCAGCTACCACCATTCCAAGGGAACTGACCATAATCCCTTTTTCCAGAAGAAAGATCATGGTCAGTGCCACGACAAGTTTGGCTCCGGAGGAAATCCCAAGCACATACGGTCCTGCAATCGGATTCTGGAAAAAACTCTGCAGCAGGAAACCGGATACGGAAAGTGCCCCTCCGAGCAGAACTGCAGCAATGATACGGGGCAGACGGATTTTCCAGACAATCTGATACAGTGTGGAATCCGGCTGATGTTTTGTCAGCACGTCCAGAAAATCAAAAAAAGACATTTCCACACTTCCGACACCGATATTCCAGAAAAACAAAACGACCAGCAATCCCATGATCACAAGAAAAGAAACCAGATAGCGGAGCGTTCTGTTTGTTTCTGTCCCGGAATTATTCTTTTTTTCTTTTATTTGTGATCTCATGTTCTGCTCCTCATGCATTACGACAATTATTATTATTTGTACATCCGTACGCTCCGGCTCACTGCAATTTCTTCAGAAACCGGTATGTTCCATCCCCTTCTCCCGTCAGAATCTGATTCAGATCCTCGATAAAATCACAGGTTCCGGTAGACTGCTGGTAAAAATTGCTTCCCGTTGTGTACACCTGTCCGCTTTTTACAGCCTGAAAATCCACAAACAAGCTGTTTTTCTTTACCAGCTCATCGATGGACGTCAATTCCCCCTCAATGGTTCCGTTGTAGATCAGCACATCCGCATCAATCTCCGCAGAATAAAAATCTTCCATCTGCATTTTCATCGTGGAAAGTGCATTTTTTTCTTCATCCGTATAATTTCCGAGTGAATAGGTACCGCCTGCAAGTCCGATCATCGCAGAGACGTAGTCGTTTGGCTTGCGCACAGTGATCGTCCCGTCCGAGGAAACTGCAAAAAATGCCACCTTTTTCCCGGTACTCTTTTTTCCCAGAATCGGTTTCACACGTTTTACCTGTTTATTAAAATAGTCATCTGCCTGCTGTTGTTTTCCAAACAGAATACCGAACAGTTTGATCCATTCCAGCCGTCCCAGCGGATGCTTTTCATAACTGGAACGCTCGACCATCACCCGGATGCCAAGTTCTTCGAGTTTTTCCTTTACTTCCGGATTGTGCGTGACCATCGTATTTTCAATGGCAAATGTGCAGCCACCCTGCAACAGCTGTTCGTAATCCGGCGCACTGTATTTTCCGGCATAAACCAAAGAACCGTCTGCCATGGCATCCTTCGCCTGCTGCACATACCAGTCGTCTTCCTTCAATGCGGTGTATGCAACGTGTGACAGCCCACCGGCCTGACAGATCAGATCCATCACCGCAGACGATACAAGGTACACATGGTTTAACGGCTGCTGTAAAACAGTTACATCCTCCGGTACATCCGCTGGCACCGGAACCCCTTTCGGAATAAGCAAAAAACGACCGTTGTCCACGATCGTAATCAGCTTATAATTTCCATATTCATCGATCTGAAACTGATCGGCATAGGACAATTTTACCTGCCCGGTCTGTTTCAGATCTTTAAAACTTACATCTTTTGCAAAAGAAAATGTCAGGGTGTAATCAATCTCATGCGGCTGGCTCATGGCTGTAGTGTCTCCTACTACATCCATCGTACACGGAACTCCGGCAATTGGAAATGTAAACGTTGAATTCCCACCCTCATTCTCATTTGTATATTTTTTTCCATCGACCAGCATGTAATCGTAATAGGTACTGCTCCAGACTATGGTTGCATATGCCTGTCCGTCCGTCACTTTTACTTTTGCTTCAGAATCTACGGAAGCTCTGCCGCTTCCGCCTTCCAGTTCTACATTTACGGTGTATTCTCCGTCTTCCAGCGATGTGTCCGGTTCCGCTTTGGCAGTCTGCGTTTCCGCGGCATGCTGCACCTGTTCTTTTTCTGCCGTAGAACCACAGCCGGACAAAACCGACACACACATACAAAGGGACACGATAATTACCGTTAATTTCCTGCTTTTCATACTTTTTCTCTTTGACCGGATGATTTCTCCGATCCATCCTATCTGTTTTCCTGTAACTTCTGACACATGTACATCATTTTCAAATACGATGTACCGGAATTGCCGCCGTCTGGCAGACAACTCACATTTTATTTTTTCTGTGCATCTGATACACTGACTTTATGATCATACCAGGTTCCCTTGGTTCCAAGAATTGCAAGGTCAAACTCTTTTCCAAGTTCTTCTACCGGCACGTCAAATCCGTAAACTTCCTCTGTCGTTCCATCGCTGTATTTTACTTTATCTGTCGTTGGCTGTAACAATTCTGCACCGTCTTTTTCTGCATCTTTTGCGCTTCCCAGAAACAGATTTACGATTTTCTTGGATACCAGACGGATGTGAATGGTCATCTTTTTGTCTTTTACGGTAAGGGTTCCACATCCATTGTCTGCTTCATTGACATGAAACATCCCACTGTCGGTATTAAACTTTGCGGTATAAGTGCCGTCCTCCAGCGCGGATACCGCGCTGGAAGAAGCAGACTTGGAAACTTTTCCAAGTGACTCAATTGCTTTTTTTGTATGCTCTACATAAAGTTTCTGGACGGCTTCAATCTCACCAAGTCCGGCAATCTGTGTGTCAACACTGTCGAAATTGCCGCTTGCAGTGAACTGGCTCTTCCAGGAATCGTCATCGTCTCCTGCCATATCATTGTTTGCATGATCTCCGGCAACAACCATGAGTGGACGAAGAATAACTTTCTTGTAACCTGCGTCCTTAACTGCCTTGATTACATTTTCACAGGAAGTCTCTTCCGGCTTCCCCTCTACGGTTCCGATAAAGACATTGTCATAACCAAGCTTATCCATCTGTGTAGACATCTGGCTGTAACTTACCTTTGCAGAATGGGAAGTACCGTGTCCCATGAATACAAATGCAGTACCGTCCTTCTTTGCGGCATCCAGTGAATCGTATCCTGCGGTTTTTACGGCTTCTGCTGTAATGTATTCTGCAACTGCCTTCTTGTCATCGTTGATCACTGTTGCATCATCACCAACTTCGCCAAGCAGCGGTTCCGCAACGACAACCTTCTCAAACTTATCCTTATATGCATCCAGCTCTCCGACAAGTTCATCATACTCTGCCCCATGCATCAGGTGTGTCGGCTGGATCACCAGATTCTTTACCCCGTTATCAACCGCTCTCTGTAATGCCTGGTCTACGTTGTCGATCTTCTCGCCATCTCTTGCCTGTACGTGATTGATAATGATCTGTGCGGTAAATGCCCTGCGGACTGCCCAGTCCGGATTTGCTGCCTGAATGGCTTTTTCCACACCACTGATATCTGCGGCACGGCTGTCATTAAAAGATGTACCAAAGCTTACGACAAGGATTTCGTTATCTCCGATATTATCCTGATTTAACGGATCATCCTTGGAAGCATCACCGGTATCTCTGCCGAAATAATCCGGATCTGCATTTTCACCGGAAACAAGTGCTTTCTGTGCATCTGTCAGCTTGTCCCATGCTTCTTTTGCAGCAGCACACTGCTCATCGGTTTTATCTGTTCTTTCCTGAACATAAATAGCATCAATCAATTCTGCTACCTCATCCGCAGCTGCCTGATCGTCTTTTGCAGACTCTGTGCCCTGCGAATTTTCTACCTGATTGTTGTCTTTGCTGTCTTTGTTTCCGCATCCGGCAAGCATGCCTGCAGCCAGTACACATGTCAGAAACAATGCAAGTGTTTTCTTTCTCATAATTCTCTCCTTTTTGAAATACAGCATAGACTGCATTTCCTGCATACACCACATCCACCCTGACGGATTTCTCATGCGATGTATTCTTTGGGTTGACGGGTTGCTTCATCTCATAAGATCACGCATCATCCAAAGTGCCAAAAGAAAAGCCCCACCCGGAGCATTCCGAAAGGAGCAATCAACCCATGCAAAAAAGAACTGTCTGTGGACGGCTGCCCCACACAGTTTTCTGTAACATGCAGTACGATCAATGACTCGTGATCTGAAAGTAAAAACTTTCTGTACCAGATCATTGGCAGGTTTCCTGGCTCATAGATCATCATAACATGCTTCGCCTTCCCAATGCAGCTGCATCAGTGGCATCTGAAACGCAGCCTAAGCTGCATTTCCTACGTACATCGCATCCGCGTCAGCGGATTTCTCATGCGATGTGCTTCTTGCAGTTACTCCCTAATCACAGTGACGAGTTCGTACAGGATTTGCACCTGTTTCCCTTTTACCCTGCGCATACAAGCCCATATATCCCATGCAAAGCGGCTTTATATGACAGGCACCAAAGATCTTCTTTATGAAACTTTCTACATATTAGCATATTGCGCGTTTATTTACAATGCGAAAATTACGTCTTTTCCGTTTTGATCCTGCACACCACTTCCGCTCCAGACTCCGCGTGGTTGTAAAAACAAAGCATGCCGCCCTGCTCTTTTAAGAATTTTTTTGCGATCGCAAGACCAAGCCCCTGATGCGTCCGGTCATGCCGACTGGCATCCCCGCTGTAAAATTCCTGATCTGCATAGATGAGATCCTGCTCCGAAAAACCCTTTCCAAAATCGCGGACGGTTGCAGTCAGATACTCCTGCCCCTCATACACTTCCATCTGCAGGCGCACCACGATCCCGCGCGCCCGGTCTGTGTGTTCCACCGCATTGCTGACCACATTTTTCCACGCTCTGCCAACCGGTCCTGGCTTGCAGCATACATTCCCACACAGGGAATCCTCCTGAAAAACAACCGGAACTTTTTCCGCTGCCGCAATCTGCATGGCTGCTTCTTTGAACTGCTCTCTCAAACGCGCACAGGTGACTACTTCTGTCTCCTCTGCGCGGTCACGTCCATACAGCAGTTGCCGCATATGCTCCAAATACTGCTCCATGCTGCCCACATTCGCCAAAATAGCATCCGTACACTCCCAGTTTTCCGCAGACAAATCCGTTTCCGCCAAAAGCTCGGCATTTCCTTTGATGACAGTAAGCGGTGTCTTGATATCGTGTGTCAGTGCCGCAAGCTGCTCTTTTTTCTGCTGCTGTGCGTCCCACTGTCTGGTCAGCGAATCTTTTAATGCTTCTTTCATGCCGGAAAGTGAGGACATCACATCGTCAATCTCCTTAATCTGCGATGGTCCGGTTTCAAACTCCAGATCATTTTGTCCAATTTTTTCCGTAACTTCGCGTAGCTGCCTAAGCTCCCGTTTTAATTTTTTTGCAAAATGGCCGGACAACAATGTGGCGTGCAGGAAAAACAGCACCACGCCAAGCACCGGTGTCAGTATCTCCAGAGATGGAACAATGCCGTTTAATTTATCGTACGCATACCTCATATGCAAATCGTATTTTACAATACAGATATCGCCGCTGTTCTGCTTAATATAGCGGTAATACTTTCCCATGGATGCATACTTACTGCCGTTTTTATACCCCTGCCATGCCCTTTTCTTCGCGTCTGCCGAAAAAGTTCCGGTCTTAAACCGCCCCGTCGCATCGTAAATCCCGTATCTGCATCCATCCGGAATCAGGGCTTCCATATCTGTCCCCGCAGCCTTAATTTCTTCCGTATGGTCCGTCAGTTGCAGCTCCGCATAATTGGCAGGCAGCGTAAATCCTGTCATGGGACTTAATACCAGAAGCACCAGACAGAACATTCCGATTCCGAACGTATCCAGACAGAATAACGCCGCAAATTTCAAAAACAGCCCGGTCAGTGTTTTTTGTCTTCTTTTTTTCATTTCCATCGATAGCCGATCCCCCAAACCGTTTCAATCGTGTTGATCCCGAATTTCTGGAATTTTGCACGGATATTTTTTACATGCTCCGTAATTGCGGAACTGTTGCTGTCTCCGTCAAATCCGAATACATGCTCTAAAATCCGTTCTTTCGAAAATACCTGTCCGTGGTTTAATGCCAGAAATTCGCAGATCGTATATTCCGCCTTTGTAAAAACAAGTTCATGTTCCTGCACATAGATTTTTCTCTCCTGCATGGAAAAACGCACCTCCCCGATACAGATCGTATGCGTTTTTTCCCTGTTTTCCCGCCGGATATGTGCAGCAACTCTCGCCCGCAGTTCCCCGATCCCGAACGGTTTTGTGATATAGTCATCCCCACCCGCGCCAAGCCCGGTCATTACATCTTTCTCTTCGGTTTTTGCCGTGAGAAACAGAATCGGACAATCCACTTTTTCGCGGATTCTGCGGCACAGATCAAACCCGTCTATGCCCGGCATCATCACATCTAAAAGAATGAGCTGGTATCTGCCCAGTTTGTCTTCCTCCAGTTGCAGCGGATCTTCAAGTGCCGTCACCTGATACCCTTCCCGCAAAAGTGCTTTTTTGATCACAGCTAAAATTTCCCGGTCATCATCAATTGCTAATATCTCAGTCATTGCACTGCCTTCCTTCATATTTATGAAACCATACTCCGATTATGACACACATCAGAAACAGGAGCAACAGACAAAACAACACACGTTTCCCGTTTACGGGATCATTGCAGTACCGAATGCCCCTTGCACTCCACGTAGCCGGAAAAAACTGCCATCTGCCCTCCCCAAGCCCGGTGAGAAACAGGGCGGACACCACCGACTGCGCCACGCCCACGCACTGGGATACGGTCTTTGGAAAGATCAGATTCAGGAACAAATGCTCCAGATACAACGGCACACTTCCGAAAATCAGTGTCCCCGTCAGCCGCACATACCGCATGCCAATCCCCTCTTTTCCCAGTAAAAAATGATACCCGGCAGCAAAAAGAACTGCTGCCCCGAAAATTGCAAGAAACCCCATGCCAAAAAGAACCACGCCCTTTACAACAAACCCTTTGCCCTTTACTTTGTAGTTCCCGAGAAATACCTGAAAATGATTCTGCTCCTCAAGTCCGATATTTCCCGCACACACAATGCTCACCACAAACGGAAGCCCGATACCGATCAGTTCAAAATATGCCATGGTCTGTCCCATGGGATTTCCTATAGTCCCGCGATAATAAAACAGCATGAAACCAGCGATGATAACCGGCACCGCCACATGAAACGGAATTAAAAAAGTATGCTTCATTTTCAAAAGTTCCGCCCGGACACTTCCCATCACACGTTTTGTCATTCTGCCACCTGCTTTCGAAACCATGTTCTGCCTGCCAGCCAGAATACCAGAAACCACAGAAGTGCGGCAGGAATTCCAATCAACAGACCACTCACTCTGCCGAGTTCCGGAGAATAGGTCACCTGCCCCGGCTCAAACGGCAGTCCGTTTGGCATCACTTTGATCACGACACACATCAGCCGCGATGTGATCGCTCCCGGAAACAACGCAAACCACGGTTTTAACGATACCGACGTAGACAAAATACTATAGATTCCAACATGGATCACAAGCATCAGAAATGTGCTTATTTTCTGTGCAAGAAGCAGGCAGAACGGAATCTCCCAGAGTGTGGTAAGCCACAACACAATTCCTGCCAGTATCTGTGCCGGAATCGGGATTGCCTGCCTCATCTTCAGATTCCCCACAGATTCCAGCAGCATCTGCCCCATCATGGAAAACAGCGTAAGTCCAGCAACTGCAACCGCCGACATCTTTATTCCGACAAGGATTTTTGCGTCCCAGATCTGTTCCATGCCGCAGGGCAGTGACCATATCGTGTAATTCTTTTTCTGTTTGTCCTTTTTCCCGATGATGCTGCACAAAATGCCCAGAAACCCCGGATACAGCCCGATGTACCACCAGTTGTACACATCAATGGAAAAATAGGAAGAGGTCAGCCAGAATGCCAGCAACGCCGTAAACACCGGCATGCCGAGCGTAATTGCTGCCACGGAGGTATGACGGTATTTTAACTGTTCCGCCTGAAAATAATGTTTCATGATTCATTCCCTCCTTTTGCGACAACCTTCATAAACAATGCCTCCAGATCCTGCTGTTCCTGCAGTTTTCCTTCAAATCCCACCGTTCCCTTTGCAATGATCCCGATGTAATCGGCAGTCTGCTGGATTTCACTTAAAATGTGGCTTGAAATGATCACCGTAATGCCTTTTTGCGGGAAACTCCGGATCAGTGCGCGCAGCTCCTGAATTCCAAGTGGATCTAACCCGTTGACCGGTTCGTCAAGTACCAGCAGTTTCGGATCATTCAAAAGTGCCAGACCGATGCCAAGCCGCTGCTTCATTCCGAGGGAAAAAGCCCCTGCTTTTTTCTTTCCCGTATCCGTCAGGTCGACGGTTTTGAGTACTTTCTGAATTTTTTCATCCGGAATTCCAAGAAGAAGCGCGCGCACTTTCATGTTCTCCCACGCCGTCAGGTTTTCATAAATGGGCGGTGTCTCGATCAGCGCGCCAATATCCGCCAGATCTGCCCGCGTCCACTTATGCCCCTCAAAATAAATTTCACCGGACGTAGGGTTTAACAATCCGGTGATTGTTTTCAACAGCGTGGATTTTCCCGCGCCGTTTGCCCCCAAAAGCCCGTATACACAGTTTTTGGGGATTTCCATTGTAATGTTTTTCAGAACATTTTGTCCTTTAAATTCTTTTGACAGATTTCTGATTGTGATCATATTCTGTTCCATGTTTCATCCTCCTCTTGATTTGTAATATCAGTATAAAGGAGAATTCTAAGGAATTTATAAGGATCTTTTTATTTTATCTGCAGCTTTAAAAATGCCTGCTTCTGCGACGGATCTTCCGGGCTTTCCACAGCAGGATTGCTGTCTGCATGGCATAACTTTTTATATTCTGCGCCGCATCAAGCTTTTTTTACTTTTCCAACAGCTTTACCATGGTGTCCTGATACAGTTCGTTTCCACGCTCTGTACTCCCGGCATTCATCCTGCAGAACCGCAGAATGTCTTTTCCATGTTCGGTGACAAACTGCTCAAATTCGTGCTTATCCATCCCTGATCCTTTTTCTCTCTTAAATCGATTTAAGGGGTTTGCCCTTACACTTTTATATTGTCCTGAACTGGCAAAAAGGTTTTATTTATACTATAATAATATCCTGAATCATCAAAAATGTCTCCGTTTTATTTTTCAAACATACTTAATTAACGACAAATAGAAATTTCCATAATAGAACTTGCAGTTAAGGGGCGCCTGGAAAGGATATGCGAATCCCATAAACTGAAATAAACTTAAAAACACCCGGTTAAATCACTTGATGATAAGGACTGGTATCTATAGATAAAAAATTAAAGGCTCAGGTGACGTTTTTTCGAAATTTTAGTGCTTGAAATCAGGAAATGTCACCTATATAGTAAAAATTGCTTTTTCAGGTACCGCTTTTTTCGAGAAAGTGGTATCTGGAAAAGCAATTTTTGATCTATAGAGACTTTCCGGTATCTGAATGTTAAATTATCAATATATAGGTACCGCAATGGTATCTTTTACATGAATTTTCTTCCGGGAGTGACTTTAACTGCAGGTTCTGGTGCCTTTATATTTGTTCCACAGACAGGATTTGCGAAAATATGTTTCTCAATTATATTTTCTCCAGCCAACAGGAAGAAGGGGAACATTTCTTTCGGAAGAACAAATTTACAACTTGCTCTGGCACTCACAACCCACAGCGAATTGCGTAAACCGAACAACTTTACTCCACGTACCTGAAACCAACGCCAGAGCTAACTTGTAAATTTTTCTGTAGAAAGAGAATGTCCCCCTTTTTCCGTCACATCGAGAAACCTTATATTTAGAACAGTCTCCCCCGCAAATCCATCCCTCTGAACAGACCACGCAGTTAAACAGCAATTTCAAATATCACTATTTTTTCCCGTACATTGTTTCCGTCAAACAGATCTCTGCAATCAATTTCATCGGAAAACAACAATTCCTCTACGGTCATCAGATAAGCTATGTATTCATCGGATGGATAATAGAAAAACAACTTTACTGTTCTCCTGTTTTCATAATAAGAATTCAAAATCCGGGCAATTACTTTTTTCAGCAGTTCCAGCGAAAAAGGATTAAAAAAATAAATCCGGTCCACCGTTTCCGGAACTGTATACCGCTCCGCATTTGCAAGTGCAAATAATACCCTGCCGGAAGCCACGGCAGACTCTTTGTTATTCATAGCCTTTTCATAAATTCGCTCGTTATATTCGACACCGATAGACCGACATCTGGTTTGATATGACATAAAAAAATCAACTCTTCCTTTTCCGCAGCCGTAGTCGAGCAATGTGTTTTCCTTTCGAATCAGTCCGCTGTTTGCCAGACGTTCCAAAACTGAATAAGGCGTAGGTTCATAAGGATAACGATACTGATCCGCATTTGTATCGTCTCTGCCAGTGGTGCGAACCGCAAGAAGCCTGTCCCATCTTGTCTCGTTCTTTTCCTCGTTCATCGTTTTCCTTTCCTGATTAAATAATAATTCCGTTGCAATGATCAATTTCATGCTGGATGATCTGCGCCGTCCAGCCGGAATATTTTCCGTGCTGTGGTTTAAAATTCTGATCCAGATAATCTACTTCGATCTCCTTATATCTGGTACAGTTTCTGGCTCCGTCGAGTGACAGGCAGCTTTCCTCGGTCTGATACTCCCCGGATTTCTTTATTATCACGGGATTTACCATTGCAAACTGAAACGGTCCGGCCGCTACAACGATAATTGCTTTGTTTACGCCAATCATATTTGCAGCCATGCCGACACAGATTTCCCGGTTGGCACGCAAGGTGTCTAAGAGATCGGTGATTACCTGCCTGTCGGCTTCTGTGGCAGGGGTTGCTTTTTTTGAAAAAATCTGTTTGCCTTTTACGATGTTTTTAATCATAATGTTATCTCCACTTTTCTTTTTACAGCATACAGCAGTGTATCATTTATCAGATCCGTAATTCGATGAAGTTTTTTTCATACAAAGACATCAAAAAACTGATGGCTGATTTGAAAGCTGTAAGACGGTTGATTTATTCCACCAATGCAATGGAAGGATTCAACCGTCAGCTCCGGAAAGTGACCAAAAGCAAAACGGTTTTACCGTCGGATGACAGCCTTTTAAAAATGCTTATCTGGCAGCCATGGATATCACGAAAAAATGGATTGACCACAGGCAGGACTGGAGTCAGATCCATTCCCAGCCGGAACTTTATTTTGAAGAACGTCTGACCGGGCTCCTATTTTTGTAATCTCTTCGGTAACCAGCTTCATCTGGTTTTCACCATAGATGACTTTCACTTGCTTTATTGAAACAGGTTTTGTTTCCCCATATACCTTTTTAATAAAAAAGTACAAAAATACGGAAACGTGACTATATTCTCACTGATTCCCACATTCCCCGCCATTAGTTTAATTCCATGCTTAATATCTGTATAAGTATCACTTTTTATTAGTTGGCGCATAGATTTGGCACGATTCGTATTTGCTTTTACTTCTACTGGAATCAGTTCATTTGCGCTTCGAATAAAGAAATCTTCTTCTAATGTCGAATTATCCTTCGAATAATAATAAAGCCCATATCCCTGCTTTACCAATGCCTCTGCTACAAAATTTTCATAAAGCGCACCTTTATAAATGCCAAGATTTTTATTTGCACGCAAGTCAATTTGTGATTCATCGTCCAGACTTGCCACCAATAATCCGGTATCCGAAATATATACTTTATATTTTCTTTCATCCACATTTCCTTTTAATGGCAATTCCGGAAATTGCAAACATTCACATACATTAATAAGCCCTGCATCTTTCAACCACTCTACACATCCCATATAATCCTTAGATCTTCCGCCCTTAGAGACTTTCGAATATTGAAATTTTTTATTTTCTTTAGCAAGCTGTGCTGGAATTGACCGGTATACACTCAGAATTTTCGCCTTATCCAGCCCTTGTGCATACTTTACAATATCATTTTCATAATCTACCAATAATTGATGCTGCAAATCCAGCGAACCCTCAAAAGTTTCTCTTTCAATATAACTTGATACAATCGCAGGCATGCCCCCTAAGATACAGTATTCCAAAAAAAGGTTTGAAAAAATCACTTGCTCTGCTTCGGAAAAAGCAACTCCTTCAAGCATATGACAAAGCATATCCGATATTGCTTCTTCCGAATACCCTTTTGCCCACAAAAACTCTTCAAAATCCATGGAGTACATCTGATAATCTGTTTTATACCCCACACTGATACTTGCAATTCGCTGATACTGCACCCCAAGTAATGATCCAGAACATATAACGTCGTATTTTCCATTTTCTTTAAAAAATTTAAGCGCGGTTGCAATCTCCGGGAAATCCTGGATTTCATCAAAAAAAATCAGTGTTTCGTTTTCTTCAAAATGTTTCGTCGGATCAATCCTGCTGATCAGCTTGATAATATGTTCTGCTGAAAACCCTTCCTCAACAATAACTTTATAAGATGGCTCTGTAATAAAGTTGATCTCAATTACATTTTTATAATTTTCCCGCGCAAATGTTCTGATCGTCTCTGTTTTTCCGACCTGTCTTGCGCCCTTTATTATCAGAGGTTTTCGATCTGGATTTTTCTTCCACTCCCTCAAAAATGCGTCTGCTTTTCGAACTAAATATCCCATATTGTGTACCTCCACAGTTTAAGTGTATCTATTATACACCTTTTCATGCAAACTTCTATAAAAATTTACATTTTTATGAGCTAATTATATTTATTTTTTACATTTTTATGAGGAAATTTACTTTTTCAAGAGTCTATCTTGATCGTTTCTATCAATTTTTCTGTTGTTTAATTAGGCAAATGTTAATTTTTTACCAACCGTAACGCATACCTGCATAAAAATTGATGGCTTAGAATACATTGTTCCAAGCCATCGTAAAAAGCTTACTATTCTGTCGATTCTGCCGTATCCGACTTCACATGATTTTCTTTGATATCCCATGTGATCGTATACTCTTTTCCTAACATCGTACCCATATTTTTTACATAATCCTCTAACATAGACTGCACCCTTTGTTGTGCCTGTGCTAATAAAACAGTATCATTTGCTGCTGTCTTCTCCATTTCTTTCTCTGCCTTTTTATAGGCTTTCGTCTGATCATCTGCATCCGCTATTGCTGAATTTTTTGCATAATAATAGGAATCCTTGGTAATGCTGTCGGGATTTGGTTTTGAACTTAATACCTTTGCTTCTGGAATATGTATTTTTACATTTTCACCATCTACTTTTACATCTAACTTTGAACTATCAATGCCAAGTGTAACTATCCCATCATAACTGATCCAAAAATTTTTATCTTTTTTCCATAATAAATAACCAGAAGCATTTTCTTTCTTTTCATTTTTCTTTTCCTCATAAATTATTGTTTATGACAAAGAAAAGGATCTTTCGATCCTTTTCTTCATCCCACCATCATAAAGCAGATCCTATTGGATTTCTGCAAGCTTTTTCACAATACGTGCCTGCACTTTTGTATAGTAGGCGGCATCCGCAGTCGACAGATTATCCGTATCTACGTCATTTAACTTCTGCATGTAATCGGCATATTTCGTCATATAATCCGCATAATCATTTAACATTCCCGCCACATCATCAGAATTTTCATACTTTTTCATAAACTCGATATATTCATCAAAGAAATCTTCATAACTATCCATCATCTTCTTAAAATCCGCATCAACTTCACCCTCTGATTGTTCATCTGTAGAAACAACGGCATCCGCTTTCTGATCTTCTGTATTCTCACCTTCTTCCTGCTCCGTATCATTTTCCAGTTTTTTCTCAATCACTGGAACTGTTACCGTTATCTCCGATGGCTCCGATACGACATATTCATCTTTGTTTTCTGCCTGTGCTGTAAATCCGATAGTTTCTACCTGTTCGAAATCTTTTGTATTTTCCGCATAACTCTCAATTCCATAATCAACATCAATATTCACAAGCGTTGTGCAGCCAGCCAAAATGCAATCATAGCTCCATGTACCATCATATAATTTTTTCTCATTAACTTTCAGATCACTTGTCTGAAAATAGATCATATTTTCCGAATTGTTCTGTACTTCCAAAAACAAAACTCTATCTCCATCCGCGTTTTTCATATATCCCTCTGATACAACTTTAATTCCATTTGAAGAATAAATTTCATCGGTCTCAAAATACGGAATATCAATATCATACGTATATTTCACCGCTTTACTTGTAATTGCTTTATGATAGTTTTTACTATTCTTAGAATAATCATACGAATCTGCGAGGCTCGTTTTTATTTGTACCGGTTTTGTGTATATATTGTTAAAATCCTCATCACTAATCGTAAAACCAACTCTGATATCCGCGATTTCTTTCATCCCCAACAAAATAAGTTCTTCATAGTCAAATGACATTTCCTCGTCTATACTCTCTCCGGCATCAGCCTCACAATTTAAATAGCCACCACTTACCATAAATCCGTTAATCGCATTTACGCCATATCCCATTGTTCCGGCACTAAATGTTAATTTCTTTTTACTGTTATTTTCAATTTTCAGTTTAAGATTTGCTGCTTCCTCCCCATATTCCAAATTTGTTGCTGTAATTTTTACATTATCCTTGTCATACAAAACTTTTTCTTCAATTGTCGCTTTCTTAGAAAACTTTCCTAATGTAAATCCAAAATTATCTTTTTTTGATGTTAAAGTTTTTTCTGAATCTTGCGTATTTCCTGATAATCCGCATGCCATCAAAGAACATGCCATTCCCATTGCTACCATTACCATCATTAATCTTTTTTTCATTTCTCTTTGTCCTCCCTTTTTTGATCCTGTTTCATTTTTCTCAACACCGCTATGTAATCCATATACGTTTTTTCCTCGGTGTTTTTTTCTGTCGGAACCGGTAACATCCCATTTTGTTGTACATATGAAATAAATTCCATCTGTCCGTTAAGCTGTCTGATCTGTTGCCTTAGCCCTCGGATTTTCTTTTCCAGATACTGATTTTTTTGTTTCTCCGAAAGTGTCAGAAGATACTTGATTTCCTTCAGATCAAGCCCCATTGCCCGATACACCAGGATCTCCCAGAGACGTTCCAGTGCAGCATCATCATACAGTCGATAATTGTCTTTCGACCGCTGGGCAGGCAATAGTCCTTCATCATCATAAAACTGCAAAGTTCTCTTGCTCACTCCTGCCAGCCGGCTCACTTCGTTTACTTTTTTCATTACGGCCTTTACCTTTCCCCGTACTTTTCAGCATAAACTATCACGCATACGTGACCGCAATACTGATTTCCAGAAATGCCATTTCTTGGTTGCATAAAGACCTTTGAAAATTTTGCGAGGTAATATTTCCAGAAATAAAAAAGCTCTGGAAAACATCTGTTTCCCAGAACTTTTTATCCTTTATTATTCATTTTTCTTACAAACCTGCCGGATCAGCTGAATCAGTGCCACCACTGCCAATGCTATATGCCCGTAATCATCACAAGAAAACCGGTCTTTCTTCTTAAAAGCCCAGATTTTCATCCACCAGAATAATCTGAAACCGTCCTTTGACCCTGCTGAATCGGGTTGTCAGAATCTGACAGCAGATGCACTGTGGACTTTTACAGTCAAAACAGCTTCCGTTTTTGGAACATGGTGTGTCAATGCCAAATCGCTGTGCATTAATCGGCGCCGCCTCATTCCGCGCACGGTGCAGGGCGTCTTCCTCGGATTTTACGACTTTGTTCATACCCACAATCAGCAGAACATGCTTTGGTCCATAGGCATACGCAGCCACACGATTGGCATTTCCGTCAATATTGATAAACACGCCATCCTCGCTCATGGCATTGACACTGCCCAAAAAATAATCCGAGCTGAATGCTTTCCTCGCAATCTCCTCTTTTTCCTCCGGGGTTTTTACTTTATCCCGGTCATAAAATTCATAATCACCGTTGGAAACGGCATCGTAGAGACCACACTCCTTTACAGAAGTTGCACCGCCCATGTTGATACTGCTGCCCTTCGGGATCAATTCGAGTGCTTTCTTTACGGCCTCTTCTTTTGTCTCTACATAATATGCTTCCATGTTGCGGGAATTAAGTGCCTCCACAACACGCGCTCCCAGCTTTTCATTTCTCATTTTTCTTACGTCCATTGTGTAAACCTCTTTTCCAAATAGCTACGCTATGATTTCATACTGCATCAGCTCATATTTGAGTCTGCTTCCCTCCATAATTTCCGGTGGAAGCAATGCCCGCGCCACAAGTTTTAAATCATCACTTTCGATATCTGTCCGCTTTAAATTTGCATAATCTCCATCAATGCTGACCACTTCATAATACCATGTTTCCATATGCTACCTCCATTTTTTATTTCATATAAATCTCACAGACTGCTTAAAGGCGCTACATGAATGTATTTTTTCGCATAGCTATTGATTCCCCACAGTAATCCGTCTGCTAATTTTTCCATTTTTTTGTCACTGTGATCCGAGCACTGGTTGCCCAGTTCAATATCAACAGAAGGAATTGTACTGTATGAAGTCTGCGTCAGGTCAATCTCCGCAGCTCCTGTCCCGCTTATTTTCACTTTTTTAGAACGCAATCCCTTAATCAAAGCTTTTCCCAGAGCATCATGTTCTTTCCAATAAGAAGCAACCGGTTTTCGGTTTTTCAGCTGTTTCGGAACAGAAGCATAAAAACATCCTTTGTCATAGGAAAGTCCGTCACTGTCCCAATGCAGTGCAATATGACAATCTGCTACATTATTACATATAACCGTGCGCGCCACATTATCCAATTGCACATCCTTTCCATCCCGGACCATGAGCACATCATACCCCTCTGCCAGCAGTTTCTTTTTCAGAATCCGTGCCATACGAAGCGTCACATCACGTTCTGCCGTTCCGTCCCGAAATGCCATTCCATCTGAAACCGCCACTGCTTTCACAGAGCCTGCCGCTGTCGTTCCTCCGGTCACCTTTGCAGAGCCATCCGGATGACACAGCGTTTTGACCGATGAACCGCCTTTCGTCCCATGTCCCGCATTGACTGCAATCACAATGTCCTTCCGGTTCTTTTTCGCCTTGTACATAACGGCATAGCCCGATATAATTCTGGCATGATCCGCATATTTCCAGGAAGAGTCCAGATAAATTTTCTCCTTCCCCTTCGCATATCCGCATATCGGGAAACTGATGACCATCAAAAATACAATTAGAAATACTATCCCCTTTTTCATATACACTCCTCTTTCTAAACATTCGACAGTTTTTATCCCCCTGTAGGAGCAAAATATCTTTTCACTGTCTTTACTCTACCTCATTTTTTATGGTAACACAAGATAAAATCCCCGTGTCATTGCATTTCGGTGCCTTTAAGAGTATCATTACCATGATACGAATTTTAGGAGGATAAATTTATGAAATTAAAAACAAGACAAATCACTGTTACAGCAATTTTACTCGCAATCTGCATTGTAAGCCAGTTTTTCAAAAACCTGAATGTATACATCACAGGCCCGATCATCAATGCCGCTCTGATTTTAACCACGGTATACGCTGGTCTGGCCTGTGGCATCATTTTAAGCGTGATCACTCCAATCACTTCCTTTTTCATCACCGGAAGCCCGATTATGGCAGCCATTCCTGCAATGTTCCCATGTATTATGATTGGAAATATCATTCTCGTTCTGGCAGTTGCCCTGCTCCGCAGTAAATTCGGTAAAAAAGCCGGTTTGCCCGTATCCATTGTAATTGGCGCTGTATTAAAGGCTCTGTTTATGGGAATTTTGATTTCTCTTATCATTCTGCCGAATATGCTCCCGGCAAAAATGCAGCCAATGTTACATGTCCTGCAGCTTCAATTTTCTGTCACACAGTTAATTACCGCTCTGATCGGCGGGGTATATGCTATCATCATTCTTGCGGTACTGCGTAATACCTCTCTTGGTGAGCAGGCGTAATCCCACATTACATAAATTAACGCCCCGGCAGCTACAACTACCGGGGCGTTTTATGTACCTCTCCAAAGTACCAGTTCTTTTTATTTTCTTTGTTTACTCTACATTTTTCAAAGCCTGATCCATCGGAATCTTCTTGATTCTCTGGAAATCAAATACCATAACAATCAGATATCCGATCAGCACAAATCCAAACATTTTTGCATAACCAATCGGTGTTACGCGAAAAGCGAACCAGCCGCTGTAGGAAAAGAGCATCATCCGCCATGCCGCGGCCATAACAAGTGTTCCAAGAATCACACTGATGAGATCCGCGATTACAACCACAATACTCGTCGAAAGCAGATACAGACTCGCGATCTCTTTGTTTTCGTACCCAAGGATTTTGGTCATGGAAATTGCATTCTCATTCTTTTCAATGATCAGCTTTGTCAGAAGATAAATCATAACAGCTGCCAGAAGGATACACAGTACCTGAAAATATGTCATGTAAGAACCCATGGAATGATCCAGCTGATCTGCCATTTTTGTGATATCATGGATTGTAATGGTTGTTGCAATGTTATCCTCATCAATATCGGTAATTTTACTGTCGGATAAGAATCCGCTGAATTCATTTTCCTTCAGTTCAAATACCTTTCCGTAATTGTCAATGGACATAAAGACCGCAAGACTCTGGGATTTATGATACAGTCCTGCTACTTTAAACTTATAAGATTTGTTCTCATACTTTTCATCCAGCGATACCGTATCACCGGCTGCAAGCCCATATTTATCGGCAAACGAAGCGGAAATATAAACTTCGTTTTTCTTGAGCGAACTTAACTTTTTGATCTTTACATAGTTGCTGTTGTCCGCAATTCCATATACGGAAATCTCCTCATCGAGCGCATCACTCTTTTTTACGAGCGATGTCATGTTAAACTTTTCGGCATCTTTGTTTTCCGTTGTAATCCGTTTATTATCGTCATCTTCATAGGATTTAAGCACATACTGGTATTTTGCAAACATCATGCCATCCGTGTTGCTCTTATAATAATCAAGCGTATCCGGCATGCCCACTGCCATGGCCAGCATGACCATGATAAAGAAAATACCGACAAATAAAATCAGGTAATTTGTGACATTCTGGAACATGATCCGCAGGCGGAACCGGCCAAAAAAGCTCCATCCCGGCAGACGCATGGCTTTTTTATTCTTTGTCTTTTTCAGGTCATGACGCAGAAACTGCAGTGGTGTATGCTGCATCATGCGCACGATCACAATCAGGTTGACAACCAGCATCAGGATCACCGGAACCACCGTGGTCTTAAAGAATGCATCCGGATTCCAGATCGTGTAATACGTTGGCAGACTGTAACTGTTGTAATACATCGACACAACAATATTTTTAAACACCGTATAGCCGAGTATATTTCCGACAATCGCAGCCAGCAGTGTTACAATAACCGGCATGGACAGATAGTGCTGCACCAGCTCTCTTTTCGTGTAACCGGACGCGCGCAGTGTTCCGATCGCGGAGGACTCTTTTGCAATCGTATTGCTGATCGTCACGGCAAAGATAAATGCGATGATTGCCACAAGGATATCCAGCAGCACACCGCCCATGGCTTTGTCCGATCCCATATCATCGGTTGCAAAATTGATCGCCGGATTTCCGTATTTCGGTGTGTAATCTTCGAGCTCATTGTCCGCAACAACCACCTGTGTGAGCAATGCACGCATAAAATTATCAGAGCGTGTTTTTTCCCCGGCCTCATCCGCAGGCTCCGTTTCATATTTCCATGCATAAGTATAGTGAATACTCTTGTGCAGCCGGTCGAAACCGTCCTGTGTCACCATTGCCACATCAAATTTCAGTGCATCAAACATCAGATCGGTGGTCTTTTCGTGTAAGGTGGAGTAATTGACATACGCAAGCAGTCCCACAACTTTATAAGTCTCTCCGGAAACTGTGACGGTATCTCCCACCTTTATTCCGACGTTGTCGGCGTGCATACGGTCAATGGCAATTTCATCCGCCTTCTGTGGAAAACTTCCCTGCAGCATACATGCCAGGTTGATATCCTTTGTCTTTGCAAATACGCGGATCGTTCCATCCTTTTTCCCATCGTTATTATAATCTTCTTCCTCATTTCGGAAAAAGTTTTCATACAATGTTGTCTTTGTTGCCTTAAAATCTGGATCGTTTAATTTATATTTTTCTTCCGCATCCGCATATTTGTCTTCGATCTTGTCCTGTGCCTTTTTCCAGGCTTTGTCGTAGGCTTTTTTGTAGGCCTTATCATACGCCTTTTTGTAGGCTTTTTTATATGCTTTGTCGTAAGCTTTTTTATATGCCTTGTCGTAGGCCTCATCATACGCCTTGTCATACGCTTCGCTGTAGGCTTTGTCATGTGCCTCGTTATATGCACTGCTGTATGCACTGTTATACGCTTTTTTATATGCCGGAGCATAAGCCTTACGGTATGCACTGTCGTAAGCTTTTTTGTAGCTTCCGTCTTTTTTTGCCTGTGCTACCGCAGTATCCAGCATCTGCCCCGCTGTCTGTGCATCCATCCCCTGTGCCAGCAGGGATTGTTTTACCTGCGCTGCAAACTGTGCATCAAACTGTTTGACAAATGTTGCATCGAAACTCTGTTTAAATTTCGGATCAAACTCCTTCTTAAAAGATGACGCAAATTTTGCCGGAAACGATTGCTCAAACTGCTTTTTAAATTCTTTGTCAAAGGATTTCTTAAACTGTTCCGGAAATTTTTTATCGAATTCTTTCTTAAATTTATCCGGAAACTTTTCGTCAAATTTTTCCTTAAATTTTTTCGGCAGTTTTTTATCCAGTTTCTTTTTTGCTTCATCCAGATAATACTGTTTGACATCCGCTTTTTCACCGGTCTCAATTGCCGAAAGCAAGGTAGCATCTGCCTGTTTTTTTAACTCAAAATGACCGTCTTCCTGTTTGTATTTTGTCACGCCTTCGTTTGCCGAAGTAATCATACTCTCGTTTGCCACATACATACCGGACACAAAGCCGATCGTGAGCACAAGAAACAGGAATACAACCAGATATTTTTTCCAGTCCCCGATCAGTTCTTTCGGTATTCTCCTGATCAGGGGATTTTTGATTTTTTTCATAGCAGCCCCCTTACCATTCCAGATCTTCCGCGGATACCTTGTTTGTATTGATGTCGTTGTGGCGCACCGCACCGTCACGGAGCTTGATCACATGGTCTGCCATATTTTTGATGGCCTCGTTATGCGTTACCATAATGATCGTGTTGCCGTATTTTTGATTGACCTCCTCGATCAGTTTTAAGATTTCCTTGGACGTATTGTAGTCAAGTGCTCCCGTTGGCTCATCGCAGAGCAGGATATCCGGATTTTTTACAATCGCACGGCCGATGGAAACACGCTGCTGCTGGCCGCCGGACAACTGGTTCGGCAGTTTGTAGCGGTGCTCGTAAAGTCCGAGCGTATGTAACAGATCATCAATATCAAGCGCATTGTCTGACAGATACGCTCCCACTTCGATGTTTTCCTTCACGTTTAGATTTCCAATCAGATTGTACATCTGGAATACATAGCCGAGATGCTTTCTGCGGTACTGTGTCAGCTTTTTCTCACTCATATCCTCTAACTTATCGCCGTTGATATTGATGTAACCGGAATCGGCGTTATCAATGCCTCCGATGATATTGAGCAGTGTGGATTTTCCGGAACCGGATGGTCCTAACAACACACAGAACTCCCCTTTTGCAACGGAAAAATTCATGCCGCGCAGGACTTCCTGACGCGTCTGTCCGCTTCCGAATCCTTTCTTTAAATCTACAATTTCCAAAAACTTCTTTTCTTCTTCTGACATAGAAACTCCCTTTCTTTTTGGTTTTATTTTTCATACTAATATTAGTTTTATCTAACCTCTGGTTCTTTTTTTAGGTCTCCCGCAAAAAGCGAAAGACCTGTGCTTCTTTTCTAAACCTTTTGTCCAAACGCGGACGATCTGTGCTTCTTTTCCCGACCTTCCGTCAAAACATGCGGACAGCCTACGGTCTGACGAGTCCGTACCAGCCTGCCAGCAGATATTTTACGCCTTTTTCCGCAAACCGCAGTGCTTCTTCCTCGTCATCCATGTGCGTTACCATAAATATAAACATATCGATCTGTGAATGGGACATCCAGTGTACAACGCTTTGTTCCACCATCGGCACATGGTAAGCTTTGCACATCGCTTCACAGATAAATGCATTGTGCTCATCCATCTGATCGACCAGCCGGTCCGGCATATGTTCCATGCTTGATCCCTGCGCTTTTGTCAGCACTAAAAGCACTTCATCCCGGTAGGTGTACAGTTCATGGACAACCTGTGCGACTGCTTCAAAATCGCTGCTGTCATCATGCTCTTTTGCTTTGCCGCTCTCCATCTCCCTGACTTCAAAAGAAAAATGCTCCCGCAGAATTTCATTGAGCCGATCCATAAAATTTCCTACCACCTCACAGAACAGATCGTCCTTGTCCTGAAAGAAAAAATACAGTGCCCCTGTGGTCACACCCGCCTTCTGGCAGATTCCTCGGAGGGATGCCCCCGCAAACCCTTTCTCCATAAATTCTTTTTTGGCACATTGGATCAGGTGTATCTTCGTCTCGCTGTCATGTATTTTCTTTCCTGCCATGGTACGCTCCCTGTAAATAAAAATGTAACATAACGTTGTTATGTTAGATAACACCGTTATGTTACATCATTCCCATGTCTATGTCAATAGAAAAACTTATGCATTTTTCTGTTTGTGTTTATCATAAGCTGCAAACATGCCGGCAAGCAATGTTCCGGAAATAGAATGCCAGGTGCAGGAAACTGCGCAGATGATCGCAGACTCCGGTGTTGCGGAAAACTGTGCGGTCGTTGTGGCAAGGTTTGTTGCCAGTCCCGCATTCTGCATGCCAACTTCGATGGCAATGGTTCTCTTTTTGGCGGTATTCATGCCAACAAGTTTTCCTGCTCCATAACCAAGCAGATAACCAAGTCCATTGTGAAGAAAAACAGCTACAAAGATTACAGCTCCGGACTGGAAGAACTTCGCGCCCTGGGAAGATACCACACCACCGACAACACACGCCAGCCCCAGTACTGCCACACCCGGCATAATTTTCTGTAACTCACTGAACATTTTCTTTTTCCCCAGCAGATAGTTTAAAAGGAAGCCCAGTGCTACCGGAAGAATAACCGTTTCCACAATGGAAACAAGCATTGGCAGTGCCTTGATGGAAATATTGGTTCCGCTTGCCAGAAGAGAAACCATAAGTGGTGTCATGATCGGGGAAAGAATCGTGGATACGGTTGTCATTCCCACGGAAAATGCCACATCTCCACCGCAGAGATACGACATGATGTTGGATGACACACCACCCGGACAACAACCTACCAGAATGAGTCCCAGTGCAATGCCTGCCGGAAGATGCAGCACTTTCGTCAGTGCGAATGCAAGAAACGGCATAATCAGATACTGTGCCAGTGCACCAACACAGATATCGAATGGTCTCTGTGCCAGAATTTTAAAATCCTGCGTTGTCAGTGTCAGACCCATACTGAACATAATAATACCGATGATGATCGACTGACTTGTAAACTTATTGGAAACCGGATCGGTAAATAACTGATGGTTTACCCATCCCATCATTCCCGGAACGATAAATGTTACTACCGCAATCGCAATTACCACAATTGATGTGTAGTCCGATAACCATTTGCTGAGTTTTTGTAGTGCTTTCATAAACTTTTCCTCCTTGGTCTGTTCACTGAAAAACGAATTCAGACATTAAAAAAGTCCCTTCCCAGATACTACTCTGGAAAGGGACGAATAAAATCCGCGTTACCACCCTGATTCCACAGAAAAACTCTGTGACACTTCACATACCAACATATGCTATCCCATAACGGAGGAAACCGGCAAAGTTTACTCACAGTTGTCTGCTTTCAGCCCGCTTCTTAGAGAGGATCATCCATATCCGGCTACTACCTGTTCGCACCACCCACAGGCTCTCTGAAAATAACGATAAGATACGATGCTGTTCTCGTCAACGAATTTCGGTGAACAATATTTTCTTTTCGATGATTATTATATTCCCCTGTACAGATATGTCAAGGAAAAATTTTTCCACCAACGCTTTTCTGATTGACCTCTCCGTTTGCTCTTATGGGACATACATTACATCTTTTTCTCTATATGTCCCCACAACTTTCCATCAGTCTTTTTCAAAATGCTGATAATCCTTCGAATGTGTCCAGTCCCCACCCCAGGTAAATCCATATCGGGTAAAAAGCTTGTAACACAGATCATCGTGATCGATCTTGTGCGGAAAATCCCCACTCCGGTCAACATACGCTTTTGCATTTGCAGGCTCAATCGACAGCTTTCCGTTGACGGTTTTTACATAGGGGTTATAAAGTGTATTGATGTCAACTGCCATGCCAAGACCGTGTTTTGAGATTTTTGTCGTGTGGGAAATGAAACGGAAATTAAACGCAGAGGAATTGTTATCGCTCATGGATGCCTCATCATCCGCATCGTATTCATCCACCAGCCGGACTTTTTCAATGGGGTATTCTGCCTCATACAACTGCCTGAAAATGGCAAGGACATCCTCTGCAATGGCTTTATTTACCACAAGTTCTCCCTCTTTTGTCTGACCGTCAAACCCCATGTGGAGCACATGAAGATAGCGGAGATCTTCCCGCGGTACGGTACAATCTGCCTTGTATGATTTTCCCTGCATCTTCTCAAAAATATCGTCCGGGATTTTGGAAATATAGAACGCTTCCTCTGTGATACTTTTGTTCATGTTTTGTTTTTTCTCACTCAGTTCTGTCCCTGAAGTCCTGTGATCCTGTTCTTTTTCACTGTTCTCCTGATCCGCAACCTCAGACTTTTTTGTGTTTGATTTTTCCGGATGCCGGATCAGACGGCTTCCGGTTACGACTGCGGCGGCTGCAAGTAACACGGCCGCAGTGATGATCATTCCTTTTTGTTTTTTCACCAGTTTCTCCTTACTGACACGTTTCCCTTTTCTGTAAACATAAAAATTCATCCGCTTCAACATGATAACACCGCTAAGCCTACGCTATCGAAAAAAGTGTCATGTGAAAGCCCGAAGGCCGCATTTCTGCACGGATGAATTGTGTATATTTTAGCACTGATTTTTGGGATTTGCTATATTTTCATAACAAAAAATGCATTTTTCTTTTAATGCACCCTCGAAAAATAATCCATCAGAATTCCCTTAATATGATTATACCTTCTGGCATAAGAATTTTCCACCCGTATAATCTCCATATTGTGTGCCTCACAGATGGCATTTTTCTTCCGGTCGCGCTCCTGCACCACCGCATCCTCAAAATGCTCTTTCCCGTCAAGTTCGATTGCCAGAACCGGAAGTTCCTTTTTTCCCTGTTTTTCGTACACAACAAAATCAAAGCGCCCCATATAAAACAGATCATCATATGTCATGTTGTCCTGAAACACCTGCGATATGGCAACTTCTTTGTGGATCACATACTTACTCTGGGAAAGCCAGATATTTTCGAGCGCATGCGTCAGGTTTTCGAGAAATGCATTTTCGGTAGCGGTAGAAAACGGCTGGATGCCAAGTGCACGGGAACTGATATGTTTTTCCGTGATCTCTGACTTCCCGTTGGTTTTGATGTACTGCGCAAGTTCATAAAGATCATCGTCTGCCTGTCCTGCATGCAGACGCTCCAGTTCTTTGCTGTCTGCGAGCAGAACAAGTTTGTCTTTCGCCCGTGAGGTTGCAACATTGATCAGTTCCTTATTGTTTTTCAGCCACTGATAGGTACCGGCATTGGTGCGGTCGGACAGTGCCGTGGAAAAAAGCACCACATCCTTTTCATCTCCCTGAAAAGCATGCACCGTTCCACAGACTAAATTTTCGAGGTGGTTTTCTTTGATCGCCTGCTCGATCAGTGCCCGCTGGTTTACAAACGGTGTGATCACCGCGATACTTTTGTCCGTGTTCTGCTTCGCGTATGCAATGACCTCGTCTGCTTCCGCCGGAGATGTATTTTTGATCTCGGCACGGTCACTTTTTACATCTACATAGACAAGTGGCTCCGGCTCTTTGCTTTTTGAACAGATCTGCAGTTTGGAATTGTAATATTTTTTATTGTTAAATCCAATAATTTCTCTGTTGCAGCGGTAATGGCTGCGCAAAAGCACTTCATCACTCACCGCATCACATGCCAGATACGTTTTGTAAATCGAATTCTTTCTGTAATCATATTCCTCTGCCACATGATACCGCCGTCGCAGCTTGCGGTTGATCAGTTCTCCGAGCAGAATAACCGGATTCAGCTGCTGCGGATCTCCCACAAGCATCAGTTTCTCTCCACGGATAATCGGGACAAGAGAGATCGCAACATTGCACTGGCTGGCCTCGTCCATAATGGTCATGTCAAACAGCGGCTCTGGTTCCCCAATCTTATGTGCCGATATGCAGGTAGTGATAATGATTGGAAAAACACGCTGCAGCTTTTTTACATTTTCGGATTTCTGCATGTATTTGTTGAATGCCCGCGCCTGTGTCTCTGGATTTTCTCCGGAATCTAAAATCTCCCGCAGTTCCTGATATTTGGGTTCTTCGAGTGTCTTGATATAACGCGCAGACGTATAAAATAAATACTGATAAAATTCTTCTTCGTTGCGGTCGAGAAGCTGCAGGGCATCCGAATCAGAAATTTCGCCAATCTGATGGATTCTCTGATCGAGCTTCTGCATCTGGTATCCCTGCAGATCCATCTGAAACGGGAGCAGATTCATGGCATTTTTAATATGTTCCTGGTATTCCATCAGATGCGAAAGTGTCTCTTTCCGCTCCTTTAAATCCAGAATTTCCTCATACTCTTTCAGTCTCGCAGAAAGACGTTTTGCACGGTCAACCCGGTCATCCTTGCGCTTATCGAGCGTGGACGTAAATATTTTTACGGTCTGCACCTGATTTCGCAGGCGGTTGATGTAGCTGATTGCAGCTTTAACTTTGTCTATATTCCCAAGCCGCAGTACCGGAAACGGAATGGTCTGTCCATGGTACTCAAGATGTGTCAGTTTTTCAAATACATTGTCGATTGGAACGTTATTGTAGGACGCAAATAAAACGGTCGTATTGTTAAAAAACGCCGTTACTATTGTGTTAATAATCGTATTTGTTTTTCCCGTGCCCGGTGGCCCCTGTATGTAGGCAAGCGGATATTTCATGGCGTTGTTGATCGCCAGCAGCTGATCCAGATTGATGTTCTGATTGATCAGTGCAATCGGATACGCCTTGGTGCGGCGCGGCCGTTCTAGCAATTCCCCGAAGAAGGCTTTGACTGGATAAGTAACCTGCTGCCTTTCAAACATATCAAGTATGGCTTTGTACTCGTCATGCAGATTCAGCACTACATCCATCCCAAGCCCCAGCACATACGGCATATCATCTACGACTGGCTTTTGCCCGCCATGACCGGTAAGCGCATCTTTGATTTTTTCCAGATTGTTTTCAAAATCTTCCAGCAGTTCGTACTCGTCCGCATCCAAAAATTTACGCGCATTTTCCGTCTGTCCGTCAATACCAAACTGTGTGCAGACTGTGATATCTTCATCCGGCTGAAACACTCTGTTTTTCACATCAAGGTTCAGGTTCCGGTATGCCAGAACGTACAACCCCTTCGCCGTATGAATACTCAATACATTGAGTGCCAGTTTCTTAATTCTTAAATTGGTGCTCTTTTTCTTTTCGTGAGACAGGGAATACTGGAAATTTGACACGACCTCCTGAAACTGCTGATCGTTAAGTGCATACCGTCCGTTTTTCACACGATCCCCATCGATATAATGGATCAGATCATAATCGGTGATGTAAGGCGTCGTATCCATGCGGTTACACAGTTCCAGATAATTTAGTATTTTCAGATTTGCAGAGCTGGAAAAAATAGTTTTATAACGCTCCGGATGCATCTCGATATCTTCGATCAGCTGCCTGTTTTCCGGACAGTACGTTCCTTCAATGACTTCCGTGGACAGAATGGAATCCACAAAAATTTTGTCATATTCCCCCAGTGTATACATTCCAAGGTGCAGACCATCTACTTTGAGGGTACGTTTTGCCGGATCAAGATCACGGATTCCAATCCAGTATTTTGTAATCTGATCCGCTTTGTTCCGATATTCGATTTTCAGCCACTTTCCCTCATGAATCGCCCGGAAAATGTCCCTGCAAATCTGATTCATACTATGCTCCGTCCTGTTTTACATGATATCTCTATCATTCATTATGATGTTCGGACAGAACCTTTGTCAAGCAAATCCTCAATTCCCCTTGCTGCTCAAAGGATTACTTCTTGTTTCAAAAAACTGGTTGTTATCTATGCGTGCGCGGTTTTTGTCGTTGTACATACTGCTCTGCCGGATTGCGGCATTTTCTTTTTCCTGTTCCGGTGTGTTCTCCGCAAAATATTTTGGTCCTGCGGTAACCGGATCTGCATCCGTTCCTACAAGCATCGCTGATTTATTCGTGTAATTTTTTGGTTTCATGACATACCTCCAACTTTTTTGTTAGTATGTCCGTTCTTTATCCTCTCCACTCCCGTAAGTAAAAGTTTGTAAAAACTTCCGTAACCGGTCTGTCTTCGGATTCTCGAAAAATTCTTTCTTAAATCTTCTTCTAATGGAATATCGTACTCTTTCTCAATTCGTCCGACATCGTTTCCAGATGACTTTTTACTGTTCTTGCAATGATTTCATCATCTTCCACGATAAAAATGCGATACATCGATTTAGTCCTACACAATGTCCTTTTTCTTTCCGTTTTTCTTTCTCGGATACTGTCGGATACGGGTGACAAAGTCGAGATTGACGATTTCCCGTCCCCCAGAATTTCTCTCAATGACCATGCCTCCATCATCAATTTCCTTAATGACGCCCTGTATGCTGCCGTCATTTGAAGTGCTCGTATAAATGATGCATTCTTCCCCGATAAATTGTTTTGCAAGTTCTTTCATAACAACATTCTCCTTGTTTTGTTTTCTTTGATTTAGTATCTGCCACGCAACCGCTGCTGTTCGCCTTCTTCTCCTGATGCAGAAAAAGATAATCAGCACAGCAATAATCACCAAATAACTTCCCATTGCCTGTCCTCCTGCGTTTCCATCATGAAATCTTATTTCCTGCCTTTGAATACTTTAACGCTTCCTTGCAATATACAGACTGATTTACAATCCAAATCAGGCACACTACAAGAGAAGGTAAGAATCCTATGCCAAAAACGGGTGCACTTCTGCTAAACTGTTATTCATAACCAAACCTCAACCTCCTTGTAAAAAACACTTTCTAATCTCCATCTTCTTGCCCTTTAGACAAGAAGCATTCTTCACCTTCAGTTCGGTCAATCTCGATTTGCATTCCCATTCATTTTAATAGAGCTTTGCACCTGCTGGAATGTGGTCATCAACCATCTCAGTTCCTGCTTCTTGGTCAAATGATTATAGAACTGCACCACATCAGAATACTT
>OFMB01000136.1_pt1 | contig 54876 bp, 77 predicted proteins | sample 1541111 | NCBI WGS metagenome assembly OFMB01 (sample SAMN04209241, study PRJEB22552) | human gut metagenome | biome: gut; material: feces | host: Homo sapiens | place: USA: Oklahoma
GCCCGCCTCCTCGATTTTTCCCCGACGGGATATTTTTCGAGAAGTCGATTACCCAGACCACGTGTTTGGGGCTTCAAATGGGAGTGCCGCTTGGGTCCGAAGCAAAATTCCTCGCTCATGGCGGTTGTTAAAACCGGAGGAAACTCCTTTCGATATTAGGGACAACCATTCGGTGCTCTCTTTTGAAGAACCAAACCCATCAGAACTCTTTGAAACCATTACAGAACTGGAGGCGATTTTTCATGGGGCGACGTAAGAAGCTCGATGGATCGTCTTCCCCTCAGTTTTCGCCCGCTTCCAATCCGGAGGAACGCGAGAATCAGATGATTTCGCTCGCCGTCAACCTTGCCGAGCAGCAACTTCGCGAGGGGACGGCTTCATCTCAGGTCATCGTGCATTATCTCAAGCTCGCTTCGACTCGAAACAAGCTTGAAGAGGAGAAGATCAGGTATGAGACGGCTATGCTTCAGGCCAAGAAGGATGCGCTGAACAAATCTGGTCAGCTCCAGGAGCTCATGGACAATGCTTTAGAGGCATTCCGTTCGTATTCCGGAAACACAGGAGAAGGTGAGGTATCTGATGGACGATGAATTATACCATTTCGGCGTCAAAGGCATGAAGTGGGGTGTTCGAAGGTATCGGAACGAAGATGGATCACTTACCTCGCTCGGTAAGAAGCGCGATAAGATGCTGTCTGATCGAAAGACCGCCAAAAAGCATTCCACGACATCGAACATCGTTAAAGCCGAATACTCTCGCCGAGAGTTCGAAGATGCAAAGACTCGACTGAAACTTGAAAACCAGAAGAAAAAGTCAAAGCGTCAGCAGGATCTCGAAAAGAAATACATCGATCAAGGATTCGCCAAGGACGAGGCCGAGATCAAAGCTTATAATCGAGCTAAGACAGAAACAATCCTTAAGGTTGCCGGAGGTATTGCTTTAGCATCCGCAGCGGCCTATGTTGCGTACAAGCATTACGATAAAGTCACCGATCGGGTATTCGAAAAGGGAAGTGAGATCGGTCGTTTGACGAACGACGGATCGGAACCGACCAATAGGGCGTTTTATGGCTTCGTCAACAAGCACGACAAAGATCGGTATGAAGGTCTTTATGGCAAGACACTTGGTGCGAATGGAACCGTGTATCGTAAGGCCATGCGAGCCGCAGGAGATATTAATGTTGCCTCCCCTGAATCCGCTCGAAAGGTTCTTAAGAATATGTTCGACACTGATAAGCAATCTTTCGATGTTTTTAAGAAGAACATAGACGCGATGGCATCCGTGGTTCCTCCTACAACGAAGCAAGGAAAACTTTGGCGTAAGGCTAAACGGGAACTTGATTCCGGAAAGATCGGTGATAATACCTATAAGGCATTTAACACCACGCTTGTTCTTCATACCAAGGAGCAACAGCCGATCAATGATAAATTCTATTCGGCTATGAAGAAGGCCGGATATGGTGCGATCCGCGATGTGAACGATAAAGAGAATTCCGGATACTTTGCAAAGAATCCATTAATCGTATTCGATACCGACAAGATCAATGTCGAGGGATTCACGAAGCTCGGGAACGATCATATCGATTCCATGTTCGCTAAAGAGTAGGGAAAGATCGCTGCTCACACATTGGCAAACGAGTACGGTCCTATTGGAGCCGCATTTGCGACTTCCATAGGAGCGATGAAACTTGTTAAGCGATCCAATGAGACAAAGTTCGTTGAAAACTATCGCAAGCGACATCCCGAGAGCGCATTGTCCAATAATGAAATTCTGAAGATGAGAGATCGGACGGTCTATGCTCAACGATACCGAAATTAAAGATCTTTGTATTACCCGGCATATGATTATGCCATTCGATGAGTCCCAGCTTCAGCCATGCAGTTACGACGTCACACTCTCCAAGAGCATCGTACGATATTTCGGTCGTGGTGAGATCAACGCCATGGATTGCACGCTCCATAATCTGGAGTATATTCGTTTCGCCATGAACGATGACGGTTTCGTTCTCGATCCAAATGAATTCATCCTTGGTTCGACAAACGAGGGAGTGACGATCCCGAAGAACATCGCCGCGCGCTTCGAAGGCAAGTCGTCGCTTGGCCGTCTCGGTCTTGCGACCCATGTCACCGCCGGATTCATCGATCCAGGATTCAATGGTGATATTACGTTGGAGATCAAAAATCTTAACAACCATCCAATCCGCATATTTCCAGGAATGAAGATCGGTCAGCTGTGTTTTTTCGACCTTCATGACGATGTTGATCGAGCTTATGGATCGACCGAACTCGGATCTCATTATCAGCATCAATCGGGACCGACGACAAGTCGATGACATTTGGGTTGCCCCTCCCCTAGTGGGCGAAAGGATATTTTCATGAATTCCGAACTTTATCACTTCGGCGTTAAAGGCATGAAGTGGGGCGTACGACGCGCCGAACGGAAAGCTGCTCGCAAGACCAAGAAGGCTCAGAAAAAGTGGGATAAAAACATCAGCAGAAATTGGTGGAAGGCTTATAATGACGCCGCGGACTATTCGAACAAGAACTTCATCGACAAACTCAACAAGAAGTACGAGAAGTACGATTGGACCAAGAACGACGAGAATACGAAGAAAGCGTATAAGGCCTATGTAACCGAATACGCCAACGGATTCAACAGTATTCTCGAGAAGAGTTATCATGATACCTTCGGAGATCGTCCAAGTGATCCAGATGCCATTCGAAAGCTTCCCTTCTATCAGGATGCCAACACTCTCTATAAGTCGTGGGAAAATGCATAAAAGGAGGCGCCATGACCCTATCGAACACAGCCGTTCCGAAGTATTACGGTCAGTTCCGTGATAGGGTCATGGCTGGAGAGATCCCGGTATGCCATGAGATCGAGATGGAGATGAATCGCATCGACGATCTCATTCGTAATCCCGGGATCTACTACGACGCTGACAAGGTTGAGGGATGGGTGAAGTTCTGCGAGAAGGAACTCACCTTGACCGACGGATCTCCGGTTCATCTTCTCGATAGTTTCAAGCTCTGGGGCGAGCAGATATTTGGTTGGTACTACTTCGTCGAACGGTCGGTCTATATTCCTAATCCCCATGGAGGCGTCGGTCATTACGAGAACCGCAGGATCTGCAAGCGCTTGATCAACAAGCTATATTTGATTGTGGCACGTGGCGCAGCTAAGACCATGTTCGCCGAATTCGTCCAGGCATATTTCCTCATCATGGATACATCGACGACTTCACAGATTGTCGTGGCTCCAACCATGAAGCAGGCCGAGGAAACCATGGCTCCGTTCCGTACCGCCATCATCAGGTCGCCCGGTCCGTTGATCAAGTTCCTGTCCGAAGGCTCGCTTCCCGGCAACGGACCGAAATCTACTCAGGCCAAGCTCGCCTCGACCAAGAAGGGTGTGGAGAATTTCCTCACAGGTTCGCTCCTTGAGGTTCGTCCGATGTCAATCGACAAGCTCCAAGGCCTTCGTCCTAAGGTATCTACCGTTGACGAATGGCTGTCCGGCGATATTCGAGAGGATGTGATCGGTGCTATCGAACAGGGTGCGTCAAAGCTGGACGACTATCTCATCGTGGCCACCTCTTCCGAGGGTACCGTCCGAAACTCGGTCGGCGATACCATCAAAATGGAGTTGATGGACATTCTCAAAGGAGAATACGTCAATCCTCATGTCTCCATATTCTATTATCGGCTTGACGATGTCAAGGAAGTCTCCAATCCGGACATGTGGATCAAGGCAAATCCCAATCTTGGGCAAACGGTTACCTATGAAACCTATCAGCTCGACGTCGAACGCGCCGAGAAGGCTCCCGTCACCCGCAATGACATTCTGGCGAAGCGATTCGGCATCCCGATGGAGGGCTACACCTATTTCTTCACCTTCGAGGAGACGCTTCCTCATCGGAAGAAGGACTTCTGGGGCATGCCGTGTGCGCTCGGTGCCGATCTGTCCCAAGGCGACGACTTCTGCTCGTTCACGTTCCTGTTTCCCCTGTCCGACGAGACATTCGGCGTCAAGACGAGGAACTATATTTCAGCCTATACCATGCAACATCTTCCTTCGGCGGCTCGTCAGAAGTACGAGAATTTCCTGAACGAGGGATCATTGTTCGTCATGGATGGTACGGTGCTCGATATGGTGCAGGTGTATGAGGATCTCGACAAGTACATCACCGAGTCGGAGTATGATGTGCGATGCCTCGGTTACGATCCGTACAACGCCAAGGACTTCGTCGCGCGGTATACCATGGATTACGGCGAGTTCGGCATCGAGAAAGTGATTCAGGGTGCCAAGACCGAATCCGTTCCATTGGGCGAATTGAAGAAGCTGGCCGAGGATCGTCGTCTGCTCTTCGACGAGGAACTCATGTCGTTCACCATGGGTAACTGCATCGTCCTTCAGGACACAAACAACAACAAGAAGCTGTATAAGGCTAAGCGCGAGGACAAGATCGACGCCGTTGCGGCCATGATGGACGCGTTCGTCGCATACAAGAACAATCGCGACCTCTTCGACTGATTGGAGATTCAAAATGGTGGATTTTTCCGATAAGCAACTTGACGCCGAGGACACGCTTCCAGAGAATTGGAGAACTTCGATGAATCATAGCGATGAGCTCTATCACTTCGGCGTAAAGGGCATGAAGTGGGGCGTCCGCAAGAAACGTGACAAGCCCGGTAAGGCGCAGCTTAACAAGCCGAATGCTGATTACACTTCCAGACAGCGTATAACGGATCGGGCAAGTTATGGCAAGAAGGGCGTCAAGCGCATCAATCGCCGTATGAACAAAGGGCAGTCGCATTTTCGTGCAGCGACTACCGAGATGATCAGTCTAGCCGCGAAGACGTCTGTGGCTTCGCTTGCGGCTGGAGGTCTGACTGTGGCTTCGACTCCGGAGGGTCGAGCCATCATGAAAGCCAGTGTCGGGATGCTGAAGAGCGCCATCGGGCATAGCGCTCCGTATATGAATTATCTGAGGGCTCGGTATGGGGCTGGATATTCCTGGGCTTCTCCGGCGAACGAAGCTTTGAAGGCAATTGGTAATAAGATCATTGTCAATACTGTGACATCAAGGTAGGAATAATCATGACCGATGAACTTTATCATTTCGGCATCAAAGGCATGAAGTGGGGCGTTCGACGAGCCGAGCGTAATACACGTAAACAGGCGAGGAAGGACGCTCAGGAGACCGCTCGATCCAAGATGTATTATGGCGAAGGCGCCGGAGTTCGCCGACGCAACATTAATTCCGTGGTCAGGCAGCGTTCAAAAGATCCAACCTACAAGAAGGCCTTTGACGAAGAGTACTCAAAACAGGATATGGGCAAGGCTCGTCGTGATGCCGAACGGCAACGCAAGACCACTGATCGTGTCGAACCGGTTAAGACCGGAATCGGCCGTGGCGTGAAGAAGGCGGTTCGCGCGGGGACCAAGGCTGTAACGTTCGCCGCGACGACCGCAGCAGGTGTGGCGACTTCGTATTATATTTCCCATCCGGATGAAGCCAAGCTAATGGTTAACAACATTGCCCAAAAAGCCTCGAACGCAATCAACAGGGCCCGTAACGTAGCCCGTGGCGCCCAGTTCCTTCGAAAGATGGGTCTGTGACGCGATCCTATCACGAGCTCATCCGGTATTCGGATTTTCTCGACCGGTTCCATTACCTGCAATGTCACGGATCCGTCGGGGGACCGACATTCGGTTCCGAACGTTGGATGAACCAGCGGTTCTATCGATCGCCCGAATGGAAACACGTTCGTGATTTGGTGATCGCTCGGGACAACGGTTTCGATCTCGGGTGCCCCGATCATCCCATCGCCGGGAAGATCATGATACATCACATCGAGCCGTTGACTCCTGATTCCATAGAGCACGGCGACAATCTACTGCTCGATCTGGACAATCTGATTAGTTGTTCGTTGGCGACGCACAACGATCTGCACTTCGGAACCGACGAACGGGCTCGTCCATTGGTCGAACGGAAACCCAACGACACATGTCCATGGAGGTAACTTCAAAATGGTAGATTTTTATCGGATTGGAGGACCGTGATGAATGAAAGTATTCTTAAGTCGATTAAGAAGGCGATTGGGCTGGATCCTGATTCATCCGATTTCGATGACGATCTTGTCGTATTCATCAATTCTGCGTTCTTCAATCTCAGACAATTGGGAGTTGGTCCCTCAGAGGGATATTCGATCACTGGAATCGAAGACACGTGGAGCGAATTCACTGATGACGATCAACTTCTTACTGGCGTAAAGCCGTATATTCAACAGAAGGTTCGACTTCAGTTCGATCCGCCGACCAATTCATTCCTTGAGCAATCGATCCGGAAGAACATCGAGGAGTATGAATGGCGTCTCAACATCCAAGGGGAAGGAGGTTTCAATGAATGAGCTCTATCACTTCGGCGTCAAAGGCATGAAGTGGGGTGTCCGCAAGGATCGTAAGCGATCGGTAAGTTCCAAGCGTTCCCGATCGGACAACGAGGATTACACGGAGAGTCGAGACCTTCTCAAGAAGTCCCCGAACAAGCTGTCCAATGCCGAGCTCCGCAAGATCAACGAACGGCTCAATCTTGAGCAGCAGTATTCGAATCTGACGACAACTCAGAAGCAGAAAGGCAATCGGTTTATCGACAAGGTTGGCAACCAGATGAAGCAGACCGCGGCCAACGAGGTGTCGAAGCAGTTGATGAATGTGGGGAAGATTATCCTCGGAGCCGGAATGGCCTATGCGGCCAGCAGGGCCCGTGGGAACGGACAGTCACATTCATTCGACTTCGCTAGCAGGCAGATCGGTCGGTGATGCCTAATGAATGTCGTTACCGATGCATTGGCGCACGCATGGAACGCGTTCGTCAATCCGTCCTCCGATTTCCAGTTGTCCGTAGGATATTCCTCAGCGCGTCGTCCGGATACGCGGGTCTTCACCCGAGGAGTCGATCGATCGATCATATCCTCGCTGTACAACCGCATCGCCATCGACGTGAGCGCCATCGAGATCCGGCATTGCCGTATCGACAAGACGACGCAGCAATATCTGGAGACGATCGACGACGGGCTCAATCAGTGTCTGAACATCGAGGCCAATATCGACCAATCAGGCCGTGATTTCATCATGGACGTCGTGATGACCATGTGTGATGACGGGGCCGCGGCCATGGTGCCGATTGACACCACGGTGAATCCGATGAATTCGAATTCGTTCGATATTCAGACCATGCGCGTCGGTCGTGTTGTTGAATGGTATCCTCGGGCCGTTAAACTTTCGGTCTATAATGATGCTCCGAACGCCGGCCAGCGCGAAGAGATCGTCATGCCGAAGTGCAAGGTGGCGATCGTCCAGAACCCGCTCTATCAGGTGATGAACGAGCCGAACTCTACCTTGCAGCGTCTGATCCGAAAGCTCAATCAGCTCGATACCATTGACGACAAGGCCGCGTCCGGCAAACTCGATCTTATCATCCAGTTCCCGTACCAGATCCGCACGGAGGAGAAGAAGCGACAGGCCGAACTCCGCCGTCAGCAGCTGGAGGATCAGCTCAAGGATTCCGCCTATGGCGTTGCGTACACCGACGGTTCCGAGAAGATCACCCAGCTCAATCGGAGTCTGGATAATCACATGCTTCAGCAGATCCAGAATCTGACGACCCAGCTCTACGGTCAGCTCGGCCTTTCCGAGGCCGTGGTGAACGGCACCGCCTCTCAGGAGGAGATGCTCAATTACCATAACCGCACCTTGGAGCCGATGATCTCAGCCATCTGCGACGCGTTGAAGCGAACCTTTCTGACCAAAACCGCCCGAAGTCAAGGACAGAGCATCGAGTTCTTCCGCGATCCGTTCAGGTTGGTTCCGGTCACCGATCTGGCGAACATCGCCGCGGCATTCACGTCCAACGAGATCATGTCGTCGAACGAGTTCCGTTCGGTCCTTGGTTTCGCCCGTTCCGAAGAACCTCAGGCGGATCAGTTGCGCAACGCCAACATCAACCCGCTCGGCACCGACGTGACCGCACAGCAGCCGGAATCCACAGAAGAACCAACCCAAGATTCAGCACAGCCTTCCATTCAGGATGTGCTGAACGCCCCAATGGAAGGAGACAGTCAAAATGGGGTATGATTTCAGTGGTTACGCCACGCGGAACAACATCCGTTGCTCCGACGGGCGAACCATTCTGAAGGACGCCTTCGCCGATCAGGACGGTCAGAAGGTGCCGCTGGTCTACCAGCACAACCATAGCGACATCGACAACGTGCTCGGCCATGCCGTACTGGAGAACCGTGAGGACGGCGTCTACTGCTATGGCACGTTCAACAGCACGCCGATGGGTCGCGACGCCAAGGAGCTCGTCAAGCACGGTGACATCACAGCACTGTCGATCTACGCGAACCATCTGACCGAACACAACAAGAACGTCATGCACGGTAACATCCGCGAGGTGAGTCTGGTCCTTGCCGGCGCCAATCCCGGCGCCTACATCGACAATGTCACGCTTCAGCATTCGGACGGAACTCAGGATCTTCTGGATGACGAGGCCGTGATCTACTCCGGCGAGGAGATCGTGCTTGAGCATGGCGATGAGGAAAGCGAGGATGACATGCAGCATGCCGACGATTCCAAAACGTCGACCGCCAAGACCGAGGACGATTCGTCCGAGAAAGCGTCGGACAAAACGGTCCAGCAGGTCTGGGACACTTTTACCGACAAGCAGAAGGACGCTGTATATGCTCTTATCGGCGCGGCCATTGGTGGTGCCGAGGAGAGCGTTGCACAGTCCGATATTTCGCATGCCGATGACGAGTCTGACGATTCGTCTTCCGGCGAGACCGTTCAGGATGTCTTCGACACGCTGAACGAGGAACAGAAGAATGTCGCCTATGCTCTGATCGGCCTCGCCGTGGAGCAGGGTGATTCCGACACTGAGGACAGTGTCGGAGAGAACAACAATAGCGCCTCCCATTCGGAGGAAGAAGGAGATATTATGCATATGAACGCCTTCGAACAGGCCGGTGCCGAGGATGAAGCTCCAGTCCTGTCCCATGACGACATGAAGGAATTCCTTACCGAGGCCAAGGACTACGGCTCGTTCCGTGATTATTCCGAGAAGTGGATGCAGCACGCTAGCCAGAACTATGGCATCGAGAACATCGAAGTGCTCTTCCCGGATGCACGTCAGGTCGGCGACGAGCCGTACCTGTACAAGCGCGACACCGACTGGGTCGACGTCGTGCTCAACGGCACCCGTCACACCCCGTTCACCCGTATCAAGACCTCGTACGCGGATCTGACCGAGGATGAGGCTCGTGCGAAGGGTTTCACGCTTGACCGCAATAATAACAAGCGTAAGATGGATGAGGTCTTCAAGGTCTACAAGCGTGTGACCACCCCGCAGACGATCTACAAGAAGCAGCGTCTCGACCGCGACGACGAGATCGACATCACCGATTTCAACGTGGTCAACTTCCTGTGGAACGAGATGAAGGTCATGATCCGCGAGGAGATGGCCCGCGATATTCTGATCGGCGACGGTCGCTCCGCCTCCGCCGAGGATCATGTCAACACCGAGAACGTCCGTCCGATCGTCGGTGATGATGATCTGTATGTCATCTATAACGATGGTGCCAATCCGGCCACCGACCCGACCGCGTTCGTCGATCGAGCCCGTAAGGCCAAGGTTGGTTACATGGGCTCCGGCATGCCGACCCTGTTCCTGTCCCCGAGCCTGCACGGCGAATTGATGGTGCAGCGCGATAAGGTTGGTCGTCGCCTGTACGACACCGACGTCTCGCTGGCGGCCGCCATGGGTGTTTCCGCCATCGTTGAGGTCCCGGTTCTCGAGGGCTTCGAGATGACCGAGGAGAGCAAGGTCGTTGACGGCGTGATGGTGAACCTGCGCGACTACACCATCGGTACGGATCGCGGTGGTGAGCTGACCCAGTTCTCCGATTTCGACATCGACTACAACCAGCATAAGTACCTCATCGAGGCCCGCCTGTCCGGCGCGCTGACCATGCCGAAGTCCGCGATTGTTCTGACCCACCCAAAAGCGTGAGCCCGTCGGGTCCGACGATCTTAGTCGAGCCTGTGGCGGGCGCCGAGACCAAGTATGGTAAGAAGGTCTCCGATCTTCAGGATGATGTTGTCATCAACACCAATCGGAAGATCGATGGCACGCTCCATTACGTGACCGGATATACCGAATTCAATAGCTCCGAGCCAACCGAGCAGGAAGGTAATTACCTGGCGTTGGATTTCGCCGACAACTGGCTCGGCGATACCGATCCGACGACGTTCACGGTCGAGCTCAAGGGCGGGACCAAGGGACCGGTGACGTTGACGGATGGTGATGCCTTCTGCGTCTTCCGCGTGACCAATCCTAATACTCAGAGCATCGAGGTGGTATCCACCGATTCCACCGGAACGACCACGGTCAGGTATTCTCTGAAGGGTCTTACCTTGGAGCCCAAGAAGTGACGCGGCCATGGCGAGGTTCTGCGGAAAGATAGGATATTCCCGTCAACAGGTGGAGACCTCGCCTGGCGTCTACGAGGATCGGATCAATGAGCGGACATATTATGGTGATGTGACGAGGAACACCCGTCGTCTTGAGGGTTCCGACTCTGTCAACATGGATATTCTCGCGAACAACACGATCTCGATCCTTGCCGACGCGTATGCCTACGACCATTTCTTCGATATGAAGTACGTATGGTGGATGGGGACCTGCTGGATCATCACCAATGTCGAGGTCCAGCGGCCCCGTCTCATCCTTACCCTTGGAGGCGTATACAACGATGGGGACGAGGCTGCAACTCCATGATATTCTGGTGGGGATCATGACCGATACCGATCCATCCTATGCAACCGGTCATGTATATTTTCAACCCCCGTCGAATATCCAGATGAAGTATCCGTGTATTGTGTATGAACGGGACACTGGCGATACGCAATTCGCGGATAACAATCCGTATATTTTCAAACTCCGGTATCAGATCACCGTGATCGATAGAAATCCGGATAGTCCGATACCGGCGAAGATCGCCGAGCTTCCGATGTGCACGATGGATCGGCATTTCGTAAGCGGCAATCTTCACCACGACGTGTTCAACTGCTATTTTTAAGGAGCTAGAATGGTAGCACTTACTTGGGATAATACCGGCAAGCACCAGTATGAGATGGGTACGGACCATGGCGTATTGTACCCGATGGAGACCGGTGGCACTTATGGCACCGGCGTGGCTTGGAACGGCCTGACCGCCGTCACCGAGTCCCCTGATGGCGCCGAGGCAAACGACATGTACGCCGACAACATCAAGTATGCCTCGCTGCGTTCCGCCGAGACGTTTGGTGCGACGATCGAGGCCTATACCTTCCCGGATGAGTTCATTCCGTGCGATGGCGGCGCCGAGGTCACCGATGGCGTGGTCTTCGGCCAGCAGTCGCGATCCAAGTTCGGTTTCTCGTACCGTACGCAAATCGGCAACGACGTCAGCCAGGACGCCGGCTACAAGCTGCATCTGGTGTACGGCGCCACCGCCTCCCCGTCGGAGAAGTTGTATGAGACCATCAACGATTCTCCGGAGGGCATGACCTTCAGCTGGGAGATCGACACCGATCCGGTCGCCGTGGAAGGCCATCCGGAACTCAAGCCGGTGGCGTCGATCACCATCGATTCGACCAAGGTCGACAAGAGTAAGCTTGCCGCGCTTGAGAAGAAGCTGTATGGCGACACCACCGGCGAACCGACCCTGCCCCTTCCTGGTGAGGTCTATACCATGATGCAGGCGTCAGAGGCCTGACGGAAGTGAGATGCGCGAATGCTCGAATTGACGGTTGAAGGTGAACTCTACGACGAGTCAGAGAACGAATTCATCACTGTAGGACCGCGAATCGTTCGATTCGAGCATTCGCTTCTTTCCGTTTCAAAATGGGAGTCGATCTGGAGAAAACCGTTCCTTGATGACGAATCCAAAAGCATCAAGGAAACACGGTCATATTTTCGTTGTATGGCGATCGATGATATTTTGGATACCGAACTCGATCTGATCATGCTCGATCATTTTTCCGAACTTAATCATTACATTGAATCGTCGCAAACGGCGACCACGATCAATCACATGTCCAAAGGGCGTCGTTCATCATCCAAGGTGACGTCCGAACTTATCTATTATTGGATGTTTTCCGCTGGAATACCAGCGCAACCATGCGAGACGTGGCATCTCAGCCGTCTTATCGCCCTGATCGAGATATTTGGAGTCAAGAACTCGCCGAAAAAGAAGATGGCAAAGTCTGATATTTCGAAAATGTACAGGGAGATGAATGCCCAACGTCGAGCGAAGACCGGAAGTAAGGGATGAAAGGAGTACTCATGGCATTGAATGGTATTGATGTTTCCAGCTATCAGGCTTGGCTTGATCTTTCTAAGGTTCCTTGTGATTTCGTCATCATCAAGGCGACGCAGGGTACCGGTTACACCAACCCGGATTGTGTCCGAGCGGTCGAACAAGCCATGTCTCTCGGCAAGGGAGTTGGCGTCTATCATTATATTTCCGGCGGCAATGCGGTCGCTGAAGCAAATTTCTTCATTGATTCGATTCTTAACTGGATCGGCAAGGTGATGATCTGTCTCGACTGGGAATTCGACCAGAATTCGGCATGGGGCAATGAGTCCTATCTCGAGCAGGTGATCCTTCAGGTTATTGCACGAACCGGTGTTTTTCCGATGATCTATGCGCCGGCATCCCGTTACAATCAGGTCGCTGAGGTCGCTAAACGTCATAACTGCGGACTGTGGATTGCGCAGTACGCCGATATGAATCCGACCGGGTATCAGAATACACCGTGGAACGAAGGCGCTTATACCTGCGCCATCCGTCAGTATTCGGGCTCTGGTCGATTGAACGGTTGGAATGGCGATCTTGATCTTGATAAGTTCTATGGCTCGTTGGACGACTTCCGGAAGTATTACGGCAGTTCGTCGAGCGCTCCGTCCAAGCCGTCAACCTCGGGTCCGTCCGGCACCACGCTTCAGCTGGCGACGTGGACGATGGAAGGCAAGTATGGCAATGGTGCGGATCGTAAGAAGAATCTCGGATCCCGATACGATGAGGTGCAGAACTTCATCAACCACATCGCCTCCGCCGATGTCAACACACTCGTCAATGAGGTCTATGCCGGTATGTACGGCGACGGCTTGACCCGTCAGACCTTGCTCGGCTCCCGCTATGACGAGGTCCAGGGTGCGATCAACGCCAACTCCGCGCAGTATTATACGGTTCAGTCCGGCGACAACCTGGGTAAGATCGCCATTCAGTTCGGCACCACGGTCAATCAGCTCGTGGCATGGAACAACATCGCCAATCCCGATCTCATTTACGCCGGTCAAACCATTCGAGTCAAGTAGGTCAAAATGAGGGTGAAATTCGAAGTGTCTGGCGGTTTCACGAAGACCGAGCGGTTTCTCAACCGCATGAAGCGTCGTGAATACCTGAACGTGCTCGATGAGTTCGGCCGTGACGGCGTTCAGGCACTTCGAAACGCCACCCCGGTCGATTCCGGTGCCACGGCCGAGGCGTGGGATTACGAGATCAAACGCACCCGTAATTACACCGAGATTGTTTGGACCAATTCCAACATTAACGACGGCGTTCCGATTGCCGTCATCCTCCAGTACGGTCACGGCACCGGTACCGGAGGCTATGTCCAGGGTCGTGATTACATCAACCCGGCGATCCGACCCGTATTCGATAAGATAGCCGAGAAGGCTTGGAAGGTGGTGACTTCTGCATGAGCAGCATCGACGAACGCGTCGTAAAGATGAGTCTTGATAATAGCCAGTTCGAGCAGGGTATCAACAAGACCTCCGGTCTTCTCAGCAAACTTAAGCAGGCATTAAACCTCGACAAGTCGGTCGAATCGATCAACAACGTCGATAAGGCCGTAAGCGGCGTCAGCTTTAATCCGTTGACCTCCGGTCTTCAGGGAGTCCAGTCCGGCTTTAACGCCATGGGCGCCGTGGCGTTCTCTGTGCTCAACCGCATGACCAATGCGGCCATTGATGCCGGGAAGAGTATCACCAACGCCTTGACCGCTTCGGTCCATGACGGTTTCGCCGAATACGAGACCCAGATGAACGCCGTGCAGACGATTCTGGCGAATACCCAGTCAAAAGGATCGACGATCGACGACGTCAATTCGGCACTCGACACGCTGAACACCTACGCCGACAAGACCATCTATAACTTCACGGAGATGACGAGGAACATCGGTACCTTCACGGCCGCCGGTGTTGATCTTCAGACATCGGTGGATTCGATCAAGGGTATCGCCAACCTTGCGGCTGTTTCCGGTTCGAGTTCCGCTCAGGCCTCTCAGGCCATGTATCAGCTGTCCCAGGCAATCGCCGCCGGAAAGGTCCAGCTTATGGACTGGAACTCGGTGGTCAACGCCGGTATGGGCGGCGAGGTCTTCCAGAATGCCCTGAAGCGCACTGCCGAGAACTTCGGCACCAACGTCGACGGTATGATCCAGAAGTACGGATCGTTCCGAGAATCGCTGACCGAGGGCGGATGGCTCACTACCGATGTCCTTACGGAGACGTTGAAGCAGCTTTCCGGAGCGTATACCGAAGCAGATCTTGTTTCTCAGGGCTATACCGAGGAACAGGCCAAGCAGATCGTCCAGTTGGCTAATACGGCCGAAGGCGCCGCAACCGACGTCAAGACATTCTCTCAGTTGATCGATACGACAAAAGAAGCATTGGGGTCTGGTTGGACTAATACTTTCGAAATCATATTCGGCGACTTCGAAGAAGCCAAGGAACTATGGTCCAGTGTTGCCAATGTTATTTCCGATGTCGTCAATCGATCGTCAGAATCGAGAAACAACCTTCTTCAGGGATGGAAGGATCTCGGCGGAAGAACCGAACTGATTGAAGGCCTGTCCAACGTCTTTGAATCCCTCGGTAAGGTGTTATCGACCGTCGGTAATGCATTTCGGAAGGTGTTTCCTCCGACAACGTCTCAGCAACTTATGGATATTACCAAGGCGTTCGCTTCGTTTACGGAAAGCCTCGTTCCTTCCGAATCGACGCTAAACAAGATCGGCCGAGTTGCTGAGGGCGTCTTCTCCGTCTTTGATATCGGCGTGCAGGCCGTCAAAGCTGTCGGCGAGGCCATCTCCACGGCATTCGGATCTGACAGCATGGGCAGTTTGCTCAACAATCTGCTCGATATCGCCGCCGGATTCGGAGATTGGCTTGTCGGACTTGATAATTCGATCAAGCAGTTCGGCATATTCGAAGGAGCGGCCAAGAAAGTAGAAACGGCCGTCAGTAGTGTTCTTGGTCTGTTCAGTTCCTTCACCGGTAGAATCTCGTCGATGGGATCCACCATCGGATCGATCGCTTCGACAATTGGTAATACTCTTGGCGGAGCGTTCGAACGGGTCAAGAACGTCATCAGTGATGTCTTGACGTGGATCACCGACAACATCTCCGGTGGTGATATTTTCGCCGGCCTCGCCGGTGGTGGCATCTTCCTCGCTGCACAGAAGATCGGCGGGGCATTCGATAAGATCAAGGAGGTCGTTGAGGACCTCTTCGGTAACGGGGCTGAAAAGCTCAAGAAGGGTGCTGGCGTATTCGATGAGATCCTAGGCGGTCTTCAAGAATCGTTGAACGCATTCACGGGAAGCGTCAAGGCTTTTACTCTTGTAGAGATCGCCGGATCCATCGCGCTGCTTGTTGACTCGATGGAGAAGATCGCTGCCCTCAGTGGTGGCGAAGTCGTTGGCGGCGTCTCGGCCATCGGCGGCCTGATGACCGAGCTTAACATTAGTCTTAAATCGATCACGAAGACGATGAAGGGCGCTAAGACCACCGATCTCATCAAGACCGGTGCGGCCCTCATAGAATTCGCGAAGGCTGTGGACATGTTGGCCAACGCCATGTCCACGATCGGTAATCTCAATTGGGACGAGATCGCCAAGGGTCTCACCGGCATGGGCGGCGCCATGGCGGAGCTCGTCGCTGCCGCCAAGGGTCTGAGCTACGCCAAGGTCGACCTCAAGACGGCAGGCTCGCTCATCGCCATGGCCCAAGCGGTCAAAATGGTGGCAGATCCGCTCAAGAAGCTCGGTAACATGAGCTGGGATCAGGTCGGCAAAGGCCTATCCGCCATGGGTGGAGCCCTGACGGAGATGGGCACGGTCACCGGTCTGCTCGGCCGATTCGGCAAGCACAACATTTCCGCTGCTGTCAGCATGGTCATTACGGCCAAATCCCTTGGTGATATCGCAGATGCATTCGGGTCGTTCTCCAGCTATGACTGGGGCGAGATCGGACGTGGTCTTACCGCCATGGGCGGCGCTTTGGGCGAAGTCGGGCTCGTTACCGGCGCCTTGGGCAAGATTGCAGGATTCTCTGGAATTCTAGGTAGCGGTTCCATTTTCATTACAGTGCAGTCCCTTGGTGATATTGCCGAAGTATTCGGTGAATTCACTCAATACGACTGGGGTGAAATCGGACGTGGTCTGACAGCCATGGGCGGCGCTCTCGGCGAGGTCGGACTCGTCACTGGAGCCCTCGGAAAGCTCGCGGGATTCTCTGGAATCATCGGTGGTGGATCGATCCTTATCACAGCGCAGAGTCTCGGCGACATCGCATCGGCGTTCGGATCGTTCACTCAATACGACTGGGGCGAGATCGGACGTGGTTTGACAGCCATGGGCGGTGCTTTGACCGAGGTTGGTGTCGTATCCGGCGCTTTGGGTAAACTCGCTGGTTTGTCTGGAATCATCGGATCTGGCTCCATAGTTCTTACTGCTCAGGGTCTTGGGGATATCGCCAAGGCGTTCAATTCATTCTCTCAGTATAGCTGGGACGAGATCGGACGCGGCCTTGTTGCCATGGGCGGTGCCATGGGCGAGGTCGCCGCTATATCCGGAGCGACAGGTGCCCTGACCGGAATCGCCGGTCTGATGGGTGCCGGCACGATCACACTCGCTTCGCAGGGCCTGATCGATCTGGCGACCGCATTCGGTAAGTTCGCCGAATTCAATTGGGATGAGATCGGCAGGGGTCTGACGGCCATGGGCGCTGCGATGGGCGAGACCGCGCTTGGCGGCCTGCTCAACACCTTCTCCGGATTCGGTGCCGGTGCCATCGAGCAGATGGCCGCTCCGCTCGGAACGCTCGCTGATTCCATTAAGAAGTGGGAAGGCGTGGCCGTTCCGGACGATCTGGCCGATCAGCTCGGAAGGATCGCCGATGGCGTAGGCAAGTTCACGCTGGCTGGATGGGGCAGCGATACCATTGCCAACATCGCCCAGCCGATGAACACTCTCACCAATGCGGTGGCCAAGTGGTCGACGATCGAGTTCCCGACCGATATCGCAACGCAGCTTGGCTCGTTGGCCAGTGGAGTCGAGGCGTTCACACTGGCCTTTGCTGGTGGATGGTCGCTCAATGCCGTGGTCGGTCCGCTTGGAACGCTCGCCGATTCCGTTAAGAAGTGGAACGGCGTGGAGGTTCCTGGCGGAATTCAAGGCAATCTTACCGCTCTCGCGAACGGCGTGAAGGCATTCACGCTTGCATTCGCCGGCGGCTGGTCGATTGATGCCGTCATTGGCCCCTTGGGACAACTGCCAGGGGCCGTTAAGAAGTGGAACGGCGTGGAGGTTCCTGGCGGAATTCAAGGCGATCTCACCGCTCTCGCCAATGGTGTGAAAGCGTTCACGCTGGCCTTCGTTGGTGGATGGTCGATGAATGCAGTCATTGGCCCTTTGGGACAACTGGCAGGGGAAGTCAAGAAATGGAACGGCGTTGAGGTTCCTGGAGGAATTCAAGGCAATCTTACCGCTCTCGCTAATGGCGTGAAGGCGTTTACTGGTATCGGATCCGGAATCGCGGAATCCATGTCGAATGCCGCTTCCGGGATTCGAGCCATTGCTACGGCGGCAACTAGTTTGTCGGCGGCAAACCTGTCTGATATATCGACCCAGATTTCGACGTTCGTAAGTTCTCTGAATACCAGCGCATTACCGGCTGACGTTTCGGCGTTCACAACTCAGTTGAGTTCTGCCATGACCACGTTGGGTAATACGGTGTCGACCAATGCCGCCACTATCAGATCGGCCTTCTCGTCGCTTCGCACCCAGATAACTACTGCAATTTCGGGACTCGGATCGATCGTCTCTTCGAATATGAGTTCCGCATCAAACGCGGTATCATCGGGCGCAAGCATGATCTCGAGTGGATCCGGCGCCATCGGAGCTGCGTTCAATCGAATGACATCGATCGCAAGAAGTCAGCTGACGGTATTTTCCAATACCGTTCGTTCGTCCCTCACTCAGGGAGCTTCTTCAGTTCAATCCTCTGCGCCTCAATTCCTTTCGTCTGGCAAGCAGGTAACTGAATCGTTGACTAATGGTTTGAAGACCGGTCTGAATCAGATTCCGACCATGTTCAATTCGACGATCAGTTCCGCGACTTCAAGCCTTCGATCGTTTAGAAGTTCATTCTATTCTGCTGGAACCTATGTCGCTCAGGGATTTGCATCGGGCATCAGTTCACAGATCACCGTTGCGGCAGCTGCCGCCGCGCGTCTTGCCAATGTTGCATCTTCGGCAGCAAAGGAAGCGCTTGACATTCATTCACCTTCGAAGGTGTTTGGTTGGATTGGTGAAATGACGGTCGATGGCTTCGTCAACACGGTTGATGGGATGACGAACGATGTCTGGAAGTCCGGATACGGAATGGCCGAGTCGGTTATAAACGGGTTCAACGAACTTGACACGTCAATCATCTCAGATCCGTCAATTCGTCCGGTAATGGATTTGTCCATGGTCAGACGTCAGGCATCCGAATTGTCTTCCGTGCTCAGCATGTCGACGAACCCGATCAAGGCCGATATCGATTTCGTTGGTCGTTTGGATCGTCAAAATGGTGGGGATTATCAGGCAAAGATGTTCGATCGTTTGATTTCCGCAACCGATAAGAACGCAAAGGAACTATCGGATCTTCGTAGCGATCTTTCTCGGTACAACGATTCGATTGCCGGCCAGGAAACGGCCGTGTATGTCGACGGCAAGAAACTAGCCAGTAGCATCGCCAAACCGATGAATCAGCAGCTTGGCATTCGATCGAGGAGAGGAAGTCTGTCTCGAATATGAGTTATCCGGATTATCCCAATAATCGGCTTATCGTTGACGGAGTCGATCTCACAGTCCGGTTTCAGATGATTTTGCTTGATGGCTATACACTATCCCCTCCGGAACCTAAAACCTATACGGTTGATATTCCCGGTGGGGATGGTGTTATCGATCTGACGCAGTCATTGACCGGAGATGTTGCTTATAAGAATCGTCAACAAACGTTTACATTCATGGTGGTCAATCCCGATTCATTCGAACGGGTAAAGACCGATGTCAGCAACTTTCTTCACGGAAAGGGATTCGACTATCAGATCACCATGGATCCCGGGTATACCTATCATGGTCGATTTACCGTTACCGAATATGATCACACCTTATATTCGTATCCCGGATTGGTTGGAATATTTTCGATAAAAATCGATGCCGACCCCTACAAGCTCAAAGGGCATATGACCTACAAGCTTAACGCCACTGGCGGAAAGATGTTTCGGCTTGAATCGGGAAGGAAACCAGTCCATCCGGTCATCGAATGCACGCAGCCATGCAAGGTTCGATGGAAAAACGTCATCGTCCAGGTTCCTGCCGGAACCTACCGTCTCAATGATGTCCTGTTCACCCAGGGGTACAACGAGATCTATATCAACAGCTGGACCTTCTACAATATCACGTGGGGTGAACTCGGTGAAGGCGCCACCCATCAGATGACGTGGGATGAGGCCACAGCTTACCGATGGGACGACCTTCAGCGACTCGGAGGCGACACCATGGATGTCCCGCAATGCTGGAGTGACCTCGCCGAATACCGGTGGAGTGACATCGCTGACAAGACATGGATGGATGTCGATTTTCGTAACGAATCGGTTCCTGACACCACGGTATATCTGTCCTATGATTGGAAGGATTTGTAATGAGCAATAATCTTGGATTGATGTCCATTGATCCCAGCGATTACGTATCGCCGAAGGACATCAACGATAATTTCCAGATCCTCGACGCTCTTGGGCTTGACTATATCGTGGAGTCCGGAAAGAGTGGCGAATGGTGGTACCGAAAGTGGAAGTCCGGTCGAGCCGAATGCGGAATCGATGACAAGAACTTCGGCAACGTGGCGCATACTACGTCGTGGGCGACGGGAACGTTCATCAGCGCCGATCTTAGTTTCGGTGCGTACCCGTTCTCGTTTGCAGCACGACCTTTTACGACTATTTCGTTCAACAACGTTACCGGAAACATTCACCGAAGCTATATTTCATACATCGGAACCAATTCCACGACGTCGTCCCCGAAGTTCAATCTCGTAGACCCGAACTCCGGGACCGCTGAAAATGCCCATTTCGGCATTTACGTAACTGGAAGGTATAAGTAATCATGTATCGTATATTGTACAACGATTCTACGATTTTCGATCCTTATGGAAATGAGAACGAGGTCGTGACCGATGCCTCGATGAGTGTCGAGATCAACGCGGCGGCCTATATGGACTTCACGATGTCTCGACTGCATCCGTTGTACAAAACGATAGCGGAGCGGGACGGTGTCGTAACACTCTACTGGGACGGAAACGTCCTGTTTCAGGGGGTAATCGAGTCCATCGACATCGATATCCAGGGAAACAAGGCCATATCCTGCGTTTCTGCACTCGATTATCTCAACGACACCGTCGTCCGTCCTTATTCCACCATCGCCGGTGAACAGGAACTCACAGCCCCAAGTTCCGTTGACGGATATTTCCAATGGCTCATCGATCAACATAACGAACGCGTTCTTGATTCCCGGAAACGGTTCGATGTCGGAGTCAATCAGGGAGCCAATCTCCAGCAGAACAACTTCATCTACCGGTCGTCCACCAACAATCCCACGACGGCGTCCGAGATCTCGGACCAGTTGTTGAATGCACTCGGTGGATACCTCACTATGCGGTATGTCGACGATCGATACGTCCTTGATCTGTATGCCGATCTACATACGATGAACACCCAGATCGTCGATTTCGGCGTGAACATCACGGATTTCAGCAAGACCATCGACACCAAGGATCAGTACACCGCCCTCATTCTCAAGGGCGGCTCTCCGGAATTTCAGGGAGGAGACTTTGAAAGTGGAGACTGGAGTCATTGGGTCACACATCCGAATGAACCGCTCGTCGGAGATAAGACTCATGGCGGTGACGTAAGTTCGTATTTCGTTTCGGGGGCTGGCGAATACGTCAACGACAGCTTCTTCTACTTCCGTTCCGGTCGTCGGTATAAGGCGACCGTCTACGTAAAGAACGAACGTGGATCGAACGTCACCATCCATGGTGGCTATCAATACGAACAATCCGGAACCTGGACGACCGTCAACGTCGGAACATCCTTGACCGTGGAGAACAAGGACGACCAGTGGGTCGAGTTCTCCTTCGACTTCCAGCCGAATCTGTCGGAGCACACGAAGATCCGTCCCCGATGGTATTTCGACAACGTCGCTAACGACAGTAACCGCCGTGTGTATCTGGACGACTTCTCGTTCTCGCAGGTGAGCGGCGACACCGATGTGGCCGAAGATCCCATCAGCGTTTCCATGGTCCCGGATGGTGGCACGCAGTACGATTCAAATATATTGAAGACCGGTGACGTTATCTATGATCCATCGTCCGTGTCCAGATATGGCTATAAGGAGGAGATGTACGAGGATTCGACGATCACCGACGTGGACGATCTTCTCCAGGCCGGAATCAAGGAGCTTAACAAGCTCAAGGATCCTCAGATCGGCCTCGATATCAAGGCCGTGGATCTCGCGCTGTTCATGGAAGGGCACACGCACCTCAACGTGGGCGACACCGTGCGCGTCCGCTCGGCCATCCACGACACCGACGAGTTTCTCATGGTCAATTCGATCACCCTAGACCTTCAGGATCCAGGGCAAAGCGAATACAACATCGGCAAGGCGTACGACAGCCTTACCGGCCAGCAGTCGGGGTTCCTGAGGAGCCTGAACTCCGGGATCAACTCCTCGCTTGATGCCGTCGCGTCGCTCGATCAGACGACCAAGGATCAGGCGATCCAAATAGGAAATATCGAGCAGGTGGCCAACGATGCCTCCGAAAAGGCCAATAACGCCCAGAACACCGCCAACTCCAATAAGGAGGCGATCGAGTCCGCGAAGTCCGACATCGATTCGCTGCGCTCCTCGACCGAGACGGAATTTCAAAATGTGAAGCAATCCGTGTCGGATGTCCAGTCCGATGTGGAGTCCGTGACACAGAAGGCCGCCGATCTCGAGTCGGAACTGGACGGGACGAAGGCCACGGTCGAACAGGTCACCACGGATCTTGGTGAGGTGAAGACCACGGTGTCCAACGCGGCCACCAAGGCCGATCAGTCGTTGCAGGTGAGCACGCAGGCGTCGCAGACGGCAACTCAGGCGCAGACCACGGCGACGTCGGCCTATCAAGACGCCCAGTCGGCCCTCACCCAGTCGAGCACCGCCTCGCAGACCGCGAACGCCGTGAAGACCGAGCTTGAGACGAACTACTCGACGACCGACGAGATCGCGGAGCAGTACGCTACCAAGAGCCTGGTTGAGCAGACGAGCCAGTCGATCACGAGCACCGTCGAGGCCACCTACGCCACCAAGGCCACGGTCGAGGCGCTGGAGAACATCGCCAACAACGCCGTCCAGACGTGGATGGGTTCCGGCGTCCCGACGCTGTCGAACAAACCGGCCTCGGACTGGACCACCGCCGATCTCAAGTCCCAGCATTCAGGCGACATCTACTACGATTCCGACACCGGATATTCGTATCGGTTCGGTTCCTCCGACGGATCACACTACTCGTGGTCCCTCATCAAGGACACAGATATCTCCAAGGCCGTGGCCGATGCCGCCAAGGCGCAGCAGACCGCCGAAGGGGTGTCCGATGAGGTCACTCAGCTGAAGACGGACATCCCCGCCACCTACGCCACCAAGACCGAGGTCAAGCAGACCACGGATTCGATCAAGTCGTCGGTCTCGGAGGTTGCCACGACAGCGAACAGCGCCCTGAGCAAGGCCACGACCGTCGAGCAGACCGCGAATGGCCTTCAGACCACGGTGACGGAGCAGGCCGAGAAGCTCGACGACGCGGTGACCACGATCTCGCAGGTGAACCAGCGTGTGGACAGCTTGTCGAGCACGATCACGCAGGTGAGCAACACGGAACAGAATGGTCTCATTCGTAATGGCGGGTTTGAAACCGGTGATATGACCGGCTGGACGACCGCCTATCCCGGAACGCAAACGTTCGTTGAGAAACGGAACAACGCTGGCGAGATCGGCGATTACCTGTGCCGTTTCTACCGTCCGTCCAACAATAACGACGGTACGTTGACCGGCATCGCGTCCGAGTATTTCCCGATCATCGCCGGACACACCTATCAGATCACCATTTCGGCGTTCTATAGTGACGCGCCCCGGGAGACAGTGGTCGGCCTGCGCCTGGAAAGCGGCGGATATTTGCAACGGGCCATCACCACTAATCTGGGTGGCGATGGTACCTGGCGCCAGCTTTCCGGAACAGTCAAAATGACCAGCGGGAACTCCGCCAGAGTGGAGATCGACGCCAATGGTACGACCGTCGAAACGAGTCGAATACTGGTCGACGGTGTTTCGGTGATTGATGTCACCGAAGGCAAGACCGCCAATGATACGGCGAACTCCGCCCTCTCCAAGTCCTCGTCCGTCGAACAGAATCTCAATTCGTTCAAGACCTCGGTATCGCAGAACTATGAGACGAAGTCAGACGCTTTAAGCAAGCAGAGCTCGTTGCAGCAGTCCGTGAACAACCTGAGGACCGAGGTGTCGGAGACGTACACCACGAAGAACGAGTTCAACAACCTTCAGGTCGGCGGGACGAACATCGCCCGTGACACACAGGCATTCGGGCATAACGGAGTCTCCTCCACCGAGGAGGGATACCTTAAGGGTTACGTCAATCGGACCAACGGAACGTACAAGGGTCTGACGGTACGCAACATCATATCGAGCGACGGAACCGGTGTGGTTGTCTGCGAATATCTGGTCACGAACGTCAAACATTCCGAATACTACACTCTGTCGTTCTGGGCGAAGGGATCCGGAAGGATTCGTGCGTATTTCTACGGACCAAGTGGTTATATCGCTGCAAAGGCGGTATCCGCGTCCAATGGCGACGGGAATGCCATCTTTAGCGATGGAGCATGGAACATGACCGTGTCGTCGTCATGGCAGCGATATTTCGTGGTTTACCAGACGGCACCTTCCGGCGGCACGTCCACCGACAAGTACATGCTGCTGTGTAATGAAAACGATATGGCGTCGTGCGACGTGTGCGGCGTCATGATCGAACGCGGCAACAAGGCGTCGGATTGGTCGGCATCGCCGTTGGATGTATCAGCGACCTACTCCACCAAATCCTACGTCGACCAGACGTCCCGCACCGTCAGCCTCGGCGTGGTCGAGGAATACAAGAACGGACAGCACGGTTCGGCTCTGGCGACGCAGTCCGACATCACCGCGGCGACGGACTCGATCACGAGCACGGTGAGCCAGACGTATGCGACGAAGACCGAGGTCAAGCAGACGTCGGACAGTCTGACCGTGAGCATCTCCAGTGCCACGTCCAAGGCGGAGTCCGCGGCAACCGCTGCATCCAAAGCCCAATCCACCGCGAACACAGCCAACACCAACGCCATCAATGCGAATAATCGTGTCGGGAACCTTGAGACCTGCATCAAGATGACCAGCGATGGCGTGCGCGTCGGCAAGATCTCGAACGGCAACTTCACCGGATATTCGGCTCTGATGAACTCGGCCGGTTCGTTCGATATTCTGGACGAGTCCACGAAGACATTGGCCTCCTTTAACAAGGACGGCTTGCACGTCAATTCGTCCTCGGATCGAGGGATGTTCGTTGGATTCAGTTCGAAGACCAATTCCGGATATATCGGAAGCACGTCGAAGCCGAGCGCCATTGGTGTGACCGGCATTGATATCGGAATGAATATGCACTTCTCCCAGGGCGGATATCTCAACATCATCAATAACCTCGGCGGAATCGGCATTGCCGGTAGGGGCGTCCAGCTGACGGCGACCGGGAAGGACAGGGTCAAGATCGGCGTGATGGACGTTCGTGGTGCAGGAGTCGTGCTGTTCGATAAAGACGATAGCCACAACTACTCTTCGGTCGAGATCGCCATCGGATACAAGTTCAGTGATTTCAACTACATCATGTGTTTCTTCAAGACCAACGACGGGCAATATTTCGGAGGAACCGCTTACCATCCTGATGGTAAGGAATATTGTTTCACGACCATGGGAGGCGGCTCTGGAACCATCGATATGTCGTATCTTAAAGGAACACGATGGACGTTCAATGGCACTAAGGCCACGAGAAAGACGACTTTCGAGATCGGTCCAGGATATTCGACGGCCGTGAACGACGCGGTCCTGCACATCGTCGCCATCGTCGGATTCGACTACTACAAGACCTCCGGCTGATCGTCCGGAGCCAAAGGAAAGGACAAACAACCATGGCAGTACTCGATCTACGACCCGAAAACGGCAGCATCCTTGACCGGCTGCTCCGTCTAGGGTTCATTTACGACCACGAGGAGACGCGAACCGTGGAGGAGGGCGAACCGGATACCGATCAGGTCTGGATGCGCTACGAAATCTCGGTTCGTGCCGAGTTCTCCGGCGAAGCCGGTCCGGTCACCTTCACGGATACCGACACGCGTCTGAGCAAGACCGTCTCGGTCGAGGAACTCAAGACCATCTCTTCGGTCATCACCTGGCGGAGCAAGAACGGCGCGCCTGGATCGGTGAGCCCGAACACCCCGGGCGACGATCTCGATCTGACCTGATCCGTCCCGTGATATTTCCCTCCTCCGGATGCTCCGATGACGGGTTTCCCATTCTTTTACCGTCGTCATTGGCCCGGAGGAGGGTTTCTTACAGTCATAAAGGATGCATCGAAAGGAGCCCATCATGCCTATGCCTCAATACAACGGTCCCATGTATTCTCAGGGACCGACAGCGGTAGGTCCGTACAATATGCAGGGTTATCAGCCGACGTTCGGATATAATCCGCAGCAGACCTACATGCCTCAGACGCCGCAGCCTTCCCCTTCTCAGGAACCGATGGCGATTCCGCACCTCATCGGGCGTTCCATATCCGCCAACGACCAGATCCCTCCCAAGGAGATCCCTTCGGACGGAAGTCCTGCATATTTCCCCATGCAGGATGGTTCTGCCATTCTGGTCAAAGTGTGGACCGGAAACGGAACCATCCAGACCGTACGTTATGTTCCGGAGCAGGTACAGCAGCCTTCCCAGCCGGAAGAGCACTCCAACGAGGAGATCCTCAAACGTCTGGAATCGCTGGAGAGCAAGATTACCTCGCTTACGGACTCGCTGACGAACTGATCGACGATATTCTGGAGGACGTCATGCCTGGACCCGATGATATTCTTCAACGGATGTTGCAGCAGAATCCTGTCGTGCGCAACAATCCAAACAACGCGCCCATTCTCAACGCCTTGGAACGTAGGGACGCCCAATCCGGGCAACAGTTGGCGCAAAACTATGCTCCAGCAAGCCAAGGCCTTCCTTGGACTTCCCTAAGAAAACAAACAACCAACAAAACAACATAAGGAGGAACTCTCATGTTCGCTTCAAATAACCTCAGCGCCGCCGACGTTGCGGCAGTCACCGGCGGGAACCGCAACAACGGCTTCGGCGACGGTGATGGCTGGTGGATCATCCTGCTGGCCCTGCTGTTCGGCTGGGGACGCAACGGCGCGTTCGGCGGAGGCTACGGCAACGGCAATGGCGGTTGCTGCGCTCCGGCGACCTGTGCCGAGCTTCAGGCGGGCTTCAACAACCAGTCCGTCAACACCATGCTTAACGGCATCAACTCGGGTATCTGTTCCCTCGGATATGATGTGGCCAGCCAGATCAACGGCGTGAACACCAACATCATGCAGAATAGCTACAATACCGCGAACGCGATCACCCAGGCCCAGTTCGCCCAGCAGCAGTCCGCAGCCGCCCTTCAGGCGCAGCTGGCCGATTGCTGCTGCCAGAACCGCGAGGCCATTTCAGGCGTGAACTACAACATGGCGACCAGCACCAACGCGGTCACCACGGCGATCTCCAACGCGGCTCGCGATATCACCGAGAATCAAAATACCAACTACCGTCAGCTGCATGACGAACTGGTGGCCTACCGTATGGAGGATAAGGACAACACCATCGCGGAGCTGCGTTCCCAGGTGAACGCCCTTAACCTGTCGGCCTCCCAGTCCAACCAGAACGCATATCTGGTTGCCCAGCTGAAGACCCCGGCTCCGGTTCCGGCCTACACGGTGCCGAACCCGAACGGCTACTACGGTTGCCAGCAGAACTGCTATCAGTCCTGCGGCTGCTGAGCCACGGAAAGAAGGTATAACCGATGATTGTTCTGTCGAATTCCGCCGCGGAGGTTATCCCCGTCGGCGGGACTGTTACCTTCAACCTGACGGTGATCCACACCGGATGCGACCTCAACGGCTGCGGCGGGTCCGAGTATCATCGCCAGGGGTCCGGAGCCGTTCGGTTGCGTGGCCGAGGGAACCGATGCAGCCAGGCGAGTATTTTCGATCTGAGCTTCAATGGCAACGTCACCAGCGGCACCGCGGGAACCGAGGTCCAGCTGGCGATGACCATCGACGGCACCCCGTTGGCCGAGACTGCGATGATCGAGACCATCGGCACCGCCAATTCGTACCAGAACCTCGCAGCCCGGACATATCTTAAGGTGTGCCCAGGCGAGGACGTCACGCTGTCCGTGACCAACACCGGAACCGAACCGGTGACCATCGACGCGAACGCGGCATTCACCGCTCGCAGGATCGCATAAGGAGGCTGCCATGACGCATATGACTAAGGATCTCGACGGCATCTGCGACATGAAGGACTCCCTCATGCGCAAGGTCCGCGGGAAGATGGACGATCTCGACGTCGAACGCAGCACCATCCAGGACGTCCAGGGCATGGACATGATGATCAACATGATCCATCACCTGGCCGAAGCGGAGAAGTGTTGCTGGGAGGCCTGCTACTACAAGACCGTCGTCAAGGCCATGAAGGAAGACGACGATCGAGAAGGCCGCGACGAGGACGAAGACGATGACGAGGAATGGATCGAGCATGACGACATGCCGAACCGCAATCGCACATCGTCCGGTCGTTTTCGTCGCAGGAACACGGTGGGCCGCCGATATCCCGGCAACGAACGTCGCGACTGGGGCGGTGACATGGGCTCCGATGGCGGTACGCTCCAGCATGGCGACATGACGACCATGACCCCGGACGAGCAGCTCAACCACCTCAAGATGGACGTCGAGACCATGTGGAGGGACGCCACTCCCGAGCAGCGCAAGCGCATCAAGGAGAGTCTCACCAAGTGGTCGACCACGTTGACCGTTTAATGCGGAGGTGACTGAATCGATATGAACCCATGGGTCCAGACGATCGTCACCGTCGTATGCTCAGTGTTCGCTTCATCTGGACTCTGGGCGTTCGTCACCACGGTCATCAACAATCGCAAGAAGAAGGACGATTCGGAGGACGAACGCATCGAGGCCATCGAGAAGATGGTGCGAGGTCTTGCCCACGCCAAGATCGTGGAGGTCGGCAAGCATTATCTGGAGCAGAACCGCATCACTCTCGATGACCTCGATGAATTCAATCACTACCTCTATTACCCATACAGCGCCATGGGCGGCAACGGCTACGCCAAGAAGGTCGCCGAAGAGGTCAACAAGCTTCCGCTCGATATCGTTGAAACAAGAAAGGAGGAGAGATGACAGATCAGAATACCGAACCGGCTCCCGAGGAACCGACCGACGAGGTCTTCAATCCCGATTTCGTCCAACAAGAGATCATCCCGCTGCTCATGTCGGACAAGACGTACGACATCATGAAGTGGATCGTGCAGTATATTCTGCCCGGTCTCGGCGTGCTGTACGCCATCATCGCCGGCGCCACCGGTCTCCCGTACGCCGAGATCGTGTTGGCGGTCGTGATGGCCGTTGACTGGTTCCTGGGGATCATCCTGGGCATCAGCACGAAGCAGTACAACAAGTATATTGCCAATAAGTGATATTTCCTTTCCATAAGGTTAAGAGGTCGTGATCATATCATGGCCTCTTAATTTTTGGCCTTCGCGCCCAAAACATGCATTATAATGAAGCGATAATTCACTATATTTCGAAAGGAAAATCATGAAGAACGAGAAACTTGAGAACGCGAAGAGCAAGATCGTCGAGTTCTATGATAAGCATGAGACCGCCATCAAGATCGGAGTCGGTGTCACAACATTAGTGGGATTCGTAGGCTGGGCTGTATATTGCGGCAAGAAGCATCCGGTCATTTCCGGCGTCAGCGGTGTCGTTGACGCACAGGGACCTGATGACAAATGCGTAACATTCGGCAGAGATGCCCTCCTGGTAATGTTCGACCGAACCCAACGAGATGAGCTTCTCAACAACATCAAGAACGACGGTTGCTCAGTCACTCAGGATGGACTCGAAATTCTGAAAGCCGTTATCGACAATCCGGTGATTGTTGATCGCTGACACGTATAGGCGTCATGGAAACATGGCGCTTATATTTTTCTCGCGCCTAAAACATGCCTTATAGTGAAGTAACCGAACAAAGGAGAACACTATGAAGTTCGAATCACAGCATCGGAACATCAACAAGGCGTTCGATGACAATATCGACGCGGCGTTGGCCAATATTTACGGAGCGGTCGATGACAATCACGCCCGCATGGCCGTCGATGACCTCAAGGTCTTGGTGGAAGCGAAGAAGATGTATAACGAAGATCGCAACGCCATGATCGCGAAGGTCGTCGGGGTCGGAGGGACGTTGGTTTGTCTGGGACTGATGTTCGCATTCGAGACCGACCACGTCATTACGACAAAGGCGCTGAGTTTCGTTCCGAAGCCGAAGATCTGACGACAGACGTTCAAATATGAACGGAGATTCAGGATAAGGGTCCATGGAAGCATGGGCTCTTATTTTCTCGCGTCCGAAACATGGACTATAGTGAAGGATAATTCATTATAGTAAGGAGTTACCATGAACGACAACGAAAACAAGATGAACAACGTCAAGCAGTTCATCAACGAGCACAAGACCGGCTTGATTATCGGCGCTTGCGGAATCGTCACACTTGCGTTCGGTGCATATTGCTATCGTTCCGGCTATCGTTCCGGAAGGATTGATCAGTATAACACCGACGCAATAGGATGCGCAATGCAATTTAATGAAGCCTTGAAGACGCTCGATGATGAAACGAAAATGACTGTCGTCAATGCTTTCAACGCCGTTGCATCAAACACTTTAAGCAAGTAATGTCAATTACACCAACGATATAACCTCATGGAAACATGGGGTTATATTTTTCGAAAGGATTGTGTTATGAAAAAGAAATATGGAATTTTCAACTTCCTGTTGGACCTAGTCCTGACCGGTCTCACCGGAGGGTTGTGGCTTATTTGGATCTTGTTCCGTTTCCTTAGAAGAAACTCATGACTCCATGCGTGTATAGGATCGATTATGTCTTCGAACGATATTTTCCACAATATTGGAGCGAACGGCTATGTTTCCGAATTGATGGATGGAACCATATGGTGGTCGGGACCAAATCCGGACTGCTGTGTTATTTCACCGTCAACCATTATTACGGCGGAACGGATGCGGACTTCGATTTCTTCGTACACACCGGACCGAAAAGAAAGAAGGCGATCATGAGCGATTGTGTCCATATTTTCCTCATCGGTCCACAGGGATCGGGAAAGACCACGCTTGCCAAGGAATTGGAGCGTCGTGGGTATGAACAGATCATCGCATATACGACCAGGCCTCCACGGGACAACGAGATCGAAGGCGTCGACTATCATTTCGTCACCGACGCCGAATTCGAGGACGCGTTTCTTGATGGGGAACTGACCTGTGTGCGGACATATTCCACCGTCTTTGGCGTGTGGAAATACGCATTCGCATGGTCGGATCTTTATCGCGCGGTGGATAGTGTCGCCGTCATCGATCCGGAATCATATTTACGCATCTATGACCAGATCGAGAACGTCTTCGGTATATATCTTGACGTGCCCAATGATGTCAGAAAGGCGCGACTGCTCGTGCGTGGAGACGATCCCAAAGAGATTGATCGGCGCATGCAGGCCGATGTGATGGACTTCACATCGATCGACATGTGTTTCCGAGATGTCTGCAAGATGCGGATCGGCATGGTCCGACGACCGGACATCGAAGCCGATCGGATCGAAGGCCATGTCCGGGAGTTCCGCAGTCAGATATTTCGCGGCGAAAACATGGCATATGATGAAGAGTCAAACCTCTAGGAAAGGATAATATCATGAAAGAACAGTTCGAGAAGGCCAAGAAGTTCGTGGTCGATCATAAGTACGAGTTCACCGTTGGCGCGATCGTCGTCGGAGCCGTAACGGCTTTGGCGGTCGTCAAGTGCATCGGCGAACCGGATGAACTGATCGATGTCACCGAACCGGAGGCCATTGAGGACTCTTCCGACGATGTGGATTCCACGTCTGTCGAGGAGTGACATTTTTCAATGCCGTAAAGGCGCTGCGGAAACGTGGCGCCTTTATTTTTCTGAAAGGATTGCAATGAAAGCCAAGATCGGATCTTTTATCGTCATGACCTGGATCATATTCATAGCCGTTCAGGTGCTGTTCAGGAATCGTCGATATTTGAGAACGCTTCCGAAAAGCGAACGAAAAGAAGCGTTTCGTTCGATGCTCAAGGAATCATTTTCCAAAACATTCTACGGCGATATGACTTATGAAAACAAAAGGAGCAACCAATGAATCTTGAATCCGTCAAGGATTTCATCAAACACAACGCGGGTACGATTCTGACAGTCGTATCCTGTGCCGGTGTTGTAGGTACGGCCGTATGTGCTGCCCATGACGCCGTCAAGGCCCGCGACGTCATGCTGGAGATCGAGATGGAACATGATGATATGCCGAAGAGCGAAGTCGTCAAGCACGTCGTGCCATGCTATATTTCCACGGTCCTCATGGCCGGGGCGACCATTGCATGTGTCATCGGCCATCATCAGATCTCGGCCGGAAAGATCGCCGCCTATGCATCGGCATACACCATGGCCACCAAGGCCGCATCGGAATACCGGGCCAAGATCGTCGAGGAACTCGGCAAAGAAAAGGCGCAGGAAATCGATGATGAGATCGCCAAGGAACATATTCGCAAGAACCCTCCATCCGATCAGGATCTGATTCCGGGAATCGGTGATGTTCTGTGCTACGATCAGCTCATGGACCGATATTTCCATTCCGATCCGGAATCCATTCGCAAAGCCGTGAATGATCTCAACTACGAGCTTATCAACGGTCCCGGCCTGTGGGTCAGTCTCAATGAGTTCTATGACAAACTCGGTCTCGATCCTGCTCCGATCGGCGAGGAGCTCGGATGGACCATTGACGACCGACTCAATGTTTCGTTTTCATCGATGCTTTCCGATAACAATATCCCGTGTCTGGTCATGCGGTTCTCCACAAGTCCGGTGGCGGATACGACACGCAGGTACTGATTCGTGATGAAATCATGTCATATAATGAAGTGATTCATTAACGAAAGGAACTACAATGAAGGAATCATTTGGTGACGCTCTTGGTAATGCCATCGTCAAGAACCTTGCGAAGAACGCCGATGTCGATCCGAAGAAGATCGCCGTTGGTTTGGTGGTCACGGTAGCCGGAACGGCGCTGACCGTGGTGACCAAATCGGTGACTCAGAAGATCGTCGTAAACGCGATCCGCAAGGCGAATGGCCAAAGGCCGGAGACCGAGAACAAAACCGAGGACATTCTCGAATTGGACGACGAATCGTCCGATGAAAACTGATAGACGTATAGGCTCATGGAAACATGGGCCTATATTTTTCAACCATAACAACCATATATTCCAGAAAGGAACCATATCATGATTAAGAAGACCGTCACCTACATCGACATCGATGGCGTCGAGCAGAGCAAGACCTTGCTCTTCCATCTCAGCAATAACGATATCGTCGATATGTTGAAGAACGGTAAGCTCCAGAAGCTATCGGATGACCTTTCCTCCGACGACATGTCGGTGAAGACCACAGCTTTGGAGAACTTCGTCGACATGACGTACGGCTTCCGCTATGAGGAGGAAAAGATCGACAAGGAGACCGGAGAACGTCGCGTGGTGCCTCGATTCCGTCACGCCACGCCCGAGGAGATCGAAGAGTTCCACAAGAGCGAAGCCCATGGTGAACTCATGCTCTCGATGTACACCCAAGATGGAGTGGCCGATTCGTTCGTAACCACGCTGCTACAGAACGCCAAGGGCTGATCGCGATATTCTCATAAACTATAGTGAGGAGGGGATCCGCATGAGATCCTCTCCTCATATTTTTCGAAAGGAGTTCCATATGGCGGAAGTAGACAAGGAGACCTTCGACGTTTCGAGAGAAGCGTTGGGGATTGAACAGGACACAGGCGAGGCAAATACCGTCGCCAAAGTCGTAAAAGGCGAAGTCGTCCAAACGAAGAAAAACAAGGTCCAGAAGGTCGCTGAGACATTTTTCGGCGGCGATCTTCGAGACGTAGCATCATATGTCGTCAAAGATGTCATAATTCCGGCTGCCAAGGACATGCTCTATGACACCGTATCCCAGGGATTCAGTCGTTTGATTTTCGGTGAGATTCGTCCGAGAAACAACTCGGCAAATCGAGGATATACCAGCTATTCATCGATGAGTCGAGATCGTTCAACAGGAAGACGTGCGATCGAAGCCCGAAACCGTAACGACTTCGATGATATTACATTCCGGGATCGTCGTGACGCCGAGGCGGTCATGGACACGTTGCGGGACACCATCGATCAGTATGGTCTATGCAGCGTAGCGGATCTGCTCAAGGCATCCGGTATATCCCCAAGATATACCGATTACGACATTGGGTGGAGCGATCTGGCACGGGCGAGCATCGCACGATGCCGTGATGGCTATGTCCTCAATATGCCGAGAACCGAGAGCTTGCGATGAGCGCATCCGAAGAACGGCATATTCTGGAAGCGTGGCATTCCAATCCTTTGTGGAAGATGAAGGTCGATAAGATGAGTGACGAGCAGGTCATCGTAAAACTCGACCTTCTCCGCAGAGCCAGAGAATACAGGAGGACTCACCATGGCTGAGTTCAGCACCTTCGAAAAGACGGGTTTGTTTCCCATCGATAAAAAGCGATGTATTTCGGATAAGGATCAAAAATCGCTCCGTATCTGGAAGGATCGCGTCCGTCGATATTTTTCCAAGATCGATCAAGAGGCTCTCGACTATCGAGTAAACGATGACGATACCGGCGTCAAGGTGCTGGAAGACGATGGAACGATCTTCGAGATCACCATCGACAAAGGCACCAGTGTGGACACGGCGCGTCTCTGTCCCAGCGACGAACCGTGGTCGTTCGAATACTGAACAATATTCTCGGAGACGTTCCGGAGATCCCCGAGATCATATTTCAACGTAAAGGAATAAACATGAGCGTAAAGGAAACCATCGTACGTTTCGGCAACAAGGCGTTGCTGCAACTTGACAAGCATTCCCCGCAGATTCTCATCGGCGCGGGCATCGTCGCAGGCGTGGCCGCCACTGGCTTCGCGGTATATTCCACGATGAAGCTGGATACCGTTATGGATCATCATCAGAACAAGATGGTGGATATTTCCAAGAAGGCCAAGGAGGCCGAAAGCGACGACGAGATCATCTACGACAACAAGGCGCAGAAGCACGACAAGACGATGGTCTATGTCGAGACCGGAGCCGAGATCGCCCGTCTATATATGCCGACGATCCTGCTGACAGGCCTGAGCGTCGGATGTGTGCTGTCCGCACATCATATTCTGGATGGACGGTACATGGCGGCTGCCTCGGCGTTCACGGCCGTGTCCAAGGAGTTCTCCGACTATCGAGGCCGTGTTCGCAAACAGCTCGGCGAGGACAAGGAGCGCGATATCTATCAGGGAGTCGTCGAAGAGGAAATCACCGACGAAGAGACCGGAGAGACAAAGACCGTTCGCCATTACGACAAAGACACGATCGACCGTGACGGACTGTCCCGATATTTCGACGAATACTCAATCTATTGGGATAAGACCAATCCCGATCAGAATATCGCGCATATTCGCTCGGTTCTCCACCAAGCGAACGATCGGCTCTATGCCAACGGTCATCTATTCCTTAATGATGTGTATCGCATGCTTGGAATCGAGGATAGCAAGGAAGGTGCAGTCCTGGGATGGATCATCGATGATGAGCATCAGAGCCCCTTTATCGATTTCGGTGTGTTCGGCGTGAATAGCGACGATCCGTGGGATTATAGCAACGCTGAACCATGGGACGGCAAGCTTGGCATCCTGCTGACATTCAACGTGGATGGCATCATCTACGATAAGATCTAATTGATGACATTTTCGGGACGGTCGTCTTCATGATGGCCGTCCCGTTCGTTCAATCAAGGAGTATCCATGAATCTCAAGACCATTGGGTTTGTAGTGGGCGGATTCGCCGCTGGTGCCGCGACGGCGACCGCTGTATTCTACTTCGGTATATACAAGCGGTATATTCCACTGAAGGACCTCGAGCAAGAGATCGCCGATCTGGAACGTAAGAAGCATGAACTTAACCAGCAATTCAAAGACAACCATGAGAAGTTCGTCAACGTCAAGCGGTCAACCGACGAGGCCATTAGGCGCAAGGAGCAGGAGCTTGACTTCTACGACGATCAGATTATCGAGGTGAAGAAGGAATGGGAGGCCGTCAAGGCCGCCAAGACGTATGGCGATCCTAAAGTCACCGAACAAAAGGATATTTCCGATGAACGTGGTGATGAGCTCGACGATGACCCCGTGGGCATCGATGCCGAGGAACCGGATCGGGATAATTTCATCATCGATGACGGCGTTCCGCGATGGGATGGCCCCCTTACCGATGACGAACAGCGTCAGTATGACGAGGCGAACGGGGACGAGCGCATTGAGCAATCAATCATCATGACGATCAAGGCGCGTCGCTGGCATCAGTCCATTGATGATGACGAACCGAGCTATCAGATCTCCGAAGAGGATCACGAGAACGCCCCGTGGTTCATCGATACGGAGAATCTCGATTACTGGGTGGACGATGACGTGCTTGCCCGAGGAATGGAGATCGTTCAGGACCCGGATACCATCATCAACACCATCGCGCTCAACAGGTTCGGAAGGTTGTCGCAGAGTGGTGATCCCAACGTTGTGTGGTGCAGGAATGATATTCTGGAGACCGACTACGAGATCACCCGGCATGACGGATCGTACCAGCACGATGTGCTAGGTATTCCTGAAGAGGAGTCATACCGACCCAAAAAGAGGTTCAATTCCACTATAGCGGCCGAAATGGAGGAGGTCAATGACCAGTAATTCATCGCCATTTTTCAACGCATCGTATATTCAATGGCTACGCCATCGTGTGAATTTCGACGAATACGTTGATCTCAGTATGTCTCTTGCGGCCATGCCATTCCGTTCCAGTGTCATGATGGATCGGAATCGGATATCCGACGGCGAGTCGTTACGTGATGCATACACACGCCGAACCGGATATTCGTTGGTTGGCGGTATGCGAGGATGCTCGGTCCTTGAGTTCCTCGTCGCCTTGGCCGAACGGGTCAACGATGTTCTTGCCATCGTCCCGGTCGACGAGGCGTTCTCCATGTTCCTTGAAAACATGGATCTGACACGATGCTCGGATGACTGGTTTCTCGACCAGAGAGATCCGGAGTGTTATATTCAGGACCGATGCGACATCATGATGGATCGACAGTACCGACCTGACGGATCGGGTGGTGGACTCTTCATCGTTCATGATGACAAGGATATCCGCCCATCCGAATGGTGGTGGCAGATGCAGTATTGGCTCAACGAACAGCATATTCCCGACATGTAAAGGAGGCGAAGATGGATCAAGTGCAGGTGCGTGTCAAAAAGGCAACAAAGGGCCATGAATCCATATTCGCCGATCCGAAGATGCGAGGGTATCACGATCTGCTCATCAAGGGTGGATCGTTTTATGCGGTGTTCGATCCGGATAGTCATCTCTGGTCGCAGAACCTTCAACGCCTTGGCGAGCTGATCGACCGTGATATTCAGGAGTTCGCTGACTCGTATGAGTCTCCGGACGGTAATGAAGTGACCTGCATGCTTATGCAAAACACCTCCAACGGTTGCTGGAATAGGTATATTTCCGGACTGCGCAATCTGGCCGACAGTGATGCGGTGCTCAATCAGCGAATCATATTCGCCAATGACACTCCGAAGCGCGAGGACTATGCCACCGTGCAACTGGAATACGCGATATCCGAGGGAGACATCTCGGCATACGACCGGCTCATGAATACGCTATATGCCCCGTCCGAACGTGAAAAGCTCGAATGGGGCATCGGCGCCTTAGTCGACGGTAATGATATTCAACGCATCCAGAAGATGTTCGTCATCTATGGTGATCCGGGAACCGGAAAGTCGACGATTCTCAATATCATCGAGATGCTCTTCCCTGGATACATCGCATATTTCAATGCGGAGGAACTCGGCAAGGGATACCAATTCAGTACCGCGTCCTTCAAGAACTCTCCGCTCATCGGTATCCAGACCGATGGCGATCTGAGTCACATGTGGGACAACACCCTGCTTAATCAGATTGCTGCACATGAGAAGATCGTGGTCAACGAAAAGGGTATCAAGCAGTACACCGTTTCACTGAAGACGATGCTGTTCATGGCAACGAATAAGCCGGTGAAGATCACTGACGCCAAGTCGGGTATCACAAGGAGATTGATTGATATTTATCCGACCGGCAACACATTGGAACCGGATGATTATTTCGACTGCATGAAAGAGATCGGATTCGAATTGGGTGCCATTGCCTATCATTGTCGTGAGGTCTACAGGAAGCTCGGGGTCAACCGATATTCTCAGTATCGTCCTACGGAGATGATCGCCAAGACGAATGATATTTACACATTCGTTCAGGACAACATTGACCTCATGGACACTGATGAGCCAGTGCGTCTGACAGATCTGTGGCGTGCCTATAAGGAATGGTGTGAGGAAGCCCACATCACTGATGTCATGAAACGATCCGAGTTCATGTTCGAATTGGCTTCATATTTCGAAACCATGAACCGGGGAGCGAGTAAGGCAGTTACCTATCATGGATTTCAACGAAACAAGTTCGAATCGAGAATCGTTGACTCTTCTGACCGGCATGCTCGAACATCTGACGATGACTATGTCTCGTGGCTTCGACTTGCTAAAACGGACAGTCGATTCGACGAACTCTGCCATGATTGCCCTGCACAATATGCTAGAGACGACGAAAGCGGATCCCCGGTTGCCAAATGGGCCCAAGTCAGCACCACACTCAAAGACCTCGACACCAGTCGACTTCATTGGGTTAAGGTCCCGGAAAACCACATCGTCATCGACTTCGATATTCGAGGAGAGGATGGCGAGAAATCGCTTCAAGCCAATCTTGAGGCGGCCCGCAAGTTCCCTCCGACCTATGCCGAGGTGTCCAAGAGCGGACGGGGATTGCACCTCCATTATATTTACGATGGAGACGTATCCCGACTCAAAAACCTTTATGACATCAACGTCGAGATCAAGGTCTTCCGAGGTAATTCATCCCTACGGCGTCTGCTCTCATTGTGCAACGATCATGAGATCTCCCATATTTCGAGTGGCCTTCCGTTGAAAGGAGAGAAGTCTGTGATCAATCAGAAGGAACTCAAGGACGAACAGCATCTACGCAACGTCATCAAGAAGGCTTTGCGCAAGGAATGCTGCCCTGGGACCAAGCCGAGCGTCGAGTTCATCAAGAAGCTCATGGACGAGATGTATGAGTCCGGTAAACCATACGACGTCACCGACATGCGTAATGAGATATTTGATTTCGCTTTGCGGTCGACACATTGGTCGGATTATTGCATCGTTCTGGTGAACGAGATGAAGTTCAAGTCCGATGATATTCCGAAGGGAAGTGATCCGAAGAACGCCGATATTCTCACATTCTTCGATGTCGAGGTCTTTCCGAACCTCTTCATGGTCTGCTTCATGAAAAGCGATTCGGACGTCGTCAAGACATGGATCAATCCTCAGCGGCAGAACATCATGACACTACTCGATGAGAATCTGGTGGGATTCAACAACCGCAAGTACGACAATCATATTCTCTGGGCGTGGGGTGTCATGGGATACAATAACGCCCAGTTGTATGATCTGTCGATGCGGATCGTCAGCGGAAACAAGAACGCCATGTTCGGTCAGGCATACAATGCATCATACACGGATATTTACGACTTCTCCGCCAAGAAGCAGTCGTTGAAGAAGTGGGAGATTGAATTGGGCATCGACCATCATGAGCTTGGAATGCCATGGGACCAGCCGGTTCCCGAGGACAAATGGCCGTTGGTGCAATCATATTGCGAGGATGACGTCAGGGCCACCAAGGCCGTGTTCGAGCACCTCAAGGAGGATTTCACTGCACGCCAGATGCTGGCAATGCTCAGTGGCCTGACAGTCAACGACACCACCAACACCCATACCGCACAAATCATATTCGGGAACAACAAGCATCCGCAACCGGAGTTCAACTTCCCCGAACTGTCCGAGATGTTCCCGGGATATGCCTTTGATCGATATGCACTCAAGGATAAGAAGTCCCAGTACATGGGCGAATATCCGGGAGAAGGCGGCTATGTCTGGGTGTATGGCATGGGGAACGGTAATGTCGATCAGGATTACAAGGATATTCCACATCCATGGGAGGTAAAAAACAATGGGTAAGGTTTCGAGCTCCGAATCACCGGTTCGGTTCGTCAATGAAAACAAATACAAGCATCCATCACACATCAGCGGAAGTTATCTATCACGATTGTTCCTTCACGGATATTTGATGGCACTTGGTATCGTCAGTACAAAACCAGATTCGAAGAAACGAGCTTTCTATGCTGAAGGACTCGATGAAATCGATCTCATGAAACTTGTCGACGCCTATAACCATCATCTTGAAGGCAATGATGAACCGCTAATGATATTTGGAAAGGAGCATGCACAATGGGAGACGCATGGCCCATCTTCGGATCGTGTATAGGGCTAATCATCGCGATTGTGATTCTCGTCTTATTTGTTCATAGGAGCGACGATAGATGGTAGAGAAAGAGGAACATCTCGGAGGCATGTTCGGCAATGTCGGACTGCTTGACGTCTCATCCATGCATCCTAGTTCGATTGTTGCTATGAATCTCTTCGGTTCATATACTGAACGGTTCGACGCAATCCGACAGGCCCGTATCGCCATTAAGCATAAAGACTTCGATCGATGCCTTGATATTTTCAGGAAGTTTGTTCCCGAGGAACGTATCAAAGATCTCGAACCCGTGTTCAAGGGTGAGGATTCCAAGGCGCTGGCTCAGGCACTGAAGATTGCCATCAATGCGGTCTATGGCCTGACCAGCGCCTCATTCCCCACCCGATTCAACGATGCTGCCAATCCGAACAACCGCAATCTCGACAACAAAGTCGCCAAACGAGGCGCCTTGTTCATGATTGCGCTCAAACACAAGGTACAGGAACTCGGATACACCGTGGTCCACATCAAAACCGATTCGATCAAGATCGCCGATGTGGACCGCGATATCATCGACTTCGTTACCGCCATGGGTAAACAATACGGATACAACTTCGAATTGGAGTCCATTTATGACAAGATGTGCATCGTCAATAAGTCCACCTACATCGCTCATTCAGCCTACGGCGAGCACTATGGTGAGTGGACCGCTACTGGGTTGCAGTTCCAGGTTCCTTATGTCTTTAAGACCCTGTTTACCAAAGAGCCTGTCGGTCTAGAGGATTTCCGAGAGACTAAATCGGCTCAGTCCAATATTTTCCTCGATTTCAATGAGGGACTTGAACCGGATGAGCATCATTACAGCTTTATTGGTAAAGTATCGGCCTTTTCCCCCGTCAAAGCGGGATGCGGAGGAGGTCTATTGGTTCGTGAAAACAATCGAGGGGGTTATGATGCAGTATCTGGAACAAAAGGGTATCGCTGGAAGGAATATTCGGTCATCCGAGACAATGGACTATCTTCAGAGATTGACCGACAATATTATGAGCGATTGGCCGATGATGCGATCGATACCATCGAACAATACGGATCGTACGAATGGCTGATCGACGAGAGTAGTCCATATTCTTCGCCGAATCCGGCATCGAACGATCTTATGAAGGAACTGACCGCATGACCTGGCCCGAGGCGATCATCGTTATATTTCTGGCCGCTCTCATGCTGGTCATCAGCTGGTTCTGTGATCATCATTATTTCTAAACACTATAAAGGAGTTCATCCATGAGTATCAACTTTATTTTCGGAATGATTTTAGTCATAATCATTGGCACGATCATCAGTGATCTGGCGATCCAAGGAGCTGACTTTTTAATCCATTATATTCGCAAAAGGAATCACTGCGAAACGAACACCTATCTCAAGGATTGGCGTATCGTTGACTTTGATCCAGATATTCCTGCGGTTCAGATCAACGCCGAGGAGTTAACTGATGATGAAGTGATTCTCGATGCGCAGGAATTCTGTAAGGATGATGATCGAATCGTCTTCATCATGGTCAAAACCGCTGATAAGATGAATTTGGTGACCAAGAACGGTGCGTCTGACGCCACTGATATTTACAAAAAGTTCCACAAGGAGGAGAACAATGAGCCGGAAGATGAAGACGTTGATCGGAATGACGATCGCGACGACAATGATTCTTCTGATGAAGATCGTCAGTAGCATCACCTGGATCCAAAATCATGTTCTCCGGATGCATGACGAATGCGACGAGCTTCGCAGAATCAGCGATGATATTTATACACAGGGATTGAGGATCACGGAATCGATCAATGAACTCGGTTACGATCCCAATGCCGAATGCGATATCAACGACGATTCAAACTTCTCCGACATGGGTGATTGTAATGATTAATTTGACAAATTGTTTGATATGTCTATCAATGGTGGCCGTTGCCCTTATCGGACTCCTGGTAGACTGGTTGATTACGCCGACCGGCGAATACGTCAATGACGCACCGTATCGATATCTAGTGTGGATCGTCGATAACTCACTCCATCGCGGTCGTCATGCCCGTCGATGGACGCATCCGACCATCTGGTGGTCGGAGTATCCGCGACATAAACATATGCTATAATGAAGAGTTATAGTGTATGAAAGGAGTACACCATGGACAAGAAAGATATATTCACCATCACCGGCGCGGTTATCACAGCTGCATCCGGCGTGATCTCCATCGCCTTAGCCTATAAGGAATATAAGACGACCATGAGCGATCACGCACGGATCCAGCTCGATCTTGATGTCTAGAAGGAATCCGATCAGAGCAAGAACTGATCAACATTATAGGCCCGTGCATCAACGCATGGGCCTATATTTTTACGAAAGGAGCAAACCATGAAACAGCGCACCATCGATACAGCCCGAGAGGCGAGACTCTGGATCAGGGACATCATCGTCCCTGCGGTTGGGGTCATCGCATTCGTCGCGCTCAACGCAGGAGCCAACGAGCAGTTCAGGTCCGTGATGGATCATATCCGCAACAGGAAGCCGGGCCGGCCATGATGATGAGTATGTATCGTGTTATCATCAAAACCGATCAAGATACGATCTATAGCACTTATTCGCAGATACCTCCATCCGCATACGAAGCGATCCGCATTGCAGGATCGATCGTTCCTAATCTCGATAATCTTCATTTGAAATCGATAACTGTGGAACGAACGGATTGGATCTTATCAGAAGGAGACCGCTGATGCGTGAGGACGAACTCAACGAGCTCATGGGGTGCGACTGTGACTACGACATTCGCCCCCATGATGTATATTTCAAAGACCACAGGATCGTTGCTATATTTATCTGCACTGGTTGCGGACGGCAGGTGATGGTCGAAGGTCCCATTGAAACCATCTACGACATCACCGTAACCCGGTATAAGCGCAAGGATTGATCATGGACTTCAACATTAATATTTCACCGAAATTCCGAAAGAACAAGAAGGAGACCACCATGGAGGACAAGACCATTAACGTCAACGACGAGATCAACAAGGCGGGAAACACTGTCATGGACTTCATCGAACAACATCCGGAAGCGCTGCTCGTGGCCGCCGGTGCCATTTTCTACGTCGGATACAACATCGGCCGCAACAAGTCGATGATGGATGTCATGCGCATCGCGGCCATGAGTGATTGATTCGCGACAAGGTCATCGCTTATAACGAAGGATATTCATAGGAAAGGAACAACGATGACTATTGAACTGCTCGACTATCAGATCGTGGCCCTCATCCTGATCGGCGTATGCATCGATGCGCTCGTCTGGTATATTCTCGATCTCAGGTCCGAACACAAGGACATGAGTCGAAGGGAATTCGCCAAACGGGTGTTCCGTGAATTCGCCGGTCTCGGATTCGAAGACCGCGTCGTGACGTCGAACGACCATAGAATCAATCTCGACTGATTTGTCCATTAAACCATATGGGCCTGTGCGACCGACGCATGGGCCCATATTTTTCAGAAAGGAATGCTATGATCCAATTCCCGCCAATGGAGACCTTTGACGACGGTGAACTCAAAGACGGCAAGAAACTGGCCAAGAAAATCCTTGAGGAGGCCGCCGAGCTGATGGTGGCGTCGCAGCATGACACGCGTGAGCACATGCTCGACGAATTCGCCGACGTCCTCCAGACGCTGGCGAACTTCTACAAGTACTCGGGCATCACCGACAATGAAATCACCTCGGCCATCGATCGGTGCAACGAAAGGAACATCGCGCGAGGCCGGATAACCGATGACCGTCCATTTGTCGAACGGGTGACTATCTATAATAACTGATATTTTCAACCAAAACTAGCGAAAGGAACAAAGCAATGGCAGTCGAAAAGTATGTGGATTCCCGTGGTCGTATATCGTACCGCATTCGCGAGGCGAAACTCATCTATCCGAACTTCGCCGGTAACGGAGGTCAGTTCAATGATGAGGGCAATCGCAACTTCAACATTGAGCTGACTCAGGACGAATTCGATTTCCTGACCGACGAGGGATTCCGTCCCCGCATGCGTGAGAAGATCGACGCTGATCCCCAGCTCCTGCTCAAGGTCAACGTAAAATTCAAGGACGATCCGGCCGATACGAGGAATCCGAAGATCCTGTTCAAGACCCAGTACGGCAACAAGCGCCTGTGGGCCGAACACAGGAAGGCCGTGGTGCAGGGCGAGGAGGTCGACCTCAGCCCGGTTGATATTCTGGACTGGGCCGACATCGAGAACGTCAATCTGTCGTTCTCCGCATACCGCGGTAAGATGTCGGATCATAACACCGCATATTTGCAGATGCTCATCGCAACCAAGCATGAGGATCCGTTCGAGGATGAGTTCTACGACAATGACGAACCGGATACGGCCCTCAACACCATGACCTTCCAGAAGGTCGATGCGGACCTAAAGTCCATCGAGTAAACCATATTTCCATCCAAGGGCATGATCGGCGTCATCGCGCGTCGGTCATGCCCTCTTATTTTTAGGAGCGTATTATGGCGCCAACAAGCGTATTCGATCGGGCCAGACGATATCTTAGATGCCATCCAAACGCATCGCTGCTCATCACCGATGCATGGGAGATCACACCGGATCATCATGAATATGAAGTGATATGCTGTCGATGCAATCGATCGACGCAATTCGATATTTCCAGGAATGAGTATCGACAAATGGACAATCGCAAGCAATGGACCTTTGAACAGGAGGGCGAACATGGACGATATTGACCCCGACATGATTGAAATCGCGCTGTTCATCAATCTCATCGTGTCACTATGTATTGTATTTCTTTTTGTCCTATTCACACTACCTCCTGATGATTCGATGATGCCTATTTATGTCGGCATCATTACATTCGTGGTGTTGGGCGTGGCCGAGATTCTGTGCTGGCTGTTCCATATTCCCTCATGGATCCGCAAAGGAGTGACGTGGATCCGTGACAAGACAGAACCAAAGGAGTAAATGATGACCGACAATCATATTTCCGCAGGACCGATGATGGAAATCCATGACGCGGACTTCGACGCCATCCGCAAAGAGCTGCATGACGAACACCGGCTCCATTGTGAGTCCGATCATGATCCGTATATTTGGATCGACACGAACCATGCGTGGAGTGATGGACGCAACATCTATATCAATGCGGAGTGCCAGAACTGCATGAAGGGATCGGATCGGACGCCCGTCAGGGAAGACCCGAAATTCCATATTCAGACCAAAACGACCAGAAGGAGGCACACGAATGATCTGTCTCATTGACGCCATAATCGCCGTTTTCTCGGCCCTTCTGGTCATACCCATAGTTTTAAGCGTTTCGATCGTGTTCGCCGCTCTACGGGCCCTTAAAATGGCTCACAGGGCCGAAAATCGGCGCATTCAGAATCTACAAGGCCGACATATTCGGAGGTAAGCATGCTTTTTAAAAATATATTGTTAATTGTCCTGATTCTGGTAATCGGATTAATGTTCTTTTGTTTCTTATGTTTCATTCAGCGTGGATGGAATGAATCGCCGATGCGAGATTTCATACACAATGTCATGGACTATCATGTTCCCGACAATCATGTCGATTTTGACGGAGCATCGATGCACTCGAAATGTAAGATCTGCAATAAGAGGATCCTTCAGGACTCACAGGGAAATTGGTTTTCCTTCACAGACGATAAGTCGGAAAGAGGATGAATAATGAGCTCGACAACGACACTTTACGTATTGACCATCGGCTATCGCGAGGGTTTTACCATCAACGGAGCCGTGGATTATTCCATCGTCCCCAGAGACACAACCTTCGAACGATATTTCCCATACAAACCGACGCTTTCCGAAATCAAAGAGGCCATTCCGGACCTCAACGGCGACATCAATTGGATCGCCCTCGACAAACGGGAGGTTGAGATCAAGAAGACCACGCTGCTCGGCATCACCAATCCAAAGAATATCTGATATTTTCGAAAGGAGACAACCGTGAATGATTCCGTCGAAACTGAGAAATCGGTGATGTGACCATGCCAACACCTGATCAATTTCGAGCCGCGCGAACACTACTCGGTCTTACACAGTATCGTTGTCGGGAAATGATGGGCATCAGCGTCCAGGCAATACGCGACATCGAGAGCACCTACAGCAAGCATCAGCCCGAGCGTCCATACGCCCAGTACTACAACCTCTGGCTGCGCGAGTACGCCAGGATGGTCAAGCCGGAGCTACTCGGTGCCGTGGATAGCATTCTCAGCAACGACAACTTCGCCAGAATGTTCCGTGTGGTCGAGCCGACGCTTCGCACCGAGCATCGGACCGTGATCAACGAACTCGACCTGACATTCCCGACAACCGCCGACTGCGCGCGATGGCTTGTCGAACACGGGCATAGCAACGGACGTGTGGAGAACGTGGCCCAACGAATCAGGAATGCCATTAATGGTACGGGATCCTCAACCTATCTCGGGTTCACGTACCGTTATGACAATCCGCCAGAAGACGAGACCGCGTTGGATATTTAAGGAGGAATCATAAAAATACAGTCAATCTGACTTACATCATTCATAACGCCAAACTTGAAACCGGAAAACATACAAGAAAAGGACGAATCATGCTCGCAAATAATGAAGTATCTGTCGGCATCGCCGTTAGCAGCAAATTGAGTCCGGATGCCTCGATCGCCATGGAAGGGTGGATCAACGGATTTCTCGGGTCACGATATTTCGATGGAAATGAGCTCCGTCACGACAGTGATGGCAATCATATCTTCTACTGGCATACATCATGGGACTTCGATCAAGATGAGCTTGACGTACTGACGAAGTATCTGGAGCGATATTTCGAGGAAGACGATCCGAGGCCTTATCTCTGCGATATGCGGATAACCCATGAGTATTACTACGTCGGTGAGCATATCAACAAGGAGGCGAAAGCGTGAAGCGAATCGTTACAGGCATCTGCTGTGCAGCGTTGCTGATATTCGGTCTATCTTCATGCGGATCAGGAGATAGAGATCAAGACCCGATTGGCGTCGATTGCATCTCAAATGGCGATTTCCTCAGCAACATGAATCAGTGCCAGGTCACGATGACCGATACAAGACGAGTCACCTGCCTGGTATATAACGGCAAGACCATCGATTGCGATTGGCTCCATGCCGATGGAACTGATGCTCATATTTCTGGTGAAGGAACAACTCAATGAAATACTACGATATTCCCGATGAAGCGACATGGAACTCGGTCGTCGGATCTCTCGGTGAGATACGAATTCGCGAGATCGCGATCGACCTCCGATATCACGAGCATTGTGTCACCGGCGATACGGCCTCAAACCCGGATGAACGAATCGTATTCTGCATCAGAGACAATGGTATATTCGCCAACCTCCTCAAGGCCACACTCAAATCCTCCGAGGAGGTAAGCAAGTAATGGCCGTCACTCTGGAACCGTTTCAGGAACGGGCGCTGAGCCAACTGCGATCCGGAAACGTTCTGGTCGGCGAGGTCGGGTCCGGCAAGTCCATTGTGGCCATCATGTGGTGGCTGCGAATGTGCTGCCGGACCCGTTCGGGCGAGTCTGGCAGCGGCAGGACACTCATGCCGCTCAAGGGCTCGCCCGATCTGCTCATCATCACCGAGGCAAAGAAGCGCGATAAGGCCGAATGGGGCGAGGATCTCATCAAATTCGGCCTGCATATCGGTACGAACAAGCCGTCGGGAGTGGAGATCACCGTGGATAGCTGGCAGCGCATCAAGGCCTATCACGATTTCCATGGTGTGATCATATTCGATGAGCAGCATGCGACCGGAACCGGGGTCTGGAGCAAGGAATTCATCCATATCGCCAAGGCGCAAGGCAATCAATGGATCCTGCTTTCGGCGACCCCTGCGGATTCATACGAGGATCTCATTCCCATATTCGTGGCGAATGGGTTCTACAAGAATAAGACCCAATTCATGACCATGCACGCCGTGTATGACCGATGGGCGAAGTATCCGAAGGTCAATGACTGGAGGCATACTGATATTCTGGAGAAGCTCAAACGACGGATCATGATCCCGATGAAGCGTCCGAAGGACCGTGGTCCCAGTCGCAATCCCGTCTACCAAATCATCGTGGATCACGACAAACAGGCCCTGAAGACCCTGAGAAGGGAACGGAAGGATCCGTGGACGGGAGAGCCGCTCAAGAACGTATCGCAGTACTGCTTCGCCCTGAGGAAACTGGTGAACTCGGATCCGAGCAGGATCAAGGAGACGATGGATATTTGCATCCATCATCCGAAGATCGTGATATTCTACAACTACGATTTCGAACTGGAGGAGCTGCTGAGCCTGCGGAGGCGGACGGGCATACCGGTGTATCAGTACAACGGACATCGTCACGATGATATTCCGCAGGATGGAAATTGGATCTATCTGGTAAACTACGGATCAGGAGCCGCTGGGTGGAACTGCACGCAGACCGACACCATGCTGTTCTATTCGCTCAACTACTCCTATAGGATTATGGAGCAGGCGGCGGGTCGCATCGACAGGATCAACTCGCCGTTCAAGGAACTCAACTATTATATTCTGCGCAGCTTCGCCCCGATCGATTCGGCGATCCTGAGGGCGCTCGCGAACAAGGAAACCTTCAACGAGCGAACATTCGCTTCGAAGGATATTTCCGGAAAGGAGGATTAGGATGACCTACGTGATGGATGGAGGCGATCCGGACAGGATCGACGTCTATGATCTGGCGAGGCAAATGAGCCCATGTGACTGTGATTCGGAGGTTCCGATCGCGGTTCAGATCGAGACATCGGGGAGGCCATTGCGTGATTTCTACGGTAATGAGGTTCGTTTCGACCTCGGAACGTATTGCATTCGATGCCAGAAGCGAGGTCTTGTGCGGGCATATTTTGACGATCTGGTTCAGATTCCGCCAAGTGCGATGATCCAGATTCGGTCAATCATGCCGTGCGAGCACTATCATTCGTGGGAAATCACGGCTGCTTTGTGCAGGAAGGGAGATCGGATGGCCGCATATTCGCGCGTCCAACGCCTTCATCTGCTCTATTGTCGGACATGTAGAAAGGTCTATAGGATCCCTTTGGCATACGATCTTTCGGTATTTCGGACATGACGACAAGGCAAATGTCCTCCAAACCTGCATACTTTTTTAAAAACTATGCAGGGTTGGACCTGCATACTTTTGGTGTAAACTATGCAGGTTTTACACAAAGTATGCAGAAAAACCTGCATACTTTTTTGAGGGTCAATGTGCCCTGAGGCCTTGGAATCATTGGGTTTTCGGGGTGCCTGCATACTTTCGCGCGTTTTCTTTATCTCCTTATAAATTTGAAAAGAAAAAAAGAGGTAATAATATCGGGAGATGCTGGCGGAGAAAACGCGCGACAAAAGTATGCAGCGGCCTGATACCTGCATACTTTTTTAGAAAGGAACGAAATATGTCACGCTATGAACTAAACATTTACGAAGAACCAATCTACGTTTACGAACTCGATCGAACATTTGCGAACCCGGATGAACTAGCTTCGTTTTTGAATGTCGATACTCATAGTATCATACGAACATTGATGCTCAATACGACTATTAAAGATCTGCATATTTCAGAAAATCGTCGGCTTCGAAGAACTCGTTGGCGTCCGATTCGAATCATAGAAACCGGAGAGATTTTTCCGAGCTCAAAACATCTAGCTTATCGAATGAATGTAACCCAAGGGGACATAGTATATGCTATGCGAACTTGGGATCATCATTTTCGCGGTGTCCATCTCGAATACGTAAAGGAGTAACACATGTCACATCATGACAAGAACCAGGAAGTTTATATTTATGAACTCAACGAGATCCATCCGTCTCCAGAGCGGGTGGCCGTCTTCCTCGAAACGAGCGTCGACGATGTCCTGAAGGCGCTTGCCCATCCAAGAAACCACGGCGTATGCCGAGGCATGCATATTTGCTGGAACGACGCCCGCAACATCAAGGCCTACAAACCGGTCCGCATCATTGAGAAGGATCTTATATTTCCTAGCGTGACCCATATGGCCTTCTATTATGGATGCAAGGATCAGGAGATCTACGATGCGCTCAAGCAGCCCGACGGATTCTGGTATGGATGGCATCTCGAGCATGTCGATACCGTACCGGAACCGACCTATGTCGAGTAGGTTTGTCATCGCGACAAAAACATCGCACAAAGAGGTAAGAGTGGGGAAGAGTTTGCCTTATTTTCCGAGCAATCCTTTCTGCGGGCGGTACCATTCCCCACTCTTATTTTTTCTCTGTCGAAAGGAGAACTATGAGTTTGGAACGCGACTTCCAACGAAAGATCATCAAGGAGATCGGCAAACGTCTTCCAGGATCTCGTGTGCTGAAGAACGATCCCAACTATATTCAGGGAATCCCCGATCTTCTCGTTTTGTATAAGGATCGATGGGCCGCCCTTGAGGTCAAGAAGAGTGCTGACGCTAAGCATCAGCCGAATCAGGATGACTACGTGGCCCAGATGAATGCCGACTCGTTTGCGGCGTTCATCTATCCCGAGAACGAGGAATATATTCTCGACAAGCTTCAACAGCACATGACCAAGTCCCATATTTCCACGGAGGTTGCATCATGATGCATTTCAATGATCATCACAATCTTGAGGGCCTTCATGCCTTCATGGGAGCCAGCAAGCATTCATGGCTCCGTTACGATGACGATCATATGGCCGATATGTTCCGATCGTCCCTTGCGGCACAACGCGGAACCGAGCTGCATGCACTAGCAGCCGATCTTAACAAACATCGTGTGGCTCTGCCGAAGACCCATCTGACGTTGAATGACTTCGTCAATGATGGTTTGCATTATCGCATGTCGCCCGAAGTGGTGTTATATTTCTCGCCGAACTGTTTCGGCACCGCAGACCTCATCGGATACGACGACAAGAAGAAGCTGTTGCGCATCTTCGACCTCAAGACCGGAAGCGGCGAAGTCAAGCACTTCGATCAGTTGTATATCTACGCTTCGCTGTTCTGTCTTGAATACAAAGTCAAGCCGATGAACCTTCAGTTCGACCTTCGTCTCTATCAGAACGATCACATCAAGATCGCCACCAACGCCGATCCTAAGTACATCAAGCTTGGACCGAACGCTGATATTTACGAAGAGGTCAGCTCGGATGAGATCGCCCACATCATGGATCGAATCCAGCACTTTGATCAGTTGATCAACAAACTGCGTGCCGAGGAATCGGAGCAGTGGTGATGATATTTTCAGGAAAGGCAACGTCATGGTCGTGTTGATGGAAGACGAGTCTAACTCGTTGTCCCACATCGGCGTCAAGCGCCGTTCCGGAAGGTACCCTTATGGATCTGGTGAGGACCCTTACCAGCACGAGGACTTTTACAAGCGATATTTAGATCTCAAGAATTCCGGTCTCACCGAGAAAGAGATCTCCGATTCCATGGGGATCACGACAACGAAGCTTCGTGCTCGTAGGACCATTGCCTATAACGAGCAGCTTGCCCAGCGTCAGCATCGCGCCTATGAGCTCAAGCAGAAGGGATATTCCAACACCAAGATCGGCGAGATCATGGGTGTGAACGAATCCACGGTTCGATCCCTTCTTAATCCTTCGAGTCGTGCTCGAGCCAATGCGTCGACCATCATCGCCAATAATCTCAAAGAGACCATTGGTAAAGACGGAGCCGTCGACATCGGCAAAGGCGTTGAGCAATATCTGGGATATTCTCAGGACAAACTCAAGGTTGCCGTGGCCATGCTTGAGGAGGAAGGCTACACCACCCATTATATTTACACCAAGATGGGCGGTCCGAATCACACCACGGTCAAGGTCCTTGCCGCTCCTGGTGTGACTGTTCGAGATCTGGTCAATGACCGAAATAAGATCAAGAACATCGGTATGTCCCTCGACGAGCCTCACGAAGGTGGCGTTGGAATCAAGAAGCCGGTATCCCTCGATTCTAAGCGTCTTGGTGTTGTGTACGCCGAGGATGGAGGAACCGAACGTGATGGCGTTATGCTTATTCGTCCGGGAGCGGCAGATCTCGAACTTGGTGGATCCCACTATGCCCAGGTCCGAATCAACGTTGACAACAGCCATTACCTAAAAGGTATGGCCATGTACGGTGATCCGGATCAGTTCCCGGATGGTGTAGACATCATATTCAACACGAACAAGAAACGGGGAACCCCGATCGAGGGAACCGGCGATAATTCGGTATTGAAGCCGCTCAAACGAGTTACTAACCCGGATGGAACTAAAGGCGATGTCGATTGGAGCAATCCATTCGGTGCCACCATCGATCCCATCAAGGGCCAATACGAGTACGATGATCCCAAGACCGGAAAGAAGAAGCAGTCGTTGGTCAACAAGGTCAATGACGAAGGCGATTGGGATGATTGGTCTCGAAGCCTTCCTTCGCAGATGCTATCTAAGCAGGATATTTCCTTGGCCAAGCGTCAGCTCGGTATCGACCTTGATCGTCGTAAGCAAGACTACGATGAGATCATGGCTTTGGAGAATCCCGTGGTCAAAGCCAATCTGCTCAAGTCATTTTCCGATGAGTGCGATTCAGCGGCAATTCATATGAAGGCCGCAGCCATGCCTCGTCAGAGGACTCAGGTCATTTTACCGATCCCTTCCTTGAAGGACAATGAGATCTACGCTCCGAACTTCAGACCTGGCGAGAAGGTGATTCTTATTCGCTTCCCGCATGGTGGAAAGTTCGAAATTCCTGAGCTCACGGTCAACAATAACAACAAGGAAGCCCGGGCGGCTCTTAGCGGATCCAAGGATTGTGTCGGTATCAATGCCAAGGTGGCCGAACGACTCTCTGGCGCTGATTTTGATGGCGATAACGTTCTGGTTATTCCAAACAACCGAGGCGAGATCAAGACTCGATCCGCTCTTGAAGGTCTGAAGAACTTCGATCCCAAGACTGCATATCCTAAGTATGAAGGCATGCGAGTCATGACGAAGCGTGAAAAGGGAAGAGAGATGGGCATCGTCTCCAACCTTATTACAGACATGACCATCAAGGGTGCTCCTTGGGATGATATTGAGAAGGCGGTCCGCCATTCGATGGTGGTCATCGATGCTGAGAAGCACGAGCTGAACTGGAAACAGTCCGAACGTGACAATCAGATCGATCTTCTCAAGCAGAAGTGGCAGAGCCGAGGAAACGGAAAATATGGTGGAGCATCCACTCTTATTTCCAGATCCACGTCTACCGAACGCATTCCTGAACGCAAGCTTCGTTCGGCCAAGGAAGGCGGATGGATTGATCCTAAAACAGGTGAGAAAGTCTACGTCGAAACCGGTCGAGAGAAGGTCGTTCCCGCTAAGAAGGACAAGGACGGAAAGGTTATTTCTTGGAAGAAAGTCCCAGCCGAATCGGTAACGGTGAAGATGGACCTTGCCAAGGATGCCTACGAACTTTCGTCCGGAACGGCGATGGAAGGTGTTTATGCTAACTATGCAAATTCTCTGAAGTCCCTAGCAAACCAAGCCCGAAAATCGTATTTGAATTCCGGTTCGTTCAAGTACGATCCCCAAGCTGCGAAAACATATTCGTCAGAGGTCAGTTCTTTGAAAGCCAAACTCAATACGGCTCTTAAGAACGCTCCTTTGGAACGAAAAGCCGAGCTTCTTTCGGACAATTTGTACGAAGCCAAGAAGGCGGCTCATCCAGAATATGAAAAGGACGATCTGAAAAAGCTTTCCAACAGGTGCCTTAATGAGGCCCGTATTGCAGTGGGCGCCAAGAAGCAATTGGTCGACATCACTGATAAGGAATGGGAAGCCGTTCAGCATAGGGCTGTCAGCAAGAACACCCTTCAGCAGATCCTGCAAAACGCGGATCCCGACAGAGTCAAGCAATTAGCCACTCCGAAACAGGGTATTACTATGTCAGCGTCCCTCATTGCTAGGGCAAGATCCATGCTCAATCGTGGTTACACACAGGCTGAAGTGGCCGATAGGCTTGGCGTATCAATAGATACACTGAAGCGTAATGTGACTACTAAGACTAAGGTGGCAGACAATGGCTAGTACCAAGGACTATCTGCTTACCACGATTGACAATCCATACAATCCATGGACCAATTGGGATCAATGGTATGACTACGATCAGCGTATGGACTATTGCACATGCTCCTATTTGGCACGAGTCATGTCAGTCACTGATGCAATGACTGATGTTGAACTAGATCGTGAGTACGAGTTTGCAATGGACGAGATCATCAAGTACGATGTGATCGGTCAATACGCAAAGATTAAGAAGAGTGATCCTACACCAATGGGAAAACTCAACTGAAAAGTACCGATTTCGTTGCGATCTCTCGCTCTTCGTCGATAAAATAATATGATTTGAGCCAAGGAGTCATATTATTTTGATGGAGGGGGAGGGGTCGCAACGAACCGGCACCCTCCCGCAT
>OFMB01000165.1_pt1 | contig 47986 bp, 39 predicted proteins | sample 1541111 | NCBI WGS metagenome assembly OFMB01 (sample SAMN04209241, study PRJEB22552) | human gut metagenome | biome: gut; material: feces | host: Homo sapiens | place: USA: Oklahoma
CACCCACCTATGAGCAAGCTCATGTGGGCTTAGACCTTTTGACCCTGGCATCTAAAAATTCATGACGATAAATTTATCAAATTAAAATATCTGCCTGCACACCAGAGTATTTTACTACCAGATTCTGCAGAAATTCAAGCAGATTTTTTACTGATTTCTCTTTCTAGTATGGCACATTTTTCGTGAAAGTCAATAAAAAATGACTAAAATTCATTTTTTTAATTTTCTAATATTGACTATTAGTCATTTTGAGCTATACTAGAAGAGGCTAAAATATATGAGACAGTTTAGGAGATGATACAAATGGTCAAAGTTGGCAAATGGATTGCCAGGCACAGGGTTCTGATGCTGATCGTCGGATTCCTGCTGATTATTCCGTCAGTGATCGGAATGGCAAAGACGAGAGTAAATTATGATTTGCTCAGTTATCTTCCAGAGCATCTGGAGACAGTAAAAGGTCAGGATATTCTGGTGGATGAATACGGGATGGGAGCATTTTCCATGGTCGTGGTCGAGAACATGGATCTGAAAGATGTTCAAAAACTGGAAGAAAAATTTGAGAATGTTTCTCATGTAAAGGATGTTTTATGGTATGATGATGTTGCGGACATCAGCCTTCCGGTAGAGATGATCCCAAGCAACCTGCGAGAAGCCTTTTTCAAGGGTGATGCAACGATGATGCTTGTATTATTTGATAATACGACATCTTCAGATGACTCCATGGATGCAGTCGGTGAGATGAGAAAGATCGCAAATGAGCAGTGCTTTATCAGTGGAATGACAGGTGTTGTAGCAGATATCAAGAATCTGGCACTGAAAGAACTTCCAATCTATGTTGTGATCGCAGCACTTTTAAGTCTGATTGTTCTGGAACTGACTTCGGGTTCCTTCGTTGTTCCGATCCTGTTCCTTCTGAGTATCGGACTGGCGATTCTCTATAATCTGGGAAGTAATGTTTTTCTGGGAGAGACTTCCTATATTACGAAAGCACTGACAGCGGTTCTGCAATTAGGAGTTACGATGGACTATTCCATTTTCCTGTTAAACAGTTATGAGGAGAATAAAAAGCGGTTTCCGGGAGAGAAGGAGCGTGCCATGGGGCATGCGATCGCCAATACATTTAAGTCTGTTGCAGGAAGTTCTGTGACGACGGTTGCCGGATTTGTTGCCCTGTGCGTGATGACTTTCGCACTTGGACGGGATCTCGGAATCGTTATGGCGAAAGGTGTACTGATCGGAGTGGTCTGCTGTGTAACAGTTCTTCCGTCACTGGTACTGGTTTTTGACAAACCGATTGAAAAGACGCAGCATAAACTGCTTTTAAGCAACATGGATAAGCCTTCTGCATTTATTACAAAGCATTATAAGGCATGGATCCTTATTTTCCTGATCCTTCTGTTCCCTGCGATTTACGGAAATAATCATACTAAGATTTACTATAATATTGCAGAGTCTCTTCCGGAGACATTGGACAGTAATGTGGCGAATGCAGAACTGAATAAAGATTTCAATATGAGCAATCTGCACATGGTCATGATGGATAAGAACATGGATGCAAAGCAGAAAAAGAAGATGCTTGAAGAGATTGATGAAGTAAAGGGTGTCAAATGGACAATCAGCATGAATTCTCTGATCGGTCCGACCGTACCGGATTCCATGATCCCGGATGACATGAAAGAGATGCTTCAGAGCGATGATTGTGAACTTGCCTTTGTATGCTCAGAGTATGAGTCGGCAACAGATGAGGTCAATACGCAGATTTCAGCCATTGATAAGATCGTGAAGTCTTATGACAAGAGTGGAATGGTCATTGGAGAAGCTCCACTGATGAAGGATCTGCAGGATGTAACGGATGTGGACTTAGTGAATGTAAATGCTATTTCCATTGCAGCGATTTTCCTTATTATCATGATCATATTCAAGTCGATCTCCCTGCCGATTATTCTGGTAGCGGTAATTGAGTTTGCAATCATGGTTAATATGGCAATCCCGTTCTATCAGGGAACCAGCCTTCCGTTTGTGGCAAGCATTGTAATCGGAGCAATCCAGTTGGGAGCAACGGTAGATTATGCGATTCTGATGACAACCCGTTATCAGAAAGAACGTCAGCGTGGAAGAGAGAAGATGGAAGCAATCAGTATTGCACATAAGACCAGTATGCCGTCTATTATCAGCAGTGGACTGAGCTTTTTTGCAGCAACATTCGGAGTGGCCTGCTACTCACAGGTAGAGATGATCGGTTCGATCTGTACCCTTCTTGCAAGGGGAGCGATCATCAGTATGATCGTAGTTATCATGATCCTGCCTGCAATGTTTATGATATTTGACAAGGTAATATGCAAGACCTCGATTGGTTTCCTCGGGGCAAAAAAGAAACCCGCAGAGGTGAAATAGAAGGGAGTTAAATTATGAACAAGAACAGAAAAATCAAACGTAGCCTTACAACTTCGCTTGCTGTTGGAATGTCAGTCATGATGGGAGCGGTTCCGGTTTATGCGGCAGGCAGCACAGATACGCAGGATGTATATAAGGAAGAAACGGTTTATGTCAATGCAGATGCGACAGGAAATAGTGACGAGGTGACGGTATCTGACTGGCTGAAAAATTCTGGAAGTGTATCGGGAAACCTGACTGATGAAAGTATTTTGAAAGAGATTAAGAATGTCAAAGGTGATGAGACATTTACGGAGAATGGAGATCAACTGACCTGGAATACTGCGGGAGAAGATATTTATTATCAGGGTACGACAGATAAGGAACTTCCGGTATCCGTAAAACTGACCTATTTTTTGGACGGCAAGGAAGTAAAACCGGATGAGCTGAAGGGAAAGAGCGGACATCTCAAGATCCAGGTACAGTATACAAATAACGAAAAGAAGACCGTCACAGTGGATGGAAAAGAAGAGGAAGTTTATACACCATTTATCATGATGACCGGAATGATCCTTCCGAATGAAACTTTCAGCAATGTAACGATCGACAATGGAAAAGTTATTTCAGACGGAAGCCGTAATATTGTAGTCGGATTTGGTATGCCGGGACTGAAAGACAGCCTTGATCTGGATGAAGAGACAACAAAAGAAGCTGAGGATAAAGGCGTAACGATTCCAGAGAATTTTGAGATGGAGGCAGATGTAACTGATTTCACAATGTCTTCCACCTTTACAGTTGCCCTGACAGATCTGCTGGATGATATGGATATGGATAATATCATAGATGTTGATTCACTGAAAGATTCACTGAATGAGCTGGAAGATGCTGCACTGGAACTGGTCAGCGGATCAGGAACACTGGCAGATGGTGCTTCCACACTGGCAGACGGAGTGAGCAGCTATACAGCAGGTGCAGATGAACTGAATGCGGGCATTCAGAAATATCTTGGCAGCAACGGAGAACTGAACGGCAGCGTGACAGAGTATGTCAATGGAGTAGGCAAAGTTGTCAAAGGCGTTAAAGACTATACAAGTGGAACTAATGCACTGGCAAATGGAGTGACTTCCTATGTGGCAGGCGAGCAGAAGATTGCAGCAGGTGCCGCACAGTTATCTCAGTTAAGCAAAGGTCTGGAGCAGGTGCAGACAGCCGTAGATACATTGAGCAAAGCGGCTGACGGAAAAGGAGAGGCAACAGACGATCTGGTGATCGCAGCCAACCAGCTTGCAGCAGGTACAAAGCAGTTACAGGCAGTACTTGGCTCAGAGGAAGTGACAGCACTTCTGACGCAGGTGAATGGTATGGTGACAACCGGAAATGAACTGATTTCTGCAACGGAATCTCTTTCTGCAAGTCTTCAGACAGGAATTGCCACACCGGTAGCCAATATTGCAGCAGCACTGACCGGAATGGAAACACAGCTCAATGCAATCAATACCCAGCTCGGAACACTGCAAAGTGACTGTGAGACAGCGGTTGCAGATGTCAATGCGAAGATTACAGATTACAATACAAAAGTGGATGCAGCACAGGCAGCAGCCAATACAAGCAAGACGCAGATTGCAAATGCGATCAGTGCATTGCAGGTTCAGTTAAATGCGACAACAGATGAGTCAGTAAGAGATCAGATCAGTACAGCAATTACGGCACTTCAGAATGCACAGACTGCTGCAGACGGACTGAACAATGTGCAGAAAGCATCTGCGATCACGGTCAGTGTACCGACCTTTGACCTGTCAGCCATCACAAGCGGGGCAGCAACGCTTCAGACAAATCTGAAGACATTTAAAGAGACTGCAGCAGCATTACAGCAGCAGCTTCCGGAAATGCAGAAGAAACTGGATGCTATTGCAGCAGCAAAGGACAGTCTTCCGTCAGATTCAATCAGCCAGCTTACAGCATCTGTGACTCAGTTGAATCAGGGAATGCAGGGACTGAATACCGGACTTGGAACTCTTTCAGGCGGACTTGGACAGTTGAATACATCTGTTCAGGCACAGTTCCCGACAGCAATCCAGGGAATTACTGAATTGAATGGCGGATTTATGCAGCTCGGATCTTATAATACTTCTCTTCTTTCAGGTGCAGAGAAACTGAAAGGAAGCAGTTCAACACTGGCAGCCGGAGCAGGAACGCTGCAGAGCGGAACGAACCAGCTTGCATCCGGTCTGAATACACTTGGTTCACAGATGTCAGCCGGTGCAGCGAAACTTTCAGCCAACAGCAATGCACTTCGTGAAGGAGCTTCCTCACTTTCAGAAGGAGCAAAGAAGCTGGCAGATGGTATGGATCAGTTCGATAAAGAAGGAACAAGTAAATTAAAGAGTACAGTAGAAGACGAATTCGGAGATGTACTTGACAGACTCAAAGCACTGACCTCTGATGACTGCACCTACAATACATTCAGTGGTAAGGACAGCAAGATGGATGGAAGTGTAAAATTTGTGATCGAGACAGAAGCAATCGAATAATTGACGATTCACTTATATTTGTATCATCTTATAAAGAGGGACGGAGCAGATACTTGACCGGTATCTGCTCCGTCCTGTTCGTTTTACGGGCAGATGACAGGAATCAGTTTTTCAGTATAATCTGATCTGATCGGGAAATACTTCTAAAAAAAGAAAGAAGGCAGAATATGGGAAAGAAAAAAGAAAAACCGATCAATTTAAACGAACTGGAAGAGGAAGAAAAAATGAAGTATGAGATTGCGGAAGAACTGGGACTGTTAGACCGGGTACTTGCACAGGGCTGGAAATCACTTACTTCCAAAGAGACCGGGAGGATCGGCGGACTGGTGACAAAAAGAAGACGGACGCAGGAGAACGGGACAGCACAGACGGAGGAAAAAATATAGAAAACCGGAAGCAGAAAGGTCTTATTTTGACAAAACCACTCATTTTTGATAAAATGCTCAGAATGGGGAGCATGGTTGGGTGATTTATTATGATAGAAAAGATGAATATATTTGATGTGGAGATTCCAATCCTGACAGCAAAAGAAGCGATGATCCGGGCAATGCAGTATCTCGAGAGTGAGTCAGTGGATACGATCGAGCTGGTTTCCATGGATATGCTGATGAAAGAAAGAGAAAATGCACAATGGAAAGAGCAGATCAATGCACTGACGATGCTGCTGCCGGAGAATACAGAGATCCTGAAAGCGGCAGAGATAGAAAATGAAAAGCTGTTCCGGGAAACTGAAGAGAACGTTTTCCTTAAGATGTTCATGAAGTATATGCAAAAAAATCATAAAAAAATATTCCTGCTTGCAGACAGTGAGGAAAATCTGGGAAAAGTAGAGGCGGTTCTGTCCAGGCACAACCGGGGAATCCGCGTTACCGGGCAGATGGTGATTTCGGAGAATGAAGAGCAGATCCAGGATGCGATCAATGCCATCAACGGAACGGAGACGGACTGTATCCTGTCGGTGCTGCCGTCCCCGTTTCAGGAACGGTTTATTACGGCAAATAAAGCCCTTCTGAATGTACGGGTCTGGCTGGGAGGCGGCTGTGCGTTTACAGGGCATCTGGATGAGATAAAATTGAGGAACCGGATCCGTTTTTTTATTCAGAAGAAAATTTTCAGATATCATGTAGAACAGGAAAAAGAATAACGGATTTGCCTGGAAATAAGATCTATATTCGGAAAATTGTGAACTATGCTAAGTCTGAAAATATGAATTTTTTGTAAAAAATTCAAAGAAATGACTAAAATAAAAGGATTTACTCTTTATTTTTTTGCAGTTTTGACTTAATATACTAAGTGGAAATGTGTACGTAAAAAAAATCGACACGAAAGGTATGTGTAAATTGCACATATCGAAGAACGGATGGAATGGAGGAAAAAGGATGATTTCTAATCAGATACTTCAGAATACGATTGAAGGATTGAAAGGGATTTCCAAGGTTGATTTTTGTGTGTTAGATACAGAGGGGAAGGAACTGGCAGCTACAGGCGAGGTAGATAAGAACTGTTCGGATGCAGTACTTGCATTTGTAGAGTCCCCCGCAGACAGTCAGGTAATCCAGGGAAGACAGTTCTTCAAGATCTTTGATGAGCAGCGTCTGGAATATGTGCTTGTTGCCAATGGAGACAGCGAGGGAGAATATATGCTGGGAAAGATCGCAGCATTCCAGATCCAGAGTCTTCTGGTTGCATATAAAGAGAGATTTGACAAGGATAATTTTATCAAAAACCTGCTTTTGGATAACCTTTTGCTGGTGGATATTTATAATCGTGCCAAAAAATTACATATTGACACGGAAGTGAAACGTGTTATCTTTATTATTGAGACATCCCACGAAAAAGACAGTGCGGCTCTTGACAATGTGCGGAATCTTCTCGGAGGCAAATCCCGCGATTTTGTAACTGCGGTAGATGAGAAGAATATCATTGTTGTAAAAGAACTTTCAGAGAAAGATGGAAATAAAGAACTTGAAAAAATGGCGAAGGATATGTTGGATCTGCTCCGGTCAGAGGGAGGTGACGAGCAGGTACATATAGCATATGGAACGATCGTCAACGACATCAAGGAAGTTTCCAAATCTTATAAAGAAGCCAAGCTGGCGTTGGATGTAGGCAAGATTTTCTTTAGTGAGAAAGATATCGTTGCCTATACAACTCTTGGAATCGGCAGACTGATCTATCAGCTTCCGCTTCCGTTGTGCAAGATGTTTATCAAGGAGATTTTTGAAGCAAAATCTCCGGATGACTTTGATGAAGAGACATTGACTACGATCAATAAGTTCTTCGAGAACAGTCTCAATGTATCCGAGACATCCAGACAGCTTTACATCCACAGAAATACTCTGGTATACAGACTGGATAAACTGCAGAAGAGTACAGGTCTTGATCTGCGTGTCTTTGAGGATGCGATCACGTTCAAGATCGCTCTGATGGTAGTGAAGTACATGAAGTACATGGAGTCATTAGAATACTAGGAATTTTGAGGAGTATGGATAATTAGGAGGAACATATGATTGAATTAAGAAACGTGAAGAAGGAGTACTCCAAGGGCAATGCAGCTCTGAATGGGGTATCCGTAAAGATCGAGCGGGGAGAGTTCGTCTTCATCGTTGGTGACAGTGGGTCAGGTAAATCCACCCTCATTCGTCTGATTATGAAAGAATTGAATCCGACTGATGGTACGATTATCGTGAACGGACAGAACTTAAACCGTATGAGACACCGGAATATTGCAAAGTACAGAAGAGGACTGGGAGTTGTATTCCAGGATTTCCGTCTTCTGAAAGACCGGAATATTTATGAGAATATTGCGTTTGCACTGCGGGTGACAGAGACACCGGGCAAGGTGATCAAGAAAAAAGTACCGGCTGCCCTGTCACTGGTAGGACTTGCACAGAAGTATAAGTCTTTTCCGAAGGAACTTTCCGGAGGAGAGCAGCAGCGAGTAGCGATCGCAAGGGCAATCGTAAATGAGCCTGCCATTCTGCTGGCCGATGAGCCGACAGGTAACCTGGATCCGACGAACTCCTGGGAGATCATGAGCCTTCTGAAAGAGGCGAATGAGCGTGGAACAACCGTGCTTGTTGTTACGCATAATCAGGAAATCGTAAATGAGATGAACGAACGCGTCATTACCATGAAGCAGGGTGTCATTGTCAGTGATGAACGAAAAGGTGGGTATACAGATGAGGATTAGTACGATTGGATACGTTGGAAAGCAGGGAGTTAAGAGTATTTGGAGAAATAAGATGTTCTCTCTGGCATCCGTTGCAACGATGTCAGCCTGTATCTTCCTGTTCGGATTATTTTTCTCGATTCTTGTAAACTTTCAGTATATCATCCGAAGTGCTGAGGAAGGTGTGGCGATCACGGTCTTCTTTAATGAAGAGGCTACAGATGAGCAGATCCAGAAGATTGGGAAGGAACTGAAAGCAAGAGATGACGTTTCAGAGGTGAAATATATTTCAGCAGAGCAGGCATGGGAGGATTTTCAGAAGGATTATTTCGGAGATAATCTGGAGCTTGCAGAGGGATTTAAAGATGACAATCCGCTGGCCAATTCAGATAACTATGAAGTTTATATGAAGACGACAGACAACAGCCAGGATCTGATCGCAAGAAGTAAATCTCTTTCTTCTACGCAGCAGGATCTGGTTAAGTTTGCACAGAGTCTGGATGGAGTGTCGAAAGTAAATAAATCAGATGTTGTAGCGAATACACTCTCCAGCGTTAATATGCTGGTTGCGTATATTTCCATTGCGATCATTGCGATCCTGTTGGGAGTGTCAATCTTCCTGATCAGCAATACGGTTACAATGGGTATTACAGTCAGAAAAGAAGAGATCGCTATTATGAAATATATTGGTGCGAAAGACTTTGTTGTAAGATCACCGTTCGTGATCGAGGGTCTGATCATCGGTATCTTTGGTGCAGCGATTCCACTGGGACTTTTATATGTACTTTATGATAAGGCAGTTTCTTATGTCATGGAACGGTTCAGTATTCTGAAGAATATTATTGATTTCCTTCCGGTAAATGTAGTATATACCTACTTATTGCCAATCGGACTTATCATGGGGATCGGAATTGGTTTCCTTGGAAGCTTCTTTACAGTACGCAAGCATCTGAGAGTATAGGAGGAAGCCTATGAAAGGCCGGATGAGGAAAATTACAGGAATTTTGCTGGCGTTCGTCCTTTGTATCGGAACGGCATCGCAGTCCGGTGCGGTTACGATCGATGAAGCTGAGAAAAAAGCAGATCAGCTTGAATCGGATAAAAAGAAAGCAGAAGAAGAAAAGAAGACGCTGTCGGAGAAACTGGATGAGATCATTAAGAAAATGAATGAGACGCAGGAGCATCTGACCGCCAAGGAGGATGAAATCTCCGATGCGGAAAATGAATTGATTCAGGCTCAGATTGCGGAAGATGATCAGTACGACAGCATGAAAAAGCGGATCCGTTATCTTTATGAAGGCGGTAATACACAGTTTCTGGAAATGATGATGACGAGCAGTTCGATCACAGATCTGCTGAATAAAGCCGAGTATGTGGCAAAGCTGTCTTCTTATGACCGGGATATGCTGGTTGAGTTTCAGGATACGGTGAAAACTGTACAGGACAAAGAGGCAAAGCTTCAGGAAGAATATAAAAATCTGAATACGCTGCAAAGTCAGCTCGTAGAGCAGCAGACGCAGGCTCAGGAGATGATCAGCAGTAAAGAGGCACAGATCGCAAGTATCCAGACGCAGATCCAGCAGAATGCTGATACGCTCAAAGAGCTGAAGGAGAAAGCAGAGCAGGCAAGACGGCTGCAGGAGGAGCAGGCAAAGCTGAATAGTGGAGGAAGTTCTTTTAAGCCGTCGTCCAGTGGGAATGTGGTCAGTGGAAATGGATATTTTACGCATCCGTGTCCGGGTATGACTTATCAGTCCAGCTATTTCGGTGAAGTCAGGGCATTTGATCCAAGACCTCACAAGGGAAATGATTATGCAGCTCCGACAGGAACACCGACTTATGCGGCAGCAGCAGGAACTGTGGTGATCGCGGGATGGAGCAACAGTGCCGGGAACTGGGTCGTGATCAATCATGGAAATGGTCTCGTAACGAAATATATGCATCATAGTGCAATCTGCGTGTCAGCAGGGCAGAAAGTCGCAAAAGGACAGCAGATCGGATATGTTGGATCAACGGGATATTCGAGTGGTGCACATCTGCATTTCCAGGTAGAATTAAATGGAACAGCAGTAAATCCAAATACATATTTGTAGTATGCTGACCAGAAGCAGAAGATGACAGATACGTCATCAAAGGAAGAACTGAGGGAGGACAGAGCGGATCAATGTCTGCTTTGTCCTCTTTGTGCATAGAATATAAAAGGATGAAAGGAGTCAGGAATGGAAGAAAATACAGGCAGAAAGAAAAGTGGTTTTGCGGCAGGACTGCTGACCGGAATTGTGATCATGGCGGTGATCTCGATCCTTGGATTTGGAGGATGGTATATCGTGAACCGGAACAGCAGCGGTTCTTATACATCAGAAAATGTAACAGAAGGAGATGTGTCAAAGAAGCTGGATCAACTGAATCAACTGATCGACAAATATTATCTGTATCAGGATGAAGTGGATCAGGATGCACTGGTAGAGGGAATCTATTCAGGTTATGCAGCAGCACTGGGAGATCCCTATACAGTTTATTACAATAAAGATGAGACGAAAGCATTGATGGAATCTACCAGCGGCACATTTTCCGGTGTCGGAGCAACGCTGACAAGAGATGCAGATACGAAAGCAGTGACGATTGTGAATGTCTATCAGGATTCTCCGGCTGAAAAGGCAGGTCTGAAGGCAGGGGATATTCTGGAAAAGGTAGATGACCATGAAGTTGGTGATGAAGAACTGGATACGATCGTATCCTGGATCAAAGGGGAAAAAGGTACGGAAGTAACGTTATATGTCCTGAGAGACGGGAAGGAAGAGACGCTGACTGCCACAAGAGATACGATCGAGGCACAGACAGTTGAGTATGAGATGAAGGATGGCAGGGTTGGTTATATCCGGGTATCAGAATTCGATCTGGTGACATACGATCAGTTTAAAGCAGCACTGGATGACCTGGAAAATCAGGGAATGGAAGGTCTTGTGATCGATCTGAGAAATAATCCGGGAGGAAATCTGGATGTTGTCTGCAACATGCTGAAGCTTCTTCTGCCGGAAGGAACGATTGTTTCCACAAAAGAAAAAAATGGTAAGACGGATGAGATCACGTGCGATGGTACGAATGAATTCAAAAAGCCGCTGGCAGTTCTTGTAAACCAGTACAGTGCAAGTGCATCTGAGATCTTCAGCGGTGCAATTCAGGATTATGGCACAGGAAAGATCGTCGGGGTGACGACATACGGAAAGGGAGTTGTGCAGCAGTTACTGGATCTGGGAGACGGAACATGCTTTAAAGTGACGATCGCAGAATATTATACTCCAAGTGGAAGGAGTATAAACAAAAAGGGTGTTGAGCCTGATATAGAAGTGGAATATCAGTATGACGAAGCCGATCCGAAGAAGGATAACCAGTTGGATAAGGCATTGGAAACAGTCAGCGAAGAATTAAAATAGAGCAGAAAAGTGAAGATTAAAAATTAAAAAAAGAACTTGCAATTAAAAAAGCAGTGTGCTAATATTTAAACCAAGTTTTAACAGGCTAACGTGTTAAAATAGATAAAAGCGAGGAGCAAGACTCTGATCTTCAGAAACTGACAGGAAGCAGGCATCACCGACTGAGAGTGCCGGACAGCGGAGCAGATCAAGGGAACACTTGGGAGCCGGCTGTCTGAAAGATCAGTAGGGCAGCACGTTTAGCAGGCGTTATCTGCAAAGAGGGGAATTCGAAAGAACTGACGAAAGAGCAGACAGAGGATTCAATGCGGGTGGTACCGCGGATATTATATTTGATAATTTCCGTCCCGGGATACTGTTGTATCCCGGGACTTTTTCTATTCAGAAAAAGCTTCACCGGGATGCTGGAATCTGAAAGGAGAAGTAAAATGGAGCTTGTAACAGGAGTAAAAAAGAAAGAGACGCTGGAATTAAGAGAACTGCTTGAAGCAGGCAGAATCGGAACTGAAGTCAGAGTGAATGGTGCGATCCATACGATCAGAGATATGGGAACCGTTGCTTTTATCATTCTGAGAAAAAGAGAAGGCCTTGTGCAGTGCGTTTATGAAGAAGGAGTTTCAAAATTTAACTTGAAAGATGTGAAAGAAGCAGATACAGTAGAAGTATCAGGGATGCTGGAGCGATCGGAAAAAGCTCCGAACGGGATTGAGATCCGGTTAGGAGAACTGAAGATTTTAAGTGAGCCTGCAGAGCCAATGCCGCTTCCGATTTCAAAATGGAAATTGAATACATCTCTGGAAGCAAAATTAAATTACAGACCAATTTCTCTGAGAAATATCAGAGAGCGTGCAAAATTCAGGATTCAGGAAGGTATTGTAAGAGGGTTCAGGGATTTCCTTTATCAGGAAGGATTTACAGAGATCCATACTCCGAAGATCGGTGCGAAAAGTGCTGAGGGAGGAGCAAACCTCTTCCGGCTGGAATATTTCCACAGACCGGCGATCCTTCAGCAAAGCCCGCAGTTCTATAAGCAGATGATGGTTGGCGTTTTTGACCGTGTATTTGAGACTGCTCCGGTATTCCGTGCAGAAAAGCATAATACCAAGCGACACCTCAACGAATACACCAGCCTTGATTTTGAGATGGGATATATCGATGGATTTGAAGATATTATGGCAATGGAGACCGGATTTCTTCAGTATACGATGGCTCTGCTTGAAAAAGAGTATGCAAGAGAGCTGAAGATCCTGGATATTAAAGTACCAAAGACGAAAGAGATTCCGGCTGTACGATTTGATGAGATCAAGAGACTTGTGGCAGAAAAGTATGACCGAAAGATCAAGAATCCATTTGATCTCGAACCGGAAGAGGAAATGCTGATCAGTAGATATGCAAAAGAAGAATGGGATGCGGATTTTGTGTTTGTAACGCATTATCCGTCCAAGAAGCGTCCGTTCTATGCAATGGATGATCCGGCAGATTCCACTTATACGCTCAGCTTTGACCTGCTTTTCAGAGGAATGGAGATCACAACGGGCGGACAGCGTATTCATGATTATCATGAGCTGCTTGCGAAAATGGAAAAGCGTGGCATGACGGACGAGGGGATGGAACAGTATTTAAGTGCATTTAAGCATGGAATGCCGCCACATGGTGGACTTGGAATCGGTATGGAACGTCTGACGATGAAGATGATGAACGAAGATAATGTGCGTGAGACAACCTTGTTCCCGAGAGATTTGAGCAGACTGGAGCCATAGTAGCAGACAGAGCGTGCAGCAGACAGATAGCGATACACAGATGGAGACAGAAAGTGTCGCAGGAAGATAGTCATAGTGATCGTCATGGAAAGTGAGAGACCGTTGTGGACAGAAAAGCGGAGGAGTTCAGATGAAAAAGAGAAGATGTTATCTTTGTGGTGGAAAACTCGTAAATGGAAGATGTACACTTTGCGGTCTTGATAATACAAAAATTGAGCGGAAAAATTACCGCCTGAATGAAAGCAGCTTTGACAGAAAAGGAATTGAGGCAAAGCATTTATGTGAATCCCATAACGGAAAGCCGTCCGGTTCACATACGAACCAGTCTGGCGGGCAGAACCGTCAGAGGCAGAACGGACAAAACCAGCAGAGGCAGGTTTCCTGGCAGAATGGACAAAATCAGCAGGGACAGAGTTCCTGGCAGAGCGGACAGAACTGGACGCAGACGGGCAGGAAAAAGAAAAAGTCCGGAAAGCAGAAAAAGGGATGGATTTCAACAATCATTGTATTGCTGATGATTCTGATCAGTATTGGCGGACCGGCGATCAGTTTTGTGACGACAGAGATAAAAAATAAGATTGATCAGATCAATAACTCTGGTGATGATAACTGGTGGAGTGGTTCAGAAATCGATACAAGTGTGGACGAGAATGATCCGTATGAGTTTGTAACGAGAGAGTTATCCGACAGTGGAGAGGTTTACGATACAGAGCTTGGATATGGTGAATATGTTGTGGGAACAGATATTCCGGAAGGAACTTATGAAGTAACACTTCAGTCAGGATACGGTTCGTTTCAGACCGATGATCCGGACAATTCCATTTATCTGTATGGATATTTCTCTGAAAATGCATCTGATGAGGATGAAGATATTACTGAAATGGAAGATGTAAGATTGTATGAGGGGGCCCATGTCATGATCGGAGAAGATGTGATACTCGCCTTCCATACAGAAAATGGTCAGACCGGACAGATGCAGTCCGAAGATAATCCGCTGAGTGTGACGTATACTCTCCAGCCGGAAAAGAAGTATACTGTGGGAAAAGAGATTCCGGCAGGGGTGTATGATGTCTCTGGAACAAAAGACTGGGCTGTGATGGAGTATGAGATCTATCTCGGAGAACTGTATGATGAGGAATATGACAGCCTGAATTATCAGAATTATTCGATCATGGTAGAAGCGGGAAATGAAAATGCAATCTATAAAAATGCAGTACTGACGGAGGGAACGGAAATCACCGTGACAGGAAAAATGATCCTGACACCATCCAAAAAGATCGGAAGTCAGGACTATGAAGCATTTTATGATATTTACAGAAAATGATGTCGGGGTCAAAAGCCCCCGACTATGATACCTACGGATTGTTACGCACTACGTGCTCCCACAATCCTACCCAACATTCGCATATCGTGGTGCTTACGCCCCACTTTTATGCTCATATTGGGGCGGGTCACAAGGTCATTCTACCACTCGTGTGCGAGCACACGTGGTGTCAGACCTTTTGACCCTGGTATCAAAAAATGAAGTGAGAAAGGGTGACAGAATTGGCAAATAAAATCTCAGACGAAACGATAGAATATGTGGGAATCCTTGCAAAACTGGAACTTTCGGAGGAAGAAAAAGAAGCCGCCAAAAGCGATATGGAGCAGATGCTGGATTATATAGATACTTTAAATGAACTGGATACTACCGGGATTGAACCGATGTCTCATGTATTTCCGGTGCAGAATGTATTCAGGGAAGATGTTGTAACAAATGGTGATAATAAAGAGAAGACACTGGCAAATGCACCTCTTCGGAAAGAAGACAGCTTTGAAGTGCCGAAGACGATAGGGTAAAGGGAGTGAGATGAAGATGGATTTATTAAAACTTACAGCCCTTGAACTGGGCAAAAAAATAAAAGCCGGTGAGGTGACGGTCAGAGAAGCAGTCCGGGCAGTAATCGAGCAGGCAAAAGAAGTAGAACCGGCGATTAACAGTTATGTGACACTGGATGAAGAAGGGGCATATGCACAGGCAGATGAAATTCAGAAAAAGATCGACGCAGGAGAACTGACCGGACCGCTGGCAGGAGTTCCGGTAGCAATTAAAGATAATATGTGCATTGAGGGTCAGCTTACCACATGCAGTTCCAAAATTCTTTCAGGTTTTCAGCCGACTTATACAGCACAGGCGGTTGAAAACCTGAAAAATGCCGGAGCCGTCATTCTCGGAAAGACGAATATGGATGAGTTTGCCATGGGAAGTACGACGGAGACTTCTTATTATGGACCAACGAAAAACCCTCATAATACAGCACATGTTCCGGGAGGTTCTTCTGGTGGATCCTGTGCGGCAGTGGCTGCGTGCGAATGTTATTATGCACTTGGTTCTGATACCGGTGGATCGATCCGTCAGCCAAGTTCTTTTTGTGGAGTAGTGGGACTGAAACCGACCTATGGAACAGTTTCCCGTTATGGACTGGTGGCATATGGTTCTTCATTAGATCAGATCGGACCGGTAGCAAAGGATGTGGCAGACTGTGCAGCAATCCTGGAAGTGATCGCATCCCACGATGAGAAAGACAGTACGTCGATCGAACGGGATGACTGTGATTTTACAGAAGCACTGGTGGAAGATGTAAAAGGACTCAGGATCGGAATCCCGAGAGATTATATGGGCGAAGGACTGGATCCCGAAGTAAATCAGGCAGTCATGCAGGCAGCGAAAGTGCTTGAGGAAAAAGGTGCAATGGTAGAGGTGTTTGACCTGGGACTCGTAAAATATGCGATTCCGGCATACTATACGATCGCAGCAGCAGAGGCAAGTTCCAACCTGGAACGTTTCGACGGAGTAAAATATGGATATCGTACCAAAGAGTATGAGGGACTTCACAATATGTATAAAAAGACCCGTTCCGAAGGATTCGGAGCAGAGGTAAAGAGAAGGATCATGCTGGGATCTTTCGTATTAAGTTCAGGATATTATGATGCCTATTATCTGAAAGCGTTGAGAACAAAAGCCCTGATCAAGAGGGAGTTTGACCGTGTATTTGAAAAATACGATCTGATCTTGGGACCTGCTGCCCCGACAACAGCACCGGAGCTTGGAAAGAGTCTGGATGACCCGATGAAAATGTATTTGGGAGATATTTATACGATCTCTGTCAATCTTGCCGGACTTCCGGGCATGAGTGTGCCGGTAGGAAAAGACAGCAAAGGGCTGCCGGTGGGAATGCAGCTCATAGGAAATGTATTCGACGAAAAGACGCTGATCCGTGCCGCATATACTTATGAATGTGCGACAAAGAAAGTGCATGAGGTTCCTGCACAGATCGGACGGACAGCGGAAAAGGAGGTACAGTAATCATGGCAAAGCAGTATGAGACAGTGATCGGACTGGAAGTTCATATCGAACTGGCAACAAAGACAAAGATTTTCTGTGGATGCAGTACCGAATTTGGTGGGGCACCGAATACGCATACCTGCCCGGTCTGCACCGGTATGCCTGGGTCGCTTCCGGTATTGAATAAGCAGGTTGTAGAATATGCGATGGCGATCGGACTTGCAACAAACTGTAAGATCACGCAGGTATGTAAATTTGACCGCAAGAACTATTTTTATCCTGATAATCCGCAGAACTATCAGATTTCCCAGCTTTATCTTCCAATCGCACGAGATGGATATGTAGAGATTGAAAGCGGAAGCGGAAAGAAAAAAGTGCGGATCCATGAAATGCATATGGAGGAAGATGCAGGAAAGCTCGTTCACGATGAATGGGATGATACATCACTGGTTGATTATAACCGAAGCGGAGTTCCGCTGGTAGAGATTGTATCAGAGCCGGATATGCGTTCCGCTGAGGAAGTGATCGCATATCTTGAGAAACTCCGTATGATCGTACAGTATCTGGGAGCATCGGACTGCAAGCTGCAGGAAGGATCTATGCGTGCGGATGTAAACCTTTCTGTTCGGGAAGTTGGTTCGGATACATTTGGTACAAGAACGGAAATGAAAAACCTGAACTCCTTTAAAGCAATCGCTCATGCAATTGAGGGAGAGCGTCAGAGACAGATCGAGCTGCTGGAAGAAGGAAAAGCAGTGACCCAGGAGACAAGAAGATGGGATGATAATAAAGAACATTCCTATGCAATGCGTTCCAAAGAAGATGCACAGGATTACCGTTACTTCCCTGAACCGGATCTTGTTCCGATCGTGATCAGTGACGAATGGATCGAAAAAATCAGGGCACAGCAGCCGGAACTTCGGACAGAGAAGCTGGAGCGTTACAAAAAAGAATTTGACATCCCGGAATATGATGCAGAGATCATTACAGAATCCAAGCATATGGCAGATCTTTTTGAAGCGACGACTGCGATCTGCAATAAGCCGAAAAAAGTATCCAACTGGCTGATGGTAGAGACGATGCGTCTGATGAAGGAACACAGCATGGAAGCAGAAGATCTGAAGTTCTCACCGGTGAATCTGGCGAAGCTGATCGAGCTTAATGATGCGGGCACAGTAAATAGTTCTGTGGCAAAAGAAGTATTTGAACAGATCTTCCTGAATGATATTGAGCCGGATGTATATGTAGAAGAGCATGGACTGAAGACAGTCAATGATGCAGATGCACTCAGAACGACGCTGGAGAAAGTCATTGCTGACAATCCACAGGCAGTCGCTGATTACAGAGGAGGAAAAGAAAAAGCACTCGGTGCATTGGTCGGACAGACGATGAAAGCCATGAAAGGAAAGGCAAATCCGGGAATGGTCAACAAAATGCTCCGGGAAATGCTGGGATAATAACTGAAAATAGTTTTTCATCATTTCTAATAATAAAGTAAGGTGTTTATGACCTGTCTCAGATAATCCGATGCATAGGATATCAGGTCATAAGCACCTTTATTAATATACCAGTCTAATCAAATCCCTTTCACTAAACGGATGCGAGACAGATCCGAATAGTTCCGAATCAGACAAAAAACAGCAAAAAAATGTGGGGGGGGTGACAAGATTTGAGAGGAAAAAAGAGATACAATAAAGTAGGATGTATCTTAATATAAATAAGATACTCACGAAAATGGGAGGAAGGAGATAAGTTTCTATGATGAAAGGGAAACTAAAAAAAGCGGTTGCACTTGTGACAGCATTAAGCTGTGTGCAGATTTCACCGCTTGCAGTGACTGAAGTAGAAGCCGCACAGGATGCAGTCAGTGCTACGAAGAGTGGAAATATTGTGACCATTGGAAATGATAAGCTCAGCCGTGAGTTCAGTATTTCTGATGACAGGCTTTCCACGACAAAAATTGAGAACCTGCTTGGAAATTCAGTGTTCACACCGGGAGAAAATTCAGAAGAATTTGTGATTAAGACGCTGGATGAGACAAGTAACGGGGCAGTTTCATTGGAAGAATATACGACCAGTGAGGGAAATAGCAGTCAGATATTAGACGGGATTACCGATACAACAGGCAATTTCTGGTGTTCTAATTCGGATGATATGAAACTGGTAGTAAATTTTGGATCAGAAAAAGAAGTAAAAAAAGTGGTTTATACACCGCGTTATGATAATAGTGCGAAGTATAACTGTACCGGACGTCTGACCAAACTGAAGATCCAGTACTGGGATGGCAGTGCATGGCAGGATGCAACGGTTGGTGGAAATGCAGAAATTTCACTGACAACCGATGCAAATACAAAGCCGGATGCGATCGAGCTGGATGAAACAGTGACGACATCCAAGATCAAACTGGTTGGTATTGAGTCCTACCACTGGCAGGATGCAAACCGGAATAAGTTTATGAATGTCGGAGAACTGGATGTGCAGGATACAGCCGGAACAACTGTTCTTGACAAAGGTACACAGATTGCCGGAAAAGAAATCAAATCCAGTGAACTGACACTGAAATCGACTTCGATTGATGATACAACAGCAGTGATCAATGATGTCAATAAGACCGGTAAGATGATTACTTTTGAATTTGATCCGGTTCAGATGGGAACAGGCGAAGCCAATATTACAGAAAAGATTGTCATGTATGATGGGGATCATTTCATGCGTAAGTTCCTGGAGATTGACAGTGAAGATAAGGATGTCCGCATGGATTATATCGATGGCGAGCATCTGACAGTCACAGACAGCGATAAGACATGGACTGTTCCGAAGGGAGTCGGCGGTGTTGTAGAGATGAGCGAATATAAGGCAAATCTCGGACAGCCGATCTATATTGATGGAATGTTTGTGGGATCAGAATTCCCGGAAACTGATACACAGATTGAATCAGGTTTGGGACATGTACGCTACTATACAGGAAAGAATTTTACAGATTTTGAGAGAGACGGACAGCTGACTGAGGATGGAAAGTATATTTCCTGGCAGACCGTTGTTGGTGCAAGCCATAGTGACGGAAGTGATCAGGGAGTCATCCAAAGTGATTTTTATGATTATATCGACAGTATTGCAACTCCGTCAGATTTCCGTCTGCAGTACAACTCCTGGTTCGACAACATGATGAGAATTGATGATGATAATATCCTTTCCTCATTCATTGAAATCGAGAAGGAACTGACACAGACCGGAGTTCGCCCGATGGATTCCTATGTAGTGGATGATGGATGGAACAACTACAATGATACATCGGTTGTAGATTCCGTACGTTCAGGAACGACCCTGAATACAACAGGATTCTGGGAGTTTAACTCCAAGTTCCCGAATGGACTGACGACATCCAGTTCCCTGGTAAATAAACTGGGATCTGATTTCGGTGTATGGATTGGACCAAGAGGAGGATACAACTTCTTCGGTTCTCTGGCAGATATCCTGACAAAGAGCGGAACAGGAAGTAAATCCGGTGGTTCCATTGATGTTGCAGATGCAACTTATGTTCAGAAGTTTGAAGAAATGGCGATCAACTGGATGCACGACTATGGAGTGAACTACTGGAAGTGGGATGGATTTGCAGATGTTGCACAGTATAATGCATTCCCGTCAGGAGAAGGTGTTGTAGGATACAGTGAGGAACACCGCCATATGTATGGTGGACAGAATCAGATGTACCATGTGACAGACCTTTGGGAGAAATGGATCGTGCTGATGGAGAATATCCGTCAGGCTGAGAAAGATTATAATATTAAGAACTTGTGGATTTCCCTGACCTGTTATGTCAACCCAAGTCCATGGTTCTTACAGTGGGCAAACTCTGTATGGTTACAGTGTGCAGGAGACCGTGGAGAGATCAGTAATGGTACGCTGAATAATAAGATGGACAATATGCTGACTTACCGTGATGCGAACTACTATGAGTTTGTTCAGGTACACCAGTTTCAGTTCCCATTGGCAAATCTTTATAACCATGACCCGATCTACGGAAGTGAAGGAACAGGAATCGTAGCTGACTCCATGACAGCAGAACAGTTCAAGAATTACCTGTATATGATGGGAACAAGAGGAACTGCATTCTGGGAGCTTTATTACTCTGATTCACTGCTGGACAAGGATAAATATCTTGTAAATGCAGAGTTCCTTGAGTGGGAGGAAGAAAATTTCTCCAAGCTGAAGAATGCGAAGATGATCGGTAGCCATCCATCCAGTGCAACAAGACTCAGCACTTACAGAAATGGTGGAATGAGCAGCGGTGAAGTACAGAATCCATATGGATTTGCATGCTTCGATGGAAATGCAGGAATCATTTCCATGAGAAACCCGTCTGCAACAGAGAAGACGATCACATTTACACTGAATGATGCAATCGGAGTTACAAAAGCCGGTACTTACCACATGAGTACAGTACATACTTATTCTCCGAATGGAACGATTGCGACAGCAAAAGATACTTATACAAAGGGTGAAGAAGTATCCGTTACACTTCAGCCGGGTGAAGTACAGGTATGGTCTCTGAGCCAGGATGCAGATACAACTGCACCGACATTCAAGAGTCTGACAAGTGTTTCAGGAACAGAGCTTCGGGTACAGTTAAGTGAAAAGATCAAAGGAAATGCAATCCTGAAGGTCAAAGTAAATAATGAAGTTGTTGATAATGTGACAGTTTCAGAGTATGCAGACCTGCGTACATTTAAACTGACATTTGCTACAGCACTGAATGATGGCGATGTTGTAGAAGTATCCGCAGAGAGTGGAGCAGATGCAGCCGGAAATCAGATTACAGGAAAGATCTCAGCTCCATACTATGCAGAGAATAAGATTGCAGAGAAAGAAACTGTAGAGGGAAGCAACAGCGAGATCAGTGGAAAAGACCGCAGCGTAGAAGGAACCAACGGATTCACAGTAGCAGCACAGGTTCAGACAGCAGACAGAAGCGTTGTCCTTGTAAAGCAGGGAGATGCTTATGAACTCGGAATCAATGCGGAAGGACATCCGTATTTCACGGTAAACGGTGTGACAGCAACAGCTGATGCAGTTATTTCCGATGCAACAGAATCTATGATCGTTGGTGTAAAAGAAAATAACGGACTGGTTCGTATTTATGTAGACGGACAGATAAGTGCGTCTGTATATAATGCAGAGAACAAAGAGTTCGCAGTTCCGGCAGCAAAGATCGTTGGTAACGGTGTAAACGGAGCTGTGACAAATGTAGCAGTTTATGACAGAAGTCTTGGTTACGATGAAGTTCCGACATCAGGACTGGCAGAGACTGTGAAGAAGATCACAGCAGAAAAAAATAACTGGACAACAGAGTCCTGGACAGCAGCCAATATGGATACGCTTCTTTCCAATGCAACGAGTGCCATCTCAGGTGGAGATGCTTCAGCGATCCAGGCAGCAAAAGAGGCACTGACAGCAGGTTATGCAACACTTGTGCCGAAAGTAGTAGAAAATCTGGCATATCAGAAAAATGTAACAGCTGCATGGGTAGATGCAAATGAGACAACAGATATGACCAATACAAGAAGTCCGCTTTCCAAGGCAGTAGATGGTCTTAATAATGATTCTGACAGCTATGCAATTTACGGAAAAGACGGAAAAGATAAAGGTTCTTACATTACAATTGATCTCGGACAGCAGTGCAGGATCAACAATGTAAACTTATGGCGTTACTGGACTGATGGAAGAACTTATAAGGCAACCGCACTGGTAGTATCTGATACAGCAGATTTTGCGAAGAAGACAGTTCTCTATTACAGTGGAGATTCTGATGTATATAATTTAGGTGTGGATCCGACAGATACATTATATGCAGAAACTTCAGCAGGAAAAGCATTATACAGCGGAGAAGCTGTGACAGGAAGATATGTACGTCTGTACGCAATGGGTAAAGTTGGAAGTAATACTACAAGCGGACATGAGAACCATATCGTAGAGATCCAGATAAATGGAAGAGCGGCAGATGCAGATCCATACGATCTGACAGAATACCGGAAGGTATTAAAAGAAGCAAAGACAGAGGCGGCAAAGGATATTTATACAGCAGAATCTGTAGCAGCCCTGAATGAGCAGATCACAGCATCTGAAGCACTGATCACAGAACTTGATGCAGCGATCAATGCAGGAAATCAGCCGGATAAGTCCTGGTCTGAAGTAGCCAATGCGAAGGCAGCTCTTGAGGCAGCCGTAGCAGCACTGGCAAAAAATGACGGACCGGTTGTAGAAGAAGATGCAGATTATACAGCAGTAAATGCAGCAAAAGAAAAAGCTGCAGGAGTAGACAGAAGCAGATATACAGATGAGAGTCTGAAAGCACTGGATGATGCAGTTGCAGCGGTAGTAGAAGGACTGAAGAAATCCGAGCAGAGCAGAGTCGATGCAATGGCAGCAGCAATCAATAATGCGTATGCAGCACTGGTTGAAAAAGATGCAGACTACACAGCAGTAAATGCAGCAAAAGAAAAAGCTGCAGGAGTAGACAGAAGCAGATATACAGATGAGAGTCTGAAAGCACTGGATGATGCAGTTGCAGCGGTAGTAGAAGGACTGAAGAAATCCGAGCAGAGCAGAGTCGATGCAATGGCAGCAGCAATCAATAATGCGTATGTAGCACTGGTTGAAAAACCGGCTGTAGAAGAGGATGCAGACTATACAGCAGTGAATGCAGCAATTGCAAAAGCAGATAAGATTGACAGAAGTAAGTATACAGAAGAAAGTCTGAAGGCTTTGGATGATGCAATCGCAGCAGTAGAAAAGGGTCTGAAAGAATCCGAACAGAGCAGAGTTGATGCAATGGCAGCAGCGATTGAGAAAGCATTAAGCGAACTGGTAGAAAGCCCGGTAGTTGAACCGGAAAAAGATGCAGACTATACAACAGTGAATGCAGCAATGGAAAAAGTACAGAAGATTGACAGAAGTAAGTATACAGAAGAAAGTCTGAAGGCTTTGGATGATGCAGTCGCAGCGGTAGAAAAGGGTCTGAAAGAATCCGAACAGGATAAAGTTGACGCAATGGCAGCAGCAATCGAGAAGGCACTGGATGGTCTGAAAAAGAAACCGGCAGCTGACGATGATAAGAAGAATGATTCAAAGAAAGATGATTCAAATAAGAATGACTTAAATAAGAATGATTCTGATAAGAAGGCAGATGCCGTTAAGACTACTACAGTGAAGACCGGAGATGCAGCCAATGTAATTCCATTCTTCGGAATGACATTGCTTGCAGCAGGTGCAGTGATCGTAATTGCATTTAAAAAGAAACGCAGAGCTTAAGAAATGCAGACAGGATGAAAATGAACTGAGCTGCGAAAAGCTTTGTTAAAAAGAAAAGAGTCTGGATATACAGAAAATGTATGTCCGGACTCTTTTGTTATCCTCCCCCAAAAAAATTATCCACAATTTTATCGACAAAAAAGATGAGTTATGAACAAAATACAAATTGCAATTCCAGTATTTGTCATGTATTCTGTAATTACTCCGATTCATGGAGCATCTGAATTCAGAACAAGGTCAACTGCTTTTATTCAAAGCATCGATTCAATGTAATTAAAATAAATGGTCAAAATGAAAATCTGCAGAGAACAGTCAGAAAAAAATCATCAGTAGAAAGGAATTGCCTATGGAGATCAATCTATTACAGGAGTACACGTTTGTATGTCTTGACATTTTTAATAACATCATCCACAATAAAGATAAAAAGATAGAGAATAAATTGGAAGAGTGGTTGGTATTTCTAAGTCAGGATGATCCGGATATGATTATGAAACTGTTGGACAGGAATCCTGAATTTCAGAAAATTTATGAAGAAATCTACACTCTGTGCCTGAATATGGAAGGGATGATGGAGATGTTTTCAAAAGAACTGGAAATTATGGATCGAAATACAGTAAAGCTGATGATCGATGAGATGGAAGAAGAACTGAACGAGACGAAGCGGAAAGCGAAAAAGGAAGTTGATGAGGTGAAAAGGAAGGCAAAAGAAGAAATTGAAGAAGCGGAAAAGCGTGCAAAAGCAGCGGAGGAAGAGACTGAAAGATTACGCAGGACTTTGGAGGAGCAAAAAGGTAAGAGGGATATTTCTTGACAGATCTTCAGGGAAGGTGTTAGAATATCCCCGTTACAATTAAATGAAAGATGCGTAAGGTGTCAGTCGGACAAAATGTCAGGACTGGTGAAAAGGGAAACAGGTGCGAATCCTGTACGAACTCGTCACCGTATTTCGTGAGCAACAGCCATAAGACCACTGGGAGACCGGGAAGGTGAGCTGGATGCGTCTGAACGATCAGCCGGGAGACCTGCCTTTCGCAGTACAGGAACGAAGAGTTCAGGTCACGAGGAACTGGCGGTACGAAAGAATAGGACAGACTGTTTTTTATAAAAAAGACAGTTTATTCGTGTAAAGAAGATATTATGTGAACCCTCGTTTTTAACGGGGGTTTTATTTACTTATTTATGCAGACAAAAGCCAGAGTCGGTGTGTATATCTGTATATCTGAACCGTTCTGTTCCAAAAAGCATTGATCAAAGATCAGGGAGGAAAAGATGAAGAAAAAATTATTGACAGCATTTCTGGTAACTGCACTTGGAATATCCATGTTAAGTGGATGTGGTGGAAAGAACAGTGACGACAATTCAACCAAATCTGAACAGTCAACCAAAGAAAAAGATCAGGAGGCGGCAGATAAAGTGGCAAAGCTGATTGATGATATTTATGTACAGGAGAGGACAGACAAGACAGATGAGCAGTGCGAAGCTGCAAAGAAGGCATGGGATGCATTGACAGATGCACAGAAAGAGTTAGTAGAAGGTGAAAATGCAGACCCGGATTATTTCGGAAGAGATACGGGAGACGCATCAAAAGATGATCCACTGAATGAGGATGAGATTGGGGAAAATGAACTTTTAGTTGTAAGTTTCGGAACTTCCTTTAATAACAGCCGTGCAGAGGATATTGGTGGAATTGAAAAGGCACTTCAGGCAGCTTATCCTGAGTGGTCTGTAAGAAGAGCATTTACGGCTCAGATCATCATCAACCATGTTCAGGCACGTGACGGAGAAAAGATTGATAATATGGATCAGGCTTTAGAAAGAGCTGTAAAGAACGGTGTCAAGAATCTGATCGTGCAGCCGACGCATCTGATGCATGGTGCAGAATATGATGAACTGACAGAAGCAGTAGAAAATTATAAAGATAAGTTCGAGTCAGTAAAAATTGCAGAGCCACTGCTTGGAGAAGTTGGTTCCGATGCAACTGTAATCAATGCAGATAAGGAAGCCGTAGCAAAAGCGATCACAGCAGAGGCAGTAAAAGTAACCGAGTATGAAAGCCTGGATGCTGCAAAAGAAGCAGGAACAGCATTTGTATTTATGGGACATGGAACATCCCATACAGCAAAGATCAGCTATTCCCAGATGCAGACGCAGATGGAACAGCTTGGATATGAGAATGTATTTATCGGAACAGTAGAAGGTGAACCGGAAGAGACTTCCTGTGAGTCAGTGATTGAAAAGATCAAAGCAGCAGGATACAAAAATGTTGTACTTCGTCCGCTGATGGTTGTAGCAGGAGATCATGCCAATAATGATATGGCAGGCGATGATGATGATTCCTGGAAGAGCCAGTTTGAAGCGGCAGACGCATTTGACAACATTGAGACTCAGATTGCCGGTTTAGGTGAGATTAAAGAGATCCAGCAGCTTTATGTAGCTCATACAAAAGCAGCAATGGATGCAGAATAGGAGATTATTTTTCATGAGAAAAAGACTGTTGGCAGTGACACTTTCTGTTATGATGACTGCCTCGATGCTTGCAGGATGTGGCGGTAAGGCAGATACGAAAGATACTAAGAAAGTACAGACAGAACAGGATTCTTCAAAAGAGGAAGGAACAGCAGAAGAATCTTCGGAAAAGAAAAATGCAGCAGAAGATGCAGGACTGGAAGATGGTGTATATACTGCAGAATTTCATACAGACAGTTCGATGTTTCATGCAAATGAGACAAAGGATGGAAAAGGAACTTTGACTGTGAAAGACGGAAAGATGGTCTTTCATGTCACCCTTCATTCAAAGAATATTGTCAATCTGTTCCCTGGTAAGGCAGAGGATGCCCAGAAGGATGGAGCAGAGCTTCTGCAGCCGACCGTAGATACGGTGACCTATTCCGATGGAACTACGGAAGAGGTTTATGGATTTGATATTCCGGTTACAGTGATCGATCAGGAGTTTGATCTGGCTCTGATCGGGAAAAAAGGCGTGTGGTATGATCACAAGGTAAGTATTGAAAATCCGGTGAAAGACGAATAAATCTTCTTATAAAGCAGATTTGTACAGATGGCAGAGTCGGGGACTTTTGCCCCCGACATCTATGAATCTGTATAAAGAATAATTCGAGCTTAAACGGAGCATACTGAGTACGATAAAAAGGAAAGGTATGCTCTTTTATTATGAAAAAATCGCATCTGTATGATTTCTTATATAATATAGCAGGAAGTATTTTGTATGCGGCAGGGATTGATACCTTTGCCGGGGCAGCAGGATTTGCACCGGGCGGTGTATCAGGACTTGCCCTGATTCTGAATCATCTGTGGGGACTGCCGGTGGGGATCATGACCCTGGTTTTAAATGTTCCGTTAGTCCTGATCAGCTATAAAGCAGTAGGAAAAAAATTCCTTCTGAAGACAGCGGTGACCATGCTTATTTCAACATTTTTCCTGGATATTGTATTTCCCTTTTTTCCGCTGTACCGCGGACAGCGTCTGCTGGCAGCAGTTTATTCAGGAGTCTTGCTGGGCGGAGGAATGGTGTTGTTCTACCTGCGGGGTTCGTCCTCTGGAGGAATCGATTTTCTGACTATGGCAATAAAAAAGAAGCATCCGTCGTTTTCGCTTGGGAAAATCACCTTGATGATCGATCTTGCAGTCATTCTTCTTGGCTGGCCGGTATTCGGGGATGTGGATGCAGTGCTGTACGGACTGATCGCTACCTTTGCCTCGGTGGTGGTGATCGATAAAGTTCTTTACGGGATCGGGGCAGGAACACTTGCGATCATTATTACGTCTGACGGGAAAAAGATGGCAAAAGTGATCCGGGAAAATGCAGACCGTGGTGTGACACTTATAGAAGCCATCGGAGGGTATACCGGACAACAGAAAAGTGTATTGCTGTGTGCCTGCTCCAAATCAGAAGCATATACGGTTCAGGAGGCAGTGAGAAAGACGGATGAGACCGCATTTCTGATGTTCACCGAGACGAGTGAAGTATTCGGGGAAGGGTTTAAGCATCCCTGAAGAAATGGGAATATCCGGAGAAGGCTTTCGTCATTCCTAGCTTGCAAATTCCCGTGTCATACCGTACAATAAAATCCGTTGGATAAAAGAAATTGGATAAAAGAAATTAGAAACTTGATGAAATACGATTCAGGAGAGGCGGTATACCATGGGCATGATACGTGCTGAAAAGCTTGTATTTGAATATGATAAACGAGACGAAGACGGCAATGTGATCGGAAGCTGCAGAGCCATTGACGGAGTGGACATCGACATTCCGCAGGGGTCTTTTGTGGCAGTGCTGGGGCATAATGGTTCAGGAAAATCCACACTGGCAAAGCATATGAATGCAATTCTTGTCCCGACAGACGGGACAATGTGGGTGGACGGAAAAGATACGAAGGATATGGAGAAACTGTGGGAGATCCGGCAGAGTGCCGGAATGGTCTTTCAGAATCCGGACAATCAGATCATCGGAACGGTGGTAGAAGAGGATGTCGGATTCGGACCGGAAAATCTCGGAGTTCCGACAAAAGAGATATGGAAAAGAGTAGAGGACAGTCTGCGTGCTGTCGGGATGCTGGATCGGAGAAAAGATTCTCCCAATAAGCTTTCGGGCGGTCAGAAGCAGAGAGTGGCGATCGCAGGAGTGATCGCAATGGAGCCAAAATGCATTGTACTGGATGAGCCGACTGCCATGCTGGATCCAAATGGAAGAAAAGAAGTAATCTCTGCAGTGGAAAAGCTTCGGAGAGAAAAAAATGTGACTGTGATCCTGATCACTCATTATATGGAAGAAGTGGTGGATGCAGATCAGGTCTTTGTCATGGATGATGGCCGGATCGTTATGCATGGCACACCACGGGAAATTTTCAGCCGGGTTGATGAACTGAAAAAATACCGGATGGATGTACCACAGGTTACGATGCTGGCAGATGAGCTGATCCACCGTGGAGTGGATCTGCCAAAAGGAATTTTAAGAAGGGAAGAACTGGTAGAAGCATTATGTCGATTACGTTAGAACATCTCAGTTATGTATACAATCCGGGAACCGCTTACGAGAAGCACGCATTGAAAGATATCAGTCTTGAGATTCCACAGGGACAGTTTGTCGGGATTATTGGACATACCGGTTCAGGAAAATCCACCCTGATCCAGCATCTGAACGGATTGATGAAAGCAACCTCAGGAAGGCTGCTCTATGAAGGAAAAAATATTTATGAAGAAGGATACGATATGAAGCAGCTCCGCACGCAGGTCGGACTGGTGTTCCAGTATCCTGAATATCAGTTATTTGAAGTGGATGTATTGAGTGATGTCTGCTTTGGCCCGAAGAATCAGGGGCTTTCAAAGGAAGAATGTGAGGCACAGGCAAAAGAGGCATTGCAGTTAGTCGGATTCCCGGAGAAATATTATCATCAGTCTCCATTTGAACTCTCAGGAGGGCAGAAAAGGCGTGTGGCGATCGCAGGGATTCTTGCCATGCATCCAAAGGTACTTGTACTGGATGAGCCAACTGCGGGACTTGACCCGAAGGGAAGGGACGAGATTCTGGATCAGGTGGCACAGCTTCACGAAAAGACCGGGATGACAGTAGTTCTGGTATCCCACAGCATGGAAGATGTGGCAAAATATGTAGACCGTCTGATCGTGATGAATCAGGGGGAAAAAATGCTGGACGGAACACCGCAGGAAGTCTTCCGGCATTATAAAGAACTTGAGGCAGTCGGTCTTGCTGCACCACAGGTAACTTACGTGATGCATGATCTGAAAGAAAAGGGATTTGAAGTGTCAGCAGATGCGGCAACGGTAGAAGAAGCCGCAGATGAGATCATGAAATGCCTGAAGAAGACCCGAAAGGCAGAAAGAGAGGTGCAGGCATGATCCGTGATATTACAATAGGACAATATTATCCGGCACAGAGTCAGGTACATAGGTTAGATCCACGGGTGAAGATCGTCTGCACGCTGGCATTCCTGGTTTCCTTATTTTTGCAGAACAGTATTTTAGGATATGTAGTTGCATTTGCATTTCTTGCAATGGTGATCCGGCTTTCAAAAGTGCCGGTAAAATTTATTGTCAGAGGACTGAAACCCATTGTGATCCTGCTGCTTTTTACAGTGCTGATGAACCTGTTCCTTACGAGGAGTGGAAATATCCTCTTTCATTATGGAATCCTTACAATCACGGAGGGCGGTCTGCGGACATGCGTTTTTATGACGGTGAGATTGATCTTTCTGGTGATGGGATCTTCCATCATGACATTTACGACCACCCCGAACAGCCTGACAGACGGAATCGAAAAGCTGCTTCATCCGCTGAACCGGATCCATGTTCCGGTGCATGAGATTGCAATGATGATGTCGATCGCTCTCCGCTTTATTCCAATCCTTTTGGAAGAGACGGATAAAATCATGAAAGCACAGATCGCAAGAGGGGCAGATTTTGAATCGGGAAATATCCTGCAAAGGGCAAAGGCAATGATCCCGATCCTTGTGCCACTGTTCGTATCTGCATTCCGACGGGCAAATGATCTGGCAATGGCAATGGAAGCAAGATGTTACCATGGCGGGGATGGAAGAACAAAGATGAAACCATTGCAGTATCATAGAAATGACAGAGTTGCTTATCTGATCACACTGCTGTATTTAGTGGCGATCGTAGGTGCAGGAAGATATATTCCATTTAAGATATGGATCTTTTAAGTACAGATAATAGAAAAAGAGGACAGGAAAAGAATGAGACGAATCAGACTGACAGTTGCCTATGACGGAACAGATTACTGCGGCTGGCAGGTACAGAATAACGGGGCGACGATAGAAGGAGAATTGAATACGGCACTGACGCAGCTGACCGGACAGACAGTGAAGGTGATCGGGGCGAGCCGGACGGATGCAGGAGTTCACGCGAGAGGAAATGTGGCTGTATTTGATACAGAATCTTCCATTCCACCGGAACGGTTTCTTTATGCTGTGAATGCGTTGCTCCCGGAAGATATCGTAGTAGTTGATTCCTGCGAGGTGGCGGCAGACTGGCATCCAAGACACTGCAATACAGAAAAGACCTATGAATACCGGGTGCTGAATCAGAAACTTCCCGATCCGATGAGGAGAAGAGATACTTATTTCGTCTCTTTTCCGCTGGATTTGGAGAAAATGAGAAAGGCAGCGGGATATCTGGAAGGGGAGCATGACTTTAAAAGCTTCTGTAATGTGCATACGCACGTAGAAGATACAGTCCGCACCATATACCGGCTGGAAGTGATCCGGGAAGAAAATGTGATCACATTCCGGGTCAGAGGAAACGGATTTCTTTACAATATGGTGCGGATTCTTGCCGGAACACTGATCGGAGTCGGAAGAGGACTGATCGATCCGGAAGAGATCCCGGCGATGCTGGAGGCAAAAGACCGGCAGGCAGCGGGGATGACCGTGCCGCCGCAGGGGCTGACACTGGTGAAGATTGATTATCTGGATGGGGGAATGGAAAGTTGAAGGCAGTGGTCTGCGAAGATGAAGAGGCACTTCAGCTTTTTTTAGAAAAGCAGGTATGTGAGTGCATGAAAGAAGCCGGGATCAATGGGAGTTGCGAAGTGTTTTCATCGGCAGAAGAATTACTGGAAAAAGGAAATCCTTTTTATGATCTTTATCTGCTGGATATTCAGCTTGGTCAGATGACGGGAATGGAACTGGCGGAAAAGATCAGGGAGAAAGACGACCATGCAGTGATCCTTTTTGCAACAAATTATAAAGAAATGATCCGTAAGGCATTTCAGGTATCGGCACTGGATTATTTGGTGAAACCATTGGATGAGGTGGAAGTAAGACAGGCATTATTGCGTTCTTTCCGGTATCTGTCAAAAAAAAGAAACCGGATTGCTTTAAAAAATCAGTCAGGAGTGGAGATCTTTTATCACGAGGAGATTGAGTACATAGAAAGTGAAAAAAGAAAAGTGCGGATCTGCAGCAGGCGAGGCAGCGGTGAATTTTATGTCCGGCTCAATGACCTGGAACACGAATTTAAAGGCAGTCTGCTTGTGAGAGTTCATGCTTCTTTTATCATTAACCTTGAGAAAATACGAAGTGTGCGGAAAGATACGATCACGATGGAGTCAGGAAAAGAAATTCCGGTGACAAGGAAATATAAAGATCAGTTTAACAGGGCATTTCAGAATTATTGCCTGGAAATGCGAAGATGAGAGTGGGAATGATATGATAATACCAATAATTGAGGTGATACAGACCTATTTATTCGTATCGTGCTTTTTAAAAAGAAAAGTAAGGTTTGGAAAGGTGCTGGACTGGTTGGTTCTGATTGGAGTTTCGGAAGTTGGAACAATCGGAAATCATTACTTTCAGGATGCGAATATAAATATATTGATTGCAGTGATAGAACTGTTCATTCTTTTATCCTTTTTCGATGGTGGGGTGAAGAGGAAAATTCTGGCTGGACTGCTCTATTTAGTCTTTGCATTTTTAGCTGAAGGTGTTGTGGCTGTGGGACTGTCAAGAGCATATGATATCCGGATCAGTGATATGGGAAATCAGGAGGAGGCAGTGATCCTGTTGGGAAAGAGATATTCCAGAGAAATCCGGGTTATTGCAACAATGTTCTTCTATTTGCTGTCAAGAAAAAAGAGAGATACAGAGAAAAGGGATATACAGGGACAACTGCTGGTCATCCCGGCACTTAGTGCGGTTCTGCTTGTAATTGTGACAGAGGATCAGTTTGCAAGAGAGCAGATCAATGTGTGGATGGAAGTGATGCTGATCCTGTTTATTCTGATTATCAATGCAGTATTATATGTGCTTTTCCGCAGGCAGGAAGTTTATTTCAGGGAAGAGGAAATGATCCGGAATCAGTTAAAAGAACTGGAATATGAATCAGCCCATTACAGGGAATTAGAACAACATCAGCAGGAAATCCGAAGAATCAGGCATGATATAAAAAATGAATTGTCGGGCATTTATGGTTATCTTGAAAATGGAGAAGTGGGAGAAGGAAAAAAGGAGATTGAGACACTTCTTCAGCAGATGACTGCGGCAGAACAGAAAATTTTTACTGCAAATGCAGTTGTAAATGGAATCCTGAATCTGAAGTTACAGAAGATGGAAATGGCTCAGATAGAATATGAGTTTGATATTCACATACCGGAACAGTTAAAAATTCAGGGAACAGATTTAGGCGTACTGCTGGGGAACTTACTGGATAATGCAATCGAGGCATGCCAGGAGTTTCAGGGAGAAAAAAAGATCCGGCTTCTGATAGAATATCAGAATAGCGGAGTAGTGATACACTGCGAAAATCCATGCAATGAAGATACAGAGACACTTCAGACAAAGAAGAAAGATAAGATAAACCATGGATTTGGGATGGGAAGTATTGCACAGATTGTAAAAAAATATGATGGTTTTTGGGAATATCAGATGAAGTCAGGTTTATTTAAAGTTACGGTAAATCTGTGGGAAAGAGAAATGATATAGAAGTATATTGATATAGAAAATAGATGGATATGGTATAAAATTGAAAATAATACCCTCTTTTTGTGTGAATTATTACATAAAAAGGGGGTATTTGTTACATTTTCGGAAATGAGAGGGGAAATCCAAATATAATACAAAGTAAAAGAGACTTTATATACCGGACGGAGGTGACAAAATGAAAAGAAAGTTATTTTTATTAACTGGAATTATTTTTGTGCTTTTGAGCGGATGTGGGAAAGAAAAAAATTCTGCTGTGAAAGATCAATTTGAATCCGGGTATATGGAATTATTTGGAACGCATCCTGCTGTAACAAAAAAAGGAGATTTTCAGGTAATGGAAGGAATTGCATATTTTACAGATTACAAAAATCAGATTTGTACCCCCATCTGTAATAAACCGGATTGTCGTCATTTGTCAGTATATGAAGACGAAGATACACAGTGCAATGCAGTTTGTGATGGGGTAAGAATTTTTCCATATAAGGAGAAACTTTATCGTATCAGGACAGCAGAAAATGGGAAGAGTGAACTGGTTCTGTCAGACTTAGATGGGAGCAATCCCAAAAGTGGAGGAACTTTTGATACTGGATCACTCTTGACGGATGCAGTTGTGAGAAAAAATAAGCTGTATTATGTCAGTACGGTGATGAATGATGCAACAGGAGAGATAACCGGATCAGGAGAAGCGGCTGAGACACCTGTCTGGAAGTTATGTTCACTGGATTTAGATACCATGGATCAAAAACTAATTTTAGAAATAAAGGCTGCACGAAGTTTTTGCCTGTTGGGAGGGAATGAGGAGTATCAGTTTTATGCGGTAATAAAAGACCGTGGTGCAGAGTATTACAGATTTGATTATCAGAACGAAGAGTCGTTTTCGATACTATTGAATACAGGAAGTTATTCCAAAATAAAAATGTCAGATGATGGAAAGTCTCTTTACTATGTAGGAAATGATGGAAAAGAGATTTATAAATATGAGACTGAGGCAGAAAAAATAAGTTCTGTTGTGGGAGCGGGAGAATTGAAAAAAATTACTGCGGCTACGGAGATAGAACTTGTGATAGAAGGAGAGCATGAGGGAACGGTTTTATTCAGGATATTACCCGAAAATGAACTGTATGTAAAGAAGGGGACGGAAATTCTGAGAACAGGGCTTAGTGAGCGGCTGCCGGAAGAAGCAGCGTGGCTGAGCGGAATTAGAAGTACCACAGAGGAAGGCTTTTTCTTTTCTTATCAGGCGAACAATGAAAAATCAGATACAAAGGGAGATCTTATTACCTGGTATGCGTATATTAGCTGGTCGGAGCTGTTCGATAAAGAGGGAAAAATAAAAGTAGTACATAGTCCGCATATTTCATCCGCAGGAAATCTTCTTTAGAAATTCTTTCATTTTCTCCAAAGGCTCTCTTAAGTCATACTTGATAAATTAAAAGAAAAGGGGTGCTGGAGATGAAGAAATGGGGAAAAAGGCAGTTCGGATCGAGAATCCTTGCAGGAATGATCGTGTTAGCTGTATGTGGGTGTGCGGGGCGTATCCCTCAGGAAAAAAGAGCAGCAATCGGGTCGGATTATATGGAAATATATGGCGGGAATACAATAACCGGGACAGGCTATTTTACAAATGCAAGTGGAATCCTCTATTATGTAGATTTCACAACGCAGGATGCAATTCCGGTCTGCAATAAACCGGACTGCAGGCATCTTTCAAAAGCGGAAGATGCTGATACAGAATGTGATGCAGCGATTGACGGGGCAAGAGTGTTTCCATATAAGGGGAAGCTGCTCGGAATCAGTGAAGATTCAAAAGGAAATGAAGAAATCTACAGTTCTGATATAGACGGGAGCAACCGGAAGGTGAAGAAAAAACTGGAAAGTTCTAATATGTTCATTAATGAAGGCGTAATTGCGAAAGATTCATTTTTTTATGTAGCAACAATGCCTGAAGTGGATGACCAGGAAAATATGAAGTGGATTTCAGTATTGAAAAAACTAAATTTAGATACTTTTGAGGCAACGCAGTTAGATTCTGTAGAATGTAAAGACGCTTTGGGATTTCAATTACTTGGAGGAACGGAAGAATATCAGATTTATTCTTTGATCAAGGATGATGAAACTTTATTTTACAAGCTGGATTATGAGTCATGTGAATCGGAACAGATTGAATTATTTCAAAGTGGATATGAGCGGATTTTACCTGAAGAAAATGAAAACAGCTTTTATTATCTGAGTGTTGAGGGCGGAGAAAGAAATCTTTATCAATATGATATTGACAGTAGAAAAAATAAGCTTTGCCTTGAAAATGAGAAAATTCTGGAGAATGCCGGAGGGGATATTGTTGGATCAGACCTGTGTGGAAAATGTCAGGAAGGAATCGTGTACTGGGTCAGAACATGGACTGAGGAGCGAGAAGAGAAGATGTTCTTACTGGATCATAATGGAAAAATACAGGAACTGTCGATGCCACAACAACTTCCGGTTGCAGGTACTCATTTCTATGATGTGATATGTGCAACAGAGAAAGGAATGTACTTTTGGTATTTAAAGGATTTTGAATCCAATGGTTTTCAGGACAATGTCGACTGGCAGGCATACACGGAGTGGGAGGATTTAGTCAATGAGAAAAGTGTCATAAAAAATGTGATAAATCCACGTATGACAGCTATGGGTGAACTGGTTGACGAAAATGGAAATCCGATAAACGGACAGTAACTGGTTGGTGATATTAAACAAAGAGGTGTTAGAGATGAAGAAATGGGGAAAAGTTTTCGTTTTAACAGGCAGTATCGTTGCAATGCTGATCACAGGAACCGGATGCTCGAAAAAGAATACAGGAATCAAGAATCCGGTGGATGAAGACGGCAATATGACCGGCAGCAAATGATTCAGTATTAAAAGGTAAAGGAGATGTTGCGGGAGGAGGGGATGCGGATGCGGCATCTGAAATATGAATGGGAGAAGTTTTTCTCTTTTCGTTATTTTTGGTTTTTATGTGCAGTATTTTTGTTATTTAATCTATGGAATCTTTCGGAGCAGATCCGGATGGAATTTCCGGCATCCTCTGTCCGGCAGCTTTATATAGATTTTCAGGAGCAGCCGGAAGGAGCGAAAGGACAATGGCTGGAAGAGCAGAAAGCAAAAAAAAATGCTCACTATACAGGCAACCAGTATATGGAAGAAGAATTATTTAAAAAGCTTTCGAGAGAATGGATTCAGACAGAAAAATATGACGAATATCTGGAGGAGATCAAAGAGAGAAGTGCAAAAATGTCAGGTTCTATTTTCTCAGATGAAGGAACCTTTGCCTGGAGAAACGCAAAAGTGACTCCTGCGGCTTATGAGAAATTGAAAGGCACGAAGCTTTCCTTTGATCTGTCGGATGGTGTTGTAAAGGCAACAAAGGCAGATTTTACTGATCTGTGCATGACGATCCTGTTGATGGCAGCAGTTTATTTCCTGATCCTTGATGAGAAAAAGAATAAATTGTATCCATTATTGAGCTCTGCCAGCCGTGGCAGGGCAGAGGTCATCGGTGCAAAACTGGGAGTGATGGCAGGGATCACGGGATTTTTGGCTCTGCTGCTATATGGAAGCAATTATCTTTTTATTTTCTATCAGTATGGTTTTGGAAATCTCACACGTCCCCTTCAGTCAGTGACAGCGTTTTATGAAAGCCCGTTCAGACTGACAGCAGGGCAATATCTGTGGATGTATCTGCTTTTGAAACTGGTGGTGTGCTATGCGGCTGCATTGCTGATGATATGGATCGCACAAAAGGCAGGGACACCGGCAGGAGCGATTCTTGCGATCAGCACAGGAGCAGTTGCAGAATATCTGCTGACCGTGCTGCTTCCGTCAGTCTCTTATGCGGACGGACTGAAGTATATCAATCTTGTGGAGTATATCAAAATATATCCACTTTTTACGAAGTATCATAATCTTGATTTTTTTGAATATCCGGTCAATGCAATGAGGATTTTTCCGATCGTGGTGCCGTGTCTGCTGCTTCTTTTTATCGTGCTGAATCTGACCACATTTTGCAGCCACAGATATGGTACAAAATCCGGCAGACAGGGAGGTGCAGAGAAACTATGGAGAAAACTCCGGAAGACTGCCTGGGGTAAAAAAAGAAGAAAGCGGAAGAAAAAAGGCTTTATTTCGGACAGCCTGGTATGGCATGAGAGTTTCAAAAGTCTTCTGACGAACCGGACAGTATGGGTGTGCGTGGCAGTATTGTATGGAGCAATTCTTCTTGGAAGAGGTCTGATGATATGGAACAGTGTGGAAGAAGAATACTATAAATATTATATGACCAAAGAGCAGGGAGAACTGACGCAGGAGAAACTGGAAACTTTTAAGAGAGAAAAGAAACGTTATGATGACGTTTATTCCATGACCCCGGAGGAGAGCGGTCTGAGCAGTGAGGAGATCAGCAGCCGGCAGGAGGAAATACAGTATCAGTACAGTGGATTCATGCGAGCATATGAACAGGTTCAGTATGTGGTGGAAAATAACCGGGCAGCAGGAACGGACGAACAGCAGCTGATCTATGAAGGTGGATATGAGCAGTTGTTTGGAGAGATTTCCATGAAAGGAAGGCTGATCGGAGAGTTGCTTTGTGTTCTTGTGGCAGTATACAGTGCTGCAGGACTTCTTGGGATGGAATATGACCTGAAGGTGATGAATCTTCTGCAGAGTACGAAGAAAGGAAGGGGAACACTTCTGCGGGTAAAACTTGGAGTGGCAGCGGGAGTCACTACTGTCATGTTCGTTCTTGTAAAGATACCGGTTGTGATGCGGATCGTTCAGAATTATCCACTGACAGGATGGACGGCAAAAGTCCGTTCCATGCGATTTGCAGGGACATCGGTTTTTAACTGTCCGGTGTGGGCGTATGTGTTGCTTTTGCTTCTGTTGCAGCTGGGAACTTTGTATGTGGTGATCCTGTGCGTGACAGCATTGTCGGCAGTCTTAAAAGATACGATGCTGACACTGATCCTGTCGGTTCTGTTATTTGGCGGTACGCTGGTCATGGAATGGGGCGGACTTGGAATGATTCATTCCTGGAGCATCAATACATTACTGGACGGACACCGTCTGCTACAGTCAGGAGGAATGCAGTTTGCACTGACGGTACTGGTCTTTTGGGGAGTCCTTCCATTGGCGGCAGGAACCGTTCTGCACAGAGTCTATAAGAAGAGGGGGCAGGCGATATGGAATTAAAGATACAGGATCTGTGTAAAAGTTATGGAAAGAAAAAAGCATTGTGGAACTTTACAACAGAATTTGAGAATGGTATCTACGGGATCCTTGGTCCCAACGGAGCCGGAAAAAGTACACTGATGAATATTCTGACGGATAATCTTCTGCGGGATTCCGGGAGCGTCCTGTATGATGGAGAGGAAATATTGAACCTGGGGGCATCTTATCGGGAAATTATGGGATATATGCCGCAGCAGCAACAGCTTTATGATACCTTTACGGTTACACATTTTATTTCTTATATGGGAACGCTGAAAGGGATGAAGAGCAGGGACATCCAGGGAAGAATGGACGAGCTGCTCCCGCTTCTGAATCTGCAAAAGGTAAGAAAGAAGAAACTGAAAGAACTTTCAGGTGGAATGAAGCAGCGGGTGCTGTTGCTGCAGGCATTGCTGAATGATCCGAAATTTCTGATCCTGGATGAACCGACTGCCGGACTTGACCCGAAAGAGCGGATCAGGATCAGGAACCTGATCTCAGATCTGAGTGAAGACAGGATTGTACTGATCGCAACCCATGTGGTATCGGATATCGAATTTATTTCTAAAGAAATTTTATTAATGAAAAACGGGAGACTGGTGGATCAGGACAGCCCGGAAAATCTGCAAAAGAGGATTTACGGTCATGTTTATGAACTGTGCATCAGCCAGGATGAACTGGCGGAAGTGAAGAAAGAATATGAAATCAGCAATCTGTTCCGCAGAGACGGCGAGATCATCGTGCGGGTGATTGCGGACAAGTGTCCCGTTAAATATGATGCAGTGAAAGTCAGCCCGACGCTGGAGGATGTATATCTGTATGAATTTGAGGGAGTAAAGAGGCGGTAACATTTTCCCGCAAAGGTCAAAGAGGTGTTGACAATAGAACGTTTCACTGCTAAGATTAACAGTAGTTGAAAATACTGGATTGTTACTTATCAGAAGGCAAAACCAGATTTCGGAAAATAAAGGTTGCTTTATGGACTGAAAGTCTGGTTTTCTTTATCTGACAGTGCAGAACGATATCTGCCGGATAAGAAGGATTGGATATAAGAAGTCAGGTCCGGTATTTGCAAAGAATCTAATATGATGAGACAAGTCAGAGCTGAGGAGGAAAAAAGATGAAGATTTATGAGACAAAAGACTATCAGGAGATGAGCAGACAGGCTGCTAATATTCTTTCAGCACAGGTTATTTTAAAGCCGGATTGTGTACTGGGTCTGGCAACAGGTTCTACACCGATCGGAACATACGATCAGTTAGTAGACTGGTATAATAAAGGAGATGTTGATTTCTCTCAGGTAAGAACAGTAAATCTTGACGAGTACAGAGGACTGACCCGTGACAATGACCAGAGCTATTATTATTTCATGCATAAGCATTTATTTGACCGTGTAAATATTAAGTTAGAGAATACAAATGTACCGGACGGAACTCAGGAAGATGCAGAGAAAGAGTGTGCAAGATATGAAGCACTGATCGAGTCCATGGGTGGAGTTGATATCCAGCTTCTCGGACTTGGACATAATGGACATATCGGTTTCAATGAGCCTGCAGCAGACTTTGCTGTAACAACTCACTGCGTAGATCTGACAGAAAGCACGATCGAGGCAAATAAACGTTTCTTTGAATCCGCAGATGATGTACCGAGACAGGCATATACAATGGGAATTGGAACGATCATGAAAGCAAAGAAGATCCTTCTGGTTGTTAATGGAGAAGGAAAGGCAGATATCGTTGCAAAGGCATTTTTCGGCCCGGTAACACCGGAAGTTCCGGCTTCTATCCTTCAGCTCCACAGAGATGTGACGATCGTTGCTGATAAGGCTGCACTGTCAAAGATACCTAGATAATTTTCAATATAGTTCAGTGCAGATTGTAAAAATCTGACAACTAAATGAGAATGTTTATTAAAAAAATATAAATAGTATAAAAATAAAATAAAATAATCGGTTGACTTTCCTGGTGATTTTTGATAGACTGAAGTTACGAAATAAGTCAACGGATTGTTACTGTAAGGCAGGCAAAACCAGATTCAATGAGCATACGGTGATGATGTATGTTCAGTTGGTCTGGTTTTTATTTTCACAGGAAGTTTTCTGGTGAAAGAGTTGCATTTAGCAGAAGGAACAGTAAGACATGAAAAGCGTGTCGGAGTTGGTACGTTATTTTGGAAGGTCGGTTGTATGACGATAGAAAAAGTGATCAATAATAATATTGTTTCAGCTTTTGATGAGATAGGAAGAGAAGTCGTAGTCATGGGATGCGGGATCGGTTTTGGAAGCAGACCGGGAGCAAAGATCCCTGAAGATAAGATAGAAAAGATTTTCAGGATCGAAAGCGGAAGCGTGGCAGATCAGTTTAAAGAGCTGCTTGCCGGAGTCCCGTTGGAGCATGCAAAGATCTCGAGTGATATTATTTCTTATGCAAAAGGTGCATTGAAGCTGAAGCTGAATCAGAGCATTTATGTGACGCTTACGGATCATATTAATTTTGCGATTGCGAGATATGCAAAGGGGATCAACCTTGAAAATGCACTGTTGTGGGAGATCAAGAGGTTTTATCCTCAGGAGTATGAACTCGGAAAATATGCGATTACCCAGATCAAAGAGCGTCTGAAGGTAGAATTGCCGGAGGATGAGGCAGGGTTTATTGCACTTCATTTTGTGAATGCAGAGTATGGAACCAATATCCGGGATGCGTTACGTTTCCCGAATCAGATGAAAGAAATTCTGGAGATCGTGACGAGGGAGCTTGGTATCAAGCTGGATGAAGGGACGCTTCATTATGAGCGGTTTATTACTCATATGAAATTTCTGCTTCAGAGAGTTTACAGGAAAGAGCTTCTGCCGGACGAAGAAAGTGATCTGGCGGACATGATCAGCCAAAAGTATCCGAAAGAATTTGCCTGCAGTAAGAAAGTAGCGGATTATATAGAAAAGACCGCAGAGTGCAGATTATCCGGTGAAGAAGTGATGTATCTTGCAATCCACATACGAAGGATTACGATGGCAGAAGAATAAAAATGCAATCAATATAAAAATAGAAGATAAAAAGCAGGAGGAAATGTAAATGTTTGGTGGACTTTTTAAGAAAAAGGATAATAAAATGATTCTCGGAGCTCCGGTAAAGGGAAAGGCAGTACCTCTTTCAGAGGTCAATGATCCGACTTTTGCAGAGGAGATGCTTGGAAAAGGAATGGCAGTCATTCCGGCAGAAGGAAAGATTTATGCTCCGGCAGATGGCGAGATCGGTATGGTATTTGATACACTCCATGCAGTCAGTCTTGTATCTGAAGAAGGAACAGAGATTCTGATCCATGTAGGTCTTGATACAGTCAAGATGAACGGAGAAGGATTTACAGGTCACGTAAAAGCAGGTGACAAAGTTAAGAAGGGAGATCTTCTCTTAGAGGTTGATCTTGATAAGGTAAAGGCTGCAGGATATGATACGATCACTCCGATGCTTGTCTGCAATACAATGGATTATGCATCAGTAGAGGGTGTGACCGGTAAAGATGTAGAAGCCGGAGATGACGCAGTCATTATTGAAAAATAGGCGTGGCTGTTGCCTGAAAGCAGTGTACAATTTAGATTTTGACCGGAATTATGACCGGTTAAAATAGATAAAAGGGATTCAGCAATGAGAGATTTTTGAGAAGGAGGAAAATTATGAAATTTTTACAGAAATTAGGTAAAGCTCTTATGCTGCCTGTTGCTTGTCTTCCTATCTGTGGTATCCTTATGGGTATCGGATATGCACTTTGCTCGGCTACAATGCAGGGTGGTGACATCACAGGTATTGTTGAGCAGATTGGATTCTTTCTTGTTAAAGCAGGCGGTGCCCTGATTGACAATATGGCAATTCTTTTTGCAATTGGTGTTGGTGTTGGTATGGCAGATGATAATGATGGTACAGCTGGTGTTGCAGCTCTTGCTTCCTGGCTGATGATCACAAACCTTCTGTCTACAGGAACAGTTTCAGTTATTAAGACACTGGAAGAGGGAACTACAAACTTTATCGCATTCAGCAAGATCCAGAACCCGTTCATCGGTATCCTTGCAGGTATCATCGGAGCTCTTTGCTACAACAGATTTAAGAGTGCGAAACTTCCTGACTGGCTGTCATTCTTCAGTGGAAAGCGTTGCGTAGCGATCGTAGCCGGACTGGTTTCCATCGTTGCATCTGCAGTTCTTTTCTTTGTATGGCCTGTACTTTTCGGAGCACTGGTTGCACTTGGAAAAGGTATCGAAGGACTTGGAGCTGTTGGAGCTGGTCTCTATGCATTCTTTAACAGACTGCTGATCCCATTCGGTCTGCATCACGCACTGAACAACGTATTCTGGTTCGATACAATCGGACTTGGAGACCTGTCTCACTTCTGGGCTGGAGAGACATCTGCTGATGTATCATGGAGCCTTGGAATGTACATGTCAGGATTCTTCCCATGTATGATGTTCGGTATCCCGGGAGCAGCTCTTGCAATGGTACATACAGCTAAGAGCAACAAGAAGAAAGCAGCAATCGGTCTTGTATCTTCAGCAGCAATCGCAGCATTTGTCTGCGGTGTTACAGAGCCATTCGAGTTCGGTTTCATGTTCCTTGCACCGGTACTGTACCTTGTATATGCATTACTCTATGGTATCTTTACAGTAGTTACAGTTCTGCTTGGATTCCGTGCCGGATTCAGTTTCTCAGCTGGTCTGACTGACCTGGTCTTCTCTGCTTCCCTTCCGGCAGCAGCTAAGACATGGCTGATCATTCCGCTTGGTATTGCAGCATTCGTAGTATTCTATGTAGTATTCCGTTTCGCAATCGTGAAATTCGACCTGAAGACACCTGGTCGTGAGGATGATGATGACAACGAAGCTGAGAAGTCAGCAGTTCTTTCTAACGATGACTTCACAGAAGTAGCTAAGATCATTCTTGAAGGTGTTGGCGGAAAAGAGAACGTTAAGTCTATCGATAACTGCATTACAAGACTTCGTCTTGAAATCAACGATTATACTAAGGTTGATGAGAAGAAGATTAAATCTGCCGGAGTAGCAGGTGTTATCCGTCCTTCCAAAACTGCAGTTCAGGTAATCGTTGGAATGAAAGTACAGTTCGTAGCTGATGAGTTCAAGAAACTCTGCAAATAAGAACGTATAAAATTGAATAAGTAATCCCTTTTAATGACCGGGGGCATGGCTGAAGAATTTGGCTGTGCACCCGGCTTTTCTATATAATTGGAAGAAAAAGAAAAGACCGGGGTGGAAAAAGGAAGGGAAATTGATGTAAAATGTGGATAAAGCAGTGAAAATAAGAAAAGCAGAAAGAGGGAAATGTGATGAAATATACTTTGGAAATCTGTACTGACAGTGTAGCATCAGCGGTAGCAGCACAAAAAGGCGGAGCGAAGCGGATTGAGCTTTGTTCCGGTCTGGTGATCGGAGGGCTGTCACCGGATCCTGCATTATTTAAAGGTGTACGGGCAAATACAGACCTGGAGATCAGGACTCTTCTGCGTCCGAGATTCGGTGATTTCTGTTATGATGAATATGAGTTTGAAATGTTGAAAGAAGAGGTTCAGATGTACCGGGAATTCGGAGCAGACGGAGTTGTGATTGGAATTTTAAGACCGGATGGGACAATGAATGTAGAGCAGATGGAAGAGCTGGTCAGGATTTCAGGAGATATGAAAGTGACGATGCACCGGGCCTTTGATGTATGTAAAGATCCATATGAAACGCTGGAACAATGTGTAAGCCTTGGGATCGATACGATCCTGACCAGCGGACAGAAAGATTCTGCATGGAACGGAAGAGAAATGTTGAAAGAGCTGGAAGAAAGAGCGAAAGGCAGGATCGAAATCCTTGCAGGAGCAGGAATCAATCCGGGAGTGATCCGCAAGCTGCGTGAATATGCCGGACTGAAGACATTTCATATGTCAGGAAAGATTGTGAAAGAAAGCAGAATGGAGTTTAGAAGGCAAGGTGTTCCAATGGGGATGCCTGGTATGAGTGAATTTGAAATCTGGCAGACAGACGAAGAAGCAGTCCGGGAGGCGGTGAAAGTCTTAAAGAATATTTCCGGTCTTGACAAAAGGGATGAGATAGTCTAATATCTGAAAGGAATGGACATGGGAATGTCCGGATATAATCAGGTAATAAAAGAAGGCTGTGAAGAGAAGAAGTAGCGGACAGAGGGATATACAGAAAGTTGCCGGCTGATGAGAGGCACATGGAAGACTGTCAGCGAATACATCTTGGAGCTTCGCATTGAAATCGACTGTATTTTGAGGAAAAGATAAATGCAGACAGGAGAGTAGGCTGCGACGGAGTTTGCACGTTATAGCACAAAAGAGGCTGACAGAGAAAGGTCAGCGAATTAAGGTGGTACCACGAGAGATTCGTCCTTATTGCGAGATGCAGTAAGGGCGTTTTTTATAGTCTTTAAGAGGAGAAAAGATCATGGGAATTTATGAAGAACTTCAGGCAAGAGGCCTGATCGCACAGGTAACAGATGAGGAGCGTATCCGGGATTTGGTGAACAACGGAAAGGCGACATTTTATATTGGATTTGATCCGACAGCGGATAGTCTTCATGTAGGACACTTTATGGCATTATGTCTGATGAAGCGTCTTCAGGAGGCTGGAAATAAACCGATCGCACTGATCGGTGGAGGTACAGGTTATATCGGAGATCCTTCAGGAAGATCTGATATGAGAAGTATGATGACACCGGAGCAGATCCAGCATAACTGTGACTGCTTTAAGAAACAGATGAGCCGCTTTATTGATTTTTCAGAGGGAAAAGCACTGATGGTGAATAATGCAGACTGGCTGCTTGATCTGAACTATATTGAAGTGCTTCGGGAGATCGGACCGCATTTCTCAGTCAACAGAATGCTGACCGCAGAGTGTTATAAACAGAGAATGGAAAAAGGACTCAGTTTCCTTGAGTTTAACTACATGATCATGCAGGCATATGATTTCTACGAACTGTTCCAGAACTATGGCTGTAATCTGGAGTTTGGCGGAGATGACCAGTGGAGCAATATGCTGGCAGGTACAGAGCTGATCCGTCGTAAGCTTGGAAAAGATGCAAGTGCAATGACGATCACGCTGCTTCTGAACTCTGAAGGAAAGAAAATGGGAAAGACTCAGTCAGGGGCAGTGTGGCTTGATCCTGAGAAGACTTCTCCGTTTGATTTCTATCAGTACTGGAGAAATGTCGGAGATGCAGATGTACTGAAATGTATCCGTATGCTGACATTCCTTCCACTGGAAGAGATTGATAAGATGGATGCATGGGAAGGTGCACAGCTTAATACGGCAAAGGAGATCCTTGCATATGAACTGACAAAGCTGGTTCACGGTGAAGAAGAAGCGAAGAAAGCACAGGAAAGTGCAAGAGCATTGTTCAGTCAGGGAAATGCTGATAATATGCCGACAACGGAACTGGAAGAGGGAGATTTCCAGGATGGAAAGATTGATATCCTTGCGGTTCTTGTGAAAGGCGGACAGGCATCATCCAGATCCGAGGCCAGACGTGCTGTAACTCAGGGGGGTGTATCTGTGGAGGGAGAGAAGATCACAGATATTGCGACAGCGTATGTTCCGGCTGATTTTGAAGGCGAAGGCAAGATCGTCAAAAAAGGAAAGAAAAATTTCCGCAGAGTGATTATGAAATAATAGAACAAATATAGTATAGAAAGAACAGCGTTACTGGTCACAGCAGATTATGGACAGTAACGCTGTCTTGCAAGGAGGAAATAAAATGGCACTGAAAGAAGTAAAGATTGAAGACCTTACATTTAATCCGTTTACAAAGATTGGAAAAGAATGGATGCTGATCACGGCGGGAAATGAAGAAAAGCATAATACGATGACTGCAAGCTGGGGTGGCGTAGGTATTATGTGGGGAATGAATGTAGCTACTGCATATATCCGTCCTCAGAGATATACGAAAGAATTTGTGGATGCAGAGGATATGTATACACTTTCCTTCTTTAAAGAAGAGTACAGAAAAGCATTGAACCTGTGTGGTACAAAATCGGGACGTGACTGTGATAAAGATAAAGAGGCAGGACTGACACCGTATTATGTGGAAGGAACGACAACCTATGAGGAGGCGGATCTGGTATTTGTATGCAGGAAATTGTATGCACAGCCAATGAAGCCGGAATTTTTCACGGTAGATGGACCGGATGAAAAATGGTATCCTCAGAAAGATTATCATACGATGTATCTTGGAGAAATCGTGAAAGTTCTTGTAAGGGAGTAAGATCCGGTGATGAAAAAAGTTCTTTTACCGCTTGTCGGTGCAGGAATATTTCTGTTAGATGAAAGTCTGAAAAATTATGCAGAAGAGAATTTGCAGCTGGGAACAGAGAAAAAGCTGACCGGCAGGATCGTGCTTCGGAGAGTACATAACCAGGGGGTAGGATTTGAACTTTTATCAGAATGTCCGGAAGAAGTAAAAAAACTTTCCCTTGCAGTGACAACTGTGGTAACAGGAGCAGGAGCTGTTGTCGGTGCAGGAAAAGGAAAAATACTGGAAAAGCTTGGGCTGACTCTGACCGCTGCAGGTGCGTGGAGTAATACATGGGACAGATTCCGAAGAGGCTATGTGGTAGATTATATAGGAATCAGACAGAAAAATAAAAAATTCGACCGACTGACATACAATGTAGGAGATTTCTGTATCGTAGCAGGAAGTATTTTATGGGTTGCGGGAAATACAGTGAAATCAGGAAAAAGCCGAAAAAATAAGCAGAAAGATTTAAAAATCAAATAGAAACGAAATAAAAATGGAAAATCCGGGGACTGCGATCAGTTCCCCGGACAGGTGATTTTTAATACTTGTTCGATCATAATATGCAGCAGCCGGCTCTGTTCTGTGTCGGCCGCTTTATAATACACTTCTTTTCCCTCACGCCGGCTGACGATCAGTCCGGCATTTTTAAGCTGACGCAAATGATGAGAGACAGCAGGACTGCTCATATCCATCATAGCGGAAATGTTAATGACACATTCTTCGCAATGGCAGAGCATCCAGAAAATACGGATACGGGTCGGATCTCCGAGAATTTTAAAAGATTCTGCAACGGTCTGAAAATTATCTGTCTGAGAGATTACATGAAGAATATGTTCGGTATTCATAGATTCACCGTGGTTGTGGGGAAGAATATGTCCTGGCATAAAAAGCCTCCTGTTCTTAATAAAAATTTCTCAAGATGTAAAAAGCTGTTAGTTCTATTTTATCATAAGATGTCAAGAGGGGAGAAATTTGTAGTTGTTGGGGTGAAAATATCGTGACAGCAAGAAGTGTTTCTGACAGAAGAGCGTCCATATCCACACTTGTTGTTGCATCGCAGTGCAGG
>OFMB01000179.1_pt1 | contig 46310 bp, 57 predicted proteins | sample 1541111 | NCBI WGS metagenome assembly OFMB01 (sample SAMN04209241, study PRJEB22552) | human gut metagenome | biome: gut; material: feces | host: Homo sapiens | place: USA: Oklahoma
GAGCACACGGTTCATACCCGTGGTGTCGCTGGTTCAAATCCAGTTCCCGCTACTTGGTCTGAGAAGCTCTGAAGGGCTTCTTTTTTGTTGCCTCCTGATAAGCTGCATCCGTCCCGAATGATCACTGTTGTATTTGCGATACCGGATGGTGTATACTTGAAAAGATGAGAGAATCAGGAGGAACAATATTTTGTACGAAAGAAAGTATCATAAGCACATCTCCGCAAGACATAACTGGTTTGACCTGAAGTTGAACGAAGTATGGCAGTATCGGGATCTGATCTTTTTATTTACGCAGAAGAATTTTACGGTAAGTTATAAGCAGACGATCTTAGGTCCGTTATGGCTTTTTATCAATCCATTGTTGACCAGTGTTATGTATATGGTTGTATTTGGAAATATTGCGAAACTTGGAACGGACGGGATTCCGCAGCTTTTATTTTATCTGAGCGGAAATGCATTATGGAGTTATTTTGCCTCCTGTCTGAATGGAAATGCGGCAACGTTTACATCGAATGCACGTTTGTTCGGAAAAGTGTATTTTCCGAGACTGACTGTTCCGATTTCCAATGTTCTCTGTAGTGTGATCCGGTTTGGAATTCAAATGCTGCTGGTAGTGATTCTGCTCGGATATTATATATGGAAAGGGGCTGTCAGTCCTCACTGGGAAGCACTTCTTCTGATTTTTTTACTTTTACTATGGCTTGGCTGCATGGGGATGGGAGTCGGGATTCTGATCTCCAGTGTGACGACAAAATACAGAGATCTTTCAGTACTGGTGGGCTTTGGAATGTCACTATGGATGTATGGCACACCGGTGGTTTATCCAATGAGCATTTTACCTGAAGGAATCCTGAAAAAAATAATCTTATTAAACCCGGTCACTGCTCCGATGGGAATGTTCCGCTATATTTTACTGGGGGAAGGAAGTATTCTTCCGGTGAGTATCGGAGTTTCACTTCTTTTTACAATACTGGTAATGCTGGGAGGAATAGTCGTATTTAATAAAGTGGAAAGAACATTTATGGATACAGTGTAAAGGAGGACGGAATGGAAAAGGAAAATCTGGCGATCCGAATTTCAGGGGTGAAAAAGGAGTATCGTCTTGGGAGTATCGGGGGAAGAACTTTGCAGGCAGATCTTCAGTCCTGGTTTGCAAGAAAACGGGGCAGAGAAGATCCAAATGTAAAAATCGGGCAGGATGAACGGCTGGTCGGACAAAAATTTATGGCATTGAACGGGATTGATCTTACGATCTGTCAGGGTGAAATGTGTGGGATCATTGGAAGTAACGGTGCAGGAAAATCGACCCTGCTGAAACTGCTGGCACAGGTGACGGCACCGACAGAAGGAGAGATTGACCTCTATGGAAGAGTGACTTCCATGCTGGAAGTCGGAACCGGTTTTAATGGAGAGATGACCGGAAGAGAAAATATTTACATGAACGGAACGATTCTTGGAATGTCAAAAGCGGAGATCAGAAGCAAAATGGAACAGATCATTGAGTTTTCGGAGGTAAGGGAGTTCATTGATACACCGGTCAAGCGATATTCTTCCGGTATGTTTGTAAAGCTGGCTTTTTCTGTGGCAGCACATCTTGACAGCGAGATCATGATCATGGATGAAGTGCTGGCGGTCGGTGATATGGCATTTCAGAAAAAGTGTCTGGATAAGATGCGGGAAGTTGCACAAAAGGAGAACAGAACGGTTTTATATGTAAGCCATAATATGAATACGATCCGGAGACTGTGCGACAGATGTATTGTGCTGGATCAGGGAAAAGTGATCTATGACGGCGAAGTAGAGGGTGCCATCGCAGTGTATATGGATCATGCAGTTGGAGAAAATGAGACTGACATGGATCTGGCAGAAAAGCAGCGTGCCGCCCGCATTCTGAACCTTCAGCGGAATCAGGGACTCTTTATGGAGCATCTGACCATGAAGGGAAAGATCACTCCGGTTTTTGCAAGGGAAGAAACACTGGATTTGAGGATCAGAGTCAGGACCACGCAGCCTTTGAAAAATGTCATGTTCCGTCTGACGCTGCGTACGGACAGTGATTCGGGATTGGGAACATTCTGGTCAAAGCCGGTAGATTTTCCTGCGACAGGAGAGCAGGATATGGAAATGAGCATGCCATTACAGCTCTTTGAGAAGGGAATCTTTTATGCCAGCATTGGGTTTTATCAGAAGACAGCGGGCGGAGAACCACGGATACTGGATCATATTACCAGAGCATTTAAGATTGAAATCCCGGGCAGTGCAGGATGGAGTACCAATGCATACGGGTATCTGCGGTTCCCGGAAATGAAGATACAAAAAGTGAAGAACACAAGAAAAAAGGAGACCAATTATGAATAAAAAAGGTGGAAATGTGATCAGAATCGTATTAGGAGTATATCTGATCTATCTTGGAGTGAATATTTTTATTGAAGTTGTTCAGAAGAATCCGGCTAATTCAGGATTTATGGGAGTAGCCGGCGGTATATTTGTCATTGTCGGAGCGGTCTATGCATTTCTTGCGGCAAAAAAAGTGTTTGCTGAGATGAAAAAAGAGAAGAATGTCGAAGAAGAGCTTTCAGTTTCAGAAGCGGATGGAAATGAAATAAAATGGCAGGAGGCAGAAATATCCCATGCGAAGAAAGAATCAAAAGGACCAGTCATGGTAGAGGCAGGACCGGACAGGAATGAAAGAAAAGAGGCAGAAAAAGAGAACAAGGTGAACACCGGAGAAAAAATAGCAGATAAGGAAAGGGCAGATAAGGAAAAAGTGACGGCTGAAAAAAAGGCAGATAAAGAAAAGGCGGAGACCGAGGCAAAAGCCGGTAAAGGAGAAAATCCGGCAGAAAGGGACAAGGTGAAATAAAATGCGGGTAGGCATGGGATATGATGTTCATAAACTGACAGAAGACCGGAAACTGATTCTTGGCGGAGTTGAGATCCCTTATGAAAAGGGACTTTTAGGACATTCTGATGCAGATGTTCTGCTGCATGCGATCATGGATGCACTGCTGGGAGCAGCGGCACTGGGAGATATCGGAAAGCATTTCCCAGATATAGATCCGCAGTATAAAGGCATTTCAAGTATCAAATTACTGGAACATGTAGCAGCATTACTGGATGAAAATGGATATGTGGTTGAAAATATTGATGCGACGATCATTGCCCAGCGTCCGAAAATGCGTCCATATATTGATCAGATGCGGGAAAATATTGCAAAGGCACTTGGCGTGGAAACCGATCAGATCAATGTCAAGGCAACGACAGAAGAGGGCCTGGGCTTTACCGGAACAGGTGAGGGGATTTCTTCTCAGGCAATCTGTGCAATCGAGAAATATACCAATTATAGCAGTATAGATGTTGCAGCACCGGCTGCGGGGTGTGGAGGCTGTTGTGCAATGAACAATCAGTGAGATCAGAAAGACGAGGAAAAGAGGATGGAAATCCGTAAACTGGAATCTGCAGAACATGGAAAGACCCGATTTTTGTGGGAAAAGATTTTCAAGGAAGACAGTCAGACATTTGTAGATTATTATTATTTTATCAGGACAAAAGAGAATGTGATCTATGTAGTTGAAGAAGACGGAGCAATCCGTTCCATGCTGCAAAAGAATCCATACTGGATGAAACTGGAAGATTCGGTTTTTGATTCGGAATATATTGTCGGAGTCGCAACGGAAAAGGAGTACCGGAGCAGAGGGTATATGCGGCAGCTTCTGATCGCGGCACTGGAAGAGGAAAATAAGAAAAAGCATCCTTTTACTTTTCTTATGCCGGCAGCAGAAGCAATTTACAGCCCGTATGATTTTCGATATATATATCATCAGAAACAGATGGAACTGGACTCTGACGTTTTCTTTGCCTTAAAAAGAGATAAAAAAACCGGCGAAAAAGAAAGCAGAGACAGGGGAAGACAGGAAAGAGTTACACGGGATGCCGAACTGGGAGATGCAGAAAGGATCGCTGCGTTTTTTGAAAAAAATGAATCCCCGAAATGGGCAGTCTGCACAGTGAGGGACAGCGTATATTATCAGACCAAAATTCTGGAACAGCAGAGCGAATCCGGTGGAGTACGGCTGATCTTTGAAGAAAAAGATTTAGTCGGTGTCTTCTTTTATGCAAGAGAGGACATTCTTGAGATCCTTGAACCGGTTATCCTGCAGGAAAAAGAGAATGCATTCCTGGAGGCGGTGGAAGAACTGCGAAGAGAAAAGGAACTGGTGAAGATCCTGGGATGTACGGAGAAAATGCGGGAATTGTGGGAAAATGTCCATGGCGTGAGGACGGAAGAGAAGCCTCTCATCATGGCGCGGATTACGCATCTGCCGACTTTCCTGTCTGCGATGAAAGTTCCTGAGGAAGAGAAAGTAGACTGCTCCTTTGCGGTGATCGATCCTTTGCTTCAGAAGAACAGTGGTGTATGGAGAATGAAAAGTGACTGGGGAGAAGATAAACTTTGTGTGAGTGAGACGGAAGATTCCGAGGGAGTTTTTCCGATCGATGCACTGACCCAGCTTTTATTTGGAACTGTACCGATCAGAGAGATCGCAGAGCGGACGGATGTAATGGCAACAGAGCGGCTGGTGGCAGAACTGGAGAAAATCTGTAAACTGAACCGGGTTTTCTTAAATGAGATTGTATAATGCGGTTGACAAAAACTGAAAAGTTGAATAAGATAATGTAAGTGAGTAGGATTGTGGGAGTGCGTAGCACGGAGCAATCCGTAGGCATCAAAGTCGGGAGCTTTTGCCCCGACATCATGTAAGTGAGTAAGAAAAAGACCAGGAACGGGAAGAGTAGCTATGTTCAGGCTGCCAGAGAGTGGGTGTCATCGGCTGGAAGCATCCTTAAGTTATGAAGATTGTGAAGTGCCCCCGGGAGTTGATTCTGCGAAAGAGCAAGTAGCGGGATACGTTGGCACGCGTTAAGTGTATCAAGTGAAAGAAGAGGATTCTTTTATTAGAGTGGAACCGCGGAGAAGACTTCGTCTCTATTTTGAGACGGAGTTTTTATTTTTATCAGGAAAGTTTTATATCTTTTAAATCAGGTGTTAGGAGAGAGGAAAATGAGCATATTATCGTATGTGAAAGATGAAATTCAGGTTATACGGGAGCGTGACCCTGCGATCAAATCGAATATGGAAGTATTTCTTTATCCGAGTTTTAAAGTCATACTGAATTATCGGATCGCACATAAGCTGTATCTGAAAAAGCATTTCTTCTGGGCAAGATGGATCTCCCAGAGGGCTGCACGAAAGACCGGGATTGAAATCCATCCGGGAGCAACAATAGGAAAAGGGCTTTTTATTGACCATGGAAGTGGTGTGATCATCGGAGAAACGACGATCATCGGAGATAATGTGACTTTGTATCAGGGCGTAACACTTGGGGGTACAGGAAAAGAACAGGGAAAGAGACATCCTACTTTAAAAGATAATGTTATGGTCAGTGCAGGGGCGAAAGTAATCGGTTCTTTTACGATCGGGGAAAATTCCAAGATCGGGGCAGGATCCGTTGTGCTTGAAGAAGTTCCTCCGAACTGTACCGTGGTCGGTGTGCCGGGCAGAATTGTAAAGATGGATAATAAGAAAGTTCCGCGAAGCGATATGGATCAGATCCATCTGCCGGATCCGGTACTGCATGATATCCGTGAACTCCAGCAGGAAAATATTCAACTTCACAAGCAGTTGGAGGATATGGTAGAATATATGAAATGCTTAGAGAAGAAAAGAAAGGAAGACGCAGCAAATGAAGATTTATAATACGATGTCAAAGAGAAAAGAAGAATTTGTGCCGTTGGAAGAAGGAAAAGTAAAAATGTATGTATGCGGTCCTACAGTTTACAATTTTATTCATATAGGAAATGCAAGACCGATGATCGTATTTGATACAGTAAGAAGATATTTTGAATATAAAAATTATGATGTGAATTTTGTATCAAATTTCACAGATGTAGATGATAAGATCATCAAAAAGGCAAATGAAGAAGGCGTTACTGCGGAAGAAATCTCCAAAAGATATATTGAAGAGTGCAAGAAGGATATGGAAGGAATGAATATTCAGCCGGCAACGAAGAATCCTCTTGCAACAGAAGAAATTGGTGGAATGATCAGCATGATCGAGACTCTGATCGAAAAAGGTTATGCCTATGAAAAGAACGGAACTGTTTATTACCGTACAAGAAAGTTCGCAGAATACGGCAAGCTGTCCCATAAAAATCTGGATGATCTGCAGTCCGGTGGACGTGCATTGCTTGTGAGCGGTGAGGATGAAAAAGAAGATTCACTGGATTTTGTATTATGGAAACCAAAGAAAGAGGGCGAGCCGGCATGGAAATCTCCATGGGGAGAGGGGCGTCCGGGATGGCATATTGAATGCTCAGAGATGTCTAAAAAATATCTGGGCGAGCAGATTGATATTCATGCCGGTGGAGAAGATCTGATCTTTCCTCATCATGAGAATGAGATTGCACAGAGTGAAGCTGCAAATGGAAAAGAGTTTGCAAAATACTGGATGCATAATGGATTCCTGAACATCGACAACCACAAGATGTCCAAATCTCTTGGAAATTTCTTTACCGTAAGAGAAATTTCTGAAAAATATGATCTGCAGGTTCTGAGATTCTTTATGCTCAGTGCACATTATAGAAGTCCTCTGAACTTCAGTGCAGAACTGATGGAAGCTGCTAAAAATGGGCTGGAGAGGATCACAACAGCAGCAGAGAACCTGAAATTCCTCATCAATAATGCAAAAATGGAAGATATGAGTGAGGATGAGAGAGAAAAACTTGCCGGATCGACGGTGTATGTCGAGAACTTTGAGAAGGCAATGGACGATGATTTTAATACAGCAGATGCAATTTCAGCAGTATTTGAATTTGTAAAATATATGAATACGACAACTGATGGAGCAAGTTCCAAAGAATATCTGCAGAACCTGTTTGACTGTCTTGTAAGACTGACGGATGTTCTGGGAATTATTGTGGATAAGGAAGATGAGATCCTTGCAGCTGATATTGAAGCACTGATCGAAGAACGTCAGGCAGCAAGAAAAGCTAAGAACTTCGCAAGAGCAGATGAGATCAGGGATGAACTTCTGGCAAAGGGAATCATCTTAAAAGATACAAGAGAAGGGGTACAATGGAAAAAAGCGTAGGAATAGGATTGGAACCATTTATCAGGAAAATTCCGGGGATGAAGCAGATCGACCCGAAGCAGTGTTCACCACTGGTTCTGGCATATGTCGGGGACTGTGTCTTTGATCTGATCGTAAAGACGATGGTAGTCGGAAGAGGAAACCGGCCGGTTCATCGTCTTCATGAGGAGACGAGCCGGTATGTCCAGGCATCGGCACAGTCCTATATGATGCGGTTCATGCAGGAGCATCTGAATGAGGAGGAACATGCAGTTTACCGGAGGGGGCGGAATGCAAGAAGTGTATCACCGGCGAAAAACCAGTCGATCACGGACTATAGAAGAGCAACCGGCTTTGAAGCTCTGATCGGGCATCTTTATCTGAGTGAAGAATATGAAAGACTGACAGAACTGGTGACGATCGGACTGGAGGCCATGGAAGAAAAATTTGATACAGAAAGAAATGAAGGAGCAAAGAATGCGGGAAAATAGCAGATATCATGAAGCAGAGAATCATACGGGACAGGATAATTCCCATACGCTGGTTATTGAAGGCAGAAATGCAGTACTGGAAGCATTCCGGTCAGGGAAACCGATCGACAAAGTATTTGTACTGGATGGATGTCAGGATGGTACGGTGAGAACGATTGTAAGAGAAGCAAAAAAGCATGATGCCCTGTTGAATTTTGTAACAAAAGAGAGACTGTCGCAGATTTCGGAGACCGGAAAGCATCAGGGAGTTGTGGCATATGCAGCAGCATATGAATATTCAACGGTTGATGATATGCTTGCACTTGCAGAGGAACGGGGAGAAGATCCTTTTATCCTGATCCTTGATAATATCGAAGATCCGCATAATCTTGGAGCAATTATCAGAACGGCGAATCTTGCAGGAGCACATGGAGTGATCATTCCAAAAAGACGGGCAGTCGGGCTGACGGCAACTGTTGCAAAGACTTCGGCAGGGGCATTGAATTATACTCCGGTTGCCAAAGTGACGAATCTGGTTAAGACGATGGAAGAACTGAAAGAAAAGGGGCTTTGGTTTGTCTGTGCGGATATGGACGGTGAGCCGATGTATCATCTGAACCTGACAGGACCGATCGGACTGGTGATCGGAAATGAAGGAGAGGGAGTCAGTAGACTGGTAAAAGAAAACTGTGATTTTGTAGCAGGAATCCCGATGAAAGGTCAGATCAATTCTCTGAACGCATCGGTGGCAGCAGGAGTTCTTGCATATGAGATCGTAAGGCAGAGAATCATAAAAGGACAGTAGACGCAGGAGCATTTGAGTAAGAACCGATGGAAAAATATGATAAAGTGACGGATGAGCAGCTTATCAGGGATTTCCGTAATGGAGACCGGGAAATTATGGATCATCTGATGATGAAGTATAAAGCAATGGTAAGAAAAAAAGCCAGGGCGATGTATTTGTTTGGCGGGGAGAACGAAGATCTGATCCAGGAAGGGATGATCGGACTGATCAAAGCTGTCCGGGATTATGACCCGGATCAGGGAGCTTCTTTTGCGAGTTTTGCGGAACTTTGTGTGTCAAGACAGATGTATTCCGCAATCGAGGCATCAAAAAGAAAAAAGCACATACCGTTAAATTCATATGTATCGCTGTATGATGACAGTGGTCAGGAAGGAGAGGAAAGAAGAACCCCTCTGATCGATACCATTGAGCCGGTTCGTGATAATGACCCGGAAGTGCTGTATTTGGGGAAGAAATTTACGGAAGTTTTTATTGAACAGTTGAAAGATACTTTGAGTCCTTTGGAGAACCATGTGCTGTATCTGCATTTAATGGGAACGGATTATAAGACGATCGCAGAGCTTCTGGGCAAAAGTCCGAAGTCAATTGATAATGCCCTGCAAAGGATCAAAGCAAAGGCAGAAAAGATGCTTGGCAAATCAGAATAAGCTCTTTCAGAGGAGATACAAATGAATAAAGGGAAAAATTGTTTTTTTGCAATACTCGTATTTGGATTAACGATGGCAGTATTTAATGGAATGTCGGTCGTATTGGCTGTATCTGCGTCCATCGGTGGAGGAATCATTCAGGGAGCAAATGGAGTGAATATGACCTACGATTATCTGATGGATCATATGAATTTCTATTCTGTACTGGTTTATCTGATTCCGCTGGCTATTTTTGGACTTTGGTATTATTTCGCATTTGTGGATCAGAAAGGTACAGAAAATTCCCTGTCCGTGAAAATAAAAAAGTTAGATATAACAGGGTGTCTGATCCTCGTGATTTTTACATTTTCAATCCAGCATGTGACGAGTCTGGTGATGGCAGTAATCAACCAGTTATTTCCACAGGCAATGGAAACTTATACGGAAATGATTGATAGTTCGGGAATTACGGAGTATTCGCTGATGTGGGTAGTCAGCACGCTGATTCTCCCTCCGCTGGTGGAAGAAATGATCTTCCGTGGACTGATTATGGGATATCTGAGGAGAACCGGAATGCACTGGATGATCGCCAATGTGATCCAGGCAGTCTGCTTCGGCATTTTTCATCAAAATTTAGTTCAGGGAATCTATGCAGGGCTTCTCGGACTGGCACTTGGATATGTAGCGTATCGTTATGGAACACTATTTGCATCTATGCTGATGCATCTGCTCTATAATCTTTTCGGAACTGTACTGATTGATATTGAATCAAGTATTATGCCGGACTGGATGCTGGGGCTTCTGATTTTCCTCTGTGTGCCGCTTACAGTTGTGGGAATTGTGCTTGTATATATCAAGACAGTAAATACAGATAAAAAGCAGGAGAGCAAGATATGAGATTTGTAATACAGAGAGTCACAGAGGCTGCTGTCCGGGTGGATGGTGAACTTCTTGGACAGATAGAGAAAGGATACCTGGTTCTGATTGGTGTGGCAGAATCAGATACGGAGGAAATCGCAGATAAGATGGTAAAGAAGATGACCGGTCTGCGGATTTTTGAAGATGAGCAGGGAAAGACGAATCTTGCGTTGAAAGATGTGGGAGGCAGTCTGCTTTTTGTGTCGCAGTTTACACTATATGCAAACTGTAAAAAAGGAAATCGTCCAAGTTTTATCGAGGCAGGTTCTCCGGAAAAAGCGAATGCCCTGTATGAATATATTATTAAAAAATGCAGAGAAAGTGTGGAACGGGTAGAAACCGGCCGGTTTGGTGCGGATATGAAAGTGAGTCTGCTGAATGACGGACCGTTTACGATTGTCCTTGATTCGGAAAAATTATAAGATGTAAGAAAATGATTATAACAATTATAAGAGATTTTCTTGACTTTTCTTTCAGAGTAGTGTATATTTATGATTGCGTTCGGTTTTGGACGCAATGTGCTGTCTTGGCGCAGTCGGTAGCGCGTCGCCTTGGTAAGGCGGAGGTCGGGGGTTCAAGTCCCCTAGACAGCTTTGAACTTTTCCCCGGAATCGCCCGTGAATGCGGTGTTTCCGGGGTTTTTCTTTTGCGAAAATTCCAAAAGGGGGCAAAAAGGGGGCAGACTATAAAATTTTCAATTCTTTCAACTGCTCATTTCGTTTGCTTTCCAACTTCTGCGTAACGTGTAAATAAATTTCTCTTGTGACCTTACTGTCATTATGTCCAAGTCTTTTTGAGATGCTGTCGATATCAATTCCCTGTTCCATAAGCAGACTTGCGTGTGTATGTCTTAGCGTGTGTGGTGTGATGCTTCTACCGATAGTTTTCATGGAATTTTCCTTGAGGTATTTGTTGTAAGCGAAGTGGTCAATGTGCTCACGAACTGTACCAGTGAACAATAGGTTGCTAAACTGTATCACATTGTCGTTCTGAGCCATTCTCAGTGCCTTTCTACAGACTTTTGCCAGTTCGTCTTGAATATATACGTCTCGGATAGAAAAGTCCGTCTTTGGGGTTGTTACGATGTCATTGTTGACATCATAGGTTTTCGTGACATGGATCACACGCTTTCTCAAATCAACATCCGATTTCTCAAGCGCAGCAGCTTCACCGAATCGAAGACCAGACAGGACGAGGAATTCTGTTAGCACTTTCCATTTTTCCACTTTCATCTCATCAAGCAACAATTCCACTTCGCTGGACTCAAGAAATTTGTCTTCAATCTTCTTACGGTGAGAAACATCTTTAAACCGTTCAATCTTGTTGAGATAGGAGATATCTTCAATGTAATCATTACGGTATCCCCATCTCAGCAGAGCCTTGAGCCTTACTATCCATTCGTTGAGCGTTCCAGGAGCTCTGCCAGTAGCGAGAAAACGTTCTCTGATATATCCCGCATTTAACTTCGATACAATGGTAGATGGTCCGAGAATCTTTGCAATAGACTTACACGCTCCGCAGTTCCTGATGTACGTAGATTGCTTGACTGTCCTCAGCTGTTCAGTATTGTATAGCTCTGTGAGTTCTTTCAAGGTTAGGTCTTTCTTCTGCGTTGATGCTGTCTTTAATTCCTGATCAATGCGCTCTTGGAGCGCAGCAGCTGCCAACTTGCGATTCTTTGCAGTATTCTTTGGCATGGAAATTGAGACTCGTTTGACTTTTCCTGTCATTGGGTCGGTGTAGCGTTCAACAAATTTGAATCCGGTTTTTCTTTCTTCTACCCACATAATCATCTTCCTTTCTGTTTTTGAGTATAAAAATAACAGCCAGCGAGGAACGTGTGTTCCACTTGCAGTGGCTGTCCGAAGATGATACAATATTCATTGGATTTGGAGTGTATCTCTTCGGAGGTATTCTATAAGCACATTGGCGTGTGCTTCCAGTGCCGCCCCCTTTTGGCGAAGGGGCGGTTTTTGTAAATATTTTTTATTCTAAATGCTGTCTCATTTTTTGACTGATACGATATTGTTCAGCATCAGGAACATCAATAAATTCTACAGTTTTATCGAAGTTCTTTTTAATTACTTCTTTAATTTCATCAAGTGTGACATTGAAAAATTCTCTTCTTGTATTTACCATGTTTAATTTTCGATCTTCAAAAGCTCTATGTAATGCTGCTTCAAGAGCTGGAGCGTCATCAGAAAAAATCATAGCGTGTACATCAAAATTGAACGGAACAGAAGCATCCCCTAATTCGTCAACTCGATCTTGAGGATCTAGGCGACGAGTCATTCCGATTTTATACACATCAGGACCGAAAGCACCAATATTGGAAATAACATATACATATCCGGCACGTTGATTAGCTTCTCTGTAATCAATATCTTTCATTGCTTTATCAATATCATTTAATTGAGATTCCAAATCCATTTTTTTGTCGAGTAAGTCCTTATTTTCAGGATCTGCCTGTAATTGAACAAGTAGATGATCATATGCTGTTTGATAATGGGTTTGTTCCTTTTCAATCTTTTTTCGTTGTGCTTCAATTTCCTTTTGCAATCTAGCAGCTTCTCTTAATTCCGCACGAGCAGCTTTTTGAGCCTCTTTTTCTTGCTGTTTCTTTTGCTGATATTCAAAGGAAAGACGGAGTTCTTCAACCTTTAAATTCAAATATGCAGGTGTTATAGAAATATTCATAATAACCCCTAATTTAGAAATTGTTTCAGCGGATTTATAGATGCGATTCAAAGAGGCATCATAGTTGGTGTATTTTACTTTCCCAATAAGCTCATCACATTCGGTGTTAAATGCACGGAGCAATAATTTTTGAGTATCATTAACCATTTTTTTGCCTTGCGAGGAGCTTCCGTTAACTTGCCAATTTGTATCACCGGATACTGCCGTTTTACTTTTTATAAGAGCCTTTTGTTTTGCTCGTATTTCTGCAAGACGATCTTTGTAATCGAGAGCATTGGCAAAATTGTAGTGAGGGCGGTATAATCCAAATTCTTGAACGAGAATTTCATCATCTAAATCGACTATTTGATTTTCCCGGTTTTTAATTTCTGAATCTAATTTTTCAATATTAAGCTTGTGAAGTGATATATCTCTTGCAAGCTCTTCGAGGTTTGATTCCAAAACAGATTTGTCCGAATTTAATTTGTTGATTAAATTATGTAAAGACTGTGCGTTTTGCATTTCAGGAGTGAATAAAGATTGTGCATGATCTAATTCACTTTGAAGACGGAAATTTTCCTGTTTGAGTGATTCGATTTCGGCTTTAAATTGTCCAGTTTTAAAAATATCCCCTATACCCATTTGTTTTCTCCTTTGTTAATAAGAACCGTTCTTTATGAATAACACCACTTATTCATTTATATAATCCCGCTAGGGGTTATATTTAAAATTTTGCTCTGAGTTCTACTACACGTCCAATGATGCGAACCGGTTTCTGCTCAATTTCTTCCGCAGAAAAGAACATAGGTTCATAACTTGGATTAGTGGAAATAAGCTCTATTCCATCTCTATATTTGCGAAGTCTTTTACAGGTTGCATCAGTACCATTAACTGTAGCAATTACGATGTCACCTGATTCAGCATCTTCTTGTTTTCGTACTATAACAACATCACCTTCGGAAAATTTTGGCTCCATACTATTACCATGAATTTGCAGACCAAAAAATTCTCCTGTTTTAGATAGTTCTTCAGAAATTTCTTCTGTATCAATTATATTCTCAACTGCTTCAATCGGAAGACCGGCAGCTACACGACCTAAAACCTTAATGGTTACAGCGTTTGAATTTGTAGACTGGGCAGTATGTTCTTCTACCAAATCAGCTTTTGAGATACCGAAATAGTTAGCCATAAGCTCTATTTTATCAATACGTGGGTATGTTTTAGCATTAACCCAGTCTGAAAAGGTCGGCATTTTGATTCCTAAAGTATTACATATTTCAGTTTGCGATACAGAATGCTTGTTCATATAATAACGAATATTTTTTGCCATAATCTGTTTATTTCCAAGATCGCTCATTATAGCACCTCCTTAATATATATTGATTATATGGTAAAAACGAAAAAAAATCAATATAAAATAAAAAAAATTCGGAAAAACCGTTGACATTTCGGTTAAACCGAAGTATACTATACTTGTAGCAAGGAAACAGTGATTTACAGAAAGGAGAACAGCCTTGAAAAAGAAAGGTAAAAAAAGAGATTGTAAGAACATCATCGCAGTGGTCGCTCTTACAACCTCGATAATTAACCTCTTAATTTCAATTATCGAACTCATCACCAAGATAATTAATTAAGAGAAAAGGGAAGAAAATCTTCCCGGAGGGGGATTTCCCCCTCTTATATAAAAATACCTTTCTAAAAGAGCATTGTCAATATATAAAGCGAAAATTAATAGAAGGGAGATGAAGTGGTGTATATTACGTTGAAAATCGTACAGATTTTACTGGACATTCTCGTGATTATAGTGATCATGAAGATGTTGAAAAACAATAAAAATAAGTAATAGAGTAGCTGTCCTATCGGCTATACGGGGAGAAATTGAGGTGAAAAAGTGAGAAATATTCCTGATACAATGAAAGTATCATTAAAGACTGCACGAGAATTGAATGGATTAAAGCAGTCAGAAGCTGCTGCATTGATTGGGGTAAGTACTGATACCCTTGGAAATTACGAGAGAGGAAAGTCTTATCCTGATATTCCGGTTTTAAGGAAAATTGAAGAGGTTTACAAAGTTCCGTACAGCCGGATTATTTTTTTACCATTAGATTTCGGTTTAACCGAAAATAATGAAGAAGATGAAGCGAGGTGAGGAGAGATGCAGGAATATATCATAGCATTGCAGGGAATCAGTTATTCTGACTGGGTTAAGTTAAAAGCAGGAATAGACAGAACTTTTGAAATGCAAAAACGCGAATTTGAGAAAAATCTCAAACTCGCTAATACGGATCATGTGAAGAAAATCATCCATTCACAATTTGAATAAACATTGGATTAATTCTCCAGTCGTTCCCCTTGTAATAAACATGAACGTAGTCAAGACCGTAAAAACTGTGTTCAAGTTCTTTATCCTTATTACAAGGAGAATAAATGGGAGCACCCTCTTCCCACCAGCAGTAAGGCGATTTACCATATTCACTGATTTTGCTGTTGGGATCATCATTGAGGCATACCCAGTTGCCAGCAAGGCAAGCATATATTTTCTTCATAAAAATCTCCTTTCTTTCATACTCGGCATGGCAGTGCCTGTAAGAAAAGTATAGGGGAACGGAAAGGATAATTCAATGCCAGGATATAATTTCAACCATTTTACAGGGAAGAAGTAGTGAGGTGATACAGAATGCCAATGACCAAAGCACAAGCCATTGCAGAATTGGAACATATTTATGAAATCCTTCCTCTGATAGCAGAAGCAGTCAAAGAAGAGAAGAAACCCATCAACCAGTACGGCAAGACTTCCTATTTCCGTGATATGTACGGTCAGTCAATGGGAACTGTGAAGAACAGGAAAGAGGGAATCCGAAGAGAAATCAAATCCGGGAGATACCCGGAGAGTGCATTGATTGAAAGATTTATTGATAAGGCGGTGTATGCCGATTACAACCGGTTCTTCAAGCACTTGGAGGGAGCGGGACGAAAATACGTTCCTGCTTATGATCCGGCAGAAGCGATGGTGCTGGTGAGGAAAATGGAGGGAGAGGCAAGTGAGCAGTCCGTGTAGCAGGTGCAGGTTTGAGAATGATGTAAAAATGTATGGTACTCAAACTTAAAGGAGGTGAGAGACGTGGAGCAGTTAAAGGTAATTCAGGTAAGGAAGAGAAAGCAGACAAAAGAACCGGTAAGACAGCCGGATACATACGATAAGGTCGTGGAGAAAGCCTTTTGGTTTGTGGTAGGGTTTTCTATTGCATTAATGTTATGCTGCCTGACTTTCGGGCAGACATTATATATATGAAAAAAAGTGCCATAACGAGGCAGCAACCTCTCAGGCACTTAGGAAATTAACCATTTTTATTTTAAGGGAAAGAAGGAGATTTGTAAAGACATGGCAGCGACGAGTTTTGAAATTAAAGAAACCATCTTTTCTCTTCCGAAAAAGAGCGAGACGGATGTCTATCACACAGAGCTTAATAGGGTCAGCTGGTTTGGAAAGGAGGCAAAGATAGATATCAGGGGATGGTCAGACGACCACGAAAAAATGACAAAAGGAATCAGCCTGACAGAGGATGAATTCATAAAAATCGCCCATGCAGGGTTAGAAAAATTAGGAGGAAATTGATTATGGCACAGATTACAGTAGTTTACAAGGATTTTGATGAGATGAAGGCAGTAGCACGGGAGTTACTTAAAAATGAACTTTCTGATGAGACGCGGGGACAGGCTAAGGCGGTAGTTCCTATACAGAGTACACCGGTGCAACCGTCCGCCCCTGTTACACCAGAGCAACCGGTATCAACAACGCCGACAGCAGCGGTAACGCCGGCAGTTGTTCCGACGAGTACACCATCCTACACAAGGGATGATTTGGCACGGGCAGCGATGACCCTGATGGATAAGGGGGGGATGGTTCAACTGCAGCAACTTCTTACGAGTTATGGATGTGAGACGTTACAGCAGCTTACGGAGGACCAGTTCGGTAGTTTTGCGACAGCACTTCGAGGAATGGGGGCGCAGATCTGATGGGACATGAAGAAAGAGATCATGCACGCTTAAGTGCATCCAGTGCTCACAGATGGTTGAAATGTACGAAAAGTGCAAGGCTGGAAGAAAAGTTTCCGGATACAACTTCGGAAGCGGCAAAGGAAGGTACGCTGGCACATGAACTTGCTGAACTGAAAGTGCGAAATTATTTCAAGCCGGGAGACGTTTCCAAGCGTAAACTTACCTTTGCAATCAAAAAATTCAAAGAAGATCCTTTGTGGGATGACGAGATGTTGATACATACAGATACTTATATCGATTATATCCGGGATGTATCTATCAAGCTTCCGGCAGCTCCGTTTGTAGAAGTGGAAAAACGGGTCGAGTTCGGCGAATATGTTCCAGAAGGGTTCGGAACTGCAGACTGTATTATGATCCAGGGGAACACTCTGTTCGTAATTGATTTCAAATATGGAAAAGGCGTTCCTGTTTCCGCCGAAGAGAATCCGCAAATGATGCTGTATGCACTGGGCGCGTATGAAGCATGTAAGATTCTTTATCCAATCGAGCGGATTCGCTTAGGAATTGTACAGCCCCGCCTTCCGGATGGAATTTCGGAATGGGAGTGTACATTGGATGAGCTCCTGCAATTTGGTGATTATGTAAAAGAACGGGCTGCGTTGGCATTTGCGGGAGAAGGAGAGTTTGCACCGGGGGAAAAGACCTGTAAGTTCTGCCGGGCGAGAAAACAGTGCCGGGCAAGATCTGATCATAATGTGAAACAGGCTTTTGATCTGGGAGATCTCCCGCCGCTGATTTCAAATGAGGAGGCTGGAAAGCGACTTTTGGCAATGAGGGACGTAGTTGCGTATCAGAAAGATCTGCAGGAGTGGGCTCTGTCCGAATGTCTCGCTGGAAATGAAGTTCCCGGATGGAAGGCTGTGGAAGGCAGACGATCCCGCGACTGGACGGACATGGATGCAGCTTTTGAAAAATTAACCAGGTGCGGTATTGTGGCAGAAGAAATCCTTTGGGAGAAAAAGCCGCTGACGCTGGCACAGGTAGAAAAAACGATTGGAAAAAGAGATTTCGCAGACGCGGTGGGCGAGTTTGTGGCCCAGAGACCAGGGAAACCGACACTAGTAGAGGTATCTGATAAGAGGCAAGCAATTACAAACAAAGTAACCGCACAGGAAGCATTTAAGGAGGAAAATTAAAATGGGAATTGGAGAAGCAACAAACGTAACAACGGGAAAAGTAAGATTGAGCTATGTACATCTGTTTAAACCTTATGCAGCTATGCAGGGGCAGGAAGAAAAATACAGTGTAACGATTCTTGTTCCGAAGTCCGATACGGATACCATGGCCCGTATCAATGCGGCGATTGAGGCGGCAAAACAGAAAGGTATTTCCGAAAAATGGAATGGCGTGTGTCCGCCGATCGTACCGACTCCAGTTTACGACGGGGACGGAGTACGTCCAAGTGATGGGATGCCATTTGGTGACGAGTGTAAAGGGCACTGGGTATTTACAGCCAGTGCAAAGATAGATTACCCACCGGAAGTGGTGGACAGGATGGGAAATCCGATCATCAATCAGTCAGAAGTGTACAGTGGAATGTACGGTCGGGTAAACGTGAATTTCTTTCCCTATGCATTTGGCGGAAAGAAAGGAATTGGATGCGGGCTGGGTCCGGTCCAGAAGTTGGAAGATGGGGAAGCCCTGTCAGGGGGACATATATCCGCTGCACAGGCGTTCGGAGCACCACAGCCGGCAGCAGCACATCCACAAAATGGGGGAGTTCAGATCAATCCTATCACAGGACTTCCAATGTAATTTTTTTTGCGGAGTCTTTCGACTCCGCATGTTTAAAAGGAGAAGATACGGATGGGGCATCATCTATCGATAGATATAGAGACAAAAAGCAGCATAGATATTGGAAAAGCTGGATTATATAAATACGCACAGTCTCCGGATTTTGCAATCCTTTTATTTGCTTACAAATGGGATGATGATCCAGTTCAGATTGTGGATCTTGCTATGGGTGAGTTGATTCCGGACTGGATATTGGACGAGCTTGTAGATCCGGGTACGATCAAGCACGCATATAACGCAGCCTTTGAATGGTACTGTTTAAATCGTGCTGGGTATGCGACTCCTTTGGCGCAGTGGCGATGTACTATGATGCACGGTCTGTACTGTGGATATACAGCGGGTCTGGACGCAACCGGAAAAGCAATCGGACTACCGCAGGATAAGCGGAAACTGACAACAGGAAAGGCACTGATCCGATATTTTTGTGTACCATGTAAACCGACAAAGACGAACGGGAACAGAACATGGAACTTGCCAAAACATGCACCTGAAAAATGGGTGCTTTTTAAAGATTACTGCAAGCAGGACGTAATAACAGAGCACGAGATTCTGAAACGGCTGGAGCAGTATCCAGTTCCGGAAGAGGAAGAACTCTTATGGCAGATGGATATCCGGATGAATGCGTACGGAGTTCGTGTGGATGAGGTGCTGATCAACGGGGCTCTGGCTATCGACGCGATCAGCAGTGAAAACCTGACGATGGAAGCTGTTGATATTACCGGACTTGGAAATCCGAACAGTACCTCGCAGTTAAAAGCGTGGATTGAAAAGCAAATATCCGGAGAAATCTCCGGCTTGACGAAAGAAAATGTAACGGAATTATTGAACCGTAGTGATATATCAGATGAGGTGAGGAGAGTGCTGGAGATACGTCAGCAGCTCGGAAAAACCTCCATTAAAAAATATGTAGCCATGAAAACCGCAGAGGGAGAAGGAGAACGTGTTCGAGGACTGACCCAGTTCTACGGCGCTAACAGGACCGGCAGATGGGCAGGACGTCTTGTGCAGATGCAGAATCTTCCAAGAAACTATCTGAAGACGCTGGACGAGGCAAGAAATCTGGTAAAAGCGAAGAATTATACAGGTGTCCGGCTAATCTACGGAAACGTACCGGATACACTTTCCCAGTTGATCCGAACAGCGTTTATCCCTTCCGAGGGGCGGAAGTTTGTAGTGGCAGACTTCTCTGCGATCGAGGCACGTGTGATTGCGTGGCTGGCAGGAGAACAGTGGGTAAATGAAGTGTTTGCTACACACGGAAAAATTTACGAAGCGACGGCATCTCAAATGTTCCATGTGCCGATCGAAAGAATCACAAAAGGAAATCCAGAATACAGTCTGCGGCAGAAAGGAAAGGTTGCGACGCTTGCACTTGGATATCAGGGAGGTTCTAATGCACTGATTGCAATGGGGGCTTTGAATATGGGACTGACAGAAGAAGAACTTCCGGACATCGTGCAGAGATGGAGGTGCGCAAACCCGAGAATCCGTGACCTGTGGTATGCCGTAGAAGAGGCATCGTTACAAACGATGCTGACAGCACAACCACATGCGATCAACGGACTGATCTTTGCACTGGAAAGCGATCTTGTATATGGACAGCATTTTCTGACCATACAACTTCCGAGTGGAAGGAAGCTTTTTTACCCGAAGCCATTTTTACAGGAGAATCAGTTCGGAAAAGCGGCGATCCATTACTATACTGTAGGTCAGCAGACAAGGAAATGGGAAGTGACGTCCACCTATGGTGGGAAAATGACAGAGAATATCGTGCAGGCAATCGCAAGAGACTGTCTTGCAGAAACACTGCGGCGAATTGAAAAAAAGGGGCTGCAGGTGGTGTTCCATGTCCACGACGAGGTGATCATCGATGCACCGATGGATGTGACAGTAGATGAGATTTGTGACCTGATGGCAGAGCCTATACCCTGGGCACCGGGGTTAATTTTAAAGGGTGCCGGATTTGAAAGTAACTATTATATGAAAGATTAGAGGGTTGTCGGATGCAGCATAACAGAAAATTACATATCAGTACGGCAGGCACAAGAAAAACAAAGCACTGGCCGGAAACAGAAATCCTCTGGTCTGAATTTGTAGACAAGGTAAAAACTCCGGTACGGAGTACGGAGACTGTGGAAGAATATCTTGCGATGACAAAATACCGACAGGACGAATTAAAAGATGTAGGCGGTTTTGTGGGCGGCACATTTGAGAATGATATCCGGAAAGCTGCTTATGTAAAGGGCAGAGATCTTCTGACTCTGGACATGGATAACATCCCCGCAGGCGGCACAGATGAGATTCTGAAACGAGTATCAGGTTTGGGATGTGCGGCTCTGGTCTACAGCACAAGAAAACACGCTGGGTATGCACCCAGACTCCGTGTGATCGTACCACTGGATACGACTGCGTCAGCGGATGAATATGAACCGGCGGCAAGAAAGCTGGCATCTCTGATCGGAATGGAATTCTGTGACCCTACTACCTTTGATGTGTCGAGGCTTATGTACTGGCCAAGCTGTTGTAAAGACGGGGAGTACATCTTTGAAGTATACGATCAGCCATTCTGCAGCCTGTCCGGTCTCCTTCAGATGTATGGGGACTGGACAGATATTTCGCAATGGCCGCAGGTATCGGGAACGGCAGCAATCGAAAAGAGACGGTTGGCAAAGCAGGAGGATCCGACAACAAAGAGAGGAATCATCGGTGCATTCTGCCGGACATACACGATCTCTCAGGCAATGGAGAAGTTCATTCCGGGGATGTATGATCCCACAGATATTGAGGGGCGTTATACCTACACTGGTGGGTCTACGGTGGGCGGTGCAGTTGTGTATGACGGGGATCTTTTCCTTTATTCCCATCACGCAACGGATCCGTGTTCCGGCCTGCTCGTTAATGCTTTTGATCTTGTGCGCCTACATATGTACGGTGATAAAGATCGGGACGCGAAAGACGGAACTCCTGTGAGTAAACTGCCGTCCTTTGTAGCTATGAGCCATTTGGCAGTTGGCGATAAGGGAGTTTCCGATTTGCTTGCGAAAGAGAAGATGGAACAGGCTCGACAGGCATTCCAAACAGAGGAGGGAGATCCAGTATCGGAAGATGATCTGTCATGGATCTCCAGACTTACCCATGACGGAAACGGGAAAATAGAAAAGACGATCAATAACGCGGTGCTCATCTTGCAGAATGACCCTCTTTTAAAAGGGAAGATTGTGACGGATGAATTTGCAAGCTGTGGCTTGATCCTCGGAAAAGTTCCGTGGAGTGTGAGTGAGGAAAAGCGCAGATGGAAAGATGAGGATGATGCAGGCTTCTATAATTATATGGAATTGTTCTACGGGATTACCGGCAGAGAAAAGCTGGATAATGCACTCCTGATCGTGAGCAGTCAGAACCGCATCAACGATGTAAAAGAGTATTTGAAATCCTTAAAATGGGATGGACAGAAACGGTTGGATACACTTCTGAGCGTGTATTTGGGTGCCGAGGATAATGGCTACACAAGGGCTGTCATGCGTAAGTCTCTATGTGCAGCAGTGGCCCGGGCTGTCACAGGTGGCGTGAAATATGATTATATGCCAATCTTTACCGGTCCGCAGGGAATCGGAAAGAGTACGTTCCTGCGGATACTGGGAAAAGACTGGTTCTCGGATTCACTGACAACTTTTGAGGGAAAAGAAGCCGCGGAGCTGATACAGGGAACGTGGATCAATGAGGTGGGGGAACTGACGGCAATGACAAAGCAGGAGACCAATGCGGTCAAGCAGTTTTTAAGCAAGACAGACGATATCTACCGTGCCGCCTATGGGCGCAGAACGAACAAATATCCGCGCCGCTGCGTCTTCTTCGGAACGAGCAACGAAGAAGAGTTTTTAAAGGATATGACGGGGAACAGACGGTTCTGGCCAGTGGATGTGGGCGTGCACCAGGCAAAGAAGTCCGTGTGGCAGGATCTGCCGCAGGAGGTGGATCAGATATGGGCGGAGGCATACACCTATTGGCTGTTAGGGGAATCACTGTATATGACCAAGGAAGAGGAACAGCTGGCAGAAGAGATGCAGGAGAGCCACAGAGAGGCATCCGGAAAGGAAGGGGTGATCCGGGAATTCTTAGAACGTCTGATTCCTCCGAACTGGGATTCCTTAAGTTTGTCGCAGCGCAGACAATTTTACGCAGGAAGCCTGCATCTTCCAAAGGGAACGGAATTGGTAGAAAGAGATAAAGTTTGTGCGATGGAAGTGTGGGCAGAATGCTTTAATGGGGATGTGAAATTCATGAAGAAAACCGACAGTATGGAGATAAACGGTATCCTGGCGTCAATCAAAGGATGGAAACGAAACAAAAGTGTGAGACGCTATGGTGTATACGGGACACAAAAAGGGTTTGAAAGGGTGTAAACAATCAAGGGTAAACTATAAGAGATAGATGGTTTACGGGTTAAAAATCGACAGTAAACCATGTAAACGATAAATTTTTAAAAGTTTACATACTTAGTTTGTGAGAAAACCCAGTAAATACAAAGGTTTTTAAGTATATGTAAACTATGTAAACCAACTTTCTATAGTAATGAAAAAATATATAAATTAAGTATATAGGGTGCGTACATAATACGCATAATACGGGTATACATACACGCGCGTGAGAGCGTTTGCGGCGGAAAGGAGCAGATATGAGAGAAAAAGAAATTGAAAAAATTTTACGGGATGAAGTCAGGAAGCTGGGAGGCAGGGCGTATAAATGGGTGAGCCCGGGGAACGATGGGGTGCCGGACCGGATCGTGATCTTTCCCGGACGGCCGCCGGTGTTCGTGGAACTGAAAACCGACCGCGGGCGTATGACGGCACTGCAGAGGCTGCAGGGGCACAGGCTTCAGGAATTGGGGCAGGATGTCAGGACAGTTTACGGGATTGATGGACTGAGCCAGTTCTTTCAGGATATGGGATACGAAGAGACGAGCAAAGCACTGGATTGCAGATATGACCTGTAGGAGAGGAGGATGAGGGGATGATATTCCGGCCGCATGGGTACCAGCAGTACTGTATAAATAAAATCCTGGAAATAAAAAAACTGGGATTATTTCTCGACATGGGACTCGGCAAGACAGTTACCACACTGACTGCAGTCAAGGAATTAAAATATAACCGGTTTCAGGTCAGAAAGGTTCTGGTGATCGCACCTAAGAAAGTGGCAGAGGGGACTTGGACGAAAGAAAAAGATAAATGGGATCATACGAAGATCCTGAGAGTCTCTCCGGTACTGGGGAGTCAGACGAAGAGGATCCGGGCGTTGAATACTCCGGCGGATATTTATATCATCAACCGGGAGAACGTCTGCTGGCTGGTGGATTATTACCGGAACAGCTGGCCATTCGATATGGTGGTCATTGACGAGTCAAGCAGCTTTAAGAGTCATAAGGCAAAAAGGTTCAAATCCTTGGCAAGTGTTGGGACACATATCGACCGAATCGTGGAGCTGACAGGTACGCCCTCCCCAAACGGGCTTGAGGACTTGTGGAGTCAGATCTATCTTCTGGACGGTGGAGAACGTCTGGGACGCAGATATACGCAGTTCAGGGAACGGTATTTCGATCCTGGGGATAGGGGCAGAGATGTGATATACAACTACAAGGCAAAGCCGGGAACAGAAGAAAGCATCCTGCAGAAAATTTCGGATATCTGCATCAGCATGAAGGCAGAGGATTATCTGCAGCTTCCGGAAGTTATTTACCATGAGATTCCAGTGGCACTGAATGATAAATCCAGAAAAGCCTATGCAGAACTGGAACGGAAGATGGTGCTGGAACTTCCGGAAGACGAGGAAGAGATCAGCGTGACCAGTGCGGCGGCTTTGAGTAATAAGCTGCTACAGCTGGCCAACGGTGCGATCTATGGCGAGGGCCGGCAGTACCATGAGATTCACAGCTGCAAGATTGAAGCATTTCTGGAACTGATTGAATCCTTACAGGGAAAACCGGTACTTGTCTTTTATAATTTCCAGCATGACCGGATCCGGCTGCTACAGGCGTTAGGGAAAACAAAGTTGCGTGTCCGGGAACTGAAGACTACAAAGGATGAGGATGAATGGAATGCAGGGCAGATCGACATCCTTCTGACACATCCTGCAAGTAGTGCATACGGTTTGAACCTGCAGCAGGGCGGAAACCATGTGATATGGTTTGGACTGACCTGGAATTACGAGCTGTATACCCAGGCGAACAAGAGGCTGCATCGGCAGGGGCAGACGGAACGGGTAATCATTCACCACCTGATCTGCAGCGGCACAAGAGATGAAGATGTGATGGAAGCACTGAACAGGAAAGAAGATGTCCAGAACTGGGTAATGCAGTCACTGAAAGCACGGATCAAGGCAATCAAGGAGGAAAGTCAGAAATGACGAGGGCGGTACATTTTATCCGGGAGACGATGAGGAATCTTATCCAAGCTATGGATTGTTTGTTAATGCTTGGATGCCACTGCCGGAACCGTATAGGGGGTAGAGCATGAGCAGAGAAATTTAGGATTTATTGGAGGTAACGTGGATGATAATTGAAAAGTTAAGTAGTGAAACAAACAACAAATACGCTAGTATAACACTTACTTACGAAGAAATAAGAGACATTTCGAACGCACTGTATTATCTTACATCCGGTGAGAAATGTGATGTTAGCAAATATCAGATTTTATACGCAAAAAGTAAAATGGTGTTCGATTTGGTTAAACATGGGATGATTCAGCCAGAGACAATAGATGCACTTGATAAATAAACTGAAATTTAGGATTTTAGATTTAAGATTCTATTTGAGTTGTTGAAAGGAAGTAAAACTATGAGCAGACTAACTGATGCAGATAAACTGGAAGAAGCAATAAGAGAGTATTTTAAGGGTCACAGAGCAAATTATAGCAAATTCGGAGAAAATGCGTACTGTTAGAACAAACGACGAAAGAGGAAACGTGATAAATAATGCGATAGCAACAAAGTATGCAGTACATTTAGTAAATGGAGGTTGGCGGACGTGGTGAAAGAAAAGGAGTGATACCCATTGAAACGAAGCACAGACAGACGCTGGAGTCTAGCAGAGATCCGGCAGAATCAAAAAGAACACTATGCCGGGCTGGCAGAGCATCCACCGGATCGGAAAGCCAGTGCAGACTTCCACCGTCCGGCATATCAAGCGAACAACATGATTAGAATACAGGGGCAGCAGTTGGAACATATCACAGTAGAGGAATACCTTGCAAAGAAATATCACATAAAGGAGGCTGATGCCGGTGGAGCAGAGACTGGAAGAAAATAATGGAAAAAATGAAAATGAGCGAAAAAAGGAATATCTGAGAGGATACCGAACCAACAGGAGACGGGTCAACAGGATAGATGGAGAGGTGACAGAGCTGAGAGAGCTTGCGAAGTCTGTGAAAGCTACTGATTATTCAGGAATGCCGCATGGCAGTGGAAATCAAAAAGATCTTTCTGACGAACTGGCAAGAATCGAACTGTTGGAGAAAAAGCTCGGAGAAGAAAAAGAAAAGTGTATTGAATCGTATATTGCTGTTGAAAAGCAGATCAAGACGGTACAGAACGAGGATGAGAATGATGTATTATTTTACCGGTATGTAAAAGGTCTCAGGTGGTGGGAAATCGCAGAGCTGATGGACTGCTCGGAGCAATGGGTACATAAACTTCATGGAAGAGCTTTGGGGCATTTAAAAATTGATGAATGATTGTCTTAGTTGATTGAAGTTTAGTAGTAATATGTGATTTAATTATAATGAGCCAAGACGGAAAACCGACGGCTCGACTCCTATACTTATAAACCCGTAAGGCACCTGCACAATAATGTGTGGGTGTTTTTCTATATTGTGAGAAAATATAAAAATGTGCAAAATTTGTGAAAAAGGTTGAAAAAATTTTAAATTCTATATATTATATATATAGAAATACACTTCGAATTAAGTAAGAAGCATATTTCGTATGGGGTAAATAATGTCTGTAACGGACTAAAAAAGGAGGGTGAAAGTCATGGCAACTTCAACGTTTGGCAAAGAGTTTATGATTCCGCCTGAAAAAGCAGATGGCTTCACAAAAGAAATGTCTCGGAGAGTGGCTCCCACACTAAAGAGAAGCTTTGAATCTAAACTAAAGCATGAAAAAGACTTGAAAAGTCTTCTTCAGAACGCACTTAAATAATTGAAAGATTATATTGTTGTACCGTTGGGAGAAATAATTAATAAAGAGTACAATACAAGCAAAATTGAAGATTCATTTAAAAAGTTCTCTTGTCATCGTGAAGAAGATTTAGAGAACTTTTTAGTGAATAAAGCCATTACATACGAAAAATCAGATATTGGAAAAACCTATTTATGTTTAGATGCAGCGGAATTAAAAGAAAAGCGATTTGTAATAATGGCGTATTTCACTATTGCTCAACGAGCGGTAGATATATCTGCTTTGAGTTCAAAAAAAAGAAGAAAAATGTTGGGAAGCTTTCCGGGTAGAGATTCCATAAAATGTGTTTCAGCTTTTTTGATTGGTCAGTTAGGAAGATGTGATGATTATTCAGCAGAAGATTTAAGTGGAGAGCAGATATTAAATGAGTGTTATCATGCAATAAGTTTAGCCGCTAGAATAGTAGGTGGGAAGATGATTGTTTTAGAATGCAGAGAACATATGTATGAAAAATTCTATCAAAAGCAAGAATTTAAAAAAATATATGATAAATTAAACGAAGAAAATTTGTATGCACTTTATAAAAAAATTGATTTTAGAGAATACTGGAATTAATAAAATATTTGAAAGATAGATAAGAGCACCCTCCGGGGTGCTTTTCTAATACAAAACAAACACGAATGCGAGGTGATGGTACATGGCGAGAGCACCGGATCCACGAATCTGTCAGGCAAAAGCCATGTATCTGAAAGGGATGAAATTAGTTGAGATTGCAAGTCAACTAAGCATACCGGAAGGGACGGTTCGGAGATGGAAATGTACTCATAAATGGGATGATGAACGCTCGGATAAAAAGGCGAACGTTCGGAAAAGAAAAAAAGGCGGTCAGCCAAGGAATAAAAATGCCATTGGAAATGATGGCGGCGGAGCTCCTGAACAGAATAAGAATGCTGAAAAATATGGATTCTTCAGCAAGTATCTCCCGGATGAAACACGGGAGATTTTTTCAGCCATTGAACAGGCGGATCCGCTAGATTTACTATGGCATCAGATACAGATTGCGTATGCTGCTATTGTCAGGGCGCAACGGATAGCCTATGTCAAAGATCAGGATGACAAGACCATCGAAAAGATAGAAGAAAAGGTTGGTAATGTGATCGGTGAAAAATGGGAAGTCCAGCAGGCATGGGATAAGCAGGAAGCTTTTCTGAAAGCCCAGGCAAGAGCACAGGGTGAATTAAGGGCTATGATCAAGCAGTATGATGAGATGTTGCACAAAAACTGGGATCTATCCACGGAGGAGCAGAAAGTGAGAATTGAGTCCATACGGGCAAAAGTTAATACAGAAAAAGAAGAACCTATCAACATTACTTTTGTAAAGGCAAGTGAGCGGAAATGAAAAAGATAGAGTTTATACTAAACGATCATTTTGCTGAATTTGTTGAAGACTGGGATCACAAAATATATCTGCTGGTAGGAGGCTATGGAAGTTCGAAAAGCTATCATGTTGCTGTAAAGCTGATCAGGAAATTGCTACAGGAAAAAAGGAAAGCGTTGGTAGTGCGAGAAGTATACGATACAATTCGGGATAGTTGTTATGATCTACTGGAAGAAGTAGCAGAAGCAATGGGAGTAGATGGTTATCTGACATTTACCACCAGTCCGATGCAGGTACGCTTCAAAAATGGCAGCAAGATCATATTTAAGGGCATGGACAAGCCGGCAAAATTGAAATCTATGAACGGGGTGTCGATTGTATGGATCGAAGAGTGTTCGGAAGTAAAGTATGCTGGATTTAAAGAAATCCTTGGACGATTGAGACATCCGGTATTGAGTAATCATATAATTTTGTCAACCAATCCAGTCAGTAAAAGTAACTGGTGTTATCGCTATTTCTTTCAAGATAAAAAGGCAAAACTTTTTATATTGGATGATGAGAAACTGTATAAAGAAAGATGTGTAGTGGTTGGAAAGACCTATTATCATCACAGCACAGTAGATGATAATTACTTCGTTCCGCAAGATTACGTCGAACAGCTAGATGACTTGAAAATACATGATCCTGATCTCTACAGGGTAGCACGTAAAGGACGATTTGGTGTTAATGGTCGACTGGTATTTCCGCAATTTGTGGTGGAAGCTGATGAGCAGGTAAGGGCAGAGATGAAAAACGTCCAGCATCCATTGGAAAAGAATGGAATGGACTTTGGATTTGTCACATCTTACAATGCGGTTGTCCGGATGCTGATTGATCATGATAATAAGATTTTATATCTGTATGATGAATATTATAGCAAGGATAAAACGGATCCGGAGATTGCGGAAGATATCAAAAAATGGAAAGATATCCTGATCAAGGCAGACTGTGCTGAGCCGAAAGCAATCAGGTATTACAAGCAGAAGGGATTCAGGATCCGTGCCTGTAAGAAATTTAAGGGCAGCAGGAAGATTTACACTAAGAAAGTAAAGCGGTTCAGAAAAATAGTCTGTTCAGATAAATGTGAGAATATTATAGATGAGCTGCAGGATCTTACATTTGCTGTGGATAAAAATGGAGAAATCATAGAAGATGAATTTAATATAGATCCTCATACATTGTCGGCCATATGGTATGGACTGGATGATTATGAGGTGTCGGATCTGAAGGGCGGGAATATAAGGAATTTATAGCCCTTATTTTATTTTGAAAAATGAGGTGAGAGAGTGTGGATAAAAGATGTGATCGACAAGATCAGAAAAGGAGTGAAAGCGGGCATGATTGCAGTAAAGGAAAGTAATGCACTGACGGATGCGAGAGTTGTCCGTCTGATATCAGAATTTGAAGCATCCCCGGAGCGAGAGTGGATGATGGCCGGAGAGCGGTATTATCAGGTAGATAATGATATTCTGAGTCGGAAAATTACTCACAAGGATAGCAGGGGAAATGTAATCGAGGAAAGCTACAAGGCGAACAATAAGCTGGCTCACGGAAAATATAAAAATCAGGTGGATGAAAAAATTGCGTATCTGCTGTCGAAACCGGTCACTTTCAAAGCGGACACGTCAGATAATGACAGCCGGTATATCGAAAGACTCAAAGATTTACTGGGAAAGAATTTCCAATATCTGCTTTCATCGTTGGGATATGAAGCATCAAATAAGGGAATCGCCTGGTTGCATGTATACATTGACAGGAATGGACAGCTAAAGACGATGGTGATTCCTGCAGAGCAGTGCATTCCTCTATGGACAGACAGGACACATACAGAGCTAGATACGCTGATCAGAGTATATCGGACTTCGGTATGGGAGTATGATCAACGGAAGACTGTAACCAACGTAGAAGTGTGGACTGCCGATTCTGTGACATATTACCGTCTGCAAGGGCAGATGCTTATATTGGATGCGGACAAAATGACAGACAATGGAGGACCGGTGGCTCATTACAAAGCCGGGAATCTATGGGAAACGTGGGGAAAGGTGCCGTTTATAGCATTCAAGAATAACAGAATTGAAAAGCCGGATATCAAATTTGTAAAAAGTCTGATTGATGGATATGACTTGGGACGCAGTGAGGCAGCAAACTATGTTGAAGAAGTAAAAAACCTGATTTATGTACTGAAAGGATATGGCGGCGAGAACGTCAGTGAATTTATGCGGACGCTGAATGATGATAGGGCGATCGTCATTGACGATCCGGAGGAAGGCGGTGTGGATACGCTTACACCTCAGATGGATATCACAGCACTCAGGGAACATTATGAGCAGCTGAAAAGAGATATTGTCGAATGTGGTCAGAGCGTGAACAAAGATCCGGATAAATTTGGAAATGCTCCATCGGGAGTATCATTACGATTTATGTACTCAGACCTTGATCTGAAATGTAATCTGATGGAAACAGAATTTAAATACGGATTTGAACAGTTATTATATTTTGTTGATACTTACTTATCGCTGACAGGGCAGGGAAATTTTGAAAAAATTGAAGTTGATATCGTATTTAACAGAGATATGGCAATCAATGAATCAGAAATGATACAGAATTGTAATAATTCAAAAGGTACGGTATCAGATGAGACGATCCTTGCTCATCATCCATATGTGTCAGATATTGAGGAAGAAAAGAAACGGCTGAATGAGCAGAAAGCGAACGAAGGTCCTTCCTGGGATATAGTTCCGCCAATAAAGGATGACAATGATGACGAATAGTGAATACTGGGAAAAGAGGATTGCATCAGCAACATGGAAAACTTACAACAGTATGGAAGAAAAGAACCGGGAGTTGTTGGAATTTTATGTTGATGCCAGTAAAGCAGTAAAAGAAGAATTATACACTTTGGCAGAAAAATACAGCAGAGACGGTGTCCTGACTTTAACGGAAATGCATAAGCAGGGGCGGCTGACAAGGTTAAATCGGCAATATGAAAAGATTGTAAAGGATCTTGGGCAGAAAGTGCAGGATGCAGCAGAGGAGAATATGGAAAAAGGATTCAACGAAGTTTATAAATCTTCAGGAATGGATCCGGCTGTGGAGTTCGCAATGCCAAATAAAAAACTGATGCAAAAACTGCTGAATGAGCCGTGGAGAGGAGATGTTTTTTCAGGAAGACTATGGAAAAACCAAAAACGTCTTGCTGTTGGTCTCAATGATCTTCTGCTGAAAGGATTGCAGCAGGGAAAGACTCCGACAGAGATAGCGGTAAGCTTACATAATCTGATGGGAAAAAGCTTCAATGACTGTCACCGCCTTGTCAGGACAGAATCTATGCATTATCTGAATAGTGCAACGCTTCAGAGATATAGGGATGAAGGTGTGGAATATGTTCAGGTGTGGGCAGCAGAAGATGAGAGAACGTGCGACACTTGCGGTTCTTATCATGAGAAAATCTATCCAATCGAACAGTGTCCGACACTTCCATTCCATCCAAACTGCAGGTGTACTATATTGCCAGTGACAGATGAAAAGAAGATTGCAGAACATGAAAAAAGAATGAACCCTGAGAAAATGGATGATGACTATCAGGAAAGAATCAGGCAGCGTAGGGCAGCATATAGAAGGAGAGAAGAAAAAAGAAGTACCGCAATGGAGACACCGGATTTTTCAAGTATGAATAGAGATGAGCTTTTGCAATGGGCAAAAAGCCATCTAAAAACGGATATTGGAGATTTAAAAGGTGTCAATATTGACTATGCTAGGGATACTGTGAAAGTGCTTTCAGAGTTTGAGCATAAGATGGGTGGTAGTACAATCCCGGGATTAAAAGTGAGATTTGGTGGTCTCGATAGGTCTGTATCTGCAAAATATGATGATAAAGAAAATGCATTAGTATTGAAAAAAACAGGAAGTAAAGCAGCTTTTGAAAAATCACAAAGGGAGGCTAATATTCGATATCGAATAAGGTGGAAAAGAGATAAAGATTATTACGCAACTGAGACATATAGCGGAACTATATGGCACGAACTGGGACATGCAGTAGACTTAAGTATTCATGAAGCATTGTCAAGAAAATTATCAAGTGATGCTAGATTAGAGGAATTGTCAGTAAAAATATCCAGTTATGCAGGAAGTACTCAAAATATTAGGACATCAAAGCGATCTGAAGCATGGGCAGAAAATTTTGCCGCCTATATGGAAGGTGGTAAAAATAAAAGTAAGGTGCCGAAAGAAATTGCTGACATGATTGAAGAATATTTTGAGAAAAATATTGAAAAACATTCCTCAAATGATACAATGAAACAGGGACTAATAGGTGGTGGTAAGCAAAGTGCCATAAGAAAGCATACGCACCAAAGAACTGCCAATATGTCGTCTAGTGAATATGCAAGAGCAAAAGATTTATGGCAAAAAAATCAGGAATTAATTTTGCCGGGTAAGGAACGGGAGCATATTTATGAAGAACTTGATAATAATTTAAGCATGGAAGAAAAAGAACAATGTATCGTGAGAAGATGCATTGGAAACTATAGATATACTGCAATAAATAAGGGTCATAATCAATACAAGATTATTTCGAAAGAACCGATATTGGAAACAACAGGAGATACCAATATAGATAGTATATTGGATGATGTTTTGGATTTTGATTGGAGAAGATTTCTTTGAATGAATTAAGTAAGCTTGATAAAGAATTGATAAGATTATTGGCAAAAGTGAAAGTAAACAAAACTTTTATAGCAAGTGTATATCAGGCGATGGACACACCTGAGAAAAAAAAGGAAATGATTAAATTCCTAGAAGAAAGGAATGATCTTAAAATGTCAGATGTATACTTGAAAGAGATGCAGATTAATAAAAAGATTATTGTGTAGCGACCGTCAGTCGAGAGACTGGTGGTATTTTTATATGTATTTTTCAACGAAGGGAGGTGTGAGTGTGAAGGCGGTGTGCATTAAAAGTTATTACGATAAATGTCTGCATCAGAGTATGACTTCGGGGGATGAACTGGAAGTGACAGAAGAACGTTTTGCAGAGTTGTCGAGCAAAAAGGTTGTTAAAAAGAAAGAAGAAAGAAAAATGCAAAAGTGAAGGAATGGGCGATTCTGATCTCTCAGCTGTGAGTGGAACAGCGTGGAAGCATCCGCAAGGGTGCTATTTTTCTACCCTTTTTTATGGGTTGCAGGGTATAAAGAACAACGGTACAGCCCAATACCGGGAGAGCCGGTATAAAAATCTATGGAGGTAAAGGATAATGGAATGGTTACAGAAAATTTTAGCAAATGCAGTATATGGTGAGGATGGCAAGCTGGATGTGGATGCAACAATGAAAAAAATCAACGAGGAGGCATCAAGGCATATTGTCCCGAAAGAGCAGTACAACTCAAAAGTGAAAGAGCTGGATACGGCAACTAAGACGATCAAAGATCTGAAAAAAGATAATGTGGACAATGAAGAACTTCAGAAGACGATCAAGACCCATGAAGCTACGATCAGACAGTTGAAAGCAGATCACGATAAAGAAATGAAGGACATGAAACTGGATGCTGCGATTTCCAAGGCTTTGAGTTCCAACAACGCAAAACATCCCGATCTGCTGTCGGGAAGGATTGACCGGGCGAAACTGATTTTATCAGAAGATGGTACGGTAAGTGGACTGGATGAGCAGATGAAAGGGTTAAAGGAAACCTATAAAGATCTGTTTGGTTCTGCTGTGTCCGGTACAGAGCCGGACAATCCTGATGTTAAATCAACGGGCAACACTACATTTGATGCACTTGTAAAAAATGCAGACACGATGACTGCCGAAGAAGTGGCAGCACAGTTTGCAGAAATGGAAAAGAAATAAGGAAGGATGATGAATTATGTCAGTACAGAACTTTAAACCGACACTTTGGGAGGGGGCTCTCCTCCATAACTTTCACAGCGTATCAACAGCAGATGCTGTATGCGTGAAGCCGTCAGAAATCAACGGAAATAAGGTTATTTTTAACCGTGTAGGAGCTGGAACTATTAAGGACTACGAAGGAACAATCGAATGGGATGATATCAATACGACACCGATTGAGATGACTTTTGATAAGAAGAAATATTTTGCCTTTTCACTGGATGACTGCGATAAGGCACAGACGAAAGCTGATGTGATGTCTGCAAATACCGCAGAGCATTCCGCATTGCTGGCAGAAACATATGATAAGGATTTTTACACTACACTTTCCGGAAATGTAAAAGCAAGCCATAAAATCGGATCTGCATCTTCCAAAAAGAAAGTAACACAGGTATCCATTTATGATTACATTGTAGATCTTGGAACGATTCTGAGTAAGGCGAAAGTGCCAAAAACGGAACGATACGTCACTGTTGATGCGGAGATCCTTGGATTGCTGAGCAAAGATAAGCGTTTTACGGATAACCCGCAGGTGCTTGTGAATGGAGTGGTAAATGGGCAGGTCATTAATGGAATGCAGGTGGTTTGCACGGAAGAAAAGCCAGCCGGTATCGTAATTGCTCATCACAAATCTGCAATCGGAGCCGCAAAGCAGCTCGATAAGATGGAAGCAATGAGACTGCAGAGTGCCTTTGCTGATGGTGTAAGAGGTCTGTGTATGTACGGTTCAAAGATTCTGCGGGATGACGGAATCGCAGTGCTTTATTATGAAATCGGTACAGCGGCAGACATTGATCCGATTAATGTAAAAGTGGCTAATACGGAATCAGATCCGGTGCATACGAAAACGGTAACCGGTTAAGCCGAAAAATCCGAGGAGAAACAGTGATGGAAAATGAAATCTTGAACAGTCTGTTAAAAAGACCGGGACTGGATGCCCAGGTGGAATTACTGGAAGATATGATCCGGGACAGTATGGATGAAACTAGGGCATTGTTAAATTACGAAGAAGAGGAGCCGCTCCCAACAGGAGTCGCTCCAATCGTAAAAGAGCTGACACTGATTCGCTTCAACAGGGACGGAACAGAAGGGATTCAGAGCGAATCCCAAAGTTCCGGTGGAAGCACAACTTATTCAGATGAACTGCCGGATCGAATTAAAAGGATATTGCGAAAATACCGGAGACTGCCGAGGTGATGGAATGTCGATCAACAGAGATATGAAAGAGTGCCGGCTGATAAAAGAGGTTTTTACAAGAACAACGTCAGGTGTACGGCGGAGAGATCGGAAGGTTTCGGGAACGATACAGGCTGCTATATATAAAAAGAATGAATCGAAAATGTATGGATCAGAAGTCTATCTTCAGGCTACACATACCGGAGTGACGAGAAGTCGAAACATCAAAGCAGGTGACCAGCTGGAATCAGACGGTGTGATTTACTTGATTGAAGACTGTAACCCGGACAGCAGGTTGACGAACCTGATATTGAAGGTGATTGAAAATGGCTGATAACAGCGAGTTTTTAAAAAGTATGAGTGATGCTACGCTTAAAACTGTAAATGATATGGAAAAGAAGGTTAAAAGAGCGTGTATGGTTGTTGAGAATCAGGCAAAACAGGATTGTCCTGTTGATCTTGGAATCCTGAGGGCATCCATTACCAGTGAAGTGGAAACTACAGCAGAATCTATCGTTGGAAGAATCGGATCTAACGAAGAATATGCACCGTATGTGCATAATGGTACGGGAATCTATGCCGTGGAAGGCGGCAGAAAGACTCCGTGGAAGTATCAGGCACGGGCAGGAAGATATAAAGGATGGCATATCACAAAAGGACAGAGACCACAGCCGTTTCTTTCTTATGCTCTGCTTTTTAATATGGATAAAATTAAAAAGATATTGGGGGCATGATGAGAATGGTTGAAATTGCTATCAAAGGATACATAGAAAAAGAAATCCCTGAACTGGCAGGGAGATTGTATCCATTACATACTACGGATCTCTCGAAATTGAACGTAGTGTATACCTATACACCGATATCCGGTGGACATCTTAGCCAGACACAGTTGGAGCTTAAGGTTATTGACAAAGATTATGACGAGTGCAAGAGAGTTGAGAAAGAGCTTCTTGCCCTGCTGGATATGGAAGAGGATGAATCGTATGTGGTTACAGGCGGGTATAAGTTCCACTCAGAACTGAGTGGAGGTGGTACTTTATTTAACGAAGGGTGTCAAAGATATGAGAATACCCTGTATTTTATATTGAAATGGAGGAAGACAAATGTTATTTGAAGCAGAAGCGAAAGATATTTTGATCGGTGCCTGTGATGTATTCATGTATCCATTTACAGGAACGGAAATTCCGGAAGATGCTGTGATTGAGACAGCAGAGCATAGTGTGGGACATTGTTCCAGTGGTTTTACTATTGATTATAAACCGACAAAATATGAGGTGACGAATCATCATGGATCAACAGTAAAATCTTATGTGACCAAGGAAGAGATTTCAGCAAAGACAGGAATTATGAGTTGGGATCTTGAGCGGCTGACATTACTTTCTACTGCTGAGTATACAGTTGAAAAGGAAAAGAAAAAGAAGAAACTGCTGTTTACTGGAAATGGGAAAGCTTTAAAAACAGTACTTGTACGTGCAGTACATGTAAAAGATAATGGGAAAAAACTGAGGTTTACAATGCTTGGTCAGGGAGGATCGGGTTTTTCTCTTGCTTTTGAAAATAAGGAAGTAACGGTGGATGCAGAACTTGCGGCTATCAAAAAGGTGGATGGTTTCCTCGCAAGCATCGAGGAAGAGCTGACCGAGGAAGAAGCGGCAGCGATCAATGTAGTATAGGAGGATATCATGTTAGATTTAGACAGATATGTGAATAATTCGATTGAAGTAAAGATTGCCGGGGAAATCTATGACATCCTTGAACCGACTCTTGCTGTGAATATGGAAGTAAACAGGATTGAAGAAGATCTTACAGAAGAGAATCTTTTTGAAAAAAGAGTAGATGTGGCAAAGCTTTTTCTTGATCATAACCGGCAGGGAAAGATTTTTTCAAAGAAAGAGATCACTGCAATTCCATTCGAGGGAATTACACAGCTTTTGGCAGAGATTTCTACCATGAGAACAAAGGCAGAGAATGACCCAAACTAAAAATCCCGATCCCTGACGGTAAAATTGGAGAGGCAATCTGTGAAAAATATTTTGCCACAGAGGATTGGGAAGTGGATTTCGCACAAAAAACTTCGGTACTGAAAAGGATCAGTGATTATACAGGATTAAATTTCCGGCAGGTACTTGACCTGCCGTATTCTTACTTTCTTCTTTTGAATCGAGATAGTTGGCTTTACAGTTATCAGAGCTCGGAAAAAGGAATGGAGATTTTAAAGAATCTGTGGAGAGTGCAGCAAACTCAGTCAGATGATGCGGCAGTATCGGAGTTAAAAGAAAGGATGGTGCACAGATGACGGGCGGAATTAAACTCGCACCGCTTATGACAGAGATTAAAGTCAATATTGATGGATTTAAGAATGATATGCAAAAAGCGGCCACAGCAGGAGTAAAAGAAGCAGACAGGATCAGCGAGAAACTTTCATCTGTGACAAAAGCAGGAGAAAAGCTTTCGAAGATCGGTACCGCCATGACGGCAGGACTGACTGTTCCACTGATCAGTGCAGGAACGGCAGCTACAAAAATGGCGGTGGATTATGAGAGCAGCTTTGCAAAAGTTAGTACACTGTTGGACGCAAATGTGGTTAATTATCAGGAATATAAGAATCAGCTTTTAGATGCCAGTAGTGAGAGTAAAATTGCGATTGATGAGTTTTCGGAAGCAGTTTACAGCTCTATTTCTGCCGGAGTGGATCAGACGAAAGCGATTAGTTTTACAACAGATGCCATGAAGCTGGCAAAAGGTGGATTTACAGATGGAGCAAAAGCGGTGGATGTCCTTACTACAGCTATTAATGGATATAATTTGAAATCCAGTGATGCAACAAGGATTTCCGATCTGTTGATCACAACGCAGAATCTTGGAAAAACAACGGTTGATGAGCTGGCATCATCTATGGGTACGGTGATCCCCGTTGCAAGTTCCGTGAATTTTAATATCAATGAATTGTCTGCATCTTATGCCCAGTTGACAAAAAATGGTATTGCTACAGCTGAATCAGGTACTTATCTGAAAGCAATGCTTTCAGAACTTGGAAAAAGTGGGAGTATTACAGATGGAACTTTAAGGGAACTTACAGGAAAAGGATTTGCACAGTTAAAGGCAGAAGGAGTAAGCACCACAAAGATCCTGCAGATGATCAGTGATGAAGCTGGTAAGAATGGAAAAACTCTGAAAGATATGTTCAGTTCCGTAGAAGCGGGATCCGCAGCATTGGTTCTTGCAAAAGGAAGCGGAGCTGAATATAACGAAATGCTTCAGGGAATGCAGAACAGTGCTGGAGCTACACAGGAAGCTTTTGACAAAATGGATGCGACACCTGCAGAACAGTTGAATGGTGCGATCAATAAATTAAAGAATGATGCTATAAAGTTTGGTGCTGCGTTTGTGCCGGTCGTGACAAAGGTATCCGATAAGTTGGGGGAAGTTGCAGACCGATTTTCAAATCTGTCAGATGAAGAAAAAGAAAATGCAATCAAATGGGGACTTGTCTTGGCGGCAGCGGGTCCGGTCATTAAGGTTGTGGGTGGTGGAATTACGACATTTACAAAACTTGCAAGCGTGATCGGCGGTGCATCGAAAGCTGTAACCACATTCAAGACAGCTCAGGCAGCCGTAACAGTAGCGTCAAAGAGTGCATCTGTGGCAGTTGGAAGTACTGGACTCATGGGGAGCATGACTGGATTGTTGGGTATTGCGGCACCCGTGGCGGTGGGAGTTGCAGCAGTAGGCACAGCGTTGTATGCAATGCATGAAAATGCACAACTTGCAGCAAGAAAATGCACAGATGCAAGCGAGGATATGTCTCTGATGGAAAAGGTTCTTGCGAAACTGAAAGGAACAGAAACCCATACAAAAGAGGAAATGGTAGAACTTGGATATGTTTATGAGGATTTCGGGGAAAATATCAGCCCGGAATTTCAGGAGGCTGTGGAAGAATCAGCGAAAAAAGTGCAGGACTTTAATGTCTATTTAAGGGAAATAGGGTTTGATAATGTAATATCGCAGGCTGAATCCGCCGAATTTAACCGGAGGGTGAACGAAACCTGTGACGAAGCAATCAAGACGATTCAGGGGAAAAAAGAAGAGGCACAGTCGGGATTGAAAGAACTTTTTATAGCGGACGATCAGGTGATTGACGAAAGTGAACAGAAAGTACTGGATGCTTTGGCAAAATCCAGTGATAAGCAGATTGCAGAGGTAACTACATTAAAAGGTGAGATTCTTGCTATCAAGCAGAAGGCAGTGGATGAAAAAAGGGCTTTGAATGATCAGGAGATTGCAGATATTGAGTCAAAGAATGCCCGCATCCGGCAAATTGTACTGGAAGCTGTTGGTGGAACGGAAGAGGAATTGCTGTATGCAAAGAATGAATTTAATGCACGGGCAAAAAATTTAGATGCAGAATCGGCTTCGGAGTTACTTCAGGAGAAGGTGAAAGCAAGAAATGATGAGATTGTAAAAATTAAAGCTTCTTATGATACAGAAATTGAATTGTTGAAATCCAAGTTAGATAAGATGAATGCAGAAAATCGGAAGGAAGCAGAGGAACAGATCAACAACCTCGAGAAAGATAAGCAGGATAAAATCAATAAGCAGGAAGAACTGTATGAAGAGTATCTTGCTATAATCAGAGAAAATAATCCAAATCTGATGGATGAACTGAATAAATTTAGTGGTGAGGTATTATCAAATGCAGATAAAGAATGTAAAGAAAGATTGGATCTTTACAGGGAGACTTATGGGGATCTGAGTCAGATACAGGAAACAGGATTATATACTATATATAATAAGGAATCCCACACATGGAATCAGGTGGCAGCGGTAGTAGACGAAGGAACTGGTGAGATTACTGCGATGTACAGCAACATGGTTGGAGCATCAGCCGGTTGGAGCGAAAGCATGGCAAAGGATGCTGAAAAAATGATTAAAAAAGCGGATGATGCAAGTGATGTGATTGCACAGCTCGTGGATGTAAATGATTATTACGTGGACAGTGCCGGAAATGTGGTTCAGGCGGCTACAGGCATTGCCAGCGAAATGGAACAGGTTACAAAAAAGACGGATGGAAGTCGGGAAGGAATTGTAAAAATCAATAATACTCCGTATAAGATTCAGGTGAATAAAGACGGGACAATCCGATCTTTGTCAGAAATAAAGGAAGCTGCAGATAATGCAGCAAAGCCGAGGACTCTTACGATAAAAGCGGAGCTTGCAGCCGGAATTAATGCAAAGGCAATGTTTGGACGTCAGCAGGCAAGTTATAATTTCAACGGAATTGATAATGTACCTTATGATGGATATCATGCGATCCTGCATAAAAATGAAAGAGTACTGACAGCAGAAGAAAACAAGGCATATAGCACTCAGCAGCCAGTAGATTACGGAACAATTCAGTCGATTATCCGAAGGGAAGTATCAAACATTGTAATTGAATTGAACGGTCGGGAGTTTGCCCGTGCAGTGCGTCAGGTCTGAGAGGTGATGAAAAATGGAGCTGTATTATGAAAACTCACGGAAAGAAAGAGTAGATCTGACAAAAGAGCCATATCTTGTAAAGGATATGGCTGAATTATTAGATTATACATGGAAATATGATACTGAGGACGAGATGATTACAGGCTTTTCAAGAGGAATCTGTACAATTCCTTTATCGGTCAATATTTATGCGGATACAGAGGAAGAATACCGGCTACGGTGTAATGAAATGTATTCGGTATTTGAATATGACATCCTGAATAATCAACGCGGGCGGTTATATTTTGATGGACAGTATATTACGTGTAATGTCATATCGAATAAAAAAGAGGACTGGGATATGGGAATCCTTTTCCGGATCCTGAATCTTCAGATTGTAACAGATCAACCAGTGTGGATTGGTGAGAATCCATATGTATTCCACAGTTATGAAGTTACATCGAAAGATAATAAAAGATATCCAGGAAAATACGGGTATCGGTATGCAAATGGTCTCAGTAATAATTTTGTGGTAAATCCGCATTTTTTTGACAGCAATTTTACATTGAGAATTTATGGACCGGTAACAAATCCACAAGTAAATATCGGTGGGAATGCATATTTGGTCAATATAGCACTGGAAGATGGAGAAAGGTTGGAAATAGATACAAGGAGTGAGACAATCTATAAAATATTAAGAAAAGGAAGTAAAGAAAATGCATTTCATTGCCGGAAAAAGGGAGTTTACTTTTTTAAAAAAATATCACCTGGAAGACAGGGGGTATCATGGAGTGGAAAATTTAATTTTGACCTGATCATTTACGAAGAAAGGAGTGAACCGCAGTGCGGGTAGGACTTGCAAACCATTCATTTATCAGCACGAATCCAAATGGTCAGGAAAACGGGTATCTGAAAGAAATCCGGGAATTAGATATGGACTTAGGCGATACCAGCGATTTTGAATTGTCTATCAATTCGGAAAGTTGGGATGCTGAAAAATTTAGCTACGGCTGCAGGATTTTCATACCAGATACAGAGTATGGTGGAATCATAGATGATATTGAATCCAATACATCAAAAAAACGAATTATTATCCGTGGAAAGACATGGAGAGGAATGTTGATGTATAAGATAGTAGAACCACCGGAAGGACAGGATCATCTGATTTTGAACGGGGAACTGAATCAAGTGTTGGGGGATCTTGTGGGAGATCGTTTTGACGGTCTCTTTTTTGTTGCCAAAACAGATACTGGAATCACAGTGAAAAATTGGGAAGTGAGCCGTTACGTGACATTGCTTGATGCTGTTACAGAATTGCTGAGTGCTTATAAAAGCAGGTTGCAGATCCAGTATATTGAACCGGAAAATCTTGATTATGGATATGTGGAGGTAAGTGCAGTTCCAATTCGAGACTATTCTGATGAAATAGAATATTCCGGAGAGGGAGAAGTAAAGGTCACGGTCAGGGATTGCAGGGGTGGAGTCAATCATCTTGTATGTATTGGCGAAGGGGAGAATATGGAAAGAACTGTGGTGCATTTATATGTTCAGAAAGACGGAACAATCGGAAAGATTCCTTATTATGATGGAAAAGATGAGATTAGTTCTGTGTATAACTATACAAATGCTGACGCAGAAACATTGGAAGAATACGGCATGAAACGGTTGGAAAGTCTTCAAAACTATAAAACCTGTTCAATCACAGTAAACGATGCGGATCTTGATATAGGAGATTTTGTATCAGGATATGATGCAGTAACGGATACAACGGTAAAAAAACCGGTTATACAAAAAATATTAAAGGTAAAAAGTAGTGGTACGTCAACAGTTGAATACAAAATAGAAGGAGATGACTGAAATGGGACTGAAAGGAATTACCGTGAATACAGCGGCAGAAGCGGAAGCACATATCTATGCAGAAGATGATGCAGCTATCTATCAGAGCATCTTAGGAATGGATGCGGTGGCAGATATTGGACAGAAGTGCAAAGCAACGGTAATCAGCAATAATAAAATCCGGGTGTCAGATGGTGTGGTAGTGGTTGGAGGCCATGTGGCTAGGATCCCTTATGGAGAATATGAAGATTGTGAGATCGCGAACGGACAGACCGGAAAGAACAGAAATGATCTGATCGTGGCAAGATTTGAAACAACCGGATCAGGTGGTGTGGATAAAATGACCTGTAAAGTGTATCAGGGTACAGCGGGAAGTACGGCAGCAGATCCAAGTATAACGCAGGATAACATCTACCAAAATGGAAAGGTGAGAGAGTTCCCGCTCTACCGTGTCCGTATCGAGGGATTGAACATTGTGTCAGTAGATCAGCTGTTCACGGTGCTGCCGTCAATGGCTACGATAAATAAAGATTTAGCCGATACATCCGATAAAATAGCCGTGAAATCGTATAAACAGGCTGATATGCATCTCCAATCGTTTTATAACGTCTCTGCTTTTTTTGCATATAAAGTAGGTCGTGAGGTACATTTTAACGTATCTCTTGATCCCAAAAGTGGGACAACGCTCCTCGCAAACAGGCTGTATGCTATTACTTCTGCAGCTATCGTTGCAGATCTTAGGCCTGCGGTACTGACACACATCCAGTGTGTTGGATGTGGGCAGAATTGGGAGAATGTGTGTGCTGTAATGGCATACGTTGACGTCAATGGAATGATCTACTTTTCAACACCTGCAACGAGAGCTTTTTATAAATTCCACGGCATATGGATTGCGGCAAATTGGAGTTAATAGAGAAAGAATTTACATGGGGCAATGTGTTTCAAATTCATTGCATTGGAGAATACCAGATTGTAGAATATATTGGTAAAAGGGATAGTAAAAAACATTATCATGGATACATTAATTATAGTGATACAAATCATTCGTATTATTCTTTGGATTCTGCATTGATTGGATGTATCGGATATAAACATGAAGGTTGTAACGGAAAAGCAGCAATGTATTTTGAGAAGATGATTGGTATGGGTAATGAAATCTAGGTTTACTATGGAAGGATGATATTATGAAAAAAATGAGTGGATGGAACATATATTCAAAAGAAGAATTAAAGAATTTGGATAATACAGTAATGGTTATAACTGAAATGATTCAAAACAATCATCAGGAATTAACAAGATGGAAAAAAGATAGTGGAATGTACGAATTAATTGAATGTCAGACAAATGCTTTGTATAATGCTTTGTCAGCACTTAGAAAAGCAGTTGAAATTTAATGAATGAAGTGATGGTTCACGGAACATATATTTGCACTGACAATAGTAATAAGCAGACATCCGATACGCAGCAGTTAGCATTATTCAGACTCAATCCTAAATTGAAAAACAATGGATACAATTATTGGCTGAGAAACGTAGCTGATTCGCAATCATATGTCCTAGTGTCACAGTATGGGGACGCTAGTAAAGATGCAGCTACAAGCACTTACGGGATTCGCCCGGTATTTGCGGTAGGATGAAAGAGAGGAAAGTGAGGAATATGAAAAAAATGGACAAGTTATTTAATGAAATCAGCATTGTATTTGGATTCCTGGGTGGAGTCCTTGCGTACTTTTTAGGAGGATGGGACGTACTGCTTAAGACGATCGTGTGTCTTGCGGTGCTGGATTATGTCACGGGAGTGCTGAAAGGAATTTACCTGAAGCAGCTCTCATCCGAGACAGGATTCCGTGGACTGCTGAAAAAGATCGTGATGTTTATTGTGATCGCTGTGGCTTACCTGATTCAGATGCTGATCGGTGGCACGATTCCGCTCCGGGAAGTGGTTATTACATTTTACATTTGCAACGAAGCGTTGAGTCTGTTGGAAAATGCAGCGGTATTTGTTCCAATCCCGGAACGGCTAAAAGATGTACTTTTACAGTTGAGAGATTCAGATAAGGAGGAAGAATAATTATGGCAACAATTAATGTAGTAGACATATCGTATCATCAGGGAACTATTAACTGGGAGAAAGTTAAGGCAGCAGGATATCATGCGATCATTCGGTGTGGTTACGGGGATGATCTGACTTCCCAGGATGATAAGCAGTGGAAGAGAAATGCAAATGAATGTACCAGACTGGGGATTCCGTTTGGTGTTTATATTTATTCGTATGCAAAGACAACTGCACAGGCAGAGTCAGAGGCAAGACATGTGCTGAGACTGGTGAAAGGATATAAACTGTCGTATCCGGTATTTTATGACCTGGAAGAATCAGGAACACAGACAGGTGCGGTTGACCGTATGAAGAAATTTGCTGCACTGATCGAAGCAGCAGGATATAAGTGTGGAGTGTATTGTAATAAATCCTGGTGGGATAATTACTTAAGTTCGCTGGGGACAAGATATCCACTGTGGATTGCACGCTATAACAGTACACTTGGGATGAAAGCTGATATGTGGCAGTACAGCTCCGATGGAAGTGTTCCGGGCATTAGTGGACGGGTGGATGTCAATTATTGCTATCGTGATTTTCCGGCAGAAATCACAGGGATCAGCAAGCCATCACAGCCTGCATCAGCTCCGCAGCCGACCGAGAAGAAAGACTTAGGACAGGTTGACATCACATATCAGGCATATACAGACAGATGGTGGCCACCAGTAACCAACAAATCTGACTGGGCGGGAAAAGGTGATAACGTTCCAATCAAATGGCTTGCGGTTAAGGTGAGTAAGGGAAGTATTCGCTGTCGAGTATACACAAGAAAGAGCGGTTGGCTTCCTTACCTTACATTCGGTAATAGTTATGATCTTAATGATAAGAAGAACGGAATCCTCGGAGATGGGTCAGAGATTCTTGCTGTTGAGCTGTATTACATCACCCCAGATGGATATAAGTACAAGAGGGTCCATTACAGAGTTTCTGCACAGAATAATCCTAACTTCTATGCAGATCAGGTCGACACACTGAAAGCAAGTGGCATGGATGGATATGCCGGAGATAAGTACAGATTCATTGACAAGTTTCAAGCTTGGATTGAGTAGAAAAGATGCCCCAGAGCAATTCGCTTTGGGGCTTTAATATTGTACCATTTTCATGGGGCTTTCATGGGGCAAAATATTGTATTTTATTGTACGGCTTCAACGTTGAAAGTGCCTAAAAACGTGTTATTTCGTATTAGTTTGTACCTATTTATATATGCAGACACTCCCCTAGACAGCTTTGAACTTAATCCCCGGAAGTGCCTGAAAATGCGGTGTTTCCGGGGATTTTTCTTGCTCAAAATCACAATCCGTAGGAAATCCGTAGGTTACTTTGCAAGAAGCTGAATCTCTTTTATCTTACTATTTTCCTGCTCTTGCTTTTTCTTCGTGATGTGTAGGTAGATTTCTTTTGTGATTTTGCTGTCAGCGTGACCGAGCCTGCGTGAGATTGTATCCACATCAACTTCCTGTTCCAGTAGCAGAGATGCGTGGTTGTGAATACTGTCATAATCAGAATTATGGAGTATAGCGTATTAAAGTAAAAGGCAATGGATCAGAAATGGTTCATTGCCCTTTATGCAGGCTTCTATAGCCGTAATCCTTTAATATCTTTAATACGTGATAAGATTGTATTGCAGCTGCAGCTGATAACGCCGGGAAGTGTATCAATAACTGTGTGCAGGAAGTGTTCCATTTCATCACTTGATGAAGCAACGGCATGTACATGCAGCTTGTCTCTTCCTGTGACACGGTAAATCTGCGTGACGGTATCATTATTATGTAATATATCCGTCACCTGCGACAAAT